>Ga0068877_10000407_pt1 | contig 36883 bp, 31 predicted proteins | sample NOAtaG_FD_66437 | JGI IMG/M metagenome (GOLD analysis project Ga0068877, IMG submission 66437) | Freshwater lake microbial communities from Lake Erie, under a cyanobacterial bloom - NOAA_Erie_Diel6S_1000h metaG | ecosystem: Environmental > Aquatic > Freshwater > Lake | place: USA: Ohio, Lake...
TTGCTTTGGCTGAAAACCACTCTTTGATTTCATCTTTGCTTGCCCCTCTGTCAAGCATTGAATAAATCTCATTTAACTCCGCGCTGAGCTGCAGCTTGATCACCTCATCTAGTTTTTTGTTCAAATATTCCATTGCAAAAGCTTTTAACTCATCTCTGCCTGCCCCCTGCACCAGCTTAACTATCAATTCTGCTGCAACCTGCGCAATGTCCTTTTCAATCAAGGCTCCTAACTTATCAAAGTTTCCTTGCGCCAACAAAGCAGTCAACATCACTTTTCGGACCCCCTTAAATTGCTCCTCAAGAAAGAATTTTCTAAAATTGATATAAGTGGCGATGGCTGTTTTGTACCTGTCATCATTGGGCACTGGCGTTTCAAGCACGTTGGCACTTGGTGTTTTTATTGATTGGGCTTCAATTTCAAATTGCTGTAAAAATTTACGTTGTTCATTCAATAACTGTTTTAAGCTGCCATATTCTTGAGATGCTTGTGCCTGAGCTTGTTTTCGTTTGTCAATGCTCTCTTTTATCGCATTCTCCCCCTCAACAATAAGCTGATCTATCACCTCCTTTAAAACAACTTTTAAAATATCTTTCCAGTCCAAACTAAACTCCTTCACCTTCATCAACAAACTAATTGGGGCTTCACTGCCCCTTTTCAATGTGACCCGCTCCAGTCCCACTTTGCCAATGGGGAATCTCACGGTGTTGCCCGTGCCCACCACGTTCGTCCAAGTGAGTGCGCCCGTGAGCAGCACATTGTTTTTGTCAACCGCCTGGAGGGTGATGCCTTCGTTGGCCTTTTGCCATACTTCTATGGTTTGGTTGTTGAGGTACATCACATCGTTGTAGCGGATGGCGATGTTGGGCGCAAAGGTGCTGCCGATGGCAGTTTGCAGGGCATCGAGCGCAGCAAAGATGGCCGCGTTCACATCGGCTTTGGCCAAGCGCGGCTGTGCATACGTTTTGCCCAGTAGTGCGCTGCTCAGCGCGGGGTTGGCCGCGGCCACGGCTGCGCGCAGTTTGTCTTCGGTGGTTTTAAAAAGTGCGGTCACTAAATACCGGCTGGCGGTGGCGTCTGGAGTAAACCAAACCTCCAGTGTAAGGCTGGGAGGGTTGAGGGTATTGTATTGGGCGTCAGCTATTTCGTTGAGCTTTTTTAGTATCCATTCATTTCCGTTGAGCAATCCCTTGGGGTACACATTCACAAAGGTGGCTTTGCGGAAGGCATTGAGGCGCAGGCTCAACTCTGGGTTTTGCACAAAAGACTGGAGCAGGTCAGTAGCCTCAGCATATTGCCCTAGGTCTACTTTATCAGATAAGTCTACACTAGAGTACATGGTGAAGGCCGATACCCAATGCAGTATTTTTTTGAGCGTGTTTTTATCTACGGTGGTGTCTGCCGCAACTTTCTTCAGCGGGCTGGCCACAACCAGCGATGCATTGAATGTCAACAGTAGGATGAGGAGGTATCTTTTCATCTTTACGAAGTACGAGGTAAGAGGTACGAAATACGAAGTACGGGGTACGAATTATAGGGTGCAAGTTCGCATTTCGTACTTCGTACCTTGTAGTTTAAAATAGCCGCCACATCACACACCCTCATCGTTTTATATTTTATTCCTCGCAGAGTCTCCGTTTTCGGGACTCTGCGCACTCTCAACTCAAAACTTTCTGCCCTAAACTTTTCGTAGTGCTTATGCTTGCGCCCGAGTCCCCGAAACGGGTGACTCGCGCGAGAAAAAGATTGTTGGTCGGGAGACCAACAATAACAAAATATTTTGACCAACGACAACTAGGGAAGAACCCTCTGAGGCTTATTTGCACCTAAACGCCAAGTCTGGTTCTCTTCTCTAGTCAAATCGGGGTTTTCCGCAGGAGACCCCGCTAACAAGAGACGTCATGCGTGTACTTATTTTCTTACAGCCACTGGAAGATTGCCATACAGTTCATTGCGGACGGCCACATTGATGGCATCTTCTACCTGGTAAAAACGAGCAGCCACTGGTAAGGAAATAGATTTCTTGATCAGCTTATAGTACTTTTGGCGCAATTCAAGTTCTTTCTTTTGGATGGCAGCACTTTCCTTTACCATCTCATCTGCATGGACTTCAGCGATACCTTTTTCAATATTGAATAAATAGGCTTCGACTAATTTTAGTCTTCGGGTAAAGGCATCTATTCGCTGCTCTTCGTATTGATTATAGATGGGCCAAAACTTCTCAGCTTCATCGTTGCTCATCTGCAGGTAGTCGGCTACCAATGCTTTCTTTTCTAGTTGAAATGCACTGCGCACTAATTCTGCTTCTGTTTTTTGCGCAACGGCTGTGGTGCCACACAGCAAAAGAAAAAAAACGATCAAATTTTTCATGGAAGTCATATTCGGTTAGAGTTATTACTCAAAGTTTTTAGATCATTTCTTAGGCGCTGGAGGAAACCTCGCAAGAATTTTTGCCACTGCAGCCTCAATTTTGTCTTGCTGAATGGATTTCTCTGTCACCGTTGCTGTGCCGCTGCCCATCCAAACCAATTCTTGCTTCGCTGCATCGACTAGATTAATCACCAACGTACCTTCGGTATAGTTAGTCGTATTGACCTGCGTTGTTGAAAAGCCAGTGCCGAAACCCCACCGTCTTCCATAAAATCCACCCATGTTCACAGAGTTAGCAGATGTCTGTTGTTTTTCTTCCGTTTTCACACCAAGATCAACCAACAAATTTGGCTTTTCGGCTTCTTTTAGTCCTTTGCTTTGTAGCGCACTGTGGATGGCATCAAAGATTCGCTTTCGCACCAAATCATTTACGGGCAGTTGATTGGCCTCTGCCGAAAACCCGTACGTTTTATACTTTCCAAAATCCACACTTTTGTCATAGTCAACAGTAGTTTTCAGTGACCCGCACGAAACCAGCACAAATGCAAACAATAAAATAGATAATCGATTCATAGTTTTTTTAATTTAATAAGATGCAATTAATTCATTTTTCCCTTTGAACTTCAAAGAGCCTCTATTTTTTTTCATAGATGGTCTTCCCTTCTTTAATAGTTTCTAGCACAACAATATCCTTCAACGTCATCGGATCAACTTTTAATGGATTTTTATCAAGCACCACCATATCGGCCAGTTTGCCGACTGTCAATGTGCCCTTCTTTTCCTCTTCAAAAAACTGCTCTGCACCCCAAATGGTGATCGATTTTAAGGCTTCATAAGGTGTTAGTTTTTCATCAGGTCCCATTACAGTTCCGCTGCGGCTCACCCGATTGACCGTTGTCCATAAAATCATCATCATATTGGGAAACGCGACAGGTGCATCTGTGTGACTTGTGACCCTAATACCTTTCTTCAGGGCTGATTTAATCGGGCTGATTTGTTGCGCTTTGTCAGGGCCGATTATTTCTTTATACCAATCGCCCCAATAAAAAGTATGCATGGGGAATAACGAAGCAACGATGTCATATTTTTTAATACTATCTAACTGGTCCATGCGAATCAATTGGCCATGTATTAAAATATTGCGTCTGTCTTCATTCCCATATTTGGCAGAAGCTTTACCAATAGCTCTAAATAATTGATCGGCAGCTGCATCACCATTGGCATGTGCTTTCAACTGCCAGTTATTGGCAAACGCACTATCCACAATTTTTTGAACATCTTCATCTTTAGGAATGGCAGGATAGCCTTTATACCCCTTTTTCTGACCATCAGGTGGAATCAGGTAAGGAGAATTGCGCCAGGCCGTTCTTCCTTGTGGCGAGCCATCGAGTGTTAGCTTGAGCCCCGCAATGCGATAATGGCTTTTATACTCTTTGCTGTACCACTCGCTACCCATGTGTTGCGGAACCGAATAGTCGATCCAAGAATTTACATCCAGATACATTTTTCCTCGTGTCGCATAGTCGGCCATCTGCTCATGGTTGCCCATCGCACGACCTTCGTTGCAAGTAGTATATCCATAACTCGCAGCCATTTTTTGCCCAGCATCAAGGTATGAATCGGCTAACTCTTTGGTGGGTGGCGTAACCAATTTAAACATGTGTGGAATAGCAGCAAGCTCCTCTAATACTCCATTTGGCTCCTTGCTTCCTTTTACGCGTCTAATCACTCCACCTTCCGGATCCTTGGATGCCGCTGTTATGCCCAATACTTCCAATCCTTTTGTGTTAACACTGCAAAAATGCCCGGAGATATGTGTTGCCATCACAGGCAAGTCGGTGGAAACCTTATCTAGGTCATCTTTTGTTGGAAAACGTTTTTCTTTTAGTACGGCATCATCGAACCCAATTCCCACAATCCATCCTTGTGTTTTGTCAGTACCATTCTTTTGATACCATGCCTTAAGTTCATTCACCAAATCATCTATGTTATTGCTTGTACCATCGGGTGGCGCTAAAAGGTTAGCTGATATAGCTTGCGAACCAAACGCGAAAAAATGACAATGCCCATCAATGAATCCAGGAACCAAGGTCTTGCCTTTTAAATCACGCATAACCGTGCTGTCGCCTTTCATCTTTTCTGCTTCAACTTTGCTTCCTGCAAAAGCTATTTGCCCAGCCTTTACGGCAACGGCTTCAGGATAAACCGCGCTATCGCCTTCCATGGTAATGATATCGCCACCATAGTAAATGGCATCGGCAGATGTAATCACGTTGTTTTGCTTCGATGATTGATTGCAACTCATAAAGGCCACCATTAGCAAGACCAAAAAAAGGGTAAGTGTTTTTTTCATAATGGGTAATTTGATTTTGATTTGAATGGTACTGATTGAGGGATTAGATTTTGATTTCCTTACAGTTCTAAAATTAAACTTTCCTTTTCACAAAATTTAAATTGAGTTGTTAACTTTATAAAAAGAAAGTCCCTCCCAACCTGAAGACATTAATATTATTGGTAAAATTTGGATTCCAGCTTGCGTTCAATTTAAATTTATTTGGTTTAATAATTCTGTTTAAACTGAATTCTGCGGCTCAAATACTTTTCAACTACCGTTTGTGTTTATAAATGTCGGAATGGGATTTACAAAAAGGAATGTTTACTTGTTGATCAAATACCTGGCATTAAACTGAAACCCTACACCATTGCTCGTAAACATATCTCCTCGGGAAAAAGATTTGTTCCTGGCTTCGTTAAACCCAGATTTTGCAATTGGCTGCAAAATCTGCCCGGACGGCTGAAGAAAGCACAAAAAGGGCTTTTTCAGGGTTAACCTTGACCAAAATGCCATGCATTTTGCGTCAACCTCAGGCAAATTTTGCTACTGCAAAATTTGGGTTGAGTGAATATAGTTTACATCTGGGAAAAGGGACGACTCCTTAGATACAACAAATCCTAAAACTACCCCGCCCGCCAATGACCAGTTGCTGTTCCCCAATCCATCTTTCGTCTAATAGGGGTCTCCTTCGGCAGACCACGCTGAGACTCGGAAGACCCCCGCAGCCTCGGGGTGAATGCGGGGAGTCCAGTTGTAACTGAAGATAGATGTTAGTTGGTCACTTGCGAGGGAGCTGCAATAAAATTAGTCGCATTTCTGATCTGAAGATTTTGCCGAAAGCTAAACCCAAATTGATTTTTGCCTCTTCCGTCATCTGGAATAAAGGTGAATCGTAATTCCATTGTTCCAAAAATCAAGTTTTCATTTCGTGTACGGAGGCCTCCATTTAATCCTATAATTGCAGGCACGCTTTTACTGCATACCAAACAATTCGTCTGCACCGCATCGATACTAACAAACGGTGCGAAGCGAAATCCTGCTAACGAAAAAGGAGTATAGAGCACTGTTTCTAATCGTGCAAATACCTGACGAGTCCCTAAAACACTATCGGCTGCGTAGCCAAATATTTGTCTGTTAGTGATCGTGAGAAAGGAGCTTGTCGTTTTATTAAACAATTCGGTATAGCCACCCGAAACTAAACCGCGAAGCTTAGACTTTCCGGTATTGTAGGCTCGGGTATAAAAGGAAGCCTCTGCTTTCACCAACACGTCTTCACTTTTTTGTTGTACAAATCCACCCGACTCTAATTTAATCTGATAAAAATCGCCTCGTTTACTCGCCTGGCTAAAGTCTATCTTTACACCCATATATGGCCGCTCCTTTCCCAATAAAGTCAGGTACCCCATCGCAGCAGACACACTGATCCCAAACGGAACATCTTCCGTTCGCCCAAAACCAACCACATACCGTGTCTTGAAAAAGTCTCTCCGATAGAACGTCAGCTCTCCCAATATGCCACTACTGCTTGCATAGCGAACCTGCTCGCGAATGGCGTCTTGTGCGGGCCGTTTCGAAAAGAAGTTATCGAAATAACGGACGGCCAAAAAGTAGCGATTGCGATTTGCAAATTCTCTTTTTATACCCAGGTTGTAACCAGCCCAAGTATCAACCAATTGGTATTTATAATTTAAAAAAGTAGAATCCGGTCGATTGAAAATATTGCGCGACCAATTGTTGCTCACTTCTATGCCTCCAGCTAAACGAGAGTATGGCGACACCAGCGGCCTATGTAACCGGACGTAATACGCATACTCATTTTCAGATCCAAGACTAACCCCGTTGTTCAGTTCCGTATACGCCATCTCCAGATTGGCAAGGCTACCTAGCAAACTACTCTTCTGATATTGCAAGGCATACCCAAACCGAGGGTCACGGCTTGGGTCGAGTTTACCTGAAAACTGAAATCGTTGTCCGCCACCAGCTAAGTTGGCATCATATAAGGAAAACTCAGGTATCGTGGGCGACCCTCCCAAACTACCACCTAAACTAAACACATCGCGAGAGACGACCAAGACGTCAACAGAATCGGTTCCTTCTATTGGTGTTACCACCATGCGAGCATCCAAAATAAAATCTAGGCTACGCAAAAAGCGCTCGTTATCTGCAAGCATGTAGGGATTGAGCGGTCTGTTTTTGTAAACAAACAGATGATTGCGAATAACATTTTCTTTGGTTTGTGTGTGAAGTGAATTAGCGATCTTCCCTATGGTTTTGTTCAGCCTCTTGGTAGTATCGTATACCGAGCGTTCCAGTCCGATAAACTCCACATCTATCCTTCTAATGATCTTGTTGGAGTAGTCATCGAAGTTTGAGCCGCTCCAGTCATTCTTTATCGTGTCATTCGGAGAAGTAGATATCAGTGCAATTCCTTTTTTCAACGCTTTGCGTGTGGCTGAAATGTGTCGGGATGAGTCTCTCCTGACCTGCGCAAAAAGCGGTTGCCAAATAAGGCCTAAAAAAAACAGGCAACAAATTAGTTTGGAGTTCAGAAGGATGTTTTGTTACGAATGTGGTACTCTGCTCGAAGTAAAGATAATTCTAAAAATGGCAACGTTAAAAACACCAAAAATCCAGAATTCAAATCTACTTCAGTTTTTTGATGTGTTCATTTTTGAACATCTTTGTACGCCAAGGAACAAAGGGGGGAGCGAAAACCGCATTTTCGGACACTTCCTGTATTGGCACAATTTTTCCTATTCAAAAAGTACTAAACCTAACCTATCGTGAACGAAGCCGGCAAAATATTGATGATTGATGATGATGAGGACGTACTGTTGGCGGCCAAAATGCTATTGAAGAAATCGAATCATCAGGTCATCATTGAAAAGAACCCGAATAAAATTCCCTTTCTCCTCAACAACGATACCTACGATGTGATTTTGCTGGATATGAACTTCAGCAAAGACACCACGAGCGGCAAAGAAGGCTTTGAGTGGCTGAAGGTTATTAAGGAAAGAGAACCCGAAGCCGTAGTCATTATGATCACCGCTTTTGGCGATGTAGAAATGGCGGTGCGCGCCTTGAAGGAGGGTGCCACCGATTTTGTTCTCAAACCGTGGCAGAACGAGAAATTGATCGCCACTATATCAACTGCGATCAAGCTAAAAAAATCGTACAATGAAGTAGATAAGCTTCGGAAAGCGAAAGAAATGCTAGAAGAGCAAATCAGTCAGCCCTTTCGAGACATTATTGGCAATAGCAACGCGATCAAAGACGTGTTTTCACTAATTGATAAAGTAGCCAAAACAGATGCAAACATTTTGATACTTGGCGAAAATGGCACTGGAAAAGAGTTGGTCGCGCGCGCGATCCATCAAAAATCGTTGCGAAAAGATCAATCTTTTGTGGCTGTTGATATGGGCGCTGTTACGGAGACTCTTTTTGAAAGTGAATTATTCGGTCACAAGAAAGGTTCGTTTACCGATGCGCGCGAAGATCGACCGGGTCGATTTGAATTAGCGAATGGTGGCACTTTATTCCTCGATGAAATTGGAAACCTAAGCATGAGCCTTCAAAGCAAATTGTTAAGCGCGTTGCAATCCAGACAAGTGACCCGGGTGGGCTCCAATCAACATATCGATGTAGACATTCGTTTGATATGCGCCACCAATATGCCCCTGCACCAAATGGTGAAAGAAGGAAAGTTTCGCCAGGATTTACTCTATCGCATCAATACAGTAGAACTGACCATTCCTCCATTGTGCGAGCGAATTGATGATATCCCGATGTTGGCCAATCACTTTTTGAATTATTATTCGAAGAAATATAGAAAGGACGTACTGACAATTTCCCCAGAAGCCCTCAATAAATTAAAAAAATATGCCTGGCCGGGGAACGTACGCGAATTACAACACGCCATCGAGCGGGCGTTGATCATGGCCGACTCTCCCACGCTGCAGGAAAGTGATTTCCTTTTTAGTCGCAAAGGAAACGAAGCACAGGCAAGTGACACCTTAAATCTGGACGAGGTAGAAAAATCAGCCGTCATCAAAGCCATACAGCTCCACAACGGAAATATTTCAAAGGCGGCCGATGAACTAGGTCTCACTCGCGCATCGCTCTACCGAAGGATGGAGAAATATGGAATTTAACTGGCGCTCGCCACTTGTCACCCGTGTTGCCATTTTGGTTTTCACCATCTTCGCCTTTACGGTTATACTCGATGGAAAAGATACGAGCATTTTTTTGGCGCTTGCGCTTCTCGCGGCTATCGGATTCCAGGTCGCTCAATTAGTCAAGGTAGTAGAACGACCGACACAAGATGTCAATTCTTTTTTAGATGCTATCAAATTTGACGACCTCTCGTCCTCTTTTAAAACAGAAAGCCCCGACCCATCCGTGCAAAAGTTGCATCGCGAAATGAATGAAGCACTGGGAAAATTACGCCAGTCCAGAAAAGAAAAAGACTCTGAATACCAGTTCTTTAAAAATATAGTGCAACATGTGGGGATTGGAATTCTTACGTTCAAGCGTGATGAAACGATCCAAATTATCAATAACGCAGCGAAGCGACTTCTGCATATAGACAAGGCAGACCGCCTCCACGACCTAAGGGACGTGAGCGAAGATATGGTAGAAGCTTTCCTGAAACTAAAAACGGGCGGTCGCGAACTAGTACGCGTTAAGAATGGGGACGAAACTATTCAGTTGTCTATTTATGCCATTGAACTCACCCTCCGCGGAGAAGAAGTGAAGTTGATCTCCATGAGCAACATCCAAAGTGAATTGGAGGAAAAAGAAATGGAAGCGTGGCAAAATCTGGTGCGGGTACTGACGCATGAGATTATGAATTCTGTAACACCGATTTCCTCATTGGCTGGCGTTGTAGAAGAAGAGTTGCACCGAAAACTTTTAGCGAACGAGTTGAACATGGAAAAAGAGGAAGCAGAAGATATGCACCTCTCCATCCAGACCATCAGTAGGCGCAGTGAAGGGCTCATTAAGTTTGTAAAAGAATTTAGGAGCCTTACCCATATCCCCAAACCAAAATTGGCCGAAGTTTGCATCCGTCCGCTACTGGATGAACTCGCCATGCTGCACAAGAAAGAACTAGCCGATAACAATATTATTATTTCAGTTGCCGTAGAGCCAGACACCCTCTGCATTCGAGCTGATAAAACGTTAATTGAGCAGGTTCTTATTAACCTGATTAAAAATGCTATTCAAGCTTTTGGCGAAAAGCTGGATAAGAAAATAATGCTGTCTAGCTATGTCAATGAAAACGGAGGGGTAATTGTATCTGTAAAAGACAATGGAACGGGCATTGAACCGGAAGCCCTGGAGAAGATTTTCATTCCTTTTTTCTCTACCAAAAAAACAGGGTCCGGCATAGGCTTAAGTCTCTCCAAGCAAATCATGCGGCAGCACGAAGGCAACATTGCCGTGAAGTCGGTATTGGGTGAAGGAACCGAGTTTTTGCTGAGATTTTGACACTTGGCAAACCATGCACTAATCAAAAGATTTTTTTAGCTTTGGTACTTCTAACCGATGTACATGCAAGACGTTGAAAAGAAAGTAACCTCCATTCTCACCGAAAAATTAGGCGTACCCAGTTCTCAAATTACTACCGATGCAAGTTTTGTAAAGGACCTAGGCATCGATTCCCTTGACTATGCCGAATTAGTTATGGAATTTGAACAAACGTTTGACATTAAGATTCCCGATGACGATGCAGAAAAAATGCAAACCATTGGGCAAGCCGTTAGTTACATTCAATCAAAGTTAACTAAGTAGTTAGCGTTTCTTTTCTTCTGGCCGCTCCACCAATTCAAAATTATTGCAAAAACGCTTCATGGTAGTGGCTTGCTTCTCTAAAAAAGGCGAGAAAGAGTGTCTACTTTTCAATGCCGAATAATACCATCCATTCTGGTTCTCATTCCAAAATACTATGTATCGTTCCATTGAAATCGTCAAAATATCCTGATCGTATATCTCTTCGCCATCTTTATCAAGCAGTCCTGTGAATTGCAGAAGAATATGATCCCTCTTGACCAATTCTCCCTTGCTGCACTCGATGCTGTTCAAGCGCATCAACAAGCGATGCTCGCTGTCCCACGCCTTAAACTTGATTTTTCTGGGTTTGAATTCGTTCATTGATCATATCAATTTAATATGCCCTAATCATCGAGATTGATCGCATTAATTATCTTTGACCTTTCTATGAGCGAAAATAAGAAGGTATTGTTCATTATCAATAGATTTTCCGGTGGCGTTTACCGACCGGCTATTGAAGGCCGTATCATCGATTTTTGTGCCTTAAGAAAAATAGAATGCTCGATTGAGTTCACTCAGGCTCGTGGGCACGCTATTGAGTTGGCGCGAAATGCTTCTCAAAGCAATGAATTCACCGCAGTGTTCGCGGTTGGTGGCGATGGCACCGTGAACGAAGTGGCGCAGGGCCTGGTAGGCACAAAGACTCCGATGGGCATTTTGCCAAATGGGTCGGGCAATGGATTGGCCAGACACTTGCAACTACCCATGGATTTCAAGCGGTCGCTAGAGCTAATCGGCTCGCAGGAAATCATCGACATGGACACATTTTTGGTCAATGGAATGCTGTCGGTAAATGTTTCGGGGGTAGGCTTCGATGGTCATGTGGCAAGTCTATTTGGGAAAAATGGCATGCGCGGATTTTTCGGATACTCCAAATTGGTAATCAAAGAATTTTTCAGTTTTAATGAATTTGATTTTGAGGCTAGGTTGAATGATAAAAAAGTAAGTAAAAAATCATTCATTGTTGCGCTCGCCAACTCATCACAATTTGGCAACAACGCAAAAGTGGCTCCTCAAGCATCCGTCTGCGATGAATGGCTGGATGTTTGTTTTGTTAGAAAAGTGCCCATCCTTCAATCCATCGGATTTGGTTACAACATGTTTACCGGGCAATTAAATAAATCACAACACGTAGAAATCGTAAAAGCAAAAAATGTTCAACTGGAATTCTCAAAACCGATGGCTTTTCATATTGACGGTGAAACTCAAAGCCCAGCGTCAACACTTGATGTAAAAATTCAACCTGGGTCTTTGCGGGTATTGGTACTTGAAAAAAATTCGAGAAAAAATTCAGTATAAGAACTTTCTCGTTCTGGCTATTTGCTCATTTCTTCTCCACGGCATGACCACCAAACTCATTTCGCAAAGCAGCGACCACTTTTCCAGAAAACGTATCTTCTACTTGCGATCGATACCTCATCAACAACGACATGGTGATCACAGGAGTGGGAACGCCCATTTCCAAGGCTGCCTCCACTGTCCATTTCCCTTCACCCGATGAATGCATAACGCTTTTAATCGACTCGAGGTTTTTATCTTTTTCTAACGCTGATTGAGTTAACTCCATTAACCAACTTCGCACGACAGAACCATGATTCCAAACCTTGGACACTGCTGCTAAGTCCACTTCTGTATCATAGCGATGAAGAACTTCCAGACCCTCGGCCATCGCCTGCATCATACCATACTCAATACCATTGTGAACCATCTTCGTAAAATGTCCATTTCCGGTTTTGCCGCAATACAAAAATCCATTAGGCACCGAGATGGCTTTAAAAATGGATTCACAATAATCGAATACTTCCTTCTTTCCGCCAATCATTGTGCAGACACCATTTCTTGCTCCATCAATACCGCCACTTGTTCCGCAATCCAACAACTCAACTCCTATTTTCTCAAGATCGCGCGCACGCGCTAGCGTATCTTTAAAGTGAGAATTTCCCCCATCGATGATGATGTCTCCCGGGTTCAAATAAATTTTAAGATTGTTCAAAACCACGTCTACGACATGACCAGCCGGAACCATTAGCCAGATTACTTTACGCCCACTCAATGCCAAAGCCATATCGCTCATCACAGAGGTAGTGGAAACACCTTCCTTCGAAATTTTCTCTGCGGCAGACTTATTGACATCAAATGCAACCACCTCAAAGCCTTTACTCTTAAAGTTAAGCGCCAGATTGTATCCCATCTTTCCCAAACCTACTAATCCTATTTGCATAGCCTATTTGTTAAATGATTTGATCTATGAGTAAAACGCCTACTAAGCCCGCGATGGAAACGATAGTCTCCATTATTGTCCAGGACTGGAAGGTCTGTTTGAGGGTCAAATTAAAATATTCCTTAAACATCCAAAAGCCGGTGTCATTAACGTGTGAGAACATTAGGCTGCCTGCACCAACAGCCAATACCATCAGCTCAGGATGAACTCCTGGCTGAGATAAAAAAGGGAGGACAATTCCGGCAGCAGTAAGACCTGCTACGGTGGCAGAACCCAACGAAACCCTAAGCAGCGCTGCCACACTCCACGCCAATAATAGCGGAGAAAGTGAAAAGTCTTGCGCAAGCGATTTGATGTAAAGGCCAACACCGCTATCGATCAGTACTTGCTTGAATCCACCACCAGCGGCTATCACCAACACGATAAGTGAAACCTCTTTTATCGATTGAAACATATCAATCGGTAAATCCTTCAATTGACCACCGCTTGTCTTTTGAAAAACTAAAATTGATATGACCAGCGAAAAAGACAATGCTACCAAAGGACTTCCAAAAAAATCGAAAAAAGCCAACACTGATTTATTTTGTATGATGTTCACCATTAGTGCACTCAATCCAATTAAAAGAACTGGGAGTAGTGCAACAAAGAAACTAAGGTTTGTGGGCGGCAACAACTTGATCTCAGCAGTCTGGGCGTCCTTTCTCATTGGTGAAATAACGTTCACCTTGCTCAGGGTTCTCGAAAAAATCGGCCCGGCCAGAATTACTGTAGGAATTGCTACCACAAAACCCAGCAAGAGTGTTTTCCCCAAGTCAGCTTGAAAAATAGATGCGATGGCTGTGGGGCCGGGATGAGGCGGCAGAAACCCATGTGTTACTGAGAGTGAAGCTGCCATAGGAATACCAACCAATAAAATCGGGATCTCAGCCGACAATGCAATTGAAAAAACAAGTGGTATCAGAATAACAAACCCTGCGTTGTAGAACATTGGAATTCCCACCACAAATCCAGTCAGCATCACAGCCCACTGAATATTTGCTTTGCCAAAAAAATTGATCAACGAAGTGGAGATGCGCCCTGCAGCCCCACTCTTCTCAATCATTTTTCCAAACATGGCTCCCAAAAAAAGAACAAGCGCGATGCTTTTCAGCGTATCCCAAATTCCCAAGCCGATAGATTGAAGTACCGAAAACCAACCCATCCCTTGACCAACTCCCACAACCAACGAAACAATCGGCAATGCATAAACCGGTTTTATCTTTAGTAGAATTAAAACAAGCAAGAGCAACACACCAAGAGCGACAATTAGTAGAGGCATATCACTTTCTTAAGTAGCTTAATCCTTCGAACAAAGGCGCAGTTTGTTTGTAGATTGACTGAAACAGTGAAAAATGCGTTTCATAGATTTTGGTAGCTTCTTCATTTGGATAAAACAATTGCTGCTGGTTAGGCGCCTGCTGAAACGCTATCCCTAAAGACTTACATCCGATCATCACTGCGCCTATTGCAGAAGCATCTTGAGTGCTGTTTACCATTAACTCTCTCCCCAAAACATCGCTTAATAACTGTAGCCATATTTTTGAATGAATGATACCTCCACTCACTTGAAGGGGTGGCGACTGTTTCACTACATCTTCGACCAGATTCAATATACTTTTTAAACTAAAGCAAATTCCCTCCACGAGTGCACGTTGAAAATGTTTGCGAGTATGGTTGACGGATACACCAAAAAAAACGCCTCTGACGTCTGGATCAAACAACGGTGCGCGTTCACCATGCAGATAAGGCAATGCAATTAACCCATCAGAACCGGGTTCGATGTCTTCGATTTCCTTTACAAAGTCAACCAACTGCTTTGAAGCACTTGGATCAAAATTCTTGGAATACCAATCCAGAAGCGAAGTTCCGGTATTCGAGGCGCCACCACATATAAAAATATCCCTTTCCAAAACATAGTTGAATACCAACCCGTGCGGATGTAAGATGGGCTCCTTTCTTGCCAACCGCACTGCTCCACTTGTACCGATCGTAATAGATAACTGTTCGTTTTCCAGCGCAAGGCTTCCGACATGGGCAGCACAACCATCGCTCGAGCCAACTATTAGTTTAGTCGGGCGATTGCGCAGGTCATTGAACCACTGGCCTTTCAGTTCAACTTGGTAATAAATTGACACAGGTGTAGAAAATTTTGCAAATGAAACACCGTGAAAATCCTGAGCTCGGGTTGACCACTGCAATTCTTTTATATCGAAAAGACCTGTGGCTGATGCCGTAGAAAAATCAATCAAGTATTCTCCTGTCAATTGAAAGATGACATACTCTTTTATCGATACGAATTTATGAGCGCTATCGAAGATATCTTTTTGATTTTCCTTCCACCACAGCATCTTGCAAAACGGAGACATTGGATGTAGAGGTGTTCCTGTTTTTTCATACAGTTCTTGAGCAACCCCCATTTCCTTGAGTCTTTTTGCCTGCTTTGTGGCACGGGTATCTGCCCAAATAATGATAGGTGTGATAGCAACACCATTCACGTCCACCGCCAACAAACTATGCATAGCTGCACTGAAGCAAATGCCAAGGCATTCACGTGACGAACAGTCTTTTAAGATTTCACTAATCAAATTCGCCACCGCGCGAAAAATGACCTCGGCATTTTGTTCCGCAAAGCCTGGCTGCGGATAGTCGATATGATAATAGTCTTGACGGACGGCTACTACTTCTCCGCTGGCCGTAATGGCCATTCCCTTTGAACTGGTTGTTCCAATGTCAATGGCTAAAATATAGGAATTCAATTAACCGGCATTATTCCAGAAAAGTAGCAAAAGGAAGAATGGTATAGAAGCAGAATTTTAAATCTCTGCTAGCGCTTCAGAAACTTGTGGGTTGATTTCAGGCCTGACTGTTCGTTTTGGATGGATAGGAAGTAGTAGCCCTCATGAATTTCTTTCACTTTAATGCGAACTTCAAACTCATCGATCACTTCTGTTTCAAGGTTGATTTCGTTTCCAATTATTGTTCTAAAAGTGAACTTTGATTGATTGGCAACCGGATATTCGAATTTGACAGTCAAAAATTCAGAGGCGGGGTTTGGAAAAAGCTGAATCAGTTTAACGGGGTCTGTTTGCGCAGAAAACGCTTCATCTTTAATCTGTCCAAACAGGGATTGAACAGAAAAAAAGGCAAGTATGACAATAAAAATAATCCTTGAAGCGTTCATTAGTGCTACTTACGTGATTTAATAGCTCTTGGATGCAATTTGTAAGCCAAAAGTTTAAACTATTGGCTTTTCTTTTTGAATCTTTCTGAATGCCCCAGGCAAGAAATTGATCAAATCGGATGCAATTAAGGAATTCATACTTGCTTGTTGAACGGCCAGATCACCCGACAAGCCGTGTAGATATACACCCAAAACAGCTGCCTTCTCAGGCGGGTAACCCTGAGCCAGTAAACCAGTTAGCACACCTGTAAGAACATCCCCCGATCCACCGGTAGCCATTCCCGCATTACCTGTTGGGTTAAAATAAACGGTGCCGCTCGGGCTAGATATTGAAGTAAAGGCGCCTTTCAGAACAACAATAGCTTTTTTCTCAATACTGAAATTTCGTTGTTTTTCGAGTTTCTCAAAATCGTTAGCCCAACTTCCCACTAGCCTTTCAAACTCTTTGGGGTGAGGCGTTAGAATACTTCCAGGGGGAACAAGAGATATCATTTCTCGATTTTCCGAGAGGAGGTTTAAGGCATCTGCATCGATGACCATTGGCTTTGCGTAATCTTTAAGCAGCCTACCGAGCGCAGCAGCTGACTTCGGATTTTTGCCCAATCCGGGACCAATACCAATGCTTTGGTAGTTGAGAGCCTGTGGAATAGACGAAAAGAAATTCTCTTTTTCATCGATCGAGGTCATCGCCTCCGGAACCGAGGATTGAAGAATTTCATAGCCGCTACTGGGCACATGCACTGTTAACAAGCCAACCCCCGATCTCAAAGCAGCTCGGGCACTCAGCACCCCAGCACCCATCTTCCCGTGCGAGCCGGCAATGAGTAGGGCATGACCATAGGTTCCTTTGTGAGAAAAACGCAGCCTTGGGCGAAGAATCCTTTTTACATCATCTTCATCGATCAAAAAATTTGACCCAACAAGTTGATCGATGTAGGCCTTGGCCAAGCCAATGTCAAGAACTATCCAGTCGCCTACAAACTGACTATTTTCCGGAAAAAGAAATGCCAGTTTAGGAGTTTGGAAGGAAACTGTTTGGTGAGCCTTAACAATACTGCTTTTGCTTGGTTGATCGGCCAACAGGCCGGAGGGAATATCAACTGCAACTTTAATCGCGCTTGCACCATTCATTTGCTCGATGACACTAGCGTAGACTCCTGCAACAGGTCGCGATAAACCTGATCCGAAAATGGCATCAATAAGCACATCGCAACTCTCGAAATCGGGGAGTTCCGTTGGCGATATAATCTCACTTACGGTAAGCTTACCCGCGAGTCGATGGAGGTTGGTTTTAAAGTCTGCGTTTTCTTTTGAATCCCCTCGAACCACCCAAACATGAATGGCGAATCCTTTCTCTTTCAATATTCTGGCAATACCGAGACCATCACCACCATTGTTTCCGGTACCACACACGATCCCAATGTTTTTTGAGGTGTACCGAGAGACAAACCAATTTGTGAAAGCCAGGCATGCCCGTTCCATCAGATCAATGGACGAAATGGGCTCAATCTCGATCGTGTAGCGATCGAGGTCTTTGACTTGATTTGTTGTCAGAATTTTTACCATAAGAAAATACTCTTGTCAAAAGTTGAACCAACAAACTGCAAATCCGGTGGGGTCGCTATTCCGTATAGTCCAGGTATGCGGCAACATCGGACTGAATATAGTTTGGGTAAATATGAAGATGCTTCTTTCGCACTTCCTCAAAAATAATTTTCTTGAGAAGAGGCAAGTTTTCTTTCGTAGCTGCCGATACAAAAACAACATTTTCAAATCCCTGTTCGCGGTAATGTCCTTTGAGTTGCTCATAGTCGACAGGTGCGTCCGTTAACAAATCAATTTTATTAAGAACCAACAAGGTCGTAATGTTACCCGCACCTATCTCAGCCAGTGTTTGCTTCACGACTTCGATATGGTTGTTATGGAACGGATGGGCGATGTCGGCAACATGTATTAATAGGTCTGCTTCACGTACCTCATCTAGAGTAGACTTAAATGATTCTATTAGATGATGAGGCAATTTTCGGATGAACCCAACAGTATCCGACAGCAGAAACGGTATGTCACCTATCACTACTTTCCGGACGGTCGCGTCTACCGTTGCAAAAAGTTTATTCTCAGCCTTGACGTCCGCTTTTGAAAGCACATTCATCAGGCTTGACTTGCCTACGTTGGTATAACCCACGAGAGATACCCGCACGATATTGTTTCGTGATTTGCGTTGTGTGATCCGTTGCTTATCGATTTTTTTCAGGTCTTCTTTTAGTACAGAAATCTGGTTCTTGATATTACGTCTATCTGTTTCAATTTCTTTTTCACCCGATCCTCCCCTGGATCCAGTACCTCCACGCTGCCGCTCCAAGTGGGTCCACATACCTGTGAGGCGAGGCAACAAATATTGATTCATTGCCAACTCAACTTGCGTACGTGCCTGGGCGGTTTGAGCCCGCATAACAAAAATGTCAAGGATTAAAAGACTTCGATCATATACCCTCACCTTCTCCTCTCGCGAGGCTGGATTAAACTCCTTTTCGATATTTCGAAGTTGAGAAGGACTAAGGTCGTCATCAAAAATCAGGCTCCTAATCCCATTGGAAAAGACATAGTTTTTTATTTCCTCCAATTTGCCCTTTCCTACGAACGTTCTCACATCTGGATGCGGCAGGCGCTGAACAAAACGCTGGGCGGTCTGGATACCTGCGGTTTCGGCAAGAAAAGCTAGTTCGTCCAAGTGCTCTGTCGTCACTTCCGGTCGCGATGAGGGCTCCATCAACGCAATCAAAACAGCCTTGTTTTCAGTATTTTTCATTTCAAACCACAAACTTACTTTATTACCAAGTTTGTTTTCCCATCAGGTTACTTTTTAATAGTTTTGTCGGATGTAGAAATACGAAATTTTCCTCTTTAGGTCGATTTCTTGTCTCTCTATCTAAACCTTAAATAGTTGTCTGGACCGTCAATCCAAGCAATTTGTTGGCCGAATGAAAGTAGCTATAGTTTTAAATACATCTTGGAATATTTACAATTTCAGGCTGAATTTCGTAAAATCGCTAATTGCCCAAGGACATGAAGTTCATACAGTGGCACCCCACGATGATTTCACGGAAAAGTTAGTAGAGGTTGGCTGTATCCACCATGATGTGCGCATGGACAGCCGGGGAGCAAATCCAATCAAAGATTCAGCACTTGTGGTTGAGCTATTCTTGATCTATCGCAGAATGAGGCCTGATGTGGTGCTCCATTACACGATCAAGCCAAACATTTACGGCACGTTGGCCGCAGCAATGTTGCGTATTCCAGTTGTTAACAATGTTTGCGGGCTTGGGACAATATTCTTGAAAGACAACTGGGTTTCTAAAATCGCAATTTCTCTTTACAAGTTAGCTTTTCGGTATCCGAAAAAGGTTTTTTTTCAAAACCCAGATGACTTGGCTCTTTTCGTTGACAAGAAAATCATTTCTGCGAAAATTACAGATCTACTACCGGGTTCTGGGATAGACCTAACCCACTTTACAGCATCTGATTTCAAACGCAACAAGGAATTTACCTTCTTGCTTATTTCCCGCTTAATTACTGATAAGGGCATTTTAGAATTCATCGATGCCGTAAAAAAACTAAAAGCAAGTGGACTGAAAGCCAGATTTCAAATTTTAGGTTCGAAAGACCCCAAACACCAACGCGGAATTCCATTGAACGTAATTGAAGATTGGGTGACGTCTTCAACGATCGAATACTTGGGGACAACCAAAGATGTACGTAAATTCATTGAGCAAGCGGATTGTATCGTGCTTCCGTCTTACCGCGAGGGAACTCCCAGAACACTGCTTGAGGCGTCAAGTATAGCAAAACCAATTGTAGCAACTGACGTACCCGGATGCCACAATGTGGTTGACCACAACTTTAATGGCCTGTTGTGTAAACATAGAGATGCTGATGATTTAGCCAATAAAATGTTTCAGATGGCTAACTTTGATGACGCTACGCTAAAAACATTAGGCGAAAATGGGCGTAGAAAGATGGTAGAAAAATTTGACGAAAAGATAGTCATTGGTAAGTACCTTACAGCACTGGCCGACTTGCGACCAGACATTCAGCTTTAACATACGTGAAATACACTGAGATAACTTTTCAAAAAAGTTGAAGTGCCCGTTAATTTATGCTCAATAATTGCTTACTTTGACGCTAATGAAATCGAGTGCTGTGCGAAAAATACACTATCTTGTTTTGTCCCTGTGCGTTCTTTCTTCGTGTGCGTCCTATAGGCAGAACATTATGTTTAGATCAACGGATGATACTAAACCAGAGGTATTCAAACGAGGAGCGTCAAAGGCAGAGAAAAACTACGTCATTCAGAAAAATGACCTGCTCACTTTAGATGTTTTTACAAACAAGGGAGAAAGGATTATCGATCCGAACCCAGAATTGACTTCCGCAAATGTAAATCCTAATGCAGGCGAGATCATTGTCATCAATTACTTGGTTGAACTTAACGGGATTGTCAAATTCCCAGTCATTGGAGAGTTGAATGTAGAGGGATTAACACTTCGGCAAGCTGAAGGAGTAGCCCAAAAAGAATACGCAAGGTTTTTCAAGGAGCCCTTTGTGATCATCAATTTCACAAATAAACGAGTCACGGTGTTAGGAGCTCCAGGAGGTTTGGTTATCCCGTTGACAAACCAAAATACACGATTGATTGAAATACTTGCGCTGTCTAAAGGTATCACTAATGACGCGAAGGCAAACAAAATTAAAGTGATCAGGAACGATAGAGTTTATGACATTGATTTCAGTACCATTAAAGGATTTCAAGAGGGCAACATGCTAGTAGAACCAGGTGATGTCGTTTACATTGAGCCTATTCGCAGGCCATTCACGGAAGGCTTGAGAGACAATGCTATACTATTTAGCCTTGCAGTCAGTTTGACTACGCTTGTGGTTCTTTTACGAAGTTTTTAAATAGTGGAACAGAAAAATTGGAAAACAATAAACCTATAAACACCGGACCCATCGAAGGGATAGACCTCGATAAACTCCAGTCGGTTGTTCGGAAAAACAAGTGGTGGATTTTATTCTTTTTTATAATCTGCAACTCAGCCTCTTATTTGTCCATTCGATGGACGAAGGATTTATTTGAGTCGGAATCCGAGATGAAATTGGAAATCAAGAATGACGCCACCGACTTAGGATTAAAAAACATTGTGGAGGACCAAAATCTGAATTTAATATCTGGCGAAATCGAACAAATTAAGTCCAAAGTTTTCTTTAGTAGGTTAGTTGACTCTCTCGATATAGGCACCAGTTACTACAGTATAGGTAATGTGTTGACGGACGAAATGTATCAGCGTTCTCCCTTCTTAGTTACAAGTGAAGGCGATGCATCCAGCCTATTTGACCAATATATATATATCAACATCATTGACAAAACGGCATTCAAAATCAAGACTGATCCAGATGGTGAGTTCGTAGACAGGAAATTTAATGAGGCCTTTAGGCTAAATTCCACCAGTCTTACCATTCGCCCAAGTAAGTATTTTGAGATTAGTGACAATAAATATTTTTTTGTGATTCATAGCAAAGGATCACTCACCTCCTATCTAGCGCAGAATATTTCAGTGTCGCCACTTAACTTTAATGCTAACACTATTCGAGTTGCCTTTAAAGACAATAATGCCAAGAAAGCATACGATATCGTCAATAAAATTGACTCACTCTATATCTTCTACAGTAGCGAACAAAAAAATCTTGCCAACCGACAAAAAATAGGATGGCTAAACAATGAGCTCGATCAGGTCGAGAAGAGAATGCAGAATTTCGAAAATTATTTTGAAAACTTTACACTACAAAATAAAAGTAGTGACTTATCACAAGATCTGAAACGAACTATTGTGGCAATCAATGCGACAGATTCCGCTCGTTTTCAACTGACAAAGAAGATGGCACAACTTAACAGTATTATCGAACAAATCAACGACAACAAACTTCCTTTTTCATTGCAACAACAACGGTTTTTACCGGATTATATCAACAAGAAATTAGAAGACTTCAATAAATTACAACAAGATCGCGATCGATTGGCTTTGGCCTACAATGAAAACACGTTTGCCTTTCGGCAAAAAGAGAAAGAAGTGTCTTTGGCCAAAGAAACAATCTTTAAACAACTGACGGAATTAAAAAGCGATTGGCTTAAGACATTGGCGGAGCTTCGTCAAAGCAAGGAAAATCTGGAAAAAGGTTTTGCCACCATGCCCGACAAAAATACACAGTATTCCAAAAACCAACGATTTTATAAGCTTTATGAAGAATTTTATCTTTCGATGATGCAATCCAAAGCGCAATTTGAAATTGCGCAGGCTGGCAATGTGCCTGATTTCAAGATTCTCTCACCGGCATCCCTTCCAACGGTTCCCATTTCACCAAAAAAATTGTTGATTTTGGGAATTGGGTTGGTCGCTAGTTTTGTTCTTAATTTCTTTTTTCTTGGAATCTCCTATTTGCTAAACAACAAAATTACTAGCGCACAAGAAGTTGAAAAATCAATTCATGTGCCGCTTCTTGGGGTAATTCCTACCTCTCACCGAAAATCAAATTCACTGTTTCATGTTGTGGATAATCCAAAATCAATGGTCAGTGAATCTTTCCGATCCCTTCGAACGAACTTGGACTTTTTTACTATTGGAGGTCATAAAAAAATTATCACCGTAACATCTACCATTTCGGGAGAGGGGAAATCTTTTCTGGCTTCCAACCTGGGAGGGGTGCTTTCTATGTCAAAGAAAAAAGTCTTGTTAATTGACTTGGACATGAGAAAGCAAAAAAATGAAAGCTCCATGCTTGCGCTTGATCCATCGAAAGGGGTAAGTACAACGTTAATTAAGAAAACTACCTGGGCCGATTGTATTCAATCAACTGGCCTCGAAAATCTTGATTTCCTTCCAGCCGGTCCTCATCCTCCCAATCCTTCTGAGTTACTTCTAAACGGAGAGTTTACAAATTTACTGGAAGAACTTAAAGAAGCCTACGACTTTATAGTTATAGATACCCCACCCGTTGGATTAGTGACAGATGGAATTATGGCAATGAAACGTGCTGACTTGTCTATTTATGTGCTGCGCGCAAACTATTCGAAAAAGGAATTTGTCAACACCTTAAATAGAATTTCTAGCATTCATAAACTGACGAATTTAGCCGTTGTACTAAATGCACTGCCTACTACAGGAAAAACGTATGGATATGGCTATTATGAAGATCGGCCTAAGCGCAAAGGGTGGAGAGATTTAGTAAAAATATAGTGTTCTCGCTTTTCAACAAAAAAACTGAAGTTCCAAAAATTCCACTCAAAGTGGACATACACTCCCATCTCCTTGCAGGATTAGACGATGGTGTAAAGAGCTTGGAAGAAGCGATTGCAGTAATTAACGATCTTGTGGAAATGGGGTTTGAGAAACTGGTTACGACACCCCATGTTATGAATGACACTTATCGAAACGAACCAACCGGCATAAAAAAGGGATTAAAAGAACTAGAGCTGGAGTTAGCAAACAACGGGATCAACATCGAGTTGCAAGCGGCTGCCGAATATTACCTGGACGAGTTTCTTTACGCGCGAATAATCAATAAAGAATCGCTGCTTACTTTTGGAGACAAGTACTTACTCTTTGAAACCAACTTCATAAGCGAGCCTTTGCAAATGAAAGAATTCATTTTTCAAGCTTCCTCGCAGGGATATCGTTTGGTACTCGCCCACCCCGAACGATATGGCTATATGACGATGGAGAAAGCAGAGGACCTAAGAAATAGAGGCGTATTTTTTCAAGTAAACTCTCTTTCCATCGGGGGTATGTATTCCAAATCGGTTCAGAAAATGGCGCTTCAATTAATCGACAAAGGATGGGTCGATTTCTTGGGGAGCGATTGTCATAATCCAGTACAATCAAAAATGTTGAAGGCATTGCAAAAAAACAAGCATTATCAAAGAGCATGTTCCCTTTCGTTACTGAACAATACCCTTTAGTACTATGATCGTTATTACCGGTGGTAATGGGTTGATTGGCTCCGCGATTGCACAGCGACTACTCTCTGAAGGCGTTTCTCTGAGCTGCTTAAAAAGAGAATCCAGTGACATGCGTTTAACCGACCCATCCGTTCAACAAATTGAATGGAAAACCGGGGATATCCTTGATGTGAGTTCTTTGAATGAATGTTTTAGAAATGCCTCCGTTGTCATTCATACAGCGGCAAAGGTTTCGTTCGACCCCAAAGAAAAAAGAGAGCTGTTTCAGGTAAATGTCGAGGGTACAAAAAATGTAGTAAATGCTTGTCTTGCCAACGGAGTGAAGAAATTGATACATATCAGTTCTGTTGCTGCACTTGGTCGCCAGAAGGGAATCTCCCTTATTGATGAAACGAACAAATGGGAAGAAAGCCCTTTTAACTCGTCTTATGCGAGATCAAAATATTTGGCAGAGTTGGAGATCTACAGGGGGATAGAAGAAGGCCTTCCAGCTTCTATCGTAAATCCATCTTTGGTCCTTGGCCGAGGCGATTGGGAAAAGAGCAGTTCGAAACTCTTTCAATATGTTTGGAAGGAAAATATGTTTTATAGCAACGGTCAATGCAACTATGTTGACATACGTGATGTGGTGGAGATTGTATTCAAGTTATTGAATGAAACTTTCTTAGCCCAACGTTTTATTGCAAGTGGTGGAGTGATCACCTACAAAGACTTGTTCGAAAAAATAGCTTTACGTCTCCAGAAAAAAGCACCCTCTATAAAAGTCAACCCCTTTCTGGTAAACGCCATTGCGACACTTGAAGAAATGAAGAGTTGGCTATTCAACACTCATCCATTGGTCACTCGAGAGTCCGTTAAGTCCACCAGCGAAAAATTTACTTTTTCAAATCAAAAATCAATTTACGATTTGGGTATCAAGTACCATCCGCTAGACAAAACAATTGATTACTGCTGCGAGTATTATTTGCGCACTTATAGCACAAACAAATAACAAACACAACTTGTTGATTACTTTTAATTGCAAGAACTTTGCAAGAATTGTAAGGTAAAATTGTTACTGCTGAAAATTTTCCTTACTTTAGGAAAACCTTTCGACCGATGAGCCACGAATTCAGAAAGAGGGAAGAAGAAGAGGAGTTGATCAAGCGATACGAAGAAAATCTACGGGCTAATTCAATTGGATATTTTGACATCGATGCCTATGAAGTAATCGTTGATCATTATATGGAAAAGTTAAAGTTTAAAAAAGCTTTGGCTGCCATTAATCAGGCCATGGAACAATTTCCGTTCTCTACCGGTCTGATAGCAATAAAAGCCCAAATTCTTTCCAATTTAGAACAATACGAAGAAGCGCTGGAGTTGCTAGAAAAGGCGCGCAATTTACACCCGATGGATATCGAGATTTACCTCTCGATTGGCTCTATTTTATCACTGCAAGGAAAACACAAGGACGCCATCTCTTTGTATGAAGAAATTCTTTCTTTTGCCGATGACGAAAAAGACGACATCTACTATAACATTGGATTAGCCTATCAAAGCCTGGAAGAATACGATAAAGCAATTGAGTCCTACAAAAAATCAATCGAAGAAAATATAAATCATGAGGGCTCACTCTATGAACTAGCCTTCTGCTTAGATATCGCGGGACAATTAGAAGGTAGCCTATCCTACTACAGAAAATTTATTGATGAAGATCCGTACTCAGCTGCTGCTTGGTATAACTTGGGTATTGTCTGCAATAAGTTAGAGAAGTTTGACGAAGCAATTGAAGCATATGGCTATGCCCTTGCCATCGATGACACGTTTGCCTCCGCGCACTTCAATATGGGCAACTCGTTGATGAACCTTGAGAAGTACAAGGAGGCATTGGAGGAATTCAATAAAACAGTCGAAATTGAAGGCCCTAGTCCCGAGGTTTATTGTTGCATCGGTGCCGCCTACGAAAATATGGGGCATTTTGATTTAGGATTAAAATACTTTCAGAAGTCGGCAAAACTAGATTCACTCTACGATGAAGCTTGGTTTGGTGCCGGCAGTTGTTTAGAAAAACAGGAAAAATGGTATCAGGCGCTGCATTTCTTCAACAAGGCTATTAAGATTAATCACCTCAATTCTGAATACTGGAAAGCCGCAGCCCATGCTGAATTTAAAATTGGCAACACTATTTCCAGCATCAGTGCGTATGAGGAGGCCGCAAATCTTGCACCCGAAGACAAAGAGATATGGCTTAATTGGTCTTTCATATATTATGAACAAGGCGAACCTGATAAGGCCATTGATGTTTTATCGCAAGGTATGGTAGACGCGCCTAAAGAACCCGATTTTCTTTATCGGATGGCCATCTACTTAGTTGAGTCGGGGCAATTTAAAGAAGCCTTTACTTATCTGGAAAATGCATTAATTTTGGACTTTGAAGGGCATACGATTCTATTCGAGTTTTTTCCGAAATTAGAGACTCAAAAAGCCCTCTATAAAATCATCGATCAGTTTAGAAAAGAAAACTCCTAATGAACTACCACCTGAACAATTTACCTGAGCGAACAAAAAAGCCCAGGCAAAAAGGTTTCACTATGGCCATGGACAAAGGACTGAGCGTACGCGAAGCCGAAGACTTCATGAGCATTGCAGCCGACCATGTTGATATTGTCAAGCTAGGTTGGGCAACATCTTTTGTGACGCCCAATTTAAAAGACAAGTTAAAAGTTTATCGAGATGCTGGTATCCCCTGCTATTTTGGTGGTACGCTGTTCGAAGCATTCATCATACGCGACCAATTTGAAGATTATAGAAAAGTACTCGATAAGTATGATATGACGTTTGCAGAAGTTTCTGATGGCTCTATCGACCTAGACCACGATAAGAAACTGGACTACATCGCCAAACTTTCCAAACAGGTGACTGTTTTATCAGAAGTTGGATCCAAGGACGCAGACAAGATTATTCCACCCTACCAATGGATTGATTTGATGCAAAAAGAACTTGATGCCGGTGCGTGGAAGGTTATTGGGGAAGCGAGAGAGGGTGGCAACGTAGGGTTATTTAGATCAAGTGGAGAAGTGAGATCCGGTTTAGTGCAAGAAATTCTTACAAAAATTCCGTTTGAAAAAATAATTTGGGAGGCACCTCAAAAAGCACAACAGGTGTGGTTCATTAAATTATTGGGGGCCAACGTAAATCTGGGAAACATCGCACCCAACGAAATCATTCCGCTAGAAACGATTCGTCTGGGTCTCAGAGGAGATACTTTTTTACATTTCCTGGGTCTTGAAAGAAAAAAGGATAACTCAACGCCTGCATTCGAGGCTGACTAGTACGTGAGAAGACCTAAAGATTATATTTTACTCTATTTAAAAGGCATCGGCATGGGAGGTGCAGATGTAATCCCTGGTGTCTCCGGTGGAACCGTTGCTTTTATTTCCGGCATCTACGAGGAGCTAATCAACTCTATCCAATCCATTGACGTCAACGCCTTCCGCCTTTTGTTGCAATTTAAAATCGCTGATTTTTGGAAGAAGATAAACGCCAACTTTTTGATCACTGTATTAGCTGGTATTGTTACCAGTTTACTGTCGTTGTCAAAGTTAATGACGTACCTTCTTGAACATCACCCGATTCAAATTTGGTCCTTCTTTTTTGGATTGATCTTGGTTTCTTCACCTATGATCATGCGCGATATTAAGGTCTGGAGCATATCTAGTATCGTTTCATTTTTAGCGGGCATTGTCATCGCTTATCTTATTACGGTTCTTTCGCCTACCGAAACACCCACGAATTTGCCTTTTATATTTTTCTGCGGAGCGTTGGCTATTTGTGCGATGATTCTTCCCGGTATATCAGGCGCCTTTATCCTTTTGTTGATTGGTAAATATGAATACATGATCAATGCGTTGATAACGTTCAATATTCCGGTCATTTTTGTGTTTGTTTTTGGCTGTTTTTTAGGACTATTAGGCTTTTCCAGAATATTAGGCTGGGTGTTTACTCATTATCGTTTCCCTGCATTAGCTTTACTATCTGGTTTTATGATAGGTTCTCTCAATAAAGTTTGGCCCTGGAAGGAAATTATTGCCTACCGCATGGATCATGCCGGCAACCAGGTGCCCGCATTCGATCAGAGTATTTGGCCAGGACAATACTTGGCCAAGACGGGTAACGATCCTTTGCTATTCCAAGCGATTCTATTCGCAGCTTTGGGTATTTTTTTAGTGGTGGCTTTAGAAAAAATTGCTGCCCTTCTTAGAACAAAAAATTAAAACTATGGAAAAGAAATTTGGCTTAATCGGCTCGACTGTCTCTCATTCATTCTCAAAATCTTTTTTTGATGAAAAGTTTTTTAGAGAAGGGCTGCGCGACTATCACTATGACCTTTATCCTTTGGGTAATGTAGAAGAGCTAAAGAAATTATTAGAAGACAATCCTGAATTGTATGGCCTAAACGTAACGGTTCCCTACAAAGAAAAGGTGATCAAGCTCTTGAGCGATATTGATTCAGAAGCAAAAAAAATCGGAGCTGTCAATGTCATTAAAATACAGAACGGAAAGCTGAAAGGATTCAATACGGACAGTGATGCGTTTTATGAGACCCTCGAAAAGTGGTTTCCGAAACTTGAAAATGCCTCTGCTTTACTACTTGGATCAGGCGGTTCTTCCAAAGCCGTACAACAAGCGTTGCGAAAACTAAAGATTCCTTTTAAAGTCGTATCTCGCGAAGAAGGAAAAGCAGATTTGACATACGAGGCATTAGAAAAAAATGGAAACCTGATTACAGATGCTACGCTGATCATCAACAGCACTCCGTTGGGCATGTCTCCAGAAACAAATGCAATGCCCTCGATCAATTATGAACTCTTGACATCGCAGCACTTTGTTTACGATTTGATTTACAATCCTGCACGCACGATGTTCTTGCAGAAAGCAGAAATGCGCGGAGCGACCATCAAAAACGGCTTGGAAATGTTGCACATCCAGGCTGAGAAGGCATGGGCCATTTGGAACAATTAGTTCCTTGTTCTTGCCATTAGTGGTATTGTAAAATGCCGCTTCAATTTTAGTTTCAACACAGACAATTCCTTATGGACTTTGAATTAACGAGTGAGTACGAACCCACCGGTGATCAACCTAAGGCAATTGAACAACTTGTCAAAGGCGTAAATGCCGGAGATGTCCATCAAACTTTGTTAGGGGTTACCGGATCGGGAAAGACGTTTACGATCGCAAATGTTGTTGCCAAAACGAATAAACCAACTCTTATTCTAAGCCACAACAAAACGCTAGCCGCCCAGTTGTATGGTGAATTCAAGCAGTTCTTTCCACACAATGCAGTGGAATATTTTATCTCGTACTACGACTACTATCAGCCGGAAGCGTTTATCCCGTCCTCCAATCTTTACATTGAAAAAGACTTATCGATCAATCAAGAAATCGAAAAGCTTAGATTGAGTGCGACTTCTGCTTTGCTTTCCGGAAGAAGAGATGTGATCGTGGTGGCTTCTGTTTCCTGTATCTACGGTATTGGGAACCCCGAAGAATTTGGTAAGAATAGAATTCAACTAAAAGTGGGAGAAATCATTCCTCGCAATAAGCTGCTCTTCGCACTAGTTGACATATTGTACAGTCGCACCGAGGCAGAATTTAAACGCGGAACTTTTCGCGTGAAAGGTGATACGGTAGACATCTTTCTTGCTTACGCAGATTATGCACTGCGAGTATACTTTTTTGGTGATGAGATTGAGTCCATCCAATTGATTGATCCGGTTTCGGGAAAGAAGATTTCGGACGAAAAGCAAAGTGTTATTTTCCCGGCCAACCTGTTTGTTACCGGAAAGGATATGTTGCAGCAAGCCATCCGCGAGATTCAGGATGACATGGTGTTACAAGTAGAAATGTTTGAAGGAGAACGAAAGCATCTGGAAGCAAAAAGACTAAAAGAGCGGACTGAATTTGATTTGGAGATGATGCGTGAGTTGGGCTATTGTAGCGGCATCGAAAATTACTCGCGCTACTTCGACAGACGTAACGTTGGTGCAAGACCTTTTTGCTTAATTGACTATTTCCCTGATGACTTTTTGATGGTAATAGACGAGAGCCACGTAACGGTGCCTCAGGTACGCGCTATGTGGGGAGGTGATCGATCGCGCAAAGTAAACCTGGTCGACTATGGATTCCGATTGCCTTCTGCACTTGACAACCGACCATTAACGTTTAATGAATTTGAGGCCATACTTGGACAGGTTGTTTATGTAAGTGCCACGCCTTCCGAATATGAGTTGAGAAAATCAGAGGGAATCGTAGTAGAACAAATCATTCGCCCTACCGGACTCCTCGATCCCATCATTGACGTGCGTCCTAGTAAGAATCAAATTGATGATTTGCTGGAAGAAATAGATGAACGAGTAAAAAAGAAAGAACGCGTTTTGGTGACTACACTCACCAAACGAATGGCCGAAGAGTTAACAAAGTTTTTGGAGCGAGCGCGTGTAAAATGTCGGTACATACACAGCGAAGTACAAACATTGGATCGCGTGGAAATTTTGCGCGAGCTTCGTCTCGGTGTCTTTGACGTTTTAGTAGGCGTAAACCTGCTTAGAGAAGGATTGGATTTGCCGGAAGTTTCTCTCGTGGCTATCCTGGATGCCGATAAGGAGGGATTCCTGCGTAATCAGCGTTCCCTTGTTCAAACGATTGGCCGAGCCGCTCGAAACGAAAACGGAAGAGTGATTATGTATGCCGATCGGGTAACCGAATCAATGCAAAATGCCATTGATGAAACAAATCGTAGACGAAAAATTCAACAAGACTACAATCTTGCCAACGGTATCACTCCAAGGACAATTTTAAAGTCTCATGACTCGATTCTCGGCCAAACAAAAGTGGCCGATTCCAAAAAAACACTCAAACGTTATTACATCGAGGACGAAGAAAAATCGTTGGCGGCTGATCCTGTAACTGCTTACCTCACCAAAGAAGAGCTTGTTGCTATGAGTGACCGAACTCGAAAAGCGATGGAGAAGGCCGCTAAAGAACTAGAGTTTATGGAAGCTGCACGCCTTCGTGATGAATACCTGGCCATCCAAAAACTAATTGAGCAGAAGTAGAAGGAATGCGTTAGTTGACTTTCAACTCTCCGTCAATAACACTCCAATACTGATCTGGTGGCGCGACAGGCGTCTGTAATACGTTTATCCCCTCAGTCCCGACTGCGCTACCTACGCGCGCATACAATCGCAGCGCCTTACCTTGGTTATTCCATATCAATTTTTTGGCACCTTCGCATTGCTCTGGTATCGAACCAGCAAATAAAAAATGCGCAGTTCCAGATCCAAAAACTTTAGTGCTTCCATTCTCTTCAATCGCGACAGCCGTTCTTTCATCTACGCCAATGCCGATGGGGGAAGGAACTGCGAAGTCCTTTATCAGACGTGCCATAAAAGCCACATGCCTCCCCTGCCTGGTGCGTTGCGAATAATGTTGGTCTGCAATTACATTTTTTAAAACAGGCACTAGAATAAAACTCTTGGAAATACTTACCAAAGGATCATACGGATTTGTCAATGCTTCATTGGAAATGACACTGCCATTTTTCGCATCGAAAATGTACTCACTTAAAACAGCACAGCCTGCACTTGTACCCCCAATTGGAACTTTCTTTGATTCAATGAGAAATTTAATTGCCTTTGAAACTTCCGTGTCTGCCCAATACTTGACATAATTGCTTTGGTCGCCACCGGCAATAAATAAGGCTTCTGCATTTCTAATCTTCGCTGATGCCTCTGCCAAATTCGCCTTGTCTCTTGAGTCTATTAAGAGAGTCTCGACTGAATTGGCATTGCCCAATTGTTTGATGTAATCGTTGTACCCGGTAGAACCAGTAGCACGGATCACTACAAAATCTCCTCCCCCACTTTTGTTTATCATCCATTTGATGGCTTCGTCAACATCTGTTCCTCCCCCCATAAGCACAACACCAAATTGCGTAGTGGTCTGCACATCGGCTGCGTCTCCGGTGATCCCTAAACTGATTGAAGAAGGTTGACCGATTGGATTCTGCGCACAACATTCCTTACCGGTATCGCACGAAATAAACGATGCAGCGATAAGAATGACCAGCTTATTCAGGCTAAAATGATTCATCCTTATTTTATCTTCACATCAATGCTTAATTCTTTTAACTGCTCTTGTGAGATAGTAGATGGCGTATCGATCATCGTATCTCTTCCCGCATTGTTTTTTGGAAACGCAATGAAATCCCTGATCGAATCGGCTCCTCCAAAAAGAGAACAAAGTCGATCGAACCCAAACGCGATGCCACCATGTGGAGGTGCTCCATATTCAAATGCCTCCATCAAAAACCCAAATTGTTTTTTCGCTTCTTCTGGCGAGAATCCCAATTTGCTAAACATCAGTTGTTGTGTGGCGCGGTCGTGAATACGGATTGAACCGCCCCCTATTTCAGTTCCGTTCAAAACCATGTCATAAGCGTTTGCGCGAACCTTTCCGGGATCGCTATCAAGTAATCCCATGTCTTCCGGCTTGGGTGACGTAAACGGATGATGCATGGCATGCCAACGGCCTGCCTGCCCGGCAGGCAGGCCCATTTCTTCATTCCCTGCCTGGCCGGCAGGCAGGTATTCCAACAACGGAAAATCTACTACCCAAAGTGGTGCAAATTTGTTTTTATCGCGAAGCCCCAATTGGTTCGCCAGGTGTAGCCGAAGTTCGCCAAGTGCTTTCCGGGTCTTTTCTTTTTCGCCTGACAATACCAAAATAAGATCGCCCGCATCGGCATTAAACTTCTGCGCCCATCGGCTCAATTCAATCTCATCATAAAATTTATCAACCGATGATTTGTACGTGCCGTTTGCCTCACAGCGCAAGTAGATCATTCCCTTGGCACCTATTTGTGGTTTCTTTACAAACTCCGTTAACTCGTCTAGCTGTTTGCGGGTATAGCTTGCACATCCTTTTGCACAAATTCCAACGACCAGCTCGGCATCATCGAACACAACAAATCCTTTGCCTTTTGCTACATCATTCAGCTCAACAAATTTCATCTCGAACCGAGTGTCGGGCTTATCGGAGCCGTAATATTTCATCGCATCGTCATACGTCATGTGAGGCACTGACGGCATATCAATGCCTTTCACGGATTTGAAAAGGTGGCGGATCAATCCCTCAAAAGTTTTAAGAATATCTTCTTGTGTGATAAAGGCCATCTCGCAGTCGATCTGGGTAAATTCCGGTTGACGATCGGCTCGTAAATCTTCATCGCGAAAACATTTTACAATTTGATAATAGCGGTCAAATCCCGAAACCATTAACAGTTGCTTAAATGTTTGAGGCGACTGCGGTAATGCATAAAACTCCCCAGGGTTCATGCGGGAAGGAACGACAAAATCGCGCGCGCCTTCCGGTGTTGATTTGATCAAAACCGGAGTTTCGACTTCAATGAAATCCAGGCTATCTAAATAGAGACGGGTTTGCTGAGCCATTTTATGTCTTAGCTGCAACCCTTCACGTACAGTTGTTCTGCGCAAGTCCAGATAGCGGTACTTCATTCGCAGATCTTCTCCCCCATCGGTTTGGTCTTCGATGGTGAAAGGTGGTGTTTTTGATGTGTTTAAAATCTCGAGCGAAGTCAATTTTACTTCAATATCGCCCGTTGGCATTTTATCGTTCTTGGAAAGTCGCTCGGCAACAATGCCTGTTATTTTGATAACATATTCCCTTCCCATGGTTCTTGCCAATTGAATCAAACTGGCTTCCGACTTGCCTTCTTCTAAGAAAAGCTGCGTAACGCCATACCGATCGCGCAAATCGATCCACAGTAAGCTGCCTTTATCGCGCTGCCGCTGCACCCATCCCGTTAAGGTAATTTCCTTGTTTACATCACCAATTCGAAGTTCACCGCACGTATGAGTCCTGAGCATAGCAAAATGATTAAATTTGAAGGCGCAAATTAATAAAAGGATATCTCTTGCGTTATTAAAAGATCAATCCATTATGCCACTAACTATGCCAAAATCAATCATTTTCCTCTGTGTTTTCCTGTTCGGTTTCAGCCAAAGTAAGTTGGTAAAGACAAAAGTGGCAGAAGGCATCACCGTTTCTATGCCCAGCGAGTTGACACCCATGACGCCAGACGACATTGTGCAACGCTACCCTTCGGTGCGGGCTCCATTGGCAGCCTATACGAATGGTAATAGAACCGCTGATTTTAGTATAAACACGTCAGCCACCCAATGGCCAGACGGTAATACTGAAATGGCACAGAAGTTTTTCAAAGCAGGAATCATGAATCTGTTTGATCGTGTTGATTTTATTGATCAAGGTGTAAAGATGGTCAACAAACGCAAATTCATTTTTTTTGAATTTGAATCACGAGTAAACGGAAATCGAATGAAAGAGGGTGAACAGTCAGCCGTTTTTCGTTACACTTATATTCAATATCTGATTAAGAAAGATAGGGCGATTGTTTTTTCATTCTCTTGTCCAAAAGATCTAAAAAGTGAGTGGCAACCCATAGTACACGCTATGATGACTTCCGTGAAGTTGAAAGAATAAACAGTACAGGTTGGAAATCTTAGCTCAAAAAAAATCGCACGAATACTATATGCAAGAAGCCTTGAAAGAGGCCCGAAAAGCATTGGAGTTGGGTGAAGTGCCCGTGGGAGCCATTGTAGTTTGCCAAAACAAGATCATTGCGCGTACGCACAACCAAACAGAGCTACTGACTGATGCCACCGCACATGCCGAAATGCTGGCCGTTACGTCAGCTTCTTACGAACTGGGCTCTAAATACTTAAACGAATGCACGCTGTATGTAACGCTAGAGCCCTGCGTAATGTGTGCCGGGGCTTTGCATTGGGTTCAATTGCAGCAGCTCGTTTACGGGGCAGATGACGTACAAAGGGGTTTCTCGATGCATCAAAAAAACCTGCTACACCCAAAAACAGAAATTAAAAAAGGCGTTTGTGTAGCCGAAAGCCAGGAACTGCTGAGTCAATTTTTTGAAAGATTGCGAGATAAGTAAGGGTATCTCTAAAAATCTAAATGTGTGTCAGACTGAGCCTGCCTGCCGGACAGGCAGGCCTGTCGAAGTCGTTTGAAATGTAAAAAGCGACAAGTTGGTTTCCGATGGCTATCGGGACAACCTGACATGGTTTTTAGAGATGCCCATAATAAAAAAGGCCTCGTTCAGAGGCCTTTTTTGGGTAGATCAGAATCGATCTTACACTTTTGTCTTCTTGATTTTCTTTTCGTCAACGCGCTTTCCGCTACGGTGCTCGCCCAAGATGAGAACATCTTTGGTAGTCTCGTATTGTTTGGCAGCCTGGAACATAGCCACTTCAGTATCGCGAATTAGAATCATACCGCTTTTGGCGCCCTTGTTGCGAACTTCAATGTACCAGCCATCTTTCTTCTTTTTCGGTAAAATTGGAGGTCTTCCCATGTTTTTTGTGATTTTATGGGCTAAAAAGCCCGTTTTGTGAAATGATGCGCGAAGGTACGGTTTTATGGCCATTTTGGCAAACCATTGGTAATTGCCAGCCAAGGGATCGGGTTGAAGTATGGACAGAATCCTGAATGCCCTATGCCATAAAAAATTCAGTTGCCTAATCTGTGCTAAATGACAATTTTGGGTAAAAAACACTGGTATGGAGAAACCAACTGTAAAGAAGGTGGTCATGCAGAAAAGCATACACCGCGAAGAGCGTGTTTTATGCCTTCATTTCGACCGCGACCTGGAAATCGAAAAAATGGTAAAGATGCTACCGGCTTGCCGCTGGAGCCAGACTATGAAGTGTTGGTATTTGCCCAACACAACACCGAATTTCAGGCTTGTGCTGGAGAAATTACGACTAGTAGCTTATGTTGACTTCTCAGAGGTAGTAAAGAAAACGGAAGCTATTCAAAAAGAAAGAACGCCTTCCCCAACCAGCGCCCGGAAAGCTACGCCAATGGCCCAACTCAGTGAGCCCGTACAACAAGAAGTTGAGAAATTCTCCAAATGGTTAAAATCAAAAAGATACAGCACCAATACGATCAAAACCTATACGGAAGCCGTGAAGACATTTGTACGGTTTTTCAAAGACAAAACCATTGCGCAAATCAACAACGAGGATCTTGTGGCTTTTAACAACGACTATATTCTTGCCAACCACTACTCTTCATCGTTTCAGAATCAGGTAGTCAATGCGGTCAAACTATTTTTTAAAGTGGTAGACAACCGGTTGATCGATGTGGACCTTATTCAACGGCCGCGCAGAGACCATCCCCTGCCCAGTGTATTTAGTAAGGAAGAAGTAAAGCAACTGCTGGATGTGCTGCCTAATATAAAGCACAAGGCCATGCTTTCACTCATTTATGCTTGTGGGCTAAGACGGAATGAACTATTACATCTAAAGCTTACAAGTATTGATTCAAAAAGAAAACTGGTGCTGATCACACATGCCAAGGGAAACAAAGATCGCATCGCTCCGCTATCGGATAAGATACTTGCGCTGCTTCGCGCCTACTATCAAGCGTATAAGCCAAAAGAGTGGCTATTTGAAGGGCAAGCTGGAGGACAATATGATGAAAGAAGTCTGGCAAGTGTAATGCGGCAGGCCGTAACAAAAGCCGGGATTAAAAAGCCAGCCACTCTGCACTGGCTACGCCATAGCTTTGCCACCCATTTGTTGGAGGCAGGCACCGACCTACGCTACATTCAAGAACTGCTGGGGCATAAAAGCAGTAAAACGACAGAGATTTATACCCATGTAAGCACCAAAAACATAGGCTTAATGGACATTTATTAGGCTGGAAACCTTGCAAATTATTGAATGCCATAGCTTTAGGTCAAATCAAAGCTATGAATAAAAAAACTGCATTCACTGCGGGTCTAAAATGACCAAA
>Ga0068877_10000413_pt1 | contig 36704 bp, 29 predicted proteins | sample NOAtaG_FD_66437 | JGI IMG/M metagenome (GOLD analysis project Ga0068877, IMG submission 66437) | Freshwater lake microbial communities from Lake Erie, under a cyanobacterial bloom - NOAA_Erie_Diel6S_1000h metaG | ecosystem: Environmental > Aquatic > Freshwater > Lake | place: USA: Ohio, Lake...
TATCACCATCTATTGAGTCATGTTGTATATACTCATAACGAAGTTGAACTAATTCCATAAAATAAGCTGTTCTGTGTATGACTTCTTCTATGGATAAGCCTCCCTGCCCCAAAAGGTCGTGTAAGACATTATCGTTAAAAGTTAGTTTAGGTTTCATTTAGGACCGGCAATGTACATACTGAAATCAAAATGAGAAAGGGTTCCTGACAATAAATATTTATAACAGAAAATGCATCAACAGTTTAAAATAATTCGGTCTGTCCGGATTTATTATTTTTCGTTACCTCTTTTTTTTTAGTCGGGCCTATATCCCACTCCACGTCTGATTTATGCTTAGATGCAGGAATCTTAAAGTTAGTTTTAACCGATTGGGTAGTCGATGTAGTACTTGTTGCATTACCTTTTTTTTCGTGATATTCATCGGTATTAGAATCAGAAATCTTTGAAGGCCTCCCGGTTGAATCGAGGATAGAGGCTTCAATGAAATCATCATCAACAGCTTTATTTCCCAGAGCCTTCCAACCCTTAATTTCAATAAACTTGTCGGGCTGTATTTGTTTTACAACCGGTGTTTTTTTCTTGCCGGATTTAATTTCAAAGAGACACGTCGAGTTCGTTGTTGCCAAAACCACCTTGCTGTCCGGATGCTCTGTGATAAACATAAATTTCTTTTCAGTAGTGAGTGTTTCAAGATTAAATCGTTTGATAAAAAAGGTTTTTGAATTACCATCCATATAAAGGCAATTAATGGTCATCGAAGGATGATATTTTTCTATTATGAGCACTTTTGACGAATCATAGCGATTGGTTAGTTCGTAGCTTGTTAATTCGTAATGGCCATTTTCATACACAACTAATATCTTATCGTCGTTTTGAAAAGAACCTACGAATTTGCCTTTACCCTCTTTATTTAATCTGCATATCGTATCATCAAACCAAATCTCTATGCCTTGTAATGTAGCCGGCCCCTTTTCAATTAGTTTTACTGACTTTATTGGATAACGAGTCAGAATATTGCCTTGTGATGTTCTTCCCTTGATGGCTAACTCGGCAAAATTGTATTCAAAGTCTTTAATCTTAGCCTTACACCGTGGATCCAACACAACCCGGATACGCTCAGATTCTGCATTAGGGTTAATAGAAAAATAATGCACCTTAGATCCTTCAGATCCTTTAGTCAGATCATATTCTTTATCGCGCGTGATACCTGATACGTTGAAACGCTTAACCATGATATTTCCAACCTTGCCATCTCTATAGATGAGGTGGTAGGTTGTCCGCTCATCATTCTTTTTAAATATAGAGAGGTAAATAATTTTTTTACCCACAAATGTCTTCTCAGCCACACGGGTTATCATCATTTTACCATCTTCTCTGAAGACAATGATATCATCAAGGTCTGAACAATCTGTTACAAATTCATCCTTTTTCAAACCATAGCCCACAAAGCCATCTTCGCGATTTACATATAACTTTTGATTGGCCAGTGCTACGGTCTGAGCCTTGATCGTGTCAAATGTTTTTATTTCTGTTTTACGTTCACGGCCGGCCCCGTATTTCTTAAGCAGATTCTCATAGTACTTTATAGTGTAGTCTCTAAGGTGCTCCAGATCATATTTGGTTTGTTCAATATCAGCTTCAATACCTTTGATATGTTCGTCGGCCTTAAAGGAATCATATTTAGAGATGCGTTTAATTTTTATCTCTGTCAATCTTAAGATATCTTCCTCGGTGATTGCTCTTCGGAATAATTTTTTGTATTTACTTAAGCCTTTGTCTATTGCCTGTATAACGGCTTCCCAAGTTTCACATTCTTCAATGTCACGATAAATCCGTTTTTCAATAAATATTTTTTCAAGACTTGAATAATGCCACTCCTCTTCGAGTTCATTCAATTTAATTTCCAATTCCTGCTTTAATAAAGCCTGTGTGTTATCTGTATTGACTTTCAACAAATCTGTTACACCAATGAATTGTGGCTTCTTGTCAACAATTACACAACAATTAGGAGAGATAGATATTTCACAATCTGTAAAGGCATAAAGTGCATCAATTGTAATATCCGTACTGACACCGGCGGCCAAATGAACTACAATCTCAACATTTTTTGCTGTGTTATCCTCAACTTTACGAACCTTGATTTTACCGTTATCATTTGCTTTCAGAATAGAATCAATCAGCGAACCGGTAGTTGTTCCAAATGGAATCTCACGAATAACGAGTGTTTTTTTATCCAGTTCCTCAATACGTGCTCGCACCCTGACTTTTCCTCCACGCTTACCATCATTATAATTCGCAACATCGATTTGGCCTCCCGTTGGGAAATCGGGATAGATATTCACTTTTTTATTGCGCAGTATATCTATTGAACCTTTTATAAGCTCAATAAAATTATGAGGCAACACTCTTGTACTTAATCCAACCGCTATCCCGTCAACTCCTTGAGCAAGCAACAATGGAAATTTAACCGGTAAGGTTAGTGGCTCTCGTTTGCGTCCATCATAGGACAATTGCCAGCCGGTTGTTTTGGGATTAAATAGTATCTCTAATGCAAACTTGGATAATCGAGCCTCTATGTATCTTGGTGCGGCTGCCGGGTCGCCGGTTCGAATATCTCCCCAGTTTCCCTGCGTATCGATCAGTAAATCTTTCTGCCCAATATTGATGATAGCATCGCCAATAGAGGCATCGCCATGAGGATGATACTGCATCGACTGGCCAATGATATTAGCCACCTTATTGTAGCGACCATCCTCCATTTCATACATAGCGTGTAAAATGCGTCGCTGTACGGGTTTGAGGCCATCTTCTACTGCAGGTACGGCTCGCTCCAGTATAACATAAGATGCATAGTCTATGAACCAATTTTCGTACATATTATGTACGGCCGGCTGGTTCTTATTTTCTCCGACTTGTTTATCAGCAGGGTTAAATACCATTTTTCTAGTTTCAGATTCTACGTTGGTTCGATCAATTTGAGCTAAGTTCCGCTAATCCTTAGTTTACCACAGAGGTGATTTTCCACAGCTGTTCGAAAAGAGTGATGCATTGTATGTTTTACAAAAAATCACAACAATTAAATAAGGACAGATGATTATCCTTGCAACTACTCTTCTAAAAACGGATATCGATAATCTTTGGGAGGAAGCAGGTTCTCTTTTATTGTTCGGGCCGATACCCAACGCAGTAAATTCAGAGCCGATCCCGCCTTATCATTGGTACCTGATGCACGAGCCCCTCCAAATGGTTGTTGGCCTACTACAGCTCCAGTTGGTTTATCGTTGATATAGAAATTACCTGCCGCATTTCTAAGTTTATGTGATGCCATCCGCACGGCTGCGCGGTCCTGAGCAATGATTGAACCGGTTAATGAATACACTGAGGTATTGTTGACAATATCCAGTGTCTCTTCAAATTGACTTTCGTCGTATACATACACCGTGAGAACGGGACCAAAAATTTCTTCACACATAGTACGATAGCTTGGATTTTTTGTAACAATAATAGTTGGCTCAATAAAATAGCCTTCTTTATTATCGTAATGTCCACCGGCAATAATCTCCACATCTGACGTTTTTTTTGCTTCCTCGATATAGGATGTAATGGTATCGAAGGCTTTTTCGTCGATAACTGCATTAATGAAGTTACTGAAGTCTTCGGTGGTACCCATTTTGAATGTAGCTAAATCGCCAAGAACGCGCTCTTTGACTGCAGGCCACAGATTGGATGGAATGTAAGCCCGTGAAGCGGCTGAACATTTTTGTCCCTGATATTCAAATGCCCCGCGGCTGAGTGCTGTTGCCACGATTTCGACATCAGCACTGGGATGTACCATAACAAAATCTTTACCCCCTGTTTCACCAACGATCCTTGGATAGGATTTATAACCGGCAATATTTTGTCCTATGGCTTTCCACATACCCTGAAAAACACCCGTTGACCCAGTAAAATGAACTCCGGCAAAATCAGGATGCTTAAAAATAATATCGCCTGTTAATGGTCCTGGAGTATAAATGAGATTGATAACCCCGGCCGGAAGCCCTGCTTCCATTAATACTTCCATAATCACATTCGCAGAATAAATTTGGGTATTTGCCGGTTTCCATACCACCGTATTACCCATCAGCGCAGCACTCGTAGGTAAATTACCGGCTATTGCCGTGAAATTGAATGGGGTAATGGCAAAAACAAAACCCTCTAGTGGGCGATACTCTACCCTGTTCCAGGTCGCCTTTGGTGAGAACGGTTGATCCTGATATAGTTCGGTCATATATTGAACGTTAAACCGAAGAAAATCTATTAATTCACATGCACTATCAATCTCAGCCTGGTACACATTTTTAGATTGACACAACATGGTTGCCGCATTTATTTTTGCCCGATAGGGCCCGGCAAGCAGTTCGGCCGCCTTCAAAAATATAGCCGCACGCTCCTCCCAAGTATACAACTCCCAATTTGATTTAGACTGAAGGGCGGCATCGATTGCATTATTTACGTGGCTTGCATCTCCTTTATGAAAGTGACCTAACACGTGGTGGTGCTCATGTGGGGGGCTCATAGCACCTAATTTCCCTGATGTAATCGGCTTACCGCCAATATACATAGGATACTCAACTGTTGTTGACTTGAATGTCTTAAGTGCTGTCTTTACGTCAGCACGTTCTTTGGAACCTTTGGCATAAGAAAGAACATTTTCATTTATGGCAATAGGCGGTGTAAAAATGGCGTTACTCATAAAAAAATTATTGCGGGCTAAGTTACTCTACTATTCCAACTGCAGTTGTGAATAAAACCGGAACAACTCTGAATAACAGCGTTTGCAAGCGTTTAATTTTATTGCCAATCATTCAATCCTTAAATTAATTTATGCAGGACACGGGAAATCATCTAAAAACAGAGTTGGAAATTGTTCAAGAGGACTCCACCGAAATGGAACTTGATGTAGCAGTTGAACCGGAGGAAAAAGTTAAGCCGAAGAAAAAACGTAAAAAAAATCCTCAGAAAGAGAAAGAGGATGCGGTTACGTCTGAGGAAAATAACATAGAAAAAATTGCGTTCCACAAACGAGTAATTCAATTCCTGCAGGATGAACGAACTCATAAGATTTTTGGTTTGGTTACCGTACTGTTTGCCGTATATAGTGCAGTTGCAATGATATCTTATTTCATGACTTGGAAAACTGATCAGGATCTCGTAAATAAATTTTCGTGGTCATTACTATTTAGTCCTGAAATTATTGTTAAGAATCATTTAGGCCGCCTGGGCGCATTTCTTTCTCATCAATTTGTATTTAATGGATTTGGTGTAATGTCAGCACTGATTCCAATACTCTTGTTTTCTGCCGGCTTGAATATGGTATTCAAAAAAAGTATAATGCCCCTGAGTGCAATTTTCAAATTCAGCCTCATTGCTATGAGCTTATTGAGCGTATCACTCCAGTTTATTTTTTCAACTATAGATTTCCCTATTGGCGGCGCTTTTGGTTCAGTGATTAACAGCTACCTCAATAATTTCCTGGGTTCAATCGGAACAGCTACTTTACTTGGTACTATTATACTTTCAACACTCGTTTGGATTTTTAATGTTGATTTTAATCAGATCATTCCAAAAAAGAAACTACAAGCTTTGAGAACAGAAAACGACTCACCTCTTCCTGAAGCCATTTTGGATACTCCCACGCCGACCAGAGTTAAAGTAATTAATCCCCAACCAATAGTAAATCCTTCCGATATCGTTAACACCGTTAAAAAAGAAGAGGTAGAAGAAAAAACATTCGTTCAACCCGAAGATACCTTTACTACCGTAAATCCTAAAAACAAGCAGGAAAATACTGACGCTGAAGGTGAATTAACACTGGATATCGTTGAAACCGCAGACGAAGAAATATTGGAAAATGTTGAGTATGGTTCCATACAATCGCAATACGACCCTACACTGGATTTATCCGGCTATGAATTCCCCAATCTGGAATTAATGAACAATTATGGATCAGATAAAATTAAAATCGATCCTGAAGAATTGGAGCGAAACAAAGATCAGATCGTACAGACCTTACAGAATTATAACATCGATATTCAAAAAATTAAAGCTACGGTAGGTCCAACAGTTACACTTTATGAAATCGTACCGGCACCCGGTGTTCGTATTTCTAAAATTAAAAACCTGGAAGACGATATCGCTTTAAGCCTTGCCGCCTTAGGCATTCGCATCATAGCGCCTATACCCGGAAAAGGAACAATAGGTATTGAGGTGCCAAATATCAACAAGGATACGGTTTCGATGCGCTCCCTGATTGCATCGGAGAAATTCCAGCACGCACAAATGGATTTACCCATTGCATTGGGCAAAACCATATCTAATGAAATATTCGTTGCAGACTTAGCCAAAATGCCCCACCTGTTAGTAGCTGGTGCAACCGGACAGGGTAAATCAGTTGGTATCAATTCCATTCTCATATCACTTCTTTACAAAAAACATCCATCACAATTAAAATTTGTGATGATAGATCCTAAGAAAGTGGAACTGAGCCTTTACTCGAAAATAGAAAAACACTTCCTGGCTAAACTGCCGGGCGAGGAGGATCCTATTATTGTTGACACCAAAAAAGTTATCAATACACTCAAGGCACTCTGCGTGGAAATGGATCTGCGTTATAATCTGCTCAAGGATGCCGGAGTAAGAAATCTGAATCAATACAACGAAAAGTTTTTAAACAGAAAACTAAATCCGGAAAATGGACATCGCTATCTCCCCTATATCGTTTTGGTAATTGATGAATTTGCCGATTTAATAATGACCGCGGGAAAAGAAGTAGAAATGCCGATTGCACGTTTAGCTCAACTAGCCCGGGCAATTGGTATTCACCTGATAATTGCCACACAACGCCCTTCAGTAAATATTATTACCGGAACAATCAAAGCAAATTTTCCGGCTCGTATTGCGTTCAGAGTTCAAAGTAAAATTGATTCTCGGACTATCCTGGATCAGGGCGGTGCTGATCAACTAATAGGTAGAGGCGATTTATTATTGTCTGTTGGAGGTGATACCATACGACTGCAGTGCGGTTTTGTTGATACCCCTGAAGCAGAAAAAATTGTTGACTTCATCGGAGAACAAAAGGGATATCCTGAAGCCATGCTGTTACCTGAGGTACACGATGAAGAAGGCGATCAAATGATGGATGATTTTAATTTAGATGACCGGGATGAATTTTTTGATGAAGCGGCACACCTCATTGTTTCCACCCAACAAGGCTCCACATCACTCATTCAACGAAAATTAAAGCTTGGCTATAACCGTGCCGGAAGACTAATGGATCAGTTAGAAGCTGCCGGTGTTGTTGGTCCGGTTCGAGGAAGCAAACCCCGTGAGGTATTAATCAAGGACATTATACACTTGGAACAGTTTTTGGGTGGTAAGGAATAAAATGAAGCAAATGTTCCGTTTTAATCTTTTACTATACGCACAACTATTTATTGCATTCTGCACCTTTTCACAGGCTAATGATCCGCAGGCTACAAAAATTTTAAATGAGATTAGTCAGAAATACAAGTCATATACTACCCTTCAGACTTATTTTACTCTAAAAGTTGAAGAGCGTGATGGTAAGATAATCAATAATCAACAAGGTATATTACATACCAAAGGTGATAAATATAAATTGGAATTACCCGGACAGGAGCTCTATTGCGACAACGAAACTTGCTGGTTATACTTAAAAGATGCCAATGAAGTTCAGATTAATAATTACGACCCACTGGAGCAATCAATCATTCCTACTCAGTTTTATACCATTTATGAGAAAGATTATTTCTATGCACTCACTGAGGAAATTACTGAAAACAATAAGGTGTATCAAATCATTGAATTAACACCCAATGATAAAAGCAAGAGCTACTTTAAAATTAAACTAAGTATTAACAAAACCAGCAAAAGCATAACCAAAATAAAAGTGTTTGATAAAGGTGGTAGTCGTTATGTGTATGAAATTCAAAAACAAACACCTAATCTGATACTGAATGATACCTTTTTTAAGTTTGATGCCACCAAACACCCGGGTATTGAAGTTATTGATTTAAAGTAATATTTACATATTGAGTAAGATCAAATTTCGAGTAGCAAAAGATGGTGATATTGACCTTCTGACTGAACTATCTGTGCGTACTTTTTCTGAAACATTTTCAGCCTCTAACACTGCTGAAAATATGAAAAAATATATCACCGCTCACTTCAATTATCCATCATTCAGAAGTGAATTGGAATCAGACAACATATTATACTTTATTATTTCTCATGGAAATGTCGATATTGGTTACTTTAAACTTCGTTTAAATGCATACTTTGATTCTTTAGAATCATACAACCCTGTTGAAATTGCCCGTTTATATATTCTGAATGCTTATCAGCGAAAAGGCATAGGTACCAAATGTATCAAGTACATAATAGATTTGTGTTTGAAAAATGGGTATAACTTAATATGGTTGGCTGTTTGGGAACATAACCACGAGGCGATAGCGTTTTATGAATCAATGGGTCTGATAAAATTTGCAACTAAACCTTTTAAACTCGGTGATGATATTCAAAATGATTATTGTTACAAAATGATTTTAAGCGAATAATCACGCCGTTCAGTATCACTTTTTTATTATTATTTTCGCACATCTTTAACGATAAATACTCATCATTCTATGAACTACGATTTAATTGTAATAGGGTCTGGCCCGGGTGGATATGTTGCTGCAATCAGAGCATCACAACTTGGTCTGAAAACTGCTATTGTTGAGCGCGAATCTTTGGGAGGAATATGCCTGAATTGGGGATGCATTCCCACCAAAGCTCTCCTTAAAAGCGCTCAGGTATTTGAGTACCTGCAACATGCTGCTGATTACGGTATAAAAGTAGGTGGCGCATCAGCTGATTTTACAGCTATGGTTAAACGTAGTCGTGATGTTGCCGGCGGAATGAGCAAGGGTGTTCAATTCCTTATGAAAAAGAATAAGATTGATGTGATTATGGGAACCGGTAAAATTAAACCGGGTAAAAAAGTAGAGGTGATTGACGCCAGTGGTAATACCCTAGCCTATTCTGCCAAACATATCATACTGGCTACAGGTGGTCGCAGTCGTGAATTGCCAAATATCAAGCAGGACGGAAAAAAAATTATTGGATATCGAGAAGCAATGAGTTTATCTGCTCAACCAAAGTCTATGGTTGTTGTTGGCGCAGGTGCCATCGGCGTTGAATTTGCTTATTTCTACAATAGTATCGGAACTAAAGTTACCATCGTGGAATATGCTACTCACTTGGTTCCGGTTGAGGATGAAGATGTATCCAAAGAATTAGAAAAGATCTACAAGAAAAAAGGAATACAAATTATAACTAATGCATCTGTAGAAAAAGTAGATACCAGTTCAAGCACCTGTAAAGTCACTGTGAAAACTGCATCCGGATTGGAGCAGATTGAGTGTGATGTTGTGCTCTCTGCAGTTGGTGTTACTTCAAATATTGAAAATCTGGGCTTAGAACAATGTGGTATTAAAACTGAAAAAGGAAAAGTTATTGTTGATTCTTATTACAAGACAAATGTGGAAGGCCTATATGCTATAGGTGATATCGTTAAAGGACAGGCATTGGCTCACGTAGCTTCTGCTGAAGGTATTATTTGTGTTGAAAACATAACAGGTCATAAACCTCAACCACTTGATTACAATAATATACCGGGTTGTACGTACTGCTCCCCCGAGATTGCTTCCGTTGGTTATACCGAAAAAGCCGCTAAGGAAGCCGGGTTTAATATCAAAGTAGGCAAATTCCCATTTAGTGCGTCAGGAAAAGCCAGCGCCGCCGGAGCCAAAGAAGGCTTTGTAAAGGTTATATTCGATGCAAAATATGGTGAACTCTTAGGAGCGCACATGATTGGTGCAAATGTCACGGAAATGATAGCTGAAATTGTAGCCGCAAAAAAACTGGAAACAACCGGGCATGAACTAATCAAAACCGTTCATCCGCACCCTACAATGAGTGAGGCTATTATGGAAGCGGCGGCGGCGGCCTATAATGAAGTCATTCATTTGTAATTTATTTTACTGCCTATCCAGTTATTCTGATACGAACGTAGATCAATGAGATAGTTATCTCATCAATAAAAACGTGCCTTGCTTCCTGGATACCACTCCGTCCAAGGTATTATATTCACAATAATAACTATATACACCGATAGGGGATTCATTACCATTAAATGTACCATCCCAAGCCAGCTTTGTGGCACTATCATGAACCATTTGACCCCAACGATTATATATTCTGAATGAATTTATAGTTACTCCGTCACCGGGAATAGGGAAAATCGTATTATTAAAACCATCACCGTTCGGCGAGAATGCGGTCGGGATAAAAAGATAAGGGTTAGGTATAACTTCAACGACTACATCGTCGGATGCGGTACAACCATTATCCTGATTAACAATGGTGATTGTGTATGTGGTTGTTTCAGATGGCTTAACCGTAATATTATAAATATAGGGATTAGCAATATCGTTAGAGGGAGTCCATAAATACGAATAATTACCTGAAGCTGAAGGATAAGACATAAGGTCTATGGTGTATCCATTAACCACGGACTGATCCGAACCGGCATCAACAGTAAATGTAGGCTCAGCAACCAGGATTGTGCTGTCTGCAACCGAACAACTATTAGCATCCGTAACAGTTACAGCATATGAACCCGGATTTAAACCTGCAACAGTATTGGTGTTTCCATTTACACTCCAGATAAATTGATATGGTGAAGTACCTCCTAGAGGGATGGCCAACAGTACACCATCTTCTGATATCTCACAACTTGCAGGTTGCATATCGAAATTGATTATCATGGAAGCAGGTTGTTGAACAATAACTGATGTATCAGCCGTGCAATTATTTGCATCAGTAAAAGTCATTGAATAGACCCCGGATGTCAAATTTGAAATGGTTGCTGATGTTTCCCCATTGTTCCAAAGAAAAGTGAATGGTGCAATTCCTATTACGGGAGTCGCTGTTATACTGCCGGAGCTAAAACCATAACAATCTACATCAACGATGGCGATATCAGTTTTTATTTTGGGCGGTTGTGAGATACTCACGGAATCAGTAAGGGTACAGCCGATTGCATCGGTGAGTGTTACCACGTAGGTATTGGGAGTCAAAAATGTTGCATTGAAAGCCGTCTGACCTGATGGTTGCCAGATGACGTTTACCGGGAGATTTCCTGTTGTGATATTAATGTTAGCAGTCCCATCTCCGCTCTGATAGCAAGAGGCATCCGTTGCAGTAAGCGTATAATCTGGAGCCGATGGCTGAGTTAAGTCAAATGTAAAATTGCTTGAACATTGATTGTCATCGACCATAGTCACCGTGTAGGTGCCCGCACAAAGATTATCAATAAATTGACCGGTTTGCCCGTTGGACCAATTATATGTATAAGGTGGAATTCCTATCAGTGGATATGCGCCCAAAGAACCGGTACAATATGAAAAACACTGAATGTCGGCAAGAAGAGCTACAGTAGTTAGTGAAGAGTCAGTATTAACAATTGAATGCGCATTGGCCAATTCACATCCCGTGCCATCAGTAACGGTAACCGTGTACTCTCCCGAACCCAATCCGTTAACAGTTTGTGTTGTTTCACCGTTCGACCACGCATAGGTAAAGGGCGCAAAACCGTTTGATATATCAACCGTTATTTCACCGTTATTATTTGCGCATCCCGGATTGGTGCTGGTAAAATTTAATTCCATATCGCATGGTAACGTACAGTTTACTCCGGTAATGCCTGGATTTAATGTGCCAGCGCATGCTGTACCACCGGCACCCCATGAACCAGTTGTGCCATCGCCGGTAACGGTTATACCTACATTCAGGTTTTGACTATTACAATTGCTTGCCACTTGTATTTTAAAGCATAAAACCCAAGTACAAGCATTATTTAAATTCTGATCACCAAAATTATTTCCGGGATTTCCATCAGGTGGATTAAAAGGAGTAGAATAATCAAAATATACTCCCGGACCTGAGGTTTGTCCTGATCCTGTGCTGGTACAAGATGGAAAATATTGCCAATATCCATTACCTGAGCATGAATTCGGAATCTGTGTAACAACAAGGGTAGACAAATCCCATCCCGGTCCAAAGTTAAATACAAAACCATGCATCCAATTAGAGGATGTCTGAGTAAAACCTCCAACGGTAAAACAAAAATTTACCGCCTGACCAGCCTGATAGGTATTATTCGTGGGCTGAGGATCTGCTGTCCATGATTGCCCGAATGCACATTGTGCTTTAGTATGCTCCTTAATGACAAGAATTAGGAACACTAAAAACAGAACAATTTTTTTGGACATAGTCATCAGTACGCAAATATTGTCAATTAAGTTAGATTATCTCCTTTTAATTCTTATAGTTATTTTAAGTATGTATAAGAAAATAGCCGCTTTTTGGCGGCTATTTTCTTTATTATGATTATTTTGAATGTAATTGAAGTGCCTATTTTAGGACTACCATTTTGCTGGCAAGGTTTAGACCTTTACCTGATATCTTGATGATATATGTGCCATTATTCAAGTCACGACAATCTATGTTTTCTAATCTGTTACCCGGTGTAAGGTTTTTGTATTGAACAGACTTAACCTCTTTGCCATCCATTGAGTAAATAACAGCTTGAACATCACCTGATTGAGGAAGAATAAACGACACTTTACATTCAGCCTGAATCGGATTCGGATAAATTGTTAATTTATTGTTCGTTGATATAAATCCGTTTTGTTCGGGTACAGAGGTAAACTGTAAAGATTTAGTCCTGAAGATACCACGACCATAGCTAGAAGCTAAAATCACATTGTCCTGATCGCCAAGGAAATGACGATAAAATTTCAGTACCGGAACACGCGGTAGTCCATTGTCTTCGATGGTCCAACTTGCACCACCATTAGAAGTAGAGTAAACTCCCAATTCGGTACCAATCATAATTTTATCTTCATCAAGTTTGTCCATAATACAACAGTAAACGGGCATTTTAGGAAGACCACTTCCATCAATGGTTGTGAACGTTGGCGAAGCGGTATTGGCATTCGTAGATTTAAATACATAGGAAGACTGACCGTAACGGCCGAGCGTTACTAAAACAACGTCAGGGTTTGATTGGCTGACATCGATACCTGTTATTACACGATTACCAAAATTGTTTATCAATGTAGTTGTTATGTTAAAACTATCCGGACTGAACGTTAAAGATCCATTATCGTTTGTGTAGCTTAACACAGTATCGAGACCATTAACGCGATATAACGAACCTGCCTCTGTTCCAACATAAACGATACTACCATCTTTAGAAACTGAAATAGCAGAAACTGGCCCATTAAGCACCCCGCCAGAAGAGGATGTTTTAGAAACTTTAAACCAGGTGGGTATTTCGAGAAGATTTAAGGGCTCCTGAGTCACCCATAATGCTTTGTTAGTACCTATGAAAAACTTGGATCTTTTGAGTGGATTCGTTTCGTAGATATTTTCCCATAACTCAAACTGAGCAATAAAGGGCGCTCCATCATCCGGTTCTCCATTACCGCCGCACCCACCACTCGATGCCGCTGGAGCAAAGTCGATATTACAATCAAAGAAATTAGCGAATGAATTACCATTGTTTGAGGAACGTTCAACTGATCCATAGAGATATTCTGCAAAAAGTATATTCGGATTAATTGTTGAAACCGCAACATCACCTCCATCTCCCCCCTTGATCAATCTACCAAACTTGGAGGTATTTCCGGTAAAATCAATAAAGTAGTTGCCGTTATCCTGCATACCGGTTAAGATTTCACCGGTATAGTTTTTGGCGCAAACGGAGTAACATTGCGTAGTAATAAAGTTTTTGTTTTTGGTAACCCAATTAACTTCAGAGGCACGTATGTTTGAAGTCCAGTTTACACCTCCATCCGATAACACATACATATTATCCGGATTGGTTGGATCAAAGTCAAATCGGTGAATATCGGCGTGAACATACTGGCTGCTTATGGCGCTATAATTCCAATTCGATATTTGTTTTGCTCCTGATTGAGGAGTGTATCGGTAAACATCTAATCCACCAAATATTAATACGTCCTTATCCAAAGGATGAACAGCAAGGTCTATGCAATAGAATCCTTGTGTAACAGGCATCCAATCAGGACTGTTAGCAAGAGAAGGACCACATATTGTGGTAAACGTAGTCCCACCATCCGTTGATTTATATATACCTCTTAAGATATCTCCGGCATTAGTTGAATTTGTAGCCATAGCGTATACATAATTGGGATCTTGTGGTGATACTGCAATATCAAGTCTTGATAAGCCGGATTGTGGTAATCCAGATGAAGAAGGCACCGCTACAAAACTCTGACCACCGACAGCTGAACGAAAATATTTTTTATTTACGATTGCGTGTACGGTTCCATCAGAGGCAACTTCTACATCCTGACCGGTTCCTACAATAGAACCACCGGCGTTTGATGTAGCATTAGTACTGGCATTGATGATGCGTATACCTTTATAGGCTGTACCGGTAACATTCGTGGCAAAGTATACCCGGTTAGGATCGGTAGGATCTGCGCGCATTGCTGTGATGAATGCAAAGTTTGAACCACTGGTTGGACCATTTGCCGGATATTCGGGATCGAGTATATTGGAAAATGATTCACCGTTGTTAGTTGAACACCAAATTCCTCCACCGGGGAATCCGGTAGCGCCGTTAACATTTGAAGCCTCGAAAAAACCAAAATATTCACCGGTACCGAAATATATGTTGCCATTTCCTGCCTGAGCAATACACGAAACAGTGAGATTGGAATAATCCTCAGATCCGGCAACGGGACTCCAAGATGCTCCTTTGTTATTACTTACCCATATACCTCCGGAAACGCCTCCGCAGAATATACGGTTAGGGTTGTTTCGGTCGATGAGCAATGCACGGGCACGACCTCCTTGGTTATCGGGACCCATCTCTTCCCATTCAATGTTAAGGGCTCCTCTGCTTCCGGCAGCAGCAAATGACTTTGCATCTTCTCTGGCTTTGTAGTAATCAGCATAGGTAAATGAACCATCATCAGCTGATCCGCGAATTTTGTCAAAGAAATTTTTATATCCCTCGAATTCACCTTTTTCGAAATATTCTTCGTTTTCGTGGTAGGATGTACGACAAGATTTAGTTTCATTTTTATCACTGCGCATCCAAATAAAAATAGATGTGGCTGTGATGACTGCAAGTGTTAATGCTATGGTAATTTTTTTCATGGCTATTATGAAATTTGGTTGCTAATATAACTCCGTTAGGTGAATTAAAAGTTCAGTAAGAGATCTGATTTTACAAATTCATGACAAAAAAATATGTGCCTGATTTAATGAATATGTTTCTCGGCATGATAGGACGAACGCACCAGTGGACCGCTCTCAACAAAACGAAAGCCCTTGCTCAAACCAATTACTTCGTATTCTTTAAACTGTTCTGGCGTAATCCATTCCAAAACATCGAGATGATTTCGAGTAGGTTGCAGATACTGACCAATAGTCATTACATCACATCCGTGAGACCTTAAGTCATCCATTACCTGAAAAACCTCTTCTTTGGTTTCTCCTAAACCGACCATAACACCGGATTTTGTTCGCATCCCACCCTCTTTGAGCGCTTTGATAACTTTGAGGCTTCGCTCATATTTCGCCTGAGGCCTTACTTTTCTGTACAATCGGGGGATAGTCTCCATATTGTGTGAAACAACATCCGGTGCGGCTTCAATAATCATCTCCACACTTTCCATGTTACCCTTGAAATCGGGAATCAGTGTTTCCATAGTGGTTTCAGGATTCAACTCTCGAACTGCCTTAATTGTTGCCGCCCATATTGACGCCCCGCCATCCTTCAGTTCATCTCTGTTTACTGAGGTCAATACACAATGTTTTACTTCCATCCGATTAACTGCCTCTGCAACGCGACGCGGTTCATCCCAATCCATCTCGGTGGGTAATCCGGTTTTTACAGCACAGAAACCGCAACTTCTGGTACAGGTATTTCCGAGTATCATAAACGTTGCCGTTCCTGCGCCCCAGCATTCACCCATGTTGGGGCAAGAGCCGCTTTCACAAATGGTATGTAAACGATATTTATCAACCAAGCCGCGAACGTGCTTGTAGTTTTCGCCCACCGGTAATTTTACACGAAGCCAATCCGGTTTTTTTACCCGTTCAGGGCGTTGATTTAACATTGGTATTTCAGTATTCATACGATTATCTTATTCTCAGTTTCACGATTTCTTTTTTCCTAATTGCAAACCTATATATAGGTTGGTAAAAATGCGTGGATTATTTTCTACAACCATTACAGGCACTTTCTTACTGTATGCATCCACAGCCACACCAACCTCAATCGCTTTAACATATTCATCGAAGAATGCCCAATCGAAATGAAGACCTGCTTTGAGATTAATTCCGGGTATCACAGATAATTGATTAATACCTCTTGAGAATCCCGACGACCCGTAAATTGAAAACGAGTTCATAAATAATTCAGGAGCATCATTGTATTTTTTATCTTCGATATATGCGCGCTCATTATCAATAGGAATAATCAACTGCAAATAATATGGATTTAAAATACCTACTGAAACACCCCCGCTGTACTTAACTGAAACTTCAACACCACTTTTATTGGCACGCTGTCCAATCATCCTCATTTGTCCGTAACTTAAACTCAGTGCGTTAAAATAATTTTGTTTACCGAATATAAATGGTCTGGGTGCATTAAATCCAATCGGTGTGTAACCTAAATCCAGCGTCTGTTTTACCTCTTTAGGATGTTTTAGATGAGTTACACCAATCTGCCAGAAATTCTTTTTATGTAAATCATCTATCCTTGTAAATTCTGCGTTTGCCGACCATCCATTTGTATACCAATGTCCCGAAAACGCAAACGATGAAGAATATAGGACACCTTTTTTACCTGAAGGCTGGGCAATTGCCTGGGTTGTAAAGACACTCCCTACAATTATGATCATCAAGGACAACCACGAAGTCGAATAATGTTTTACAGGTCGCATTTTTTGCTATTCAATATTACTATTTTTGATTGACAATATTTTTACACAAAAGTTCAATTATGCCAATGACAGCGACCACGGTTTACCTCGGAGATTTACGATGTGAGAGTACTCATATCCTATCAGGAAGTAAAATATACACGGACGCACCGCCGGACAATCAGGGCAAAGGTGCCTCATTCTCTCCTACCGACCTTGTAGCAACGGCTACAGCCACTTGTATGTTAACTATTATGGGTATTAAGGCCCGCGACCATAACTGGAATATCAACGGCACCCGAGCTGAGGTAGTAAAAATCATGTCTGATCAACCCAGGCGCATAAGCGGATTGTCTATAACCGTTCATATGCCTGAAGCTTTTATTGCTGATGATAAATGTCGTACGTTGCTTGAAAATGCGGCCCGAAATTGTCCTGTTATCTTGAGTCTGAGCAGTGATATGCATAAAGACATACGATTTATATGGTCTTAAATAGATAAGCAGTTTAATAAATTTACGTTGGTTAATAAGTTTATATGACAATCTTTCTCCTTTATGAAGAGTTGATTTTCTAATCAAAAATATTTCCCAGGTCATCGTGTAAATCTTTTACTGAGCCGAAACCGATTACATCTTTTAATACGTGCTCCTCACTCAGTTCTGAGGCTTTTATCATCTTCTCAAAACCAAACTTCTCCTTGATATCATATACCACACGACGAAGGGTGTTTTTACGGATATTATTTTCAAATAGCTCCAACTGCACCATCTCATCCGGAATGAAGGCGTTTACCGTAATCCCCATAGCGGTCATCTCTTTATTGATGATAGGCTCACAATGATTAGCTTCCTGAAATTTTTTCATACGTACCCGTATCAGTTGCATCAGCTCGGTGCCATCCTGTACAGGCTTGCCTGTTTTTATTTTTTCTCCCCATCGGAAGCCATTTTCATAGGAAGCCATGAAATAAATCTCATTGCAGAATACACGCTGTTTAACCATACGCCGTTCGAGTGTCATACACAGCGAGGTAAAAAGTTCTTCCAATATTCTCAATGATTGTCTTTGTGCACGTGATATCTGACGCATAGCCTGCATACTCTTATATCCGTGAGCCCACATATCGACCTCTGAAAAATTGAGCCGATAATGCCAGTGTTCACCTACAATACTATGGCAAGCCATACGGATTTTTTCAGGGGGTGTATATCGAAGTTGTAATGGCGTATTAATACCGTAACGACGCAACCGCAATGCCATAGCATCGGCGATACCGGGCAAATCGGTGAGTTGCAGTTTAGATAACACGTCATCGATATTTTCCGGCATGATCTTCACCAAACCATCCGGCTTCTGCAAGTCGGTAGCCAGTTTGGCTAAAAACGCATTGGGCGCAATACCTATCGAGCACTTTAGCCAATCTCCGGCTTCGTTTCGTATGTCGGTTTTAATTTGCCGGGCAAGTTTCTCAGGATCTTTGTATACCAGTTTATAATTAGTCAGATTCATTACCGCCTCGTCTATGCTCTTAGGGATCACATCATCGCAATACTTACGCAAGACCTTAATAATTTTCTGATGAAATTCACGATATCTTGTAGGATGTGTTTCGAGAGGAACCAGATCGGGACAGATTTGCATGGCTTCGTTCAGCCGAAGGCCCAGCTTAATACCCCGCTTTTTAGCCTCAATAGACGGCGCAATAACGCAACCGAATTTACCGGTATATACACAAACCCCAACAGGGCGGCCACGCAACCAATAATTTACCTGTTGCTCACAGGATGCAAAAAAGCTATTCATATCTACGAACAGCACCAGCCCTTGCGGATTCTTATCGAGAGTATTTTGGTTCATAGTAAGATCAAAAATATTACTAATATTTTTAGTTTACTATTTTTTTAGATATAAATAAATGGTATTTATGGTCCAAAAACAAAAAAGCCCGCAAAGAGCGGGCTTTTAATAAATATCATCTATTAATGATCCGTTACTTAAATGCATTAAGTCCGGTGATATCCATCCCGGTAATAAGCAGGTGGATATCGTGTGTACCCTCGTAGGTTACAACACTTTCCAGATTCATCATATGGCGCATGATAGAATACTCTCCGGTGATGCCCATACCGCCGTGTATCTGGCGGGCTTCACGGGCAATATTGAGGGCCACTTCCACGCTGTTTCGCTTAGCCATAGAAATCTGAGCCGGTGTTGCACGCCCCTCATTCATCAGAACGCCAAGACGCCAGACCATAAGTTGAGACTTGGTAATTTCGGTTATCATCTCGGCAAGTTTTTTCTGTGTAAGCTGAAACTGGCCAATAGGACGCTCAAACTGAATGCGCTCTTTTGAATAACGGAGCGCAGAGTCGTAACAATCCATAGCCGCACCCAATGCACCCCAGGCGATGCCATAACGCGCAGAGGATAGACAGGTCAGCGGTCCTTTTAGTCCTTTTACTTCGGGAAAAATATTCTCTTTAGGTACCTTAACATTATCAAAAACCAGTTCACCGGTTGCTGAGGCACGAAGACTCCATTTACCTTTGGTTTCAGGAGTGGTAAATCCTTCCATACCTCGCTCCACAATTAATCCGCGTATGTCACCTGCTTCATCTTTTGCCCAAACAACGGCAACATCAGCAAAGGGCGAGTTGGAAATCCACATTTTAGCACCGTTGAGTATGACGTGATCACCGGCATCTTTAATATTAGTAATCATACCTGCCGGATTGCTGCCATGATCGGGTTCAGTTAATCCGAAACAACCCAGAAATTCACCACTGCCTAATTTGGGAAGATATTTACGACGCTGCATCTCGCTGCCAAATTTGTAAATAGGATACATGACCAAAGATCCTTGAACCGATGCCGTGGATCGCACGCCACTATCGCATCGCTCCAATTCCTGCATGATGATGCCGTATGAGATATAGTCAAGACCACCACCTCCATACTCTGCCGGTATACTTGGACCAAATGCACCAATGTCTGCTAACTCCTTTACAATGTGTGTTGGAAATTCAGCGCGTTGTGCATAGTCTTCAATGATTGGGCTTAAACTTTTTTTAACATACTGCCTTACGGTATCTCGAATCAACTTGTGCTCATCAGTAAGAAGCTCGTCGAGTTGATAATAATCCGGGTGTTGGTAGAGGTCTTTGTACATGCGAATGAATTAAGGATGGGCAAATTTAACAGAATAAGGCTTGAGGATTTGGAATTGTTTAAAATACCTGCGTATTGTTGCATATTATTTATACTAATTAATGGATCATTTTCTTCAGGTAGGTTGTAAAGGGGTAAAACGATATGTGGCCATAGGTATCACCCGGGCGGAGCAAGAGCTTAAATGTTTGATTGAATTTAATTGTAGAGCCACAGTAGATCAAAAAACAGCACAATTTGAACAAAGCAACACATTTGATTACGTAATTTTCATCGACGCCATAAACAATGCATCAAAAAAGAACTATCGCATGCTTGAAGAATTAGGGCAGGCTATCATCCATTATATCCATTCACATTGTAAAGGGATAGACCAAATCGAATTAGAACTAATAAAGAAGAATCCCTTTCTGCATCATCATCAGGGTGGAGATGTGTTTATATTAATCCGGGGATGATACCTGACTTATGCGGGCTTTCAACTGTTGAATAAATGCATCGCTAACCGGTTTTCCCAGAGACTGTGCTCTGGTAGCGGCCTCCAATGCCTGATTATAATTTCCCAGATTGTAATTAACGTCTGCGTTGAGCAGATAGGCATCGGCGTTATCCGGATTAAGTAAAATAGCCCTGTTAATATCTATTAATGCTTCATTATATTTCTTCATCGTCATATAGGTGCGAGCCCTGTTGGCGTATGCTTCTGTATAGTTTGGATCGAGTGCTATCACTCGGGCATAATCGTTCAGCGATGCCTCATATTCCCCTCGCAGAGCAAGTAGATTGGCTCTGTTGCTATGTGCTTTAATATTATTATCATTCATAGAGAGAACCTGATTAAAATCTTTCAGCGCCTCATCATATTTTCCCTGAATGCTTAATGCAATACCCCTGTTCATATAGCCACCCTCATCCTGCGGTCTAACCCGAATGGCTCTGTTGCAATCCGCTATGGCAGAGTCGAGCAATCCTCTTACTCTGAATATATCGGAGCGATTAATCAGTGCCTCAGGAAAATCTTTTTGAAGCGAAAGTGCAATATTGAAATGTATCATTGCTGAATCAAGCATTTCTTTTTTCTGGTAATAGGAGCCGAGATTATTATGCGCATTGGGCGCATAATTGTAAGTTGAAATCACATCGGTCCATAAAGATTCACTGTTGTTCCATATTAGAACCCGACTATACGTTTGATATGAAAAAAACAACACGATACCAGCCGAAAAAATGAATAGCTGTTGTACGTTTATTTTTTTTACATCCTTCAAATATCTTAATGCTCCAATTATAAGAATAATTAAGCCGATATAGGCCAGATAAGTATAGCGCTCCGCAAAAATGGCATTACCAACAGGCAATAATTGAAGGATGAGAATTACATTAACTAAAAACACACCAACACCAAAGTGCACCAGTCTGCTTCGAAAAAAAGTATACCCAACAATAATGGTGATAAGAATCAGTGCAACGGGAGCTAAATAATATAAAACAGGGTAATTGTCTGCTGTTTTTAAAGGATACGGGTGGAACGCGGCAAGTTGTATTGGGAAAATAAATTTGTATATGTAACTGAATAAGGCATAATTAGCAAACAAGATACGATCCATCCAGGTGTATATAGGAATAAAGTTAATGGCCTCAGACTCACGCTGCGCTTTTATAGCAAGTAACCCAAAGAAAACGGATAAAACAATAAACGGTAATTTGTCCAACACATTTTTCAGCAGATTCTTTTTACCAACCCAATAGTCCATTAGAAATAAAACTACAGGCAAGGTCACTGCTTGTGCCTTTGATAAGTTGGACATTATAAACAAGAGTAATGTGATAGCATACCATATCCATTTAACCGATGACAATTTATTGTATTGAATAAAGGCTAAAACCGCTAAAAAGTAAAAGAATACATATAGCACATCCTTTCGCTCAGATATCCAGGCAACCGATTCGACGTGCATAGGATGTATTGAAAACAACAAGGCGCCTAATGTACTCCAGGCGGTTGAGTTGAATAGTTGTTGCAAGATAAAAAACAGTAATAGCGTATTAAACAGGTGCAGAAAAAAAGAGGTTCGGTGAAAAGACGGTGCATGATTGCCAAAGTTGGCGTAATCGACACCCAAAGACAGCATTGCTATTGGGTGATAGTTACCCATTACACTTGACTGCTTAAAATGTTCCGTCCAGTTTGAACGGTTAGTTTGTTTTACCAACTCATTATCCAGGACATAGCCATTATCGTCCCAGTTAGTCCATCCATTTTTAAAGGTAGGCCAGTAAGAAACCGTAGTGAGTATAACGATCAAAAGCAGGTTTGGAAAAACAGTCTCCCACCATTTTTTTTGATGTTTCGTTTTATTGCTTAACGGCTGTTTTTTATCCTTACTCATAGCATACAACAAACCTAATTTATTCCTGAAACATATTTTTAATAAACAATTTGCAAATTCGCACAATGAAAAAACTATTGTCTTTTTTACCAATTCTGTTCTCTATTTCTGTTTTTGGTCAGTTTAATGGTCCGGAGAGTATTGACTTTCACGCACCAAGTAATCGATACTTTATTTCAAACACACAAACAGGAAGCATCAAATACCGCAATCCAGATGGATCAATCGGCACACTCATCAGCAATTTAACTCCCGCACCTTATGGTATTGAGATCATCGGTGATACACTCTATGCCTGTTGTGCCTCTTTTTTAAGAGGTTACGACATTAACACCGGACAACAGGTTATAAGTATTAACACCGGTGCAACATTTCTGAATGGCATCACCCATGACAATAACGGTAATATTTACGTAACTGACTTTACCGGTAAGCGAATTCACCGGGTTCGTTATCTTGAGAACACATCAAATATTATGATTAGCGGATTAACTGCCAATCCAAATGGCATTATCTACGACCAGGTTCATAACCGATGTGTCTATGTAAACTGGGGTTCGAACGCCAAAATCATGCAATTAAACCTAAGCGATTCTACGGTTTCAGTTTTACAACAAACCAGTTATACCAATATTGATGGTATAGCCCGTGACAACAATGACAATTACTATATTGCCGTATGGGGGAATAATAGCATAGTACGTTATGCCGCTAACTTCAGTACCTCCGCTGAAATTGTTGCTACCGGCATGAATAAACCTGCCGACATCTACTATAATCTTAATACCGATACGCTGGCTGTACCTAACTCAGGTAATAATACCATCTCACTATTGAATTTTGCACCACCACCTCCCCCATCTAATACGATATGCAGTCTATTACCTGTTACCGTAAATACTGACTCCATTGTATTCAAAACCATTGGTATGAGCAGTTTTGGTGATTCAGCCATTCACGTTACGCTATACAATGCATCGGAATATAATTTCGCTTATCCGCTGGCACGCTATGAATTTTTATCGCCACTCCCTGCAGGTGTTACCGTGCATCCGAACTCTCAGGGTTTCAACGTTTTTGCTTCAGCCTGGAATACGCTCGAACCTGCTGTATCAACCTGTAATATGTTTGTTACGCAACCGATACCGGATAACTACACAGTTAAATTCCGACTATGGCTTGCTAACCTCTCTCCTGCTCCTGCAGATACGTGTTATTTTACTGATACCTTTTCTGTTGTGTTAAAATTTCCCTTATTCAACGGGCAGCCAGCATTAGATGATGAAGCCTTAACACTATTAGCTCAACACGGAACATCATACACCATTCAAGCCAGTCGGGACATAACACTATTGAAGGTTGTTGATATTACCGGACGCATTATTTGCAGTATCACGCCGCAAAATCAATTGGCCACAATAGATTTGTCTAATGATCCTCCGGGAATTTATCTGGTTCAACGGTTCATCGGTCAAAGCCCACGAGGCATTCCGCTTAAACTAACCCGTTAAAACTTTACTTATTAAAAAGATTCATAGTTCGCTCGAGGCCCACCGTTGTGAAGGAAAGTGTGGCCTCACACGATTTTTTAATTAATTCAGGTAATTGTTTTTGTTCTTGATCATTCCATTTACCCAACACATAATCGATTTGACGACCTTTACCAAAAGTATTGCCGATACCAAATCGTAAACGGGGATATTGATCGGTCGTTAACATCTCGGTAATGTGTTTTAACCCATTATGGCCACCATCACTTCCCTTTGCTCTGATTCGTATGGTACCAAAGGGAAGAGCCAGATCATCAACCAATACCAACAAGTTTGATTTATCGATATCCAGTTTTTGAAGCCAGTATCTTACCGCCGCGCCGCTCAGGTTCATATAGGTTGTTGGTTTAATCAGATGCACCTGTCTACCTTTATGTTTAACGAGAGCGTAATCGGCAAAACGCTCTGTAAAAAAAGATGCACCGGCTTCTTTTGCCAGTGCATCTGTAATGTCAAATCCAATATTGTGTCGGGTATCGCGGTATTCGTTGCCTATGTTACCAAGTCCGGCTATTAAATACTTCACCCTGAGATGTACTTATTTATTTTTTTGCGGCTGCGGCAGGTGCAGCGGCTGATGCGGCGGCGGCTTTAGGCTCTTCCTTAACAACACGCGGAACGAATACTGATGCCACTGGAATGCTTGCGGCAAGCATCACTTCTATTCCTTCTATGTTGATATCACTAACACGGAATGTTTTACCTAATTCCAGATGTTCGAGATTAAGCTCGAGTGCAGGCACCAAACGCTCTGGAATAGTTTTCACCTTTAGTTTACGTACTTTTTGCTGGAGTTTACCGCCATCGCGAACCCCTTTGGGAGAGCCCCCAATGATACGAACAGGCAGTTGTACCGTAATGGATTTACCATTTTCGATAGCCAGAAAATCGAGGTGCGTTACTTCATCGGTAACCGGATCCATCTGAATCTCCTTAACAATAGCTCTATGGGTAGATCCATCAAGGTTGATGTCGGCGATTTGAAAATCTGGTGTGTAAATCAAGTGACGTACTTCTGCGTTGGATAGGGAGAAACTCTTGTTCTCCTTTGATCCGTAAAGATTACACGGCACCATTCCTGCTGACCTTAAACTAGCGGCAGCTTTTTTCCCTTTTTCAGTTCTGGCGGTTCCGTTCAATTGAATTGCGTTCATAAAAATTTATTTATTTGATTAGTTAATTAATGAAAAGTGATGAGATGGATTTGTGTTCGTACATATTCCGGATAGATTGGGCAAAAAGTTCACCAACACTAAGCACACGTATTTTCTCGGAATTCCTTTTCAGCGGTATAGTGTTACATACCACTATTTCGCTTAGGTGTGAGGCTTCAATTTTTTCGATTGCCGTTCCGGAAAGTACGGGATGCGTACATAAAGCCCTTACGGAATTGGCGCCTTTGTCAATTAATAATTTTGCAGCGTTACACAAGGTGCTGGCAGTATCGATAATATCGTCAACCAGGATAACATCTTTACCGGCAACCTCTCCGATTACAGTCATCGATGCAATTTCGTTAGCTCGTTTACGGTGCTTGTCGCAGATAACCATTTCGCGACCAAAATACTGAGCCAGATGACGGGCCCGATTAGTACTACCCACATCCGGAGATGCAAAGATGATATTGTCCAGATTAGGTAAAGAACTCAGATAGGGAATAAATATCGTATTGCTTTCCAAGTGATCTACCGGTATATCAAAGAAACCCTGTATCTGAGGAGCGTGGAGATCCATTGTCATTATCCGGTTGGCGCCTGCCGCCACCAAAAGATTTGCCATAAGCTTGGCCGCAATAGCAACGCGTGGCTTGTCTTTTCGATCCTGACGGGCATATCCAAAATAGGGTATTACAGCAGTGATATATGCCGCTGATGCTCTACGTGCAGAATCAATAAGGAGTAATAACTCAAGGATATTTTCAGCAGGAGCAAAAGTAGACTGAATAAAGAACACATAATCGCCACGCACCGACTCCAGAATGACGGGTGAGATTTCTCCGTCAGCAAAGCGTTGTACCTTCAAGGTGCCAAGCCCCACCCCATAGGATTGGGCTATTTCTTTAGCCAAGTACTCCGAAGAAGTACCTGAGAATATACGAACGACTGATTCCATTTTTTTAACGGGAGCGCAAAGATATTAAAGTAAACGACTTTGAGAAATAAGATTATATATTGATTTTCAACTTGATACCTTATTTCTTGGGCGGGTAAGATTTTTTAATGGAATCCAGCTCAGTGGGTTTATCCGGGCGTGGTTTGGGTAAAGGATCAGCCTGTATATTGCCCGGTTTTTTAGCATCACCGGCAGAAGATTCCTCTATATTAATTTCGGTTGGTGTTGCAGATAGCGTATCAACCCGGTGAATACTGCCACTATCCGGTATAATCGCATTATGTTTTTCGGATTCTACCTCAGGGTTACAAGCGGTGAAGCCTGCCAACATCATACTACTGAACAATAAATATTTCCTGGGCATATTGTTTTGTTTTTGATGAAACATTGAGGATATAGGTCCCGGGAGGAAGCATACTCCTGTTGAATCCGAGCGAGTATGATGTATCGGCAAACAGTTCTTTATCTGCCAGATGCTGAACAAATCTGCCACCGGCATCAAAAATATCGATAGAAACAAGAGCCGATTCACTTTGCATAAGAGCAAGGTTGAATTGGTTAACTACCGGGTTAGGGTAAATTAAAGCACCCGACTGATCAACTTCGGGATTACTGATTAAAACCGGAGCGCCATTAGTTATCTCGCAGACATTATTTCCATAGAAATTATTGTTTAATCCATAGATACCAAATACCCAGGCCGTAGGAGTAACTGTTGCCGAACTTCTGGCTATGCCGCCATAATCACCCCAGCGTTCATATGTAGATTGATCCGGCTCCACATCGATAAAATCAACACCCGGTTTTATTGAAAATGAAGTACCAAAGTTCATATTATCATCGCACTCTACAACTTCGATGCCGGGATTTACAGACGTTGATGCTAATTCGTACATAAACAAAACAGACTTATCGGTTTGTGAATTAGTAAACGAAACCATAGCAGGATAAGCTATATCCACATTAGCCTTACCAAATTTCTTAATTGATGCCGAGAGCGGGTTCAAATTAACACGTGCATAGTAAATGCCATTATACCCGTTTTGATCAAATGCCGCCGTAAATGCACAGTGGATAATGTTATTTAGAAAAAAGGCATGCTTCATTCTGCAATCGCCAACATCTAAATCCTGACTTGTTCCGGGTTGTAATGCGTTACTGCCAATCTGAAATGAGGTAACAGAGGTTGAAAATCCATTTAACTGCGGATTATTGCCGATGTCTGCCGTGAGGTCATAGAGCTGTATTTTATTTCCGCTTCCTGCAGAACGAACGCCACACAGAATGATACCGGGGCCATAGTTGCCGGTTTGTCCGTAACTACAGGGAACAAGAGTAAAACTACCCTGATTCTGATTATCCTTGATATTACTCCAATACAGATAATTTAATGTTCCTCCGGCATACATAGGTGCTTTAGTCATCTGGAATAAAACAGACTCCTTAAAGAAATCATTGTCATCGAACAGATTTACCGTTACATAGAGCTCATTATTAGAAACACCAATATTTGGAAAGTCGGCCCAGCGCCCCGCCACAGAGTTGCTCACTTTAATCTTGTAATAAAACCAGCCATCGACTGGGTTAGTCGTTTTAGAAACAAAGCATAAAATATAAGAGGTGCCGGAAGTAAATCCGTGTAGCATACAAAGAAAGAAGCGATCACTGCCACTGTCATAGATCACTTTAGGGTCGTAGAGTATGCTGTTAAGGGTATTGTCATTGACAAAGGACTCAAATGATTTACTACCCTTCAGCTGACCGGTGCTGGTATAGTAACGGATATTAGAGTTTACAGCCGTTACGATGTAACCATCTTTGGAAACGGCAATAGCGTTGTCGGGAGGATAAGAGCCGTCGAACAGGTTCGCATCGAACTGAGCACCTTTTTGCAGGGGTGCTCTGGAAGATAGTGGTGAAACAGACTCGTCCTGATTTTCCAGAGATTGTAACGTTTTCGGAGGGTACGCATTCTTAATCTCGAACAGTTCAGGATCCGGATTGCCCTCATCTTCAATTTTAAGGAATTGCAGATTCCAATCCGCTGTATTCATATCAGGTTGAATCAATCCGGCGCATTCCACCTGCATAAGCATGCTTCGTGAAGCAGAACCGGAGGAACCTTGTGGAGAAGTTACCTCTATCGATTTTGTAAATTGTGCCTTGCTATTTAGAACACTAAATAAAAAAAGTGCTGTTAGAACGTGCTTAAGTTTCATTATTGTTTTTAATTAATCTTTCGGCTAAAGTAAATCAAAAAAATAAGCCTATGTTTAGTTACTTATCTTTCCTATGTAAAACAAAAAAGCCCGCAGATGCGGGCTTTGGCTTTATGTGGGTTATTATATTTTTTACTTATTTACCGTGAATGTAGTTGTTAATTTACGTTCGCCCACAAACAATCCGACAAAATAATTGCCCGCCGGATATTCGGTAAGATCGATGTTGAAGTTATTTAATCCTACTGAAGGATTGAGGGTAGTTTCGCTCATGGCCTGTCCCATGGTATTGTAAACGATTAAGCGTGTTGGCACTACAACCGGTGTATAATACTTCAACGCTACGGAATGTATGGCCGGATTGGGCGTAACAGATGTTATAGAGGCTTCGTTGCCATTGATCATCTGAACCGACAGATCGGGTTGTACGACAATTTTGTAATAATCGATTGTATAGGGTTGTTCAACCGGGGTACCCAATTGTGTGATAACAGCATTTGCGGTTACAGAAAACTGAATGTTATAAACACCACTGCTACCGGCGGCCGGCGTTCCTGTGATTAGTGCACAGCCAATGGAATTACCCGGAAAAGTTCCGTTTGCGGGGTTGGTTGTATAGGTAAATGGCACTGAAGATGGAATAGCTGACAAGCCTGTAACATCAGTAACGGTGATATTTTCAATCGTTACAGCTACCGGAAAACCGCCCAATGAGGCAACCGTGTCCAGCGGGACTTTAAAATTTACCGTTGCAGAATAAGGCATCAATTCATAAGCACTTGGAAGATTTGTGGCACTGTCAGGTACGATGCCGGCACCACCACCGGATGGCCATTCGGGGGCGCATTGGGCGTTAACAAAGGTTGCACTTAGGGTTAAAAAGGAGGCGAGTAAAATTTTTTTCATGTACGTTTTTTAATTTTATAAACTCAAACGTACATAAAAATTTTGAAGCGTGTTATTGGAATTATTTACTTGAGTTGCTTCAGGATGATCCCATCATAAGGATTAAGCTCGATAGCGCTATCGTTTCGTTTAGCTCTGAACTTCTTTTTAGATTCCATATTATACCATACACCCGGTGCAATCTCTTTCATAGGTAAAGTAAGCGCTTGTGCGGATGCATTCATAATAACTACAATTCGCTGATCGTTTAATACGCGTTCAAAAGCCATAACGCGACTACTATCGTTTAAATAAAGCGTTTTGTAACTACCTGTCTGGAGGCAGGTATTTGAATTTCGTATTTGTATGAGTTGTCGGTAGTACTCATAGATATCATTATTTATTCGAACCGGACTTAACCGATTACGAGTTGTTTGATCAGGAAGATACTTTTCTGAAGTATACGCTATATCAGGCCAAAGCATAGGTTTGCGGCAATCGGGATCATTAGCGCCCCACATGCCCTGTTCATCACCGTAATAAATCATTGGTGCACCAACATACATCATCTGAAAGAGCACACATAACTTCATTTTATTGAATGTTTTTTCATCAGGCATTCCGGAATCATATTCAGGATTGCGCTGTACCTGCGACTTACCAAAGTAATCGCCCCAGTTTCGGAATGAATATTTATCAGCATTATAAATCATGGAACTGAGTCTGTTGGTATCGTGACTATCAAACAGATTTTGCATCACATAACTAACCTGCCCCGGAAATGCCTTACGTAATAGCTGAAGTCGTGCATCAAATTCAGATGCCTTAATCGCAGTATTATCACACATCATAAACTCGTAGCAAGCAAACGAAAAATTATAATTCATCACGGCATCAAATTCATCTCCATTCAGATAAGGCTTTAATACGGGAATACTATCTACAACCTCTGCGGTAAGATAAGCTTCGGGGTTTATCAGTTTAACCCACCTTCTATAATCGCGCCAGAACGGATGCTTCATACAAAAGGCAACATCGAGCCTCCATCCATCAACACCAAACTCGGTGCCCCGCTTATCGGGATTCATCCAACGTTCAGTTGTTTTAAGCACATACTCGCGTGGGCCATTCACCAGCCCCTCCTCATCTTCATTCAACTCGGGTAATTGCTTTATACCAAACCATCCTTCGTAATCAAACTGAATTCCTTTCTTTTTATCTTCAAACGTTTTAATCTGAAACCAATATTTATATCGGCTTTTTTGCTGATGCTTTACTACATCTTTGAAGGGCACACTTTCCTGCCCCATATGATTGAAGACCCCATCAAAAATGATATACATTCCTAGCCGGTGCACCTCTTCAATGAGCTTGAGTGCCAGTTTATCTGCAGCTGTCCATTTCCAGGTATCCGGGTCGCTAAACTTCTCTGCTTCGATAATTTTCTTATCTCCAACAGGGTCGGGCCCAAACGATGGATCAACGTGATGGTAACATATCTGATCATACTTATGATGGGATGGGGCATAGAATATCGGGTTAAGATAAATGGCGCCTATACCTAATGATTTCAGGTAATCCAGTTTATCAATAATACCCTGCAGATCGCCACCATATCGCCGACGCTGAACATTGTACCAGAAATCTTTACCATTTTGTTTTTCGTAGGCTTGCATTTCGTACCAATCGCTACCCCAGGGGTGTACTTCCCACGGCGGATTGATATCGAAGGGATATGAGCCGGCCTGATCTTTAAGTATGGGATCATTTTTGGGATCACCATTACGGAAGCGCTCCGGAAAAATCTGATACCACACTACTTTAGCCGCCCATTCAGGAACAAGAAAGGAGCTGTCCTGAACGAACTGTGCCTGTACCGTATTCCATGTAAAAAGCAACCCGATGAATAAGGTATTTTTCACTCCAATGCTCTAACGCACCACTTTGTAAAGAGTTTCAATAATCAACTACCCAATAGCTGCTATGTGGAATTAATTAAATGAAATCATTACATATTACGTCTCGATGTATTTTTATGCGCATAACTAAATCCGTTGAAGCAACTCATTTTAATCAGACACGCCAAATCAGACTGGAGTCATAACGGAATACGTGACATTGACCGCTCGCTGAATCAACGGGGGAACCACGATGCACCGCGGATGGCTGAACATTTCAGCAAGGTGTTCCATCCCGAAATTTGGTATGTATCACCTGCCCTGCGTGCGCAACAAACCGCCGCATATTTCCTTAACAAACAGCAACAACATCACATCACATCCATCACTGAACAAGCCCTGTACTCCTTTGACCTGAACACCGTGATCCAACTTATTACTCAATTTGATAATAAATACGTATCGGCGGCCTTGGTGTATCACAACCCTACAATCAGTGAAACAGCGCATTATTTCTGCAACCACTTCACCGAACAGGTACCTACCTGCGCTGTTGTAGTATTATCTTTTTCAGTTGATCAATGGCAACATCTGAGTGCAGATACGGCTGAACTTAGTACCTATGACTATCCCAAACGCCACGATTGGGCATTCAAATCATGATGATGAAATCACTTAATAATAAAGTAATTGTTATCACCGGTGCTTCTTCCGGTATCGGCAGGGCCCTCGCTTTAGAGTGTGCCTCTATGGGCGGCGACCTTAGTCTTGCCGCACGCAACATCGATCAGCTAGAAATACTGCAAAACGAGATAACTGCACGTTATCCGGTTCGTGTGTTGTGCACACGAACGGACGTGAGCAGAAGGGATGATTGTGAACAGCTTATTCAAGAGACCGTAAAGACCTATGGCAAAATCGATATCCTGATCAATAACGCCGGCATTAGCATGCGTGCCTTATTTAATGAATGTCAATTATCGGTGATTGAGGAAGTGATGAATATTAATTTTTGGGGAACGGTATACTGCACTAAATATGCATTGCCACATCTGCTAAAACAACGTGGCAGTGTGGTTGGTGTGTCGTCTATTGCAGGCTACAAGGGTTTACCGGGAAGAACCGGTTACAGTGCCTCCAAATTTGCGATGCAAGGTTTTCTGGAAGCGCTGCGAATCGAAAACCGAAATCAGGATTTGCACGTTTTGATTGCCTGCCCGGGATTCACCGCTTCCAATATCCGCAAGTCTGCTCTTGGACAGGATGGTACGGTGCAGGGCGAGAGTCCACGGCACGAGGATAAGATGATGCGTGCGGAAGAGGTTGCACATTATATCATTAAGGCCACATTGCAACGGAAACGAACCATTATACTAACCCGACAAGGTAAGCTAACCGTTTGGCTGAATAAATTCTTTCCCGGATTTATGGATAAGCTAACCTTTAATCATATGAAAAAGGAACCCGGTTCTCCATTCTGATTAAGCTATCGCAAATCAGGCACTACATTGCAAACCAATCTTGTTACTTCGAATTCAGGTATGCACGAATGCCACCGGTGAGCTGGTATACATTAGAGTACCCTTTATTGAGTTGCAGATATTTAAGCGCTTCAGAACTGCGTTGACCCATCTTACAATACAATATCACTTTCTTGTCTCTGGGTATTTCGAAATAACGTGAACGCAGTTCGTTCAAGGGAATCGACAATCCGCCAATATTTAATAATTCATGTTCGCGAATATCCCTGACATCAACGAGTACAAGTGGTTCCTGATTACGAATCAGTTTACGTAATTCGCTTGCATCCACTTCAAAGGATACACCCTGATCGGCTGACTGAATACTGCATAGGTTTGAGTAGTACATATCATCTTCCAATGGTGTATTCTTAATTTTTTTAGCCTCAGCTTCATCACGATGATAGCTGAATGTGTTTTGTTGCATACTATACTGATCGAAAACGAGATACTTATCAATCAGTGCCTGTCCTATTCCGGTGATTACTTTAACCGTCTCCACAGCCATCAGAGTACCAACGAAACCCGGCACAGCACCAAGCACGCCTATCTGATCGCAGGATGGGGCATCCATAGCGTGAGGTGGTGACGGAAAAAGACAACGGTAGGTTGCGCTTCGGGAGGTATCGCTTAATGGAGCATTAAACACACCAACCTGTCCCTGATACTGAAATACAGAGCCGGAAATAAACGTCTTATCCGTTTTAACACAAAGATCATTTATTAGATATCTGGTACCGAAGTTATCACTGCAATCCAGCACATAGTCATATGCCATGAGCAAATCAAATGCATTCTCTGCGGTGAGCTTAGATTCGATAGCTGTAATGCTGATATGAGGATTACGCACTTCGAGTTTCAGTTTGGCAAGCATGGCTTTTGATTTACCTACATCCTGCATATTATATAACACCTGCCGTTGCAGATTACTAACATCAACCGTATCAAAATCAATCAATGCGATACGACCTACTCCCGATGCGGCAAGATAGAGAGCGGCAGGACACCCCAATCCACCAACACCAACAATAGCCACAGAGGCATTTTTTAGTTTAAGCTGTGCCGCTGTTCCAAATCCATTCAGAACGAGCTGACGATCATAATAGGTGATTTCCTCCTGACTGAGACTCATAATTACTCTGAAAAGCTAAACACTTTTTCCCAATCTTTCCATAAGGGTTGAAGGCCTTTACTTTTGAGCACGTGCACAATCTCGGCCGGACTGCGTTTATCATCGATTTCAAACTGTTCGAGTTCTTCCGGCAATGTGGCATAACCGCCCGGGTTTGTTTTAGAGCCGGCACTTACTGAGGTTACCCCGATAGAGAATAAATGATCACGGAATGTAGCCTCTTCGCGCGTAGAAAGCGATAATTCCAGATCCTCATTAAACAATCGATAGGCACATATTAACTGCACCAGATCCCGATTGGATAATTCATACTTAGGCGACTCCATGCCTATAGCAGGTCTCAATCGGGGAAACGAAATGCTGTACTTGGTTTTCCAGTAAACCTTTTGTAAGTAATGCTGATGCAGTGCGGTGAAGTAAGAGTCGACACGCCAGTTTTCCAAACCAAGTAATACGCCAAGACCTATTTTATGAATGCCCGACTTGCCCAGACGGTCCGGTGTTTGGAGGCGATATGTAAAATTGGATTTTTTGCCTTTGGGGTGATAGTGTTTATAATTTGCCTCGTGATAGGTTTCCTGATACACAAGCACCGAATAAACACCGGCCTGAATCAATCGGACATATTCTTCGCTATCCAAGGGTTGAACTTCGATTGAAATATTTTGAAAAAATGGTCTGATGATTTTTACAGCATGCTCCAGATAATCTATTCCTACGGTTTTATTGGCTTCACCGGTAACGAGTAATACATGATCAAAACCCATTGCTTTAATATGCTCTGCCTCGCTAATTATCTGCTCATCTGAAAGCCGCACTCTGGGTAGCTGGTTATCGTATCGAAAACCGCAATACGTGCAGATATTCTGACATTCGTTGGAGAGATACATCGGAATATACATTTGTATGGTATTCCCAAAACGCTTGCGGGTAAGTTTACGGCTGGCCTCAGCAAGCGCCGGAAGATGTTCAGCGGCAAGGGGTGAAATGAGTGCTAAGAAATCATCAGGTGTTCCATGTCCCGCATGGGCAATGGCGCACTGTATATCGCGTTCGTTTACAGACTGAATTTTTTGTTCGATGTCGTTCCAAGAAACGGAGTAAAAAAGTTGGTCGAACATGGTTTAGAGTGAGCTGATAAATTCGGTGAACGGACTCGATGCCTGTGCCAGATCGGAAACGGGAGCACTATCCGTACTCCTGTAAATGGATCCTGCTTCTACAGCTTGCCTGAACGCATGGGCAATACGAATGGGATCAGCCGATACCGCTATCGCTGTATTAACCAATACTGCATCTGCCCCAATTTCGAGCGCTTCAGCGGCGTGGGATGGCCTGCCGATACCGGCGTCAACAATAACAGGAACATTACTTTGTGCCAAGATGATGTTCAACATCGCTTTGGTTTCCAGACCGCGGTTTGTGCCAATGGGAGCACCTAAAGGCATCACGGCCGATGTGCCCACATCTTCGAGCCGTTTGCAGAGCACCGGATCGGCGTGGATGTATGGAAGAATGATGAAGCCTTTTTTAGCGAGTTCCTCAGTAGCTTTCAATGTTTCTATAGGATCGGGAAGTAAATATTTGGGATCCGGATGTATTTCCAGTTTTAACCAGTTGGTTTCAAAGGCTTCCCGACAAAGTTCGGCACAAAGCACAGCCTCTTTTGCTGTGCGTGCACCACTGGTGTTAGGTAATAGTTTTACATCCAGTTTTTTAACCGCCTCGAGTATGTCATCTTCAGGGTGGAACTGATCCACACGCTTCAACGCGATGGTGACCATTTGTGTGCCGGAAGCCTTGATGCTCTCTGACATCATTTGATTAGAAGAAAATTTTCCTGTGCCTAAGAATAGCCGTGAATGAAAGACGTGTCCGGCAATCGTCAGGTTATCCCTGTTTTTATCTAACATAGTGACTTAAATTTTTCAAACGAATGAATCATTCGTTGTATGTGTTCAAATTGATTTGAGCGAAGTGCCCGAATAATACAGGACGATACAGCAACCTGTCTTATTCCAATCGCTAACAAGGTGTCAATATCATTAAAATCGATTCCTCCGATAGCAACAATCGGAACTGATAATTTCGATTCGGTGTATTCTGCAACAACCTGCATAAGCCCCTCTTGTCCGAGCAAAGGATTTAAATCGTGTTTGGTGCTTGTATATCGGTAAGGCCCAATGCCGGCATAATCCGCCTGATGATGTTGAGCAAAAACCAGATCAGCGATGGTATTACAGGAGTACCCAACTATTTTATCGCGCAAAAGCTGACGTGTTTGTGCGAGGTCAACATCATGTTTACCTACGTGAACGCCATCTGCGTTTGACTCGATTGCAACCTGCGGGTTGTCATTTACAATAAAAACACATTGATGCTTTGCGGTAATTTCACGAATCTGTTTTGCCTGCTGAACCCATTCCTCAAGTGGCGTATTCTTCGTTCGGTACTGTATCCATCGGATACCCGCTTTGCAAGCATCTATTGCCTGATTCGTGTGTGAATAATCCGGAATATCGGCTGTAATGAACTGCACTGGGAATATGGACATAGATGATGGACTGCTTTACGTAACTTGCTGTTTTAGTTCCTGTATCGATTGCTTATATTCCTGTAAAGCCTTTCCTGCTATGGAACACGCCTCCTGCAACTCTTGTTTCTTTATTAGCGCACATAATATTCCGCTCGCAAGGCGGCAACCGGTTCCTCTTACCTGCTGATGATGCGGGTGCAAGGGATACGTATAGCG
>Ga0068877_10000414_pt1 | contig 36677 bp, 35 predicted proteins | sample NOAtaG_FD_66437 | JGI IMG/M metagenome (GOLD analysis project Ga0068877, IMG submission 66437) | Freshwater lake microbial communities from Lake Erie, under a cyanobacterial bloom - NOAA_Erie_Diel6S_1000h metaG | ecosystem: Environmental > Aquatic > Freshwater > Lake | place: USA: Ohio, Lake...
GTATGTCAAAGATAACCGCCATTTAAGTTACAAGGCGAGGTTTCTTCCCCAGCAACGTTGGATCGAAGGGAATTGGGTCGATATTGACAACAATTCCCCCTAGCCTCCCGGCGTCAAAATTCGCCATTCGGCAAGCCTGAGTTATACTGAGCAATGTCTCGATCGTCCTACTCTCTCCTCAGATCTTCGCATGGGTTTCTTCGACAAACTATTCCAAAAGAAAGAGGAAGGTATCGAGTCTACGAAGAAGGTGGACGTAGAAGCTCGCTTTGAACGATTACGATCCGCAGTCTCCGGAACAATGAGTAACTTTTTCGTTGCCAAGGATCGACACAACGACAACAGAATCGTCGGTGTAAAGCTGTGTGACGTCGAAAAGGTGGAATTCTTCGAGAGCAGGTTCAAAGGGCTCAATAAACCACAAGAAGGTTGGATCAGTGCACAAATGATCCATCCCAACATCGCCAAAACGCTGGAGTTCGGTACCACGACCAAAGGCCAGCCCTATATCGTCATGGAGTTTGTCGATGGACCGGGACTTCAAGTACTTGTACTGGAACGTGAGGAAGAAAAGCTTCGAGGCAAACGTCTCAGCCTCATCACACAAATGGCAGAAGCGCTCAACTACGTGCATCGCAAAGAGTTTATTCACCGAGATATCTGCCCACGCAACTACATCTGCTCGATGGACCTAAAAACTATCAAGCTGATTGACTTCGGATTGACGTTACCGGCCACTCGCCCATTTATGTTACCGGGCAATCGCACGGGTACGCCGCTCTACATGGCACCTGAAATCGTGCGCCGTCGTTCGACAGACCAGCGTGTCGATATCTTTTCGTTCGGCGTGACGTGTTACCACATGATAACCTTTGAGTTACCGTGGAATACCACAGATACAACCGGAAAAGCTGCGCTCCAACACGACACCGCACCGCCTGTGGAAATTCTAGAACTACGACCAGACCTGGACAAGACGCTGGCCAACGCCATCATGTCCGCGATCAAGGCAAATGTAGACCAACGCACTCCAGATATGGAGACATTTCTTCGACAACTGAGACAAGTGAAAACGTCACCTTGATCGACGATGCTTTGTCAGCCGAGCGAATCAATCGCGAAGCTTATGACCGTATGGCAAAACAAGGCCATGTTCTTGCTACGCCCGTGAAAATGGAGGAATTAGAGAAGCCGCTTGAGGTCGTCGACGGACGTGGTTGGCTCGGTGGTGATATTCGTGGCTGGAACGTTCTCTGCCTAGCGGCTGGCGGAGGACGACATAGTGCTCTCTACTCGGCAGCCGGTGCCAAGGTGACCGTCGTGGATATCAGCCCAGGAATGTTGGAACTCGATCGTGTCGTTTGCCATCGTTACAAATTCGATGTGCGATTGTTCCAAGCATCGATGGTCGCGATTCCCATGCTCCATGAGGGTGAATTCGATTTAGTGATTCATCCTGTGAGCTCCTGTTACATCGCGGACCTACAACCCATGTTTGCCGAAGTGGCACGCGTGCTTCGTCCCGGGGGGCTCTATATCTCTCAGCACAAAAACCCGACGAACCTACAGGCCTCCTTGTTTACCGAGCGTGGAAAGTATTGGATAGAATCGGAGATTGGAGCCGTCGCTAGACCGGTTCCTGCAGGCGAAACTAGCCCTCTTCGCGAACCGAATGCCCGCGAGTTTGCTCATTCACTCGAAACCATCTTGGGTGGCATTTGCCGTGCAGGCATGACGATCGAAGACTTCTCAGAGCCTGAACATGCCAAAGCGGATTCTCCACTGGACTCGGCAAGTCATCGCGCTAAATTCATCCCGCCGTATATCCGAATCAAGGCTCGCCGTACGCCAAATCAAGCTCGACAAAGTTCATCTCTGATCCTGCCAAAGTAGCTACAATCTTAAAACCTGTTTACCCTATACCTTCTCCTGCAATCGCTTTCTCCTCAACCTTTACGAGAATGGCGAATGCGAAATGCAGCCTCGTTATCATGCACTACATCCGAATGCAATCCGCTTGCGACACATTCTCAACCCACGATCGGCGAATTTATCGGATGTTGGTACTGTTTCTAACATGGACGTTCGCTTCTTTCGCGTTCGCCAGTTACACGCTAGCTCAACAGCCAAATCCCCAGGATGCATTTCAAGAGTTTTTCGATAAGCTTGCAAATCAATCGAATACATTCATGCCGGGTTTTCTTGGAGAGTTATCGGAAGAACAACTGAAGAAGCTAGCAGAAATCGAGATCGCCAAATCCGCAGAAGACACGTTTGGCGACCGGGTCTTGAAGGGATTTTTGGATCACTGCAAAGAGAAGAAAATCAAAGTTTTGCAAAACGGTAAGGAGGTTTCCTATCTCCAGTCGCTTTGCAGTGCCGTGAAACCACTCATGAAGAATGCGCAGAGATACACTACGTTCGATTTGATTCTCGTCGAAAGCGAAGCTACCGATGCTTACTCCATTCCCGGTGGCCGTATTGTGGTTACGCGTGGCTTGCTCGAGACCGTTGGAACGGAGGCCGCGTTGGTGGGTGTGATGGCACACGAACTCTCGCACTTGGATCGAGGCCATCAATTGTTGACTCTGAAGCAAATGAAAATGCTCAACCAATCTTTTGACGTGCGAAATCCAGTCGAATCCATGGCGATCGCGTTCAAACCTTTCCGCCCAGAATTCGAGACACAAGCAGACAGCGATGCCGTTCGTTGGATGATGGAGCTACAATATGAGCCTAAAGAACTTGCACGCTTACTTCAGTCCTGGGACCAACGTCAAGAAAAGCAAGCACCTTGGATGAATTTTGTACCGGGGTTTGTAAAGTCTCATCCTGACGCTAGCAAGCGATCACGGCGTGTTTTGGAGCAATCCAACGAACTTCGCATATTGTGGCCCAACGCTACTTACACGGGCGCCAAAAACCTAGAACAGCGAATCCCTGCCAATAAGCGACGTTTTCCGCGATAGCACTCGTCAACAACGCTGCTCAATGAAAATCGTCTTTGTTGATGCTGTAGGTTTCTAGTTTCCGATAGAGCGTTGCGCGTGAGACCCCAAGCAGCTCGGCCGCTTCCGGGATATTGCCGCGCGTTCGTTTCAAGGCTTCATGAATGAGTCGTTTTTCCCATTGCTCTACGTTGAGCGTATCAAAAATCTCTGGTTTAGACTCATGCAGACTCAATTCGCTCGGTTGGATTTCATCTGTAGTTGCCAGAACTACCGCGCTATCAATCACATTTCGCAATTGACGAACGTTACCCGGCCAGCCATAAGAAAGCATGCGATTTCTGGCCGCTGGGCTTAGAACAATGCCGGGTCTACCATGTTGTATGCCGAAATGCTCAAGAAAATGATTGATCAATAACTCGATATCTTCGGCTCGATGACGGAGCGGTGGGACTTTCAACTCGAAAACACTCAATCGATAGTAGAGGTCCTCGCGGAATCGTTTGTCGGCCACGAACTCGCTCAAGTCGCGATTGGTGGCCGCTAGGACTCGCACATCGACACGTACTTCTTTGCGGCCACCCACGGGCAAAAATGGATGCCCCTCTAGAATACGCAATAACTTTGCTTGCCCTTCCAGTGTTAACTCACCGATTTCATCTAGAAACAGAGTCCCACCATGCGCCTGTTCGAACCAACCGATGTGCTCCTTATCGGCACCCGTAAATGAACCCTTTGCATGGCCAAAGAGTTGACTCTCCATGAGTTCCGAAGGTATTGCTGCACAGTTGACACTCAACATTTGTCGGTCGGACCGTAAGCTCGCTTTGTGGATCGCGCGGGCAACAAGCTCTTTGCCTGAGCCGCTTTCTCCCCGAATCAAGATACAACCGGTTGCCCCAGCCACACGGACGATTTTCGCCTTCAACTCCCGCATGGGTTGACTATTGCCGAGCAATTCATCAAAGTCGGCATTCTTATTCTGAAGTCGTCCATGATTGATACGTAATGCTGATTCATTTTGTGCTCGCACCAAAGAAGGTGCGAGAAAGCTTGCGGCTGCTATAGCAAAATGAAACGCATGTTTGTCAAAGACTTCTTTTTCGCGGTAAAGATGAATGACACCAATCAGCTTGCTCTCGTGAAACAACGGAATACAAATGGCGTCCGCATAATGTCGCAACGGTCCATCAGCAACATTACGTATCTCATTCTTGACCCATACGGCTGTCGCTTGTTTGCACACCATATCGGTCAGTCGCCCACTAAGCGTGATGCGATTGTTTGTTTCTACCTGGCTGCGTCTTTGATCAATCAGTTCTCCATCTTTGTCCGCCAAAAGGAATGCAACCAAGGTCGCTTGCGTTCGCACGCGGAGTACATCCGTTGCAAGCTCGATGACTTGCTCAGGCGTGACCAAAGAAATACAACGGATCGAAAGTTGATGTAGATCGGATAGATCCTCCGTTCGGTTCGCCTTCCTCAGCAACATAAAGGCGGACATACCAGAGGCGACGCCATCGGTGATGACTCCTGATTGCGATTCACGAAAATCATGAGACAAATTGATACGCTCGACGGTTAGGTCTTCGCTTATCGTGTCATCAAAAAACTCGAGCTCTGTATTTCCAATGCGAATCTTCGATCCATGATAAAGAGTCGCTCGATCAATCTTGGACCCATTCAGCAAAGTTCCATTGCGAGACTGCATGTCTTCGACATGCCACTGCGATGCCCGGTGGTAAATACGGACATGCACGCGAGAGGCCAAGGGGTCCTGAAGTTGGATTTGGCACTCCAAACCTCGCCCCATCGACGTATCTCGATCCTTGCTCAGTGGATACTTTGTGTCGAGGTCTTTGCCTCGTGTAACAATGAAGTAAGTTGACATAGACGTGTGTGTGTGAATCGGACTGCAACATTATGATCGAACGTCTCATTTTGCGACAGTCTATTCCTGCAATTCCCATGCAATTCGGTTTTGCTATGCTACTGGCGCATTGCCGATCTCGTTGTTCTAGAAAAGGTACGAATTTTCAGGATGAGGCCGAAATTTTTCTATTTTGATTTAGGAAATGTACTGTTGTTTTTTGACCACGACTTGGCGTTTCGTCGCATGGCGAGAATTGCCGACGTTTCTGCGAAACAGATGCGACAAGCCGTGATGGATACAGAGCTTCAGATCCATTACGAAACAGGGCATATCAGCGGGATCGAATTCATCGATCGCATTGGCGAGCATCTTGGACGCACACTCGATCATTCCTCCATGCTCCAAGCAGCGGCCGATATGTTCATTGCCAATACACATATCCTTCCGGTCTTAGAGCTAGTCCGCTCGATGAAGATCCCCATGGGGCTGCTCTCAAACACTTGCGAGGCGCACTGGAACTGGATTCTCGAGATGCGATACCCGCAAGTGATCGACTGGTTCTCACCCGTCATCCTGTCGTACGAAGCAAAAAGCATGAAACCGGATCATGGAATCTATGAGATTGCAGAACAACAGTCCGGCTATGGCCCAAACGAATTGTTCTTTACGGATGATCGTGAAGATAACGTTGCCGCTGCATGCGCTCGAGGCTGGCAAGCGGAAGTCTTCATCAATGCAGATCGATTGATGAAGACGATCAATAGCTGGGGCTAGCGAGGGAATGCTGAACAACGAAACCAACAAAGGAGTAATGAGTAATGGAGAAGTGAAAATGCAGAATGGAATGCAACCAATCAAATCCGCATTTGTCGTTTATGGATTTCTCATTGCATTCAATGTTGATTGATGGAAAAGCTCTAGCACTTTGGAAACGATCTTTACCGATGCTTCCTTCTCGACTTTGTTGGTGCCAAGCCACGTTTCATAGCCGCCTAGCTCGTGCTGCGATGGTGTTGGCAAATAGCCATACGAACCATTGGCCAATTCAATGGTAAAGGTTGACTTGAACGGGCTCTTTTCTTTGATTTCGAGCCCGATCTCCGTGAAGACTTCAAAGGGAATGGCCGCGATTCCTAGGCTACCGATTCGAAAAGTCTGAATCACAACATTTACATCCTCTGGCGATTCCGCCAATTGAAGCACTCGCTCAGCGTAGGTTCGTTCATGGACGTGATAAGGCTTCTCGTCTTTTGGCTTCGTAAGAACTTGATTCACGTAGGCTAGCAACGCCGTATCGGGTTTACGAATCTTTAACGTCAGTTCTTCCGTCTTAGCCGCGAGCGTCATTGTCTCCTTATAGGAAACGTCTTTCATGGATGCATGCACGCGAGTAGCAATCAACTCACCTACTTCCTGCATCTTTTGAAAGGACTCATAACGTTTGCCGCGATTCTGAAAGTTGATGTTGTTCACATCGCCACTCGTGCCATTCGATAGAATTCCAACAAAGGGTTTCTCCGAATCGTTTACGTCGAGAAGCTTGGCAAGATGATTGGCAAAGACCGCAAAGTAATCGGCTGATATCGTCCGTCCAGGCACACCGCCAACGTAATGCAATGAGTAATTGGCGAGAACCGCGATAGGTCGTCCATCGGTCGACTGAACCGAAACAAACGAGACTTGTGGATCGATCGGTCCGGCAGGGCGTATCAAACCGCTCGCACCCGGGTTCATCCTCACTTGGTCTACTCCGCCAAACGGATTGCGACGATCCGCTTCCTCTACAACATACCAACGGCGATTGAACAACTGTGTTGGTTCTTGAACGGAGCCCCAGCCAATCTTTGCTGGCTCCAACCGTTTGTTGGCGATACGTACGCAATCGACGATTCGGCTGACCAGAAAGCGTTGATACTCATTGAGATTTGGTGCATGCACCATCGAATTAGCGCTTCGTGCGGATGTTGCGGAGTGGGTATGCGTGGCTGCCATCAATTGGTTCGCCATCGGAATTCCTGTCGACTCTTCAATCTGCTTCTTTGCCGCATCGTACACTTCGCGAGGTATTCCCACATTGTCGCAAAGTACAAATACTAACTTGGTTTTGCCATCATCGAGAACGATAGACTTCGCATGCAATTCATCGTGCACTTCGTCGGCAGGTAGCGGAGTAAAGCCGCCTACGATGAGTTCACCAAGCGGTGGCGTGATGTTGCTTGTTGCAGCTCCCGCTCGTAGCTTAACCGCAGATTGTGCGAACAACTCGGTCGGTAGAGAAAGCGAAAACGACAAAAGAACCAAGCTCCATAGCATCAAGGGGAGTGCATGTTTCATAAAAGATCCGAGGCAAAATCGAGGGGTGGGAAATCGGCGGGTTGATTGCGAGGAACGAAAACAAAAGAAAACAGTCTAGCAATTACGACAGGACTGCACCGCAGAATCATGTTTTTTTATTCGCTCATCCAGGCATTGGGCAATATTCCTGAGACTTCATGCTCGGACTGGCGGGAATAAGACTATCATATTGGATTCGTTCTCTATGAAAGTCCTCTCCGCATCTTGCGTAAATTCCGTTGAGATACGTCGCTACTTTATTCCATCTCACGACATGGTTGGCAATGCTAGCCCCCGTCGTAGTTTGCTACGTGGCTATCTCACCACAGCCACCTCGTAGCAATCGGAGAATCGATTCTAGCAATAACAATTCGAGTGCCATGCAACCAAGGGGAACTCGCAATCCTAGCTTCGGAGGAACGAGCATGGGTGGTCGAGGTTTGCCGCAAGCGAATCGTTCGAATTACCCGATGTGGAAGATCGATCCAGTATTCCCTCACGATCATTTTACTTTCGTTCGTATCGAGTACGACTCGTTCGGGCGTCGTGGCGGTTTCGGTGGTTGGAGAAATGATTTTCCGGACTGCGATTGGAACTTCTCAGCTCGGCTCCAAGAGCTGACCTCAATCATCGCAGACCCCAATGGCAGAACAATGCGATTCACCGATCCTGCATTGCTCGATTTTCCATTCGCCTTCATGACCAACGCTGGAGCTATTTCGCTAAGCGAAGATGAGAAAAATTCGCTTCGCAAGTATCTACTAAACGGCGGCTTTCTCATGGCTGACGATTTTTGGGCGTCCGCAGAATGGAACCATCTTCGTGAAACGATGAGGGAAGTGCTTCCCGATCGAGAGCCGATCGAACTGACGTTGGACCACGAATTATTCCACTTGGTTTACAGCTTCGAAAAACTCCCGCAAGTGCCGAGCATTCGCGCTTGGCAACGTGGCCTCACCTATGAGAGTTGGCATGGTCCTTATGAGAAGGGGGATACATCGCCTCACTTCTGGGGTTACTTTGACGACCATAAGCGACTGATGGCGGTCTTCTGTCAAAACAATGACATCGCAGACGGATGGGAGCGTGAAGGGGAAGATATTGAATACTTCCAAAACTACTCGTTAAAGTACTCTTATCCGCTCGGCATCAATATCATCGTCTATGCGATGACGCACTAAGGGATCTTGCTAGCGCGGGTCAAATGACCATAAAGACCAGCAATGGCCAACGCGAGAAAGATCAACCCCAGTCCATACCACACCGGCGCAGGGATCCCGTGAAAAGTCAACGTGGAAAACCATTGATACGCAAACGCGCACAATCCAATGAATCCGGCATAGATCGACGTGAAAATCCCAAGAAGCAGAAATGACCATCGTCGACGCGCGGAAGACGTTGCTTCGGACTCGGTTTCCGTCGCAGAGAAATTCTCATGCAGCATAGTGGTTCGCCTTAGGTACCCTGGGTAGCGCGTCGCAATAACTGGATCATGGATCGAACGCCATCGGTTTTGAGCAAACCCACTCGATAGATTCGACCCGCGAGGTTCACCATGGCAATCGTGGAGACGATCATGATAACCGCTGCCAAGATGGGATGCCACCAAGGAACTGCAGTCCCGGTCGCCAATCTCAAAATCATTGTCATCGGGCAACTTGGTGGAAAGAAACTTAACGTCGTGGCAACCACTCCATTGGGATCGCGAACGGCAACAAACCAAACCATCACAGGTGCCATCAGCATCATCCAAACGGGTAGCAGCAACGATTGAGCTTCTTTCAATTCGTTGACCGATGACCCAACTACTAGAAAAATCGAACTAAAGAAAAGAACGCCGAGCAATTGAAACAACACGAACCAAGGGAGAAGGCTCATCGGTAGACTGCTTAGCATGTCTTGTTGATTTAGTACATAAATCCCACCACAACCGTAAAGTACAAAGATGACCAACGATCCCGCAACGTTACCGATCAGTTTGCCACCCAACAATTGAGTCGAAGTCACCGAACCGATCAGCACTTCAGAAATTCGCAATGTCTTTTCTTCCATCGCGCTTTCCAGCATAGGTTGAGCCGCCATCAAGATGACCATGAACATCAGCATCATGACACCGAACGGAAGGAATATCGCTTTGAGCCCGTCCGTGATAGATTGAGGTTTGCCTTGGTTCTCTTCATCGATCGGTCGATTGGCTGCGATGTCCACTCGTGAATTGAGCATGGCGATAATCTTGGGATCGATCGACTCCAATCCAAATTGTTGAATACGCGTCTGCTTTACCTTTTCGGTAAGTATCGAACCGAACCATGTGCGGGCTTCGCTCATCAAAGAATCGAAGGCAAAGAACTTGGGGCCTTCGGTTGCCACCATCGCTTCGACTAGTGGTTTGGCGAGAAGATCCGATGGAATCTCCAAAAGAGCGTAAGCATCTCCTTGTTTGATCGTTTGACTGATATTCAATCGTTGTTCGTCCGTCAGAGTCGCAGACTCGGTTCCTTCCAAAGTCCAGAAGTCGGTCGAACTACCAAAACCAAGATCAGACTCTTTGCTCGTTGTTGCCTGGCTCTGCTTGATTGCTTCGTTCCGTTGATCGACGGCAGATCGGAGATCTTCGAATAGAACTCCAGTTCCATCTGCCACGAGAATTCTGAGGTTTCTCCCACCTCCTAGTTTTTGCAGCGCCGGCATGACGAGAAAGCTGCCGAACATCAAGATTGGCATCATCACCAAACTGAAGATAAACGCCTTGGTCCCAACCATGGCGACGTATTCGCGATAGGCAATGATTGCAAGCTTGTACATAAGGATCAGCTCGATTGAAGCTTCTTCATTTCTTGTCGCATACTCTCTCGCATGAATCCATCCAATGCTGCCAAGTCTGCGTTCTTGTCAACCATGTTGGACTTGCCGACAATCAATCGAGCAGAACAGGCAACAACGTCGCCCTTCATCCCAGACGCCTTCAACGTTACCGTTTTGTCATCGCTCTTCAGGATTTCGGCGGTGATCTCCATCGTTTGCCCAGGTTCCATGAAGTCGGCGAACTTGACGTTTCGAGCTTCGTTTAGCGTCAACAACGAATGGCGAAAACTGTCGGTGCCACGGATAAGCCAACAGGAAGCTTGGAACAATCCCTCCAGCATCAGAACGCCCGGCATCACCTTGAAGAGAGGGAAGTGATCGCGCAAGTAATCTTCGTCCGCATGCACCGAGCGGCGCGCGCAAATTCGTTCGCCCGGAACCAGCTCCAAAATTCGATCCAGTTGTCTAAAACGCATGCTAGTCATCGACGACCTACTTTTCCCCTGGTGATTAACGAGTTGAGGCCGGTTAGTTTAGGCCACGACGGAGCGATCGTGAATGCCGGACAAGCTTTCCGTTTCCATTGTTGCCACAAATTTTCGTTTTGGACTGACAAAACCTGGAAACGGAATTAATCTATGGAGCTTAGTCGCGTCGTGAGACGCTGCCGACCGCTATCTCGTCGGTCGAGTTCTATGTTTCGTTCGCAGCCATTACTAGCTCCTGTTGTGAGAACAGTGACTCGTATTTTGGCATCGCCATGCATTTGCTGGCAAACAGGATTTTCTATGTCAAAGCCAAATCGACCCAAGGCCGCTACTCCTTCGTTTTTGACCGGAGAGCAACGTATCAACAAACTTCTCGCCGCTGCGGGCTTCGGGTCCCGCCGCCAAGTCGACGAACTCATCACCGACGGCCGGGTGGAGATCGACGGAAAACTGGTAACACAGGTCGGTGTCAAAGTAGACGCTGATGTTGCGAAAGTAACCGTGGATGGCGAGCCGCTCAAACGGCATCGCCCCGTATATTATGCAGTTCATAAACCGGAGGGGTTCCTATGTACGAACTGCGATCCAGATGGTCGACCACGCGTCATCGAACTGGTGCCATCGACCGCTCGGCTGTTCCCTGTCGGACGCCTCGATGCGAGTAGTACTGGATTGATCTTGTTGACGAACGATGGCGAGCTAGCCCAGCGATTGGCTCACCCGAAACACTGTGTACCGAAGACTTACTTTGTCGTGGTCGCAGGTCAAGTGGATTACGATTCCATGCGACGCCTTCAACGGGGTATTTATTTGGCCGAAGGTGTGGCACGCGTTGATGGAGCGACCATTCGCAAAGTTCGAAAGGGTTGCACCGAAATCGATATCACGTTGAGTGAAGGAAAGAACCGTGAAATACGTCGTGTACTCGCGCGGCTCGGACACAAAGTGGTTGTGCTTCGTCGCGTGGCGATTGGCCCATTGAAACTGGCTGATATGCCCGAGGGTAGCTATCGCCCGTTGCAGGAAAAAGAAGTTGCCGCTCTCTACAATGCAGTCGACGAAATCAAACGAGCTCGCAACTTGGAACGCCGAGAACGTAAGAAGCGAAACACCGTTGATGGCCTTGCGATGTCCGATAGCCCTGCGGACGGCCCTGTTGGTAGTGCAGGCGGCCGGCCTTCGAAGAAGCCACCGCGACAATCGGTCCCTATTTTTGACGAGGAAAGCGATAGCTGGGACGCGTCGGATGAAGACGATGAAGAAATGATGGACGCATTTCCGCCCATTTCTGCCAACCCTTATCGCACCGCAGACGATGATGAGGAATCGTCAGATGACGAAGGGCTCGATGATGCGATCCTCGTCACGGAAACCGATGGCCAAATCTTTTCGAACCGAAAAGGATCGGTGCTCGCATTTGATGACGATGAAATCAACGTAGAAGCCATGGAAGAAGACTTCAATTCACAAAGAGTGAAACGCCCTGCGAATCGATCGCCGCGCGAACCTCGCGGTGGTACCGATCCCGCATCGGGAAGGAGCCGCCCCAGTGGTGGCCGGCCCAGTGGTGGCCGGCCTAGCGGTGGCCGAACTAGCAATCGCGTCGTTGATAGTCGCCCAAGTGGTAGCCGATATGGTGGCAATCGCTCTACCGGGGAGCGTGCCGAGGGAGACCGACCTGCACGACGATCGAGTGCTCCTCGCGCCGAAGGTGCAGGCAATAGCGAACGACCAACGCGAGGTCGACGACCGGCAGGGACTGGCGGATACGGCCAAAGGCCAGCAGGAAACCGTTCTGCAAGTCCAGGGGGACGCCCCAATCGATCGGGTGGCAATCGTTTTGGCGATGCCGGAGTTGCACCTGGCGTTGAAGGAGGTGCAGAGTCGACCTCAGCACGCGGTAGGATGCGAAGAACAGGATCCTTTACAGGAAACTCTCCACGCCCCACGGAAGGAAGCGACAGGCCTAGAAATAGCAGTGCTAGAATGGGTGGCCCTCGAAGCAGTAGCGGTGAACGTTCCGCTGGCCCTCGAGCTGGAGTTAGTGGCCGAAGCCGTGCGGGACGATCTAGCAGCGGTGGTGCGCGTTCCGGTGCTCCGCGGTCAGGGGCTCCGCGGTCAGGGGCATCACGAAGCAGTGCCCCGAGAGCTGGAGGTGCTCGCCCAGCGAGTGCAGGTAGGCCTCGCCGAGGTGGAAAACCTGGTGGCAATCGAAGCCGATAAATGCAGTGGTCATGACTCATGTGCGGACGCTTTACACTGAAGACACCGATCGATGATCTGCTTGTGGATCTGTTTAGTGACGGATCCACGCGGCCGTTGATCGAGACTGCCAGTATTTCGCTCATGGAGCCGCGTTACAACATCGCTCCGACCCAAGACATCTTGGTCATTCTGGCAGACGATTCCAATCGATTGAAGATCGAGAGAATGCGTTGGGGGTTGATTCCCTTTTGGGCAGACTCGTTGCAAAGCGCGTATAGCATGTTCAATGCTCGAAGCGAGTCGCTTACCGAGAAAACATCATTCAAGTCCTTGTTGTCCAGCCATCGTTGTGCTGTATTGGCAGACGGTTATTACGAGTGGCAGAAAACGACACCGAAAACCAAGATCCCATTTTGGATTCATCGACGGGATAATCGTCCGTTCGCGATGGCTGGATTGTGGACAGTCAATCGAAAGATCCGAGCCAACGAACCGATCCAGAGCGCTACCGTTATCACTGTGGAATCAAACGAAGACACTCGCGAGGTCCATGACCGAATGCCTGCCATGTTGATGCAAGGTGAACAGATCTTGGATTGGGTCACCAATAGCGATTCGGTGGATGCGATCAAGCGTTATATACATCCCACTGCCGCAGGCGAATTCTGTCTGAAACAAGTTTCAACAACGGTTAATAATGTAAAGAATGAAGGTCCTTCGCTCTTAGATTAGAGGCATCGTGCGTAGTCCAGGCAATGGCAGGTAGCCTCGCTACAACGAAGTCGAGTCAGTGCCCCTGTCGAGTCAGTGCCCCTGTGTCGGAACGGATTCATTCGCAAAGTAATGTGCTCTCTTAATTCTCGATTTCTCCAATACGAGCACGAGTTGTCGTGGCTTCCTGTTTTAGGATCACTCCCTCGTCCGTAAAATTCGTTTTAGCCGTTGGTGTTTCTCCGATCGAGTATGCATCCCCCAGAGCAGTGACTCGTCTTGTTCGTAGCGTTTCCCGAGCGTGAGAGCGGTCATCGCTTTGGCAAGCTCGAATCCAAGATAAAAGGCGTGCGACGAATCTACATTTCGGGATTGTGGTAGCGACATTAGTTCGCGCATCATCTCAAAGGGATCGTCGCCGCGAATGTGGACTCCCGCGCTGATCAAATGAATCTGCCGATCATCGATCATGATGCGATAATTGTTATCTTTGATTCCCATAGCGAACTGTTCAATCGATCGCTCTGTATAGTTCATAGGTTGAGGGTCACGAAGCATAACCAGCCGTTCTTCTAAATGCTTCGGGGGGACTCGATGCCGAACTGCATAGCTGACCAGCCTCCTCGCCAGATCGCATTCGCGAACGCTGCTCTTGGCCCATGGGATAACTTGCGTTGTCAAGATGCTACCGATTTGCTGTTCTTCGCAAAAGCCAAGTAGCATGGTGTTCAATCCTGCAGAATCGACGTCAGTTAACTCGGTCAGATTACCGATCCCCATCATCATCGGAGCTTCTGGAAACTCTCGTCTCGTTTCCAGATAACGTCCAAGCGAAACTGAAAAACCGCATCCAATGGGTTCCAGGATAGGATCCAATCGAAACGGAACCCCTTTTCGGAGAAGGTAATCAGCGGTTTCTGATAGGCTCGCTAGATAGTTCATTGTGAGATTGGGGACGACGACCACTTCGACACCCCAGTCGGCGGCCGCTTCTCGATTGGTTTCGTTGACAGACAGTACTAACGAGGCACCAGCTCGCGTCGCCTCTTCGGCTTCCCATGGATCAAACGTATCGATGGAAAGCGTGATTCCTTCATCCTTGAGCGCGCGGACCGCCTCATTCACTCGAATCCATCGCTGACCAGGTTCACAGCCGAGGTCGATCCGGTTGGCACCATCTTTGACAAGCGATTGCGCGAGTAGGATCAACTTCGGTAGCTCGAAACGTGGAGCATAATTGATTTCGGCGATGATTTCGATCGTGTAATCGCCATAGTCATCGCCCTTGAATCGCTTCTTGCCAAACATCGTCGGCAGATCGCGAACATCTTTCGGCCCACATTCGATGGAGGCCTGAGTCTCAATCGATCGCCGTATCTCCTCTAATCCAGGCATTAGATAGCCTGGCAAGATAACGCGAGTCGTATCGGATGGAATACGAATATGTTTAAGCAACCACTGAGGAGTCATCAATGCAGCCACTGTAATTGGCAGAACATCGATGGTGTATTGAAACTGAAGCTTCTGCGCAAGTGATGCGACAATCTCACGCAGCGCACCTTCAGCAAGCTTGCCAGTTACGAAGTGAATGGAGTTGATGGGATTCATCCGAATTGTAAGAGACCTATTGACCTGGTTCGCGAGATACTAGATTATGATAGTAACGAGAAGCACAATGAAGTCGAAGTCATGATGATTCGAATTCGTGGCCGGTGCTTCTCGTTTTTTTATTGGTAGGTAGCATGCAGATTGTGTTTGAACATCCGTGGTTCTTGGTTATCAACAAACCTACGGACCTCTTAACGCAAGCAGTGGAAGGGATTCCCTCCGTTCAAACAACGCTCGTTTCTCAATTGTTTTCCCAACATCCTGACGGTCCTACGCCCTTTATAGGAATTCCGCATCGATTGGATCGCGTGACGACAGGAGTCATGGTAGTCGCCAGAAACCAGCGCGCCCTTCGGCGACTGAGCGAACAGTTCGCAGCTCGACGTGTTACGAAAAAGTATCATGCAATCGTCGAATCCACCGACGAAATAAACACGCTAGAGAATTCTGAAAAGCAGATACGATGGGTCGATTATCTGCGAAAAATACCTGACGAATCCCGCGGCGAGATTTGTGATGCGAGCATCGATGGAGCCCGCGAGGCAATCCTGTCGTTTCGAAAGCTCAGGTATCAAACTTTACCAGATCGGTCCGAACGCTTTTCTTTAGTAGAAATCGAATTGGAAACCGGACGCATGCATCAAATCCGATTGCAGTTCGCGTCGAGAGGTGCACCCGTTGTTGGCGATACACTCTACGGAAGTCGAGTGGCCTGGATCGCAGGAGAGTTTCGCCAGCCGCCTATTGCACTGCATGCGCGGTCGCTCGAGTTTTTCCATCCGCAAACTGCCGAAAAGCTTTTTTTTGAAGCCGACTACCCAGACTTCTGGCCCGAGGGCCACCATCCTTAGAGACATGCAAGCGTGAGTGGTGAACTTGGAAAGCCAAATTCACCCATGGATCTCTATGCTGGGATTACTCCGACATTCCAAAGTATCGATCGATAAAGAGCTTTCGATCTGATGATTTCACATATTCCACCAACGCATAAAGTTTCTTCTGATCGCGAATGTGTTTTTCTTGGCGGTTCTCGTCGTCTGCCAATGCATCCGGCAAAGGAGCCACAACATCAACATTCGCGAGATCATGCTCGTCTTCAATAACCCCAAACCGCTGGAGCATCGATAACGCCGTTTCCAACCGTCGATCGTGCCTGCGTCGATCGCACAGTCGTTCGCGAAGCCAATCCATACCATACGCTCGCACTTGGTCGCGATCGTGGACCAAAAAGTCATAGACTCGATGGTAAAAATCTGCGTCAGGATTGCTCCATTGATTAAATTCCATTTGCGTCAGCAAATCGTCTTGGCAGTACAGGAATCGACACAGCGAAGGCTTACCGTCTCGGCCGGCGCGGCCAATCTCTTGATAGTACGACTCCATCGAACCAGGCACTTCGGCATGAATGACATAGCGAATGTCTACTTTGTCGATCCCCATCCCAAACGCGGGAGTGGCAAGCACGAGGGGCGAATCCCCAGTCATAAACTGTTCTTGGATACTCAGTCGGCGATGTCGAGGCAAATCGCCGTGATAAGCGACATGCTCGACACCTTGCTTTCGCAACATTGCGCTCATTTCTTCCAAAGTGCGGATCAACGTGAAGTACACGATCCCCGATTCATGTGGCCACTGCTGAACGATCTCACGGATTTGACTTAACTTTTCATCGATACCCCAGACTTCTTCAACTTCGAGAGCCAAATTCGGCCGCTCGATTCCGGCATGATAGAGCCGACAATCTTTCAGATCGTTGCCAAAGCGAGGTAGGCCCAACTGTTTCAAAATATCCTTCTGCACATCCGGCGTCGCTGTGGCTGTTAACGCAATGGTCGTTGGATTGCCTAGTTGCTGTCGTATCTCGCAGAGCCTGGAATAGTCGGGTCGAAAATCATGCCCCCACTCACTGATGCAATGCGCTTCGTCGACCGCCAAGAGGACGACATGACGTTTTGCTATCGCCTCGACGAACTCCGGTTTTCGAAACCGTTCTGGGGTGACATAGAGCATGGAGTACCGGCCTTGTTCGATGCCCGCGTAGCGTTTCTCTCGCTCCTGTCGGCCGAGAAGCGAATTGACCATCGTGACATCAATCCCTTTACGGATCAATGTATCGACCTGATCCTTCATCAATGCAACCAGCGGCGACAGAACGAGCGTGATCGGCTTCCGCGAATCCGAAGGCGAAGCTTGATCGCGAAACACCAGCGCAGGGATTTGGAAGCACAACGATTTGCCACCACCGGTAGGCATCAGCACCAACGAATGCCCACCTGCGATGGTTCTTTCGATGGCACTCGCTTGGAAGCCTCGAAACGAAGGATAGCCGAATCGGGACTTTAGCAACTCTAAAGGTAGATTCAAAGTCTGTCGCTTCTATGCTTCGATTTTGGAACCGAGCAACTTTGCAAACTGGGAAATCCAAGCGGGATGTGCTGGCCATGCGGGTGCAGTGACGAGATTTCCTTCGGTATGGGCTGAATCAAACTGGGCCGAAGGAGCTACATAGGATCCACCCGAAGCATCGACTTCGTAGCGAACCGCTGGGTAACAACTGCAATGTCGGCCCTGCAGGACTCCGGCTGCCGCCAAAATCTGCGGACCATGGCAGATAGCCGCAATCGGTTTCGAAGCATGCGCAAAATGTCGGACGATTTCCAACACACGGTCGTTCAATCGCAGATATTCCGGTGCTCGTCCTCCGGGCAAGACCAATCCATCGTAAGAAGATGGATCGACGGAATCGAAGTCCTGATTGAGCCGAAAGCGATGCCCAGGCTTTTCCGAATATGTCTGATGTCCTTCGAAGTCATGAATCGCTGTTGCAACAAAGTCACCCGCCTTCTTTTCTGGACAGACAGTGTCGCAATGATGTCCAATCATCAACAACATTTGATAAGGGACCATGATCTCGTAATCTTCGACGAAATCACCCACCAAAAACAAAATTCGCTTCGCGGCCATATCCAAGTCTTTTCTAGCGGTTAAGGGGCTTCGTACAGAACAATAACAAAAAGATCCGATTGACTAAAGGAGCCTTGCATGGATGCTTTCCCTGGCTGAGGTGCTATATTGCCCTGAACAGAAATGATCTTCACTTTTTCCGTGACGATCCATTTGTTAATCTGTGCTTCTAGATCGTTGATTTCGTTGTCGACACTCTTGAACAGTTTGACTTTTTGCATTCCCACCCCTTCGAAAACGAGAACGATGGAACTCAAATCCAAAGCTTGGATCCGCCTCCACTCCAACGACAATTGTATCGTAGCGCTGCGATCTTTGTCGCCAGGTGAATCGGTCTCTGACGCTGATTTCACAACGATTGTTCGGCAGCTCATCCCAGCCGGTCACAAAATGGCGATTGCCAACGTCGCTGCCGGTGCCTCAGTTCTCAAGTATGGATGGCCCATCGGAGTTGCATCCCAGCCGATTGCTGCCGGCGAACACATCCATGACCACAACCTCAAATGTGAGCATACGTTGGACTACCAGGATCTCGCAACGGAGACTCCGGAACCTCTCGCTCCGATCGAAGGTCGAACGTTCGAAGGCTATGTTCGCCCAAACGGTCGCGTTGGAACTCGCAACTACATTGGAATCATCTCTACGGTCAATTGTTCTGCGTCCGTTTCGCGTTACATCGCGAATCATTTCACTCCAGAGATTTTGGCAGCTTACCCCAACGTCGATGGAGTCGTCGCGTTCAAACACGAAAGCGGCTGCGGACTGGCGTATGAAGGTATCCGGCATCGGACCTTGAGTCGCGTGTTGGGCGGAATCGCAAAACATCCAAACATCGGGGCTTATCTTTTGATCGGCCTGGGCTGCGAACAAAACACCCTTGGGCATCTCATGAAAACGCAGCGATTAGTATCGTTGCGCATGCCAGGTGCGGCAATAGGAACGCAAGAAAGCGAAACTGAGATTCCTATCCTATCGATGCAAGATGTGGGTGGCACCACGGCAACCGTCCGCCGAGGTGTCGAGCTGGTAAAAGAGCTATTGCCGCGTGTCAATAGTTTTCAACGTACGACCGTCCCGGCCAGCGAGATCATCCTCGCAACCAAATGTGGCGGGTCCGACGGTTATTCTGGTATTACCGCGAATCCTGCGTTGGGGATCGCTTCTGATAAGATCGTCGCTTGCGGAGGTACCTCGATACTCTCTGAAACTACCGAGCTATACGGCGCAGAGCAACTCTTTACCAAGAGAGCGAACAATGAGAAGGTTGCTCAAGACCTATTGGCCAAAATGGAATGGTGGATGGACTACACGGCTCATTACGGAGAAGAGTTTGATAACAATCCCTCGCTCGGAAACAAAGCAGGTGGCCTGACAACCATCATCGAAAAATCGCTCGGTGCCGCGGCCAAGGGAGGGAGTAGCCCGCTTCAAGCGGTTTACGAATATGGTGATCGCGTCCAAACCAAGGGAATGGTGATCATGGATGCACCAGGCTTCGATCCGGTTTGTGTCACAGGCATGGTTGCCAGTGGAGCCAATGTAGTTGTGTTCACTACCGGCCGAGGGAGTTGCTTTGGATGCAAACCGGTTCCAAGCATCAAAGTTGCGACGAACAGTGCTTTGTTTGAGCGAATGCCAGACGATATGGATCTCAACATGGGTACAGTCTTGGAGGGAGAAAGCCTCCAAGACGCAGGAGATCGATTGTTTGAAGCGATTTTGGAAACAGCGAGCGGAAAGAAAACTAAAAGTGAGCTTTTAGGCTACGGTGATGACGAATTCTGCCCATGGCCTATTGGACCAACTCTTTGAAACTTAGCCGCCTTACGGAGCTGTGATCCATTCCAAGTTGAACCGCGCGCAAGCGATCGATTGGTCGGCTTCGTAGAAACAGAGTACTGTGCCATCCGGCAGGACTGCCAAGTCTGAGTAAGCACTGAGGCCAGCGTCGAGTGTCTTGTTCACAGGCCAACTCTTGCCATCGTCGTGACTCAGTTTAATGGACAGATTGCGACGCTTGCCTCTGCCAGCTGGCTTTTCTTTTCCGCCCTTATCGAGTTCGAGACTATGCGGATTCGAAAAAATCAACGTACCCGGCTTGGCGGGATGAGCCACGATGCTCGCCATGCAAATCGGCTCCCACAATTGCTCATGAAATACGGGGCGACTCCAGCCAGTAGCTCCGTCGGAACTATGGGATATCAATTTGCGATTGGCTTTGGATACACTCCGCGCGACCAACATAATTCGACCGTCGGACAGCTCGGTGAGCATCGTCTCGTTGGGATCACCAAACTCTCCTTCGTCAGGAAACGCAATGTCACCTGCCTTCCAAGTTTTGCCATGGTCATCGCTATAGATCGTGCCCGAGGCCGACGGTTTGTGATCTCCGGTGTCTCCGTAGGCTAACCAAATCGGAACGACCAAACGACCGCTCTTGATTTGAATTCCATGACCAGGTCCGGTTGCGATAACTTTCCAGTTGTATTTCTGACGAAAAGGTTCGAACGTAGCAGTAATCTCGACAGGATCGCTCCACGTAAGCCCATCGTCTGTACTACGCATCGAAAAACAGCGAGCGTAGTTCACACAGTAAAGGAATTCGATAGCTCCCGTCTCACGATCGACGATTGCGACCGGATTATTCACGGTCTGTTCTCGTTCACCACCTGCTGCCTTGCGTGGATTCCCTTCGATGCGATCTGCGCGATGCGCAATGTTCTGCGATGGTAGCCAAGTCAAACCACCATCGATAGAGCGTCGCAAGTGAACTTCAATCTCGCCCCAATCGGAACTGTTGTTCTTTCGCGCTTCGCAATACGCAAGCACCGTTCCTTTCGGAGTTACAACTATGCCGGGAATTCTATAACGAGCAATACCGTTCATGCCCGGTGGAAAAACATCGATCGTTTCCAGTTTTGGTTCGGCGCCCCAAACACAAACGGTCAAAAACATGGTTACCAATAGCAATATTGTTCGCACAGTAGATTGTTCCTAAATACTCGGAGGGATTACAAAGAGGGGAAGCGTGAAAGATGAACTCATCGTGTCAGGAGAGTTAGTAAGCTACTTCGATAATCGTTAGCTACTTCGATAATTGAAGCGACCAAACGGAAGGAGAACGTTTTCCTGGTCGGATTTCACCGGTCGGAATAATCCAGCGATTTTGCCAACCAACAATGCTTGTTGTCACATGCCCCACCGGCATTTCACCTACGTTTTGCCAACGATCCGAAACAATATCATACTCGAGAATCGTCTTAGGGAATCCAGGATGCTTTTCGGGAGGTTGAAAATCGATGAGTGTGCCGTCGTCTCCGCCAATGACAAGAAATTTTGATTCGCTATAGGCAGGTGCCGGAGTTGGTGCCGCCACTGCCGACCTCGGTAGATCTGCGATTCTTTTCCATCCTCGTTTAGGTTCGTAACGATAGGCATCACGCAGATATTCGCGAATGGCTTTCCCATCGGCTCCCGCCTTGAGATTCGTGCCACTACAAAGAAAAAACGAACCGTCTTGCACTGCAGCTACCGACAACATTCGAGCAGATCCCGGCCATGGCTCCAACTCTTGCCACTGTGCTTGCGGATCGGACAGATCGAGCGACCAGAATGTCTTTAGTGTTTCAGTTGCTGTAGGTGATTCGAGTCCACCAGCCACATAGATTGTGTTTGCTAACAAAGCACCGCATGCATTGGCGCAGGGCTTAGGTAATGATGGAAGCGTTGCTGCTTCGAGTTTCCCCTGTTGCCACTTCAGTCGAAAACAATCTTGGTAATGCCGGTTTGCATCACTCCCTCCGATGCAAACAATTCCATCGACTGTGGAGATCGACACGCCATACCCAAGCGGTCGAGGCAGCTTCCCAACCTCTCGCCAATTTCCCTCCAGTACATCGAGCAGGAACACACGGTCGTACCAGACTTTGGTTCCTCCTTCCCATGGCATATTCTTTGGAAAGTTCGCTCCTCCTGCGACCATCATTACTGAGTCGTCTGTACCGGCAAACGGCCCTGCAAATCCTTCATGGTCTGGCAGTGAGGGAAGCGCGCGCCACAACAAAGACTCTTGGCCGTGAATCGAAGCAGCATTGATTTGCAATACAACAAACAACAGAAGACTTCGGCACACTATTCCCAAGCTCAACGATTGTAGATTCATCGTTACTGCAGCTTTCCTTTTCGACCCACATAAAACGCCAAAGAATAGACTCTGCCATGGTTACAAATCGTAGTCAATCGAGGGTGCTTGACAGTCCGATCGAAATAGAGAATCCGAATGATGGAATGTACCAAGGCTACCGGCATCGTATGGGTTGGGTTGCCATCGCGTTCTGACAAACACGATCGAATTTCACATCCTCGAAATGGGATGGTACCATCGGTTTTAACGGATTTACGAATCGATTGCAAAGGCGATCGGCTCTAGAAACACCAATAATGGAGAGATCGCTGCCGTAAGGAGCCAAGAGCATCAAAAGAGGGGTGTCGCGATCGCTGAATCGCGAGATTTCGAACCGAATTCGAACGATCGAAATGTACCGCTACCGCGATCGAATTCTTTCGTTGCGCTTTAGGAAAACGTCGCCTGGGAGACTTACGTCGCTCTTGCTGATCAACGCTCCGGAAGTGTCCCTCGCATGACGTATGACAATGGAGTGTTGGAAATGATGTCTCCAAAGCGAGAACATGAAAGCATCGGTTGTCTCATCGGTCGCATCGTTGAGACGTACTCGGAACTCATGGATATTGAAATCATCAGCGTCGCATCGGTAACCGTCAAGCGATCCGACTTGAGCAAAGCCTTTGAAGCGAATGAATCGTACTATATCACGCACGCAGCTCAGTTGTTGGGAAAGAAAGAATTGGATTTTGAAGTCGATCCACCACCCAACTGAGTGATCGAAGTCGAGCTGACTTCCTCAGCGATCAAGAAAATGCAATTGTTTGCGGCCATGCATGTTTTGGAGGTCTGGAGGCACGACGGTGAGTCACTCCAAATGTATCGATTACTGGATGGGGCCTATCAAGGAATCGAATCAAGTCTGCAACTACCTGGATTGACAGCGCAGCGAATCAACGAAACATTAGCACAACGCGGTAGTATTGGTGAAACGAAACTTATCCAAGGCTTCCGAAAGAGCATCGAGTAGGCATTGAATGCTCAGTAATTGCTACGGCTCGAACTTTACTCCTATTGTTTGCGCACGCAAACGCGGATCGTGCGATTGAACCGTTAAGGGCCGGCCTTCGAGCGCTTCCATACATCTGGCCATGGTTTCATCCTCTAGTCGCACCTGGATCACGGAGTCGTACGTCGACGGAATTCATTTCCAGTTCGCGATCATCGATGGGTTCGAAAACGCAAAGTGATGCGATTTTGGGCACCTTTTTGCGATCAACCATCCGCTATTCGTTGGCGGATGTCTTGGCTATCGACTCTTTCTTTTCCAATTGCTTGCCGATGAATTCGCTCAATCCCTCGCCTCGCAATTGTCGGGATGTGCCGAGGATCTTGCCGGAGTCGCCATCGACTAATAGGACAAACGGGATTCCGGAAACGTCATAGGTACGCGCTAACTCGACATCCCATGCTTTGCCTTCGTAAACTTGCGGCCAGGGTAGCTCTCGGGCCTCAAGGAACTTTCGAACTTTTTCTTCCTCTCCTTCACGATCCAAACTAATGCCCAGAATTTCAAAGCCCTTGTCGTGCCATTCTTCGTAAGCGACTTTCATGTTTGGGATCTCAGCAATGCATGGACCGCACCAAGTGGCCCAGAAATCGAGCATCACGACCTTCCCAGCGAATGAACCAGGGAAAGAAACTTTTTCACCATCCATTTTTGTTGCCGTAAACTCAATGGCCGTCTTTCCAATTCTCAAATCGGGAGGCATTGGCGATTGTGGAAGCTCTTTCTCCGACTTCCCTACCAATAGCTTGCCATCGAGGACCCGGATCTCGTACGTTGTTCCCGTGAAGTTGAAGGGCTCGCCAATCTTGGCGCGTTCCAATCGCGAACTGATGATGCCATTTCCATCGCGATCCAAAGCGAGTGATCCATTTTGCTTTGGAACTCCCGCTACGAAGGTACTGAACTCCTTGCCGTCCAGCTTGAACATGAACTCGTAACCAAAGTCCATATAGAACAGTACTGTGTCTTTGAGTTGAGCACGCTTCTCATCTTTCGGATCGAATCGATACAAACCAATCGCACCGAGATTTCCGTCGGGCAGCTTGAGCTCAGCTTTCCCGTTATATTGTGTCAATCCAGTCGCTTCGTTTTTTACACCTTTCCAATCGACGACAGGATCGTTGGTCAAGTCGCCGTCGCGGTTCGAATCGATAAAGAGAGTTGCTTCAGATTCTTCTGGTTCATTGAGCAGAAAGCCCCAGCTCTCACCTTCGATGGTGATCTTTCCATACTTCTTAGCCATCAAACCGTCTGGCTCTTTCTTGAACAGTTCCGCTTTCTCGTCCATGACAGCGCGAATCGGGCTATACCCGCCGGTCTTGGCTGTTACATCTTTTGGGATGAACTCTTGTTTTACTTCTTGAGAAATGGCAACTGAGTTCCAACCTGCGGTCACAAGGGCCAAGCTTAATGAAAAACGAGACAGCGACATTCTTTACTCTCCAAACAAATGACAAATAGCGAGAAGATGCATGGCTGAATTGTAATGTGTTCCAGCTCTCAATGCGAATTTTGGGTTCAGGAATGAAAAACCACGCATATTTGCGTTCCTTTATGCAAAGAAACGGTCTTTGTCGTTATCAGGATGATTCAGGACAATTCTTCCATCAATCAAATGGAGTTGGGTGTCGTAGATTCGCGGGGATGGGTTCTCGCAGACAGTTCCTCTATGCGGGTTGGCTCGGTAGGGCGGGGCGTCGATCGGAAACCTCTTCCAGTTGGAAGCGTTACGCAAAGACTAAGGCAAAGTCCGTAATTCAAATCTACCCTAAAGGTGGATTTGCTCACATGGATAGCTTTGATCCGAAGCCCGATACTTCGCCTGGGTATATCATCAAATCTTGAGCGGATCAGCAGCCGGGATTAAACAGACGCGTGGATATCAATAAAGGGAGAGAAGAACTCCATTTCCGGCGTATCGATAAATGATTCGATAGGAAGTTGTCAAAAGTAATTCTGCACCGAGTACCGACTGGGTTCTCCAGCTTCGCTGGGCAAAAACGAAAACAGCCCACTTAGAAAAGTGAGCTGTTTTGGATATGTTGTGATCAACAGAGAACGCTCGACAGAGCCTAACCGACTGGGCGCGTTCGGATAGCTCTACTGTTGAACGCGAAGTCGCTTTTGGATGTCGGTTTCCAAAACGCCGAAGACTGCTTCGTGACGCTGAATCGACATTTGAAGAGCAGCCAACAATCGCTTCGATGTGTAGAAGTTCATGATGATCCGTTGCTTGACAACGATTGGATCTTTTGGAACGCCAACGGGTTGTGGGTTCAATCCGAAATCGACGATGAGTTCTTCTGGGGAGCCTGTGACGCGGCAAAAGTTTGCATAACATGCAATCGCATCTTCATCTTTGACTTGCACTTGCACTGGCTGAGATTGTTGACGCTGAGCCTCTGCGGTTTCTGGGTTTTCTATTTCTGATGCCATACTCTTCTCCTAAACAAACTGGGTTGGTGAAGCTCGCAGCCTCCCGATATCAAAGTGAATGTACCATGAATCCGGCGACATGCACGAGCGAGTTACTAGAATTCAAAGTTAAAGGTCTTAACAAGATACCGATACAATCGCCATCCTAGGGATTTCCAGGCAAGATGAACATTGGCTTGTCCACGATAGCCGCCTCGCAAAGGGATGGTAAGGTTTTCAAAGTCTACTTTCGCTTGGTAAGACGTACTCATTGGGAGAGTTCTTCCGGTTTCGTCCGTTTTCGTATCGAGTGATCCGCCTGCTTGAGTCGAAAGGCTGGCTGACGTCTCTTTCATTTCCGATTCCGAGAAGCTTCGAATCTTGCCGTAAAATGATTCCAACTTGGCAGCCTCGAACATCACCTCCACCTGATCCCCAACTTTGACGAGTCCCAAGTCGTGTTGGTCGACGACCAGGACTCCTTCGAGTTCGGGTGAAGGGGCAACGATGCAAATGAGCTCTCCTTCTTCGAATACCGCTTCGGCATTCTTCTCATGGAACGGGCTTCCCGACCAAGAAGGAAGTTGCTTTTGTGCCTTTGCGGCCTTGTTGTCCTCTTTTTCTGGCGGTTGACAGATCACTCCATCGATTGGGCTTCGAATGCTCAATCGAGCATATTGATTTTCAATCTCTTTCACTGTCCCAATTGCTGTCTGAAGCGCCTTTTGCTCTTCAGCGACTTGGGCTGCAAGACTAGGGTCACGACTTGCAAAGCTATCCAGTAGTTTGTATCGCGCTTGAACCATTTCCAGTTCGCCTCGGGCCTTTTTCAACTGGATTTCAAGGTCAATGTTTTCCAATTCTCCGATGACTTCATCTGCTCGTACAGAATCGCCAGGCCGCTTGTTCCACTTTACAATCTTCCCAGGAACAAACGTGCGCACTTCTTTGCCATCCTTGGGTTGAGCTTCAATCGCACAATTGACATGAAAGGGGAGAGGCAAGAAGCAAAAGAGAGAAAGTATGGCCGAAGCGATCAAGACACTTGTCAGAACATTGGCACGTTTCATTTTCTGCGCTCGCCCGGGGGTTCGGAAAAATTTCACAATCGAAATCACAGCGGGAACTATCATCCCGGCAACACCTGCTACAGCAAAAGCTCGGCCGAGCGATTGCAAACCGTAGGGCTTCAACACTTGGTTCAAGAACATGATGATTCCAAAGGCCACCACCCAACGGTAAATAGAAGAAGCTATGGTGAAAACACCAAACAAGAAACGGTACTGCGTTGGAAGGAACGGGTTGTCTTGAAGTTCCAAACCGAGGCAGTTTTTTTGAAACCAACGCTTCAGAATTTCATTGGCTTTTTGACGAAGGTTGGGGATCTCCAGCAAATCCATCGTGATGTAGTAACCGTCAAAACGTAGCAACGGGTTTCCGTTAAAGACTACGGTGCTCACCGAGCAGATAAACATTACGCTAAGACACAGGAAATTGAAGAAGCCATCTTCGCTGAACCACCACAAAAAAGTGGCAATCGAGGCCAATATCAACTCTACGTACATACCCGCGGCGCCGATAAATACTCGCTGCCACTTATTAGGAAGCATCCAGGAGTCAGAGACATTGCAGTAAAGGCACGGAGTGAACACGAGCAACATCGCACCCATCTCGTGGCACTCACCACCGAATTTCTTGCAACTCAGTCCGTGCCCAAACTCATGCAGCACCTTTACGGATGCCATGGTCAGCCCCAACCAAACCCAGTTGTTGGCAGCGAAGAAACTTTCGAACGTCGGTAGTTTCGTCTTGAACTCTTGGTAGTTGAGCAAAACCAAAGTGATAGCTGTCAGTCCAAAGCAGGCTGCGGCGATCAAACACCAAACAGTAAACAACCAACCAAACCAAGGTAACAATCGATTGAGAATGCGGTCCGGATCGATACCTCGAAAACGAATCGCAAAGACATTGGTAAACTTCCCGAGTAGCTCTTTCCGTTTCTTCTGGTCTCCGCGCCGACGAAGCTGTCGGCCTTGTCCGCCCGAATGGGAAATCACGAGTCCGCTTCGGTGAAGCATACCCACGAACTGCTGGAGATCTTGGAGTGATATTCTCTGCGGCGCAAACTCGGCTTGAAAATTCTCTTTGATTTGCTGGAGGCTAGTCTGGCCATCCAGCATGTTCAGTATTGCGAATTCTTCGTCATGGAATCGAAAGTAGTTGAGCCCAACAGGCTCCTTCACAACCCAATAGGCTCTGCCATGATAGCGATGCCGACGAGATTCCAGGTCCGGACGACGACGCAACCTTAGCGGTCGCATCGCGCTGTTGACCAGTGAATCAGCCATCGTCGTCATAAATCAACCGGTATTGAAAAGAGGATCAAGGCGTCGCAGATTTTGCCTACTGAGCAACAGCACAATCAAACAAAATGCACCGCAATAAATTCTTAGACGTTATCGAATCGGGAAGATTTCCATCGAAGCGTTCATCCCGCCACGAAGTAAAAACTGCCCATCTGGTAACTGCTCGTTCGCAATCTCGACCCAAACGGTATACTCATTTGGGGTATTCGATTTTGGTGAGACGAAACCGACGATTCCTTCTACAACCTTGGAAGCGCCCGGCGAGATTTCTATTGAAATCCTTGCTTTTGCGTTTTTCAATTGATGAGGTGGGACATTGGTGTTTGCTTGTCCCTGTACTCTTAGTCCTGTCATGTCAACGAGACTAAAGATTGGTTCACCAGTACGGACAAATTCAAACTGTCGTTTATTGACTTCATATACGAGGCCGTCAAAAGGCGCATTCATGCTCCGAAGTCCCACTTGCACATTCGCGGCTTCCAGTTTTGCTTCAGCAACGCCAACGACGGCTTTGTTTTTTGCACTATCTCGTTTCGCTACCTTGATCTGCAAACCCGCCTTTTTCAGTTCTAGTCCTTTTCGCCGGTTGTCGGAATCGCTTTCCGATCCTTTAGCGGAGAGTTCATTGGATCTCGCAAAATCCTCCTTGGCCACTTCGTAAGAAGCTTCTGCGAAAAGTTCACTGCTGTTGTCGTTCGCCTCCAACTTCGCTTGTTCCAATTCTTGCGTCTGTACCTTGACTTCGGCCTCCGCAATTCGCGAGTCAATGACGACGAGCGGATCACCTGCTTTTACACTGAGTCCATCGTCAGCATTGAGCTGCATGATGCTTCCGTCCACGGGAGCGGCAAGCGGAATATCACGCTTGAATACCAAGCTTGCTTGAGGGATCAAAATCCGATCCGAAGAGGATGCTGGTGGAACCTCAACCCCTTCGCGAGGCACGACCCCAATCCCACCTGACTGCGTTAACCTGGTTTTTGGACCTTCTGGTGGTCGAGCCGAAGGCAGCGATCCCAATGGTCGAGACCCTGACTGAGCTGTGGGCAGAAGTGCTTGCGCTAACTGAACTTCACCATAGGATCCAATTGCGGAGTTTGGGGATTGAACGATGGGACTCTCATCACTCCTCGGCATATCGATGTTTACCAAAGGGATCGAATCCTTTGCATCCACAGCCAGTGTGTTTTGTTCCTGAATCCGCGGACCGTTGATCCCCAAGAAAGGAAGTCGTTCATGAAACCAAGAACGAACATTCGGAGTGGCGCTGAGTACGCCTCCCACGATCAAGAGAATAAAGCAACTAATCCAAAGTGATCTTTTCATTTGTTTCGACTCGGACATTAGAACAACAAGTAGGCGCGTACCCACTCGACAACTTCATGAAACCATACAAAAGCGGCACTTCGGCGGCCAGCCCTGACTTTAGCTATGACACGAGCGCCTGGGTCCCGACTCAGTTTCTTCATCGATTCCTCATCAGGGATACATCTGAGCTTTACCACTGGACCGTCTTCCGGATGAAGCTCTGCTCTAGCACTGACACCCGTGATGTACAGCTTTCCACTGTGGGCAACCGACGGATCCGTCATCATGATGAAATCAACAGGCAGGTAGTTCTTTTCTTTCTCCTGCGAAAACGCGTAGTCCAAGTATCGCATCCTCTTTTCTGGAAGCAAAACCTCGATCTCCCAGTCTTTCTGTTTATCAGCGATCGTCATCAATACCTGTCCCATCACGACCGGTCTGCGGTTAAGAACGCGCTCGACATCCCAAGTGGTTACAACTCCATCAATGGGGCTTGTTCGGATCAATTTTTCTGCTTTGTCCCGATTGAGCTTTAACTGTTCCCCAAGTTCAACGAGCTTACTCCGAGCATTGGAAGCCTCTTGATTCACTCGATTGGTTTCCGCTTTGTCGAGTTTCTCTGTGTTTATTCGCACGGTTGCATTCGACAGCGTCTGTCTCGCCTGTGCGCTTTGGTCTTCTAGGTTCTGGATCTCCTTGGACAAATCGTCATCTTTCATAATGACCAAGGGTTGTCCTGCCGTGACAATGGCACCGTGACCCACCAACACATCTTCGACGTTGCCGTTCGCATGGGCATAGACATTTCGTTCGATCGTGGGCTTCAGTTCACCATTTCCCTTCAATTTGAATTCAATGGGAATGATGCACATGGCAATGAGACCGATAGCTAACGCGCTCAATGCAAACACCGTCTTGGGCATCGTCGATCCGCGGAACATCCAAAGCGCTCGGTCGAGGAACCGCCAAAAAGGCATGAAGATGATGTTGCTGTGGGCCAACGAATTTGACATTGCACGGCACGCATGCTCATAAACCAAATCGACGCGGCCTTCTAGCGTAGGCTTGGACAATTGCGTTTCGATCTGCTCCACGATGAGTGCCCCGATAATGTCGCGGCGCTGACGTGTCTCGCTCGTTTCGTTTCTCGATGCGAGCACATCACCCTCGGTCTTTCGTTCGGGCTGACGAAGTGGCAAGACGGTAATCGTTCTGCCGTGAGAAAGGTCGACATAATCCTCGATCGCTTCCTCTAACTGAGGTGGTAAATCTTCTGTGCTTCCATCATACCAAAGCGGCTCGCCACTCCGAACCACACGAGTCGCGAGATTGGTTAGCGATTGAACAATGTTCGATCGGCTCTCGATGGAATCTTGCCCGGAAATAGCGATGACTTTGGCTTTACCACCCTGAATTTGTGCCACACTAACGCGGTCGCATTCGATCAGACGCCTACCTTCGTTGGCAATCGTATACGCAGTATCGCGAAGATCTAAATTATCGTGCACCAATCGAGCGAACTGATCCGCTTGCTGCCACATTTCTTGACGGGTCGACACCTGTTGTAGCGTATGGCTTTGAAGCCAATCGCCGATCAGCTTGGTCATATGCTCCAAGAACCGCAAATAACCGCGTTGGGCTTCGGAAGGGGAGTTTGCCCGTTGCAAGACTTCCAAAAGTCCTACCGGTTGCTTGTTCGCAACCAATGGGGCCGTCACCAAAAGGTGGGGAGTCGGATTAGCTTCGCCGTCCGGATCCCCGGTCCCGGAAAGAGGCGGCACAAGCTCTGCTCGACCCTGCGTAATGAGTCGCGAGAGCAGACGACCATGCTGGATCGCCTCGATCCGATCACCCTGCATGAGGATGGGATCGAGCTGGATTTGATGCGCCAATCGCATCGCTCCATCCTGCTCGATCAACCAAATAGCTCCACCCTCGGCTGCCAGGGCGGCAATGATCTTTTGCAAAACCGCAGGATAATATTCCCCAGCCTTGATGTCCGACTTGGACAATTCCGTAACCTCGTTCACCAAGGTACGAATTCGCCGTTTGGTCTGCTCTACGTTTTCGTCCGATGGGCCAGAGGACATAGTCGGGATAAGTAAGGGGAAGAAGGAACGACATGCGGTGCTCGACAACCAACCATCGAACAATTCTCAACCCGCCTTCAACGTTTCGCCTACAAAGAGACGAGATTATGTTCAAGATAGAATTGTCGCCATCGTCGCAGAAGGAGCAATTCTTACAACACTCAATAGAAATCCAAATCCTTTCGCATTATCTTCCGGTTGCCTGGGATGCGTTGACAATGCCGATCAGCCAAAAAGTTTGGATTGCACAGGGATGGCAAAAGTTCCCTTCTGCGGGACTTTGGGCGTTTAGGTAATGAAAGCATTCTTTCCAAGAATCGTTCAAACCGTTCCTCGAATGAGTTATCATCTTCCCTGAAATCGATTTTAAGAGACTCGGAGGGTGTTGTGCAATTGCAAGCTATCAGTGGATTAGGCCTTTTCGTAATGGTCCTTATTGCGTGGGCACTCTCCAATAATCGACGCAGGTTCCCATGGCGCATCGTTCTTGGCGGGATCGCTCTACAGTTCGTCTTGGCTCTGGTGCTCCTAAAAACGCCAGGGGCTCAGTCACGATTTGAAATCATTAACGAAACCGTTGGCAGTGTAACGAACTGCGTTCGCGAGGGCTCCAAATTCGTATTTGGTGTCTTCGGTGCCGAGGATGGTGGTCCAGTACTGCAAACCTTTGCCTTCGCCGTGCTTCCCACGGTTATCTTCTACTCGGCACTGATGGCTGTGCTGTACCATCTGGGAATAATGCAACTTCTCGTTCGGGCGGTCGCTTGGTTGATGCAATTTACACTCGGTACGAGTGGTCCGGAAACGGTGTCGGTCGCGGCGAATATCTTTGTAGGGCAAGCGGAGGCTCCGATTCTGGTGAAGCCGTATATCGCCAAAATGACCAACTCGGAACTAAACGCCATGATGGTCGGTGGATTCGCGACCGTAACGGGCTCGCTGCTGGCCAGCTACATTAATTTTGGAGCAGAAGCAGGACACTTGATGATCGCATGCATCATCTCGGCTCCAGCCGCATTGGTCGTTGCCAAAATCATGCACCCGGAACAGGAAGGTGTCGAAGTCAACAAGTCACTTGAACTTTCCAACGAACGAACGAGCCCAAACGTCGTTGGCGCTGCCGCTCAAGGAGCATCCGATGGCTTGCTGTTGGCACTCAACATCGGTGCTATGTTGATCGCGTTCCTCGCATTGGTAGCCCTGCTCGATCTCATTCTCGGGAATATCGGCTTGCTATTTTCGCTCAAGGACGCCGACAACAAGCCGACGCTAACGCTCGCGTACCTCATGGGCTATGCCTTTGCACCGATGGCTTGGATCATGGGGATCGAAAGTGGCGATTGCCTTGCCGCAGGAAAACTGCTCGGCCTGCGAACCGTTGCGAACGAATTTCTAGCCTTTAGTCAACTCGGTCCGATGCTTACGGGGGAGAGCCCGATCAGCGAACGTACTCGGATCATCATGACCTACGCGCTCGCAGCCTTTGCAAACATCAGTTCGATCGGCATCCAGGTCGGCGGGATCGGTGCGATGGCGCCCGAACGAAGAGCCGATTTAGCGAGACTCGGTTGGAAGGCGCTTATCGGCGGAACACTCGCTGCTAATATGACAGCATGCATCGCCGGTATGCTTATCGCTTGAGAAACGAAGATATTGCGAAAGTTGGCTTCTTCAAAAGAACTATTCTGCCTACGAGACTACGGACAATTGCTCGACCTTAGTCATGCAAACCAAAGCCAACCAAACAGCACGGTAGCGTCCATCGTCTCCACGCTTCATCAAGTAGCAAGTAGTGCTATCGACCGCTACATCGCGCAAGCTACTGACTTCGTAACTTGATCCATCATTCATCGTTAAACGTACCGGTCCATGCTCAATCGCCTGCAGAAGTGTTTCGCGATCCAAAGTCATTTCCTCAAGCTAGGTAAATTTGAATTTGACGAGAGCAATCGTCCATGCCACTTTGCTATCGTATTCCGAGGCATCCGACAGGTCAATAAACAAGCCAAGCAAGAAGCAAAAGAAGGATATGATGCAATATCGGCGCTAAAGCCATCGTTGATTGAGGGTTGGCATCCGTTGAGGCCACAAGTGCACGACGAGTGGTGCATTGCTAGCCGAGAACCTGACAGCACGCATCGCAGGCATGCTTATCGCTTAATGATCACCGATGTTGCCAAAGCTACGATACAGAATCCCAACGGCACCCACATCCCTGCCGTTAGTCCTCCCCATTGACTAACGATACCGATTAACCATGGGCCGATGGCTCCACCCAGCCCGCCAAACGTAAAGAGTATCCCGAGCATTGAACCCACATTCGCTTTGTGCTTGCTAGTCGCGATCGCAGTGACCGTTGGGAACACGATCGAGAAAAATCCTCCTGATAAAGAGAATAGAAAGAGCATCGAATCTGGCAGCAGCATACCTAAAAGCAAACAACTGCCTCCGCCGATCAATGCGACGGTTACGACTCGATGGTAACCGATTCTCTCCACGACAAAACTGCCCATCAATCGTCCCAACATGATCATGACAAAAAAGGCAGAAAGATAAAAAGAACTCTGATTCACCGATTGCCCACGCACCTGCTGCAGATACTCCATCAACCAAGCTGCTACTCCTAATTCGACCGCAACATACGTGCTGATCAACAAGTAGTACCAACCCATCGGCGACTGAAAGCCAGCAGCTAGAACTTCGCGAAACCTCGGCTTCGATCGCGATGGCGATTGGATCGAACGTTGAGGAGTCAAAGGAGATGGCCAAACAAATATAGCCGCCAATCCCACTGCTAGTGTGGCTGTAGAAAGAAAGATCGATTGCCATCTCCAATTCCAATGAATCAACGCGGCAACGTAGAGCGGCACCAAAAAGGAACCGGTCCCATGAAAGGTGGCGAGCAAATTCAAGTAGCGGCCTGGATTGTGATGATGTAGTTCGAGGATGAGACCGTTCGCACCGACTTCAACTGCTCCTAGCCCTAACCCGATACACCCCATGAGCAAAATCAAGAGCCAGAACGAATCGCTCTGACTAACACCCACTAGTCCGAAAATCAAACAAGCAGCAGAGAGTAGCAGTACACGACGATTTCCAACGAGATCGGAGATAACCCCAGTAAGTAACGTGGCTACGATAAAACCAATATATGCACCTAAGAAAATGGTTCCACCCTGACTCATGGTGAATTGCTCAGCATGAAGCAACTCAGGAAGGATAGGACCTTTGAGGTTATCGATAAATCCAAAGGCAAAAAAGGAAAGAAAACATCCACAGGTCAACACCCAATTGGAGCGTGAAACTTCGGTCATGCACGACTGCCCTTCTCTAATAGACGTCGTAGCGATTTCGCTAGCTTCTCAATCTCTTCCATCGTGTTGTAGGCATGAGTAGACACTCGGAAGTATTGGATACCTACGAAGTCGATGACATTGATCTCTACCTTATATGTGTTCCATAATTCGTTTCTCAATTTCTGGCCATCGACATCGGCTGAAAGTCGAAACGACGTTAGACCACCACGCAACTCTTGATGATTGGGTGTGCACAATTGAAAACCACCCAATCTGCTTAGCTCCTCTCGAACGAACGAGCTTAGCTCGAAATGCCGCGCACGAATAGCTGAGTACCCAAGCGATTCGATAAAATCACAGCTTTGGGATACTACAAACCACGATGTCAGATCGCGTGTTCCTTCCATTTCAAATTGCCGAATCCATGGCGTTGAACCAAACTCGTTTCGTTCGGTTGCACTCAATTCGCCTTCCGAGAATCCCCAACTGACTTGCCATGGTCGAAGATGATGTCTACTACGTGGATCACAGTAAAGAAACGCGGCCCCAACTGGCGTCAAAAACCATTTGTGAAGATTCGCTGCATAGAAGTCGGCGTCCATAGTCGACAGATCTAACGGCAGCATCCCCGGTGCGTGCGCCCCGTCGATGAATGTGACGATATGACGAGAGCGAGCTCGAGCGCAAATCTCTTGGATGGGGAGGACTAACCCCGTCGAGTACAAAATGTGACTCAAAAACAACAGCTTGGTATTGCCGGTTATCGAACGCTCGACGGCTGCCACAATCTCTTGTGAGTATTCCGTTTCAACGGGAAGCGTGAATGGAACAATGTTCCAACCACGAATCTTTGCAGCTCGCTCCCATGCCCATCGCATCGCTCCGTACTCGTGATCTGATAGCAAAATGTCGGAACCTTGCGGCAAATCGACCGACAAACAAAACGTATTGATCGCTTGAGAGATGTTCGAGAAAAACACCAATCGTTCGGGATTGGTCTCCAAATGTGTCGCCAGTCGCGCACGAGACTTCCACAGTTCGTCCGCCATTGACCGCCAAACGTAGTCAGTCGGATTGTGATGCAACTTCTCTCGCAATCGCAGGGTGGCTTGATGAATTGCTTTCGGAATCAACCCCGACGTGCCCGTGTTGAGATAGGTAATTCCGGGATCATGCTCCACCGAAGTGCGGATGTCAGCCCAGTTCATGGCTTCGATCCGAGAAACGTACTTAAACCAGCGAGATTGTCGGTGTTGATCAGATCCACCTTCTCGTCGCGAAGCAATCGCCATACGCTTTCGTTGTCCGGTGATGCCCAGAACCGAACCAGACGATTCTTGGCGTGTGCTTTGCCGACGATCGATCGGAGTTTACTAAGTTCTTTGGGATCGATTTCTCCTTTTCCACGCCATTGAAAATGAGAGGTCCAGTTATCGCTGATCAATGGCAACAGATGACTCTCTTTGTCGCTATCCAAATCGGACAATCGGCCGTCGATTCCAACCAGACGAAGCGATTCCGATTGAATCGCTTCCACAGGGCGATTGCCACTGACAATCGCTGTAATCGGTCCTTTCTTCACGGTACCATTATCGACACGTGTTAGCATGTCAGCGTACTTTGTTAGCACTCGATGTAACGCGCGATAGGTCTCCTCACCGTTTGTCTTAATATCGATGAGCAGCGTAAAAGAATCGACACCCGCATGAACAAAGCCTTTGTTCTTTGCGATTCGTTCCTGCAAAGGGTCCAAGTAAAGTGACTGCAATGTTCGCTTCGGGGACAGTTCTACTCGCGTGTGCGCAACCAACAATTCCCCGTTGACCAGAAAGATATCCGCTTCGACGCTACAGAACCCTTGGTCCAACGCATCGAGAAGAGGACGTTCATGCAGATAATCGTTATGAGCGTGGGCCTGCTGGCGAGGCGTAACCTCTGTGGACTGCGACTTAACCTCGCCCGCCATGAGTAGCGACGAAACCGCAGCACCTGACAGCGTTAGTTTTCGGAAAGGGAATAGGCGAATCAGAAGACGTAAACGATTCATTCAACGATCTCTTCAGTCGATACGGAC
>Ga0068877_10000415_pt1 | contig 36670 bp, 23 predicted proteins | sample NOAtaG_FD_66437 | JGI IMG/M metagenome (GOLD analysis project Ga0068877, IMG submission 66437) | Freshwater lake microbial communities from Lake Erie, under a cyanobacterial bloom - NOAA_Erie_Diel6S_1000h metaG | ecosystem: Environmental > Aquatic > Freshwater > Lake | place: USA: Ohio, Lake...
CATGGCGACCGCTGTCGTCGTGGGACTATGGCGAGATTCAGAATACCATGTGGTATCACGATCATGCTGAAGACATCACTGCGCATAATGCGCTCATGGGACTGGCCGGCTACTTCTTCCTGCAGGACGATCCGATTGAAGAAAACGGTCATGATGTGACGGGGCCGGACGGCTGGCGGCGGCATTTGCCGCAGAAGCAGATCCCGCTGGTGTTCAGGGACCTGTGCCTGGTTCCCATCACTCAGCCGGACCAGATTCAGCCGGCGGTCAGTGCGGAGCTGCAGTCTGCGGATCCGCAGCGAGGCCTCTTCGGCGAGGCCCGCATTCACTTTGATCCCTTCGATCACAACGGGACGCTGGGAACGATACATCTGGTGAACGGTGCCGCGTATCCTCGCCAGGCCGTCCGATTCGAACGCTACTGGCTGCGGATGCTGGATGCGTCACTGGCTCGCTTTTACAACATCGAGTTTTGGGTGGTGCATCCGCAGACGCGGCAGCGCAAACGACTCGTGTTTCATCGATTTGGAAAGGATAGCTGGCTGTTTGACCAGGCGCAGCAGCAGAGTTCCGTGTTTCTTGGCATGGCAACTCGCGCTGACGTCTGCCTCGACTTTGCCCAGTTGAAGTCCGACGTGTTCAAAGGCTGGGGACACAGTGATGGCAGTTATGAAGTGCTGGTGGTCAGCACTTTGAATCAGAAGGACGGTCGTGGTCCTGGTCATGGTGACAACCAGCAGACTCTGGCCGACACTCCTCGTGGTGGTGCTGAGGACATTCGTGAAGACCGTGCTGCACCGCTGTTTCTGCTGAAGTTTGTGGTATCCGAGCAGGCTGATGATCGTCGGACGTGGCCTTTACAGAATCAGCAGTCGGGGCAGGATCCCGAGCAGCTGCAGCCATCGTTGCCGATGCAGCAGGGAACTCGTTTGCGGCGGCATGTGCAGCTGCCTGTCCCGGATCCCGAACGGATCTACGTTCGCGAGTTCAATTTTGAGCGGGGCCGCGGGGCATGGCAGATCAACAAGCGATTTTATGATTCCTGCATAGCCAATGCTGTACCACAGTTGTGGAGCACAGAGCTGTGGATACTGCGAAATCGCAGTGGTGGGTGGTGGCATCCGATTCACCTGCACCTGGAATCGCATCAGCATCTGTTTGTTCGGGCAAAGAATCATCGGGGCGAGCGGATCACTTTGTGTCGCGAAGGATATGACCCCCGGCGTTTTGATCCCACTCTGGCTGAGGGGCTCGACGCGTGGCAGTCAGAATCTGAGCAGGCTCGCTGGCGCGAAGCATTCCAGCCACCGGAAAGCTCGGACTTCCGTCACGACGCAGCGATATCAGATTTTGACTGCAGTGTCTGGAACCTGGGGATTAAGCATGACACCACGATTCTGGGGCCGAATACGGAAGTGCACGTGCTGATGCGATTCCGCACATTTGAAGGTCCGTTTGTCTTTCACTGCCACAACCTGGACCACGAAGACATGCGGATGATGTTTCAGATGGATCCGCGATCCGGGCTGGCCCTGCCTGATGAGCATTTAAAAGTGCGGAGGCAGTACTGGTACTTTAAGTCACCGTGCGATGATGAGCACTGTTGCAGAGAAAGTTAGCAATTCCCGGGTGCAGTGTGCAGTTGTTAATTGCTGTGATCGGGTTAGCGGGCGTTTTTGTGCAGTGCATCCGGCGATTTGAGCCGGATGTTCTGCTCGGCTGGTGTCGCGGTGTGAACGGACCTCGAACCTGATGGCCATTTGTAAAGCAGGGCGCAGTCGATGAGCAATTCGGCGGACGAATCAGGTGCTGCGGGAACGTCGCGGCGATTTCTGTTGCGGGCATCGGCAGCAGCAGCGGGTACGGTGGTAGCTGCCAGCGCAGTGCGTCCGCGGATGGCAGCGCCGGCGGTGACAGGCACCCTGGCAGCGACGCGGGTGTTGACGGCGGGGGCAAGGTATTCTGATCAGTTGCCGGATGTGGAGTGTGTGACGCAGAGTGGTCGTGTGGTGCGGCTGGTATCGGATCTGATTCGGGATCGGATCGTCCTGGTCAGTTTCATGTATACTCAGTGCAACGGTACCTGTCCGGCTGCCAGTGGATTGTTTCAGAAGCTCCGAGCTCCGCTGGCGGCCGAATTTGGCGATCGTGTGTCTCTGGTGTCTGTGACGCTCGACCCCCTCACGGATACTCCCGAGCGACTGCGGCAGTATGCCGCAACCTTTCGGGCTCAGTCTGAGCAGTCATCGCCGCCGGGACTGGCATCGTGGACATTTCTGACGGGTGCAGTGGAAGGTGTGGAGTCGATTCGGCGGGGGTTCGGGTATGTGGATCCGGATCCGGTGCGGGATCAGGATCGTTCGCAGCACGCAGCCTTGTTCACCTTTGGCAACGACAGCACGAATCGCTGGAGTACGTATCCTGCAGGGCTGCCGTTTCCACAGCTGCTGGCAGGTGTGATTCGCGTGTGTGGCAGCAGCAGTCGTCAGCGTTACGGGCGGCTGCCTGTTCCGGAAGCCTGATGGTGCGACTGAGTTCTGCGAGGTGATTGATACCGACGGGATTTCCTGAAACCGAAACCTCATCGAATGATGATGCTGGAAGACGTGACTGCCATGAAACGCTGCTGTGTGATGGTCTGGGTGTTGCTGCTGTGTCTGCCGATGGCGGCAGCTGTGGCGGCGGACGAACCGGCTGTGCTGAAATCCGAGGAGCTTCGTCGCCGGCAGACTCCGCCGTCACCGCAGCGGAAGCCGTGGCTGATGATTCCGCATGGCGGGATGAAGTCGGAGGGTTGTGAGCGTCAGACGCTGCAGAATATCGAGACCAGTTTTGAAGATGTGCGGAAGCTGTCTGCGGAGTTGCGTGCGGGGATGCTGGCGCGGCAGCCGGTGTTGACAGCACAGCGTCGCCAGCGGATGCGGGATGAGCGGGCCCAGGTGATTGTGTCGGATCTGCGTGGGATGGTGCGGGATCCGCAGCTCCTGGCAGCTCTGGGTAAGGCGTTTTTCTGGGATCAGCAGGTGGGCAGTGATGGTCAGACGGCCTGTGCGTCGTGTCATTTCCGGGCCGGGGCGGATGCTCGTCCGATTTCCTTCGGGATGCCGCTGCGGCTGGCGGTGTCGGTGCCGCTCGATGCAGCTGCAGCGGCGTCAGGTCTGGAGCCGTCGTGTGAGTTGCGTGCTGACCAGGTACTGCGGGTTTACGAAAACCGCTGGGGTGGGATGGTGAATTTTCCCGGCCAGTTGAATTTACTGGCTGTGCAGGGGCTGCGAAAACTGACACTGGCAGCTCAGGCTGGTGGTTTTTTTCCGGTTCAGCAGGTTCGTGAACGTCTGGTGTTACTGCAGTTGGCGGATGGCGTGCCCGAGGACGTGCGTGTGAGCTGGCAGGGGCTGGTGACAGCGGTGTCCGGGCAGGCTGCTGCTGAGGGCGGCAGTGGTGGGGTTCCGGGTGGTGCTGAAGCATTTGCGGTCGAGATCCTGACGCGTCTGCAGCTGGTGCTGGATGCCCTGCTTTGCAGCGGTGCTGTGCGGGCCGCGGATGCAGCAGCGGCATCGGCGTATGCCGCGGTGAATCTCCCGGCGGGGACTGATGTGGCTGAGCTGCAGGGCCGGTGGCCGGGGTTAAGTTCTGATCAGCTGCTGGGTGTAACCGGACTGGGGCGGGCCCTGGCGCCGCAGGAAGCTCAGTTCAGGCGTGCTGTGGCGGACGATACGCAGCTGGCATGTGAGCAGCTGCTGCCTGCGACATTTCAGCGGCGACGTGAGCTGCCCCGGAATGCTCCGTCGGTGATCAATGCCGTCTTCAGTGATCGGCTGTTTCATGACGGTCGAGCTGACAGCGTGTTTAATGGCTATGACCATCTGGGCGATGAGGCGGGGGTGGATGGCTACGGCAAGTGGGTGGTGCGAAATGGTCGCTGGTGTCGGGTGCTGGTGCGTTTGCCGGATGCAGCGCTGGCATCGCAGGCGACTGCGCCATTGCTGTCGGCGTCTGAGATGTCGTGGTTTGGGCGGCAGTATCATCATGTGGCACGAAAGCTGCTGGATCGGGTGCCATTGTCGCAGCAGCAGGTGGCCGGGTCCGACTCGCACCTCGGTACTCTTGTACGGGACGGGAAGGTCATGCTGACCTACAGGCAGCTGATTCAGCGGGCGTTTTGTGACGAGTGGTGGTGTGGGGGCGAGGTACCGGCGGTGGCGGAGCGTGATGCATTGACGGGGCAGGCCCTGCGGCTGCAGCAGGTGGAGGCCAATTTTTCGTTGTTCTGGGGTGTGGCAGTGATGGCTTATCAGCAGCGTCTGGTTTCGGATCAGAGTGAGTTTGACGAGTTGATGCGGTTACGGCGGGCGGGCGAGTCGGTGACGGCGGGCAAGTCACCTGAGCAGGCGGCGCAAGCGAAGGCGATACTGGCCGGCTTCCGCGCGTTTCAGGACCATGCGTGTGCGGACTGTCATCGGGGGCCCGAGTTTGCGGGCGGAACGCGGGCCACGGTGTTTGGCCCGGTGCTGGAATTCGAGGATCCGCTGGATCCGTTGAATGACGCCGGGCTGGAGAATCAGTTTCTGGTGTTTTTGGGTGGTGGCGGTGCGGGGCGTGACGAGCGGATCGAGCGGATGCTGTTCTGGCCTGATCGGGCTCCCCGATTTTACGATTCCGGTTATTACAACATCGGCGTCACCAGTGACCGTCCTGTCAGTTTACAGTCCGGATTAACGGCTGAGCAGCAGTCGTGTGTGCGACTTGATCCGGGTGTGGGTGGAGTGGTGGAGCTGGATTTCAGGAGTGAGTCGGACGCATTGCAGAGTATTGCGGGGACATTTGGCCAGGGGATGCCGATGCCATTGCTGCTTCGCACATCCCCGCTGCCATTTTCGCTGGCGAGGCGTCGAGCCGAACGCTGGTCTGTTGTGCAGGGAGCGTTTCGGACACCGGGACTGCGCAACATCGCTCTGACTGCTCCATATTTTCATGCGGCGTTTAAGGCAGACGGTCCGGAGCAGAAGTTTGCGACGCTGCAGGATGTTCTGGACCATTATGAGGCACCGTACAACGAGCTGGGGCGGGAAAATGTGGACCTGCATCCGGCGTTGCGAACGGATCCGGAGACGGGTGTGCGTGAGACGGCGATCCCGGCCAGTCAGCAGGCGGACGTGGTGCGTTTTCTGGAATCGCTGACGGACCCGCGAGTCGTGCGTGGCGAAGCACCATTTGACCATCCCACACTGGGGATTCCGCTGACAAACGCAGTCACACCGGAAGGCCAGACGGTGACTGAAGATTTGCGGCAGGCTGGTGACTTTTGACGATGTGTTCCTGAACCCGTTGCACTGCAATTGCTGCTTTTGGCCGTCGCAATCAGGGTGACAGCACATCCTTCAGATAGGAGAACGGATTGAAACTCTGTGACGAGCCGAGTGCAGTGGCGAGGAAAAAGACGGTACCCAGGATCGGGTCTGTCCAGATATTGCTGAATGCTCCGGCATTAAGTGCCTGAATCATTTCGCGGCAAGTGCTGACTGTTTGAGTCAATTTTTCATCTGCGGGCTGTTGTTTTGCTGCAAAAGGGTGTGGCTGGACCATTTGGTCAAGAGCCGTGAGGCAACGACTGCGAAACAGACTGCTGGAGGATCGCAGCATGAAAGCAAGAGCGACAGCGCATGCAGCCGGCAGGCCTGCGACCAGCAGGATCGTGTTGGAGCTGGCAGCCCACGATTCGAAAATCGGCAGTCGACACAGGGCGTACAGCACAAACAGGAGTGCCGGTGTCTTCAGCGAATGGTTGATGGCAAATGAAGTGCTTTGCTGGATGAACTGACAGGCTTCGACGAAGTGCACTGCGCGACTGCGATGTTTGGTCCTGCCACCAGGTGCAGATTGCTCCTCTAAATCAGAATTAAGTTTGTTCGTCATTTTCGCGATCAGATTTCGCAAGAGTCCAACCTGTATCAACCCACTGATTGAGGCATTGATGGCGAGCAGCAGCCCGAGAGTGACAAAGAATACCAGAGACGCCTGAAGCAAGGCAGCTCGGGCCGGTGGCAGGGGCAGCAGACCCCAGTTGATGAGCTGATTCCAGTTGGGGTGCCATTGTATACAGGCGAACAACAGCAACAACACCCATGTTGCAATTCGGACTCCCGCCTGCATTTGGTCGTCGACTGACGGTTCTGCTCGCGAAATCTGTTCTTTGAGCTCGGTGTTTGATTTTGTTAGCTGAAGAAAATAAACACGATCTTTTTTTGCAACGTTTCCAAGTGGCAACCATGGGACGCTGGGTACGGCTATCCTGCATTGCTCATACTGCATCGGAGTGCGCCAGGTCGACCAAAGCCAAATATTCAGGCAAAGGCAGACACCAATTAAGCCTGCCAGAACAGGCCATGCACTGATTCCAGAGGTCAGAGCGGCAGGTTCCATCACCAGAGGAATACCGACGACAAAATCGATGGCTGCGAGGGGAAATGTTGCAAGTGCGAAAACAAAGAACCAAAGTCGGAAGTGTCGCCACTCGTTCCGACGGTCGGTGGGAATTTGAGTGCTGCAGCCGAAGAATGACATGCAGCGCTGCTCAAACGCTGAAATCCATGAGGAAATCGGCGGAATGCTGGACAGGATGACATGGGCAGTAAGGCCGTAAAACAACCAAATGCAAAGGGTAACAGCTGTCGCGCAAGGTTCCCAGGGCAGGTGTTTTCTCCAGACCAGCAGTGTACTAAGGCCGGCGATGGCAATTTCAGAGCGAATTTCGAAAATGCTGTGAAAGATGCTAAATCCACTTTTGGGGGGCGGTGGCGTAGTGACAGTGGAATCAAGTTTCGTCCATCGGATGAAGCAGTGGCCACCCGCTTTACAGGCGAGAGAAAGCACGATGGACAAATAGCGTGAATTGCGCAATGGTTGTGGTGTGATCAGGAAGTACACGACGGCGGCAAGTATCAGAATGACAGCCACAACAAGTCCGAGTCGAAATAAGGACCAAAACAGGCTGTTGTCTGCAAGCGTGATTGGTTTGTCCTGCAGCAGGACAGGTCCGCCGTAGCCGATTTCTGTGAGGACAATCCTGTCGACATCGCTTGATCCCGAGCGCTCGGGTGACAAGGCTTGAAGCACGGCGTAATAGGCCGACTTTTGGTAGCCGTCACGAAACACAATGCCGGGAGTGGTCATTCCAATCGCTTTTTCCGTGTGATTATCGGTCGTTACGGCGAGGGTTCCTCGGGATCCGACGACCAGGCCTCTGGTGAAAGGCAACGCGGCTGGTTCATAGAAGCACAGGTGCAGATCGTGAGTGTAGTACGTAGCGTTGACGAACAGAGGTTTCAGTGCGCGAATGACTTCAAGCTTGTCATAGGGATCGTCACCCAGCACGATAACAGCCGAGACGTCCTCGCCGCGGATCTTCTCGCTGGACTGATTGATGTTTGTCAGCTGATGCTGGAAATAGTCCGACAGTCTGCTGCTTTGTGTACCGTTTTCGGCTGGACCGTCAGCGGCAGCGTTCTTCAGGTAGGTCAGGATGACGGATCCGGCAGGGAGTTTGCCGTCGGCTTTTTCAGACAACTGATCGTTACCAGTTTCGGCAGAATTGAGCCGCTGCTGGATTTCCTTTGAAAGTCCCTGTGGGCTGACGCCATTGGCCTGGGTAACGATCAGTACGTTGCCATGGTCACTCCTGCGGCTCTTTAACTCTTTGACAAGACTGCCGGCAAGCGTCGAGTCTGCAGCCATCAGGTTTGAGTAATTCATCCACAATTGCAGACGAGAAATGTCGTCTGGTGGGCTGGTGGCGGCCGGGCAGATCAGCCAGAACCGCCGTTTGTCGGGATTCTGCTGATTGCTGAAGAACGAGGGCGGAATGTTTTTACAATCTTCAGTGTTCCATTCACTCAATTCCTGATTGATTCGTTCAAGTTCGGATGAGTAGTTTGGCCCTATGTAGTGGATGTTACTGCATGCCATCAGTGACCGTCCAAGCAGATTCTCGAGCATGCCTGTCAGTGTGCGAATGGGCTGTCGGCCGAGAAGTTCGTGGTCAATCCAGCACACCAGCACGAACTCCCTGTGATGGTCCTGTGCTGTGTTCCCAGTGTCAGGAGTGCGGTGGCTGTCTGAGCAGTCGATTAAATCCTTCGCTGTTGCATCTTTCTGGCCATCTCTGGCGTACAGGCGGATTGGTACTTCTGCAGTGTAGTGTTTTTTCTGCCCGGAAAAATCAATGCTCCAGACCGGGCTGACATATGACATGCGATTTTCGAAGATTGGCTCAAAACCGCTTGTGGTGAGGGCGAATTCGACGGCGTGTCGTGTGCTGACGCGGTTCATTTTTTGCGTGCGAAGTTCCCCGGATTCCAGCTGAATCGGAAGGATTTGCAGGCGCCGACCTGACTTCCGCAGCAGCGTTGTGATGAAAGCCCGGAGTTCGGCGAAGTGCTTGCCGTCGTCCGGTTTACACAGGTGATGCGGTTTTAGTACCGGATCTCGTTGCAAAAACGGATCGTCCCAGCGATCTCCGGTGGTGGCTCGCACCTGCGGCAACGTCGGCAATTGGGTTGAATTGTCTTTGTGGCTTTCGCCTGTTGCGGAGGCCGCCGCAGTTTCGTTGTCCGGCTTTTCGGCGGCAAATGACTGTACCTGTGTGTCTGCGGAAGGCGTGGTGTCAGGGGGCTTGATGCCCAGCAGGCTGAGCAGAAACGCGAGGGCGGCTGCGAGATTTAAGGAGAGCGATCTTAAGGGCTGGTAGTTGTTCATCTGAGCTGGATCCGCTTGTGTGCTGATGGACGCAGTGTGAGATGTGCAGTTCCTGAGCAGGGCGTTCAAAGTCTGCGTATGCAGGGAGGCTGCGATCCACACCTGAATGGTGTAAAGTCAGCAGTGCGCAAGTTATGTCTGAATGCAGCCGATATAATCCCTGAATTCGTCACGACCTGAACGGATGCAGCCAATGGGAGCGACGGGAGCTGCGGAAACGAGACTCAGAGTTGCGATGTGTCCGGGGCCGTAAGTGTTTGAATTCGCGGCGACTGTATCCCGGCGGGAACGTGATGCCGTCCAGTTGACTCGTCATCCCCGGGGGGATCAACAACTGTGTTGTGGTTCGCGTATCGGTGCGGGGGGGGCAAGGCAGAGGAATCAGCGCTGCAGCGGGAGACTGTTGCCTGAGGACAACGTCAGTAGCCGTTCTGCTCCATACCAGGGTTTGCTGTCACCAGTGAGATTTGTGGATCCAATGCTCTGATATGGTCGGAGATGAGTTGCAGTGTGTGAAGGACTGCTGCGATCGGAATAATCTGCGCTCATCGTGGATTGAGCAGGGGCTATATGTCGGGAATTTCGGTCACGAATTCCCTGGCGTCAGCGATTGAGGATTTGCTGAACAGTGCTGATACGAAAGTCGCGGACGCTGGCTGCTGCATTTCTGCAGCGCAGCGATGGTTTTGTGGACGCATGTTTAGTGATGTGTTGATGCGGATTGTTTTTGCAGGAGGCGGTCGGCAGGTGTTCCTGGTGGGCTGCTTGTATGACTGACAGGGCTGGCGATGAGGTGGTTTGGTATTTTGATTCGTCGATTTCCGATGGGTCGGTCCCGAGTGATCTTGGGCAGATATTTGCGGAAGCTGGGATCAGGTTACAGTCATGGAGCGGGAAGCCTGAGGGTTTTCCGGGAGTGATGCTGGTTTCTGAGTGCAGTGAGCGGGTGATTGAGTGTTTATCGTTTGCATCGGATTCCGGTCGTTTGCCGGTGTACGTTCTGAGTGAGGCTGCGTTGGGGCGGGGAGTAGCTGGTCGTTTGCTGCAGCATGGTGCGGCGGATGTCTTTTCGCGTGATGCTGCTGGTGTCGGTGCAGTGGCTGCTCGGTGTCGTCGTCGTCGTTGTGCTGTTGATCAGTTAGCTGAGCGGCAGGCGTCCGGTTGCTGCGTGGGTGTCAGTGCTGTATGGCGTGAGCTGATGCTGGAGGTGATTGAGGCGGCCTGGCGACCGGATCTGCCTGTGTTGCTGACGGGTGCGAGCGGAACGGGGAAGGAGGGGACAGCGCGTTTGATCCATCACGTCTGTGAGGCTCGTGCTGGTCATGGTTTTGTGATTGTGGACTGTACGACGTTGCGGCATGAGTTATCCGGCAGCGAGTTATTTGGTCATGTGCGGGGGGCATTTACAGGGGCATCGATCGATCGGGATGGTGCATTGAGTCTGGCGAATGAGGGGACGTTGTTTCTGGACGAGATCGGGGAGCTGCCGTTGTCGCTGCAGGCCGAGTTATTGCGGGTGCTGCAGGAGCGTACGTACAAGCCTGTGGGCGCAAATTACTGGAAGAAGACAGATTTTCGACTGGTTTCGGCGACAAACCGGGACCTGGCGGCTGAGGTGGCTGCGGGGAGATTTCGGGCAGACCTGTATTACCGTATCGCGGGCGGCTGTCATTTTCATTTGCCGACGTTGCAGGAGCGGTCTGTTGACATCTCGGAACTCAGTCGCCATTTTTTGCGGGAGGCTGCGGGAGCGGCTGGAGCGCCTGAGATTTCTGCGGAGGTGGCAGATTATCTGCAGCATCGGTCGTGGCCGGGAAATGTGCGTGAGCTGCGCAGTTTGATGCATCGAATGCTGGCGCGTTACTGCGGTACGGGGCCGTTGACTTTGGGAACGGTCCCGGCTTCGGATCGAGCCTTAATCAGTGTGGAGTCGGACATCTGGTCTGCGGCAACCATTGTTTCGGCGATTGAGGGGGCCATTTTGACGGCGACGCCATTGAAGGAGATTGGTCGTCGCGCTGAGGAGGCAGCGATCGCGGTGGCGGTGCGTCGGGAGCAGGGGAATTTGCAGAGGGCGGCTGCATTGCTGCAGGTCACGGATCGAGCACTGCAGTTGCGAATCGCTGCGCGGCGAGCGGCCGCAGTGGCTGAGTGAGGGGGCGGCTGAGGAGCTGGTGTTTCAGCGGACGGCGCAATGCCCGGACTGACAGCGACGGTGTGTGGGTGCAGTGCAGGCTCCCTGTTGCCCAAAAAGGATCGGTCGGTGAGTGCCGGCAGGTGGTTCGATGGTCGAATCCGATGATCGGCTCGCGCTGCGTGCGAGCAGTTTCGGGTGGAAGCCGCCTGTGCTGAACGCACTCCACTGCTTTTAAAGAATTTTGTGTTGAGGCACTTTCTCCTGTGCACACCTGCTCGACGTGAGGTGCCGTTCCGCGTGTTCAGCGAAACGAGTTGCGCCGGGATGCCAGTCTGTGGAGTGGGGGCCGAAGACGATTGCGCCTGGCAAACAAAGTACAGGTCGAGACAGTCGGTGCCGGCCGTACGTAGCTAGCGCCGGAAACACGCTCTTTTACGATTTAATGATGGTACATCTGAGAGCGAGGCGCGGCTTGAAAAAAATTTGGGAGTAATTGGCATGTCGATTGCGATGCCGGCTTACGGTGTTTTAGTGATTCATTAAGGACTTTACCTATGCACGATCTTGGTCCCAATGCCTTGGAGCACAGTCCCATGTTGAACGAGATTTTTGGTAATCCCCGTGCGGGTGCCTACGCCGCAGGGCCGATTGGTCAGTCCTTCGAAACGTACGAACAGGGGGTTCATGAGTATCAGGAATCGCCGTTGCATGAGGCAGGTGGCGGACTCCATGAATTGCATGAAATGGGTCACGAGATGGGCCACGAGATGGGCCACGAGATGGGCCACGAAATGGGCCACGAGATGGGCCACGAGATGGGCCACGAGATGGGTCATGAACTGGGTCATGAAATGGGCCATGAGTTGGCACATGAACTGGGCCACGAGATACATGGCGAATTTGCGCATGAAGCGAACGAGGGTGAGGTGCTGTCTCATGAAGACGAGATTGCACTTGCTGCGGAGCTGATGAACGTACAGAGTGAGGAGGAGTTGCAGCAGTTCATCGGGCGGCTTGTGCGACGTGCGGGACGATTCATGCGTTCGCCGGTGGGGCGAGTCCTGACGGGTGCGCTACGTCAGGTCGCTCGCCGCGCGTTGCCGATTCTGGCAAAGGCTGCAGGCACTGCACTTGGGGGGCCGGTGGGTGGGGCCGCTGCGGGCTTTCTGGCGAACGCCGCCGGGAAAGCTCTTGGTCTGGAAGTGCGAGGGATGACGCAGGAAGAAGCCAACTTCGCGAGTGCCAGGCAGTTCGTCCGGTTTGCAACGAACGCATCTCAGCGTGCGGCGGTTGGTGTTTCGCGATCAGGGAATGGCAATCCCACAGCGATAGCTCGCACCGCAGTAACTCAGGCCGCTCGCAATTTTGCTCCCGGGCTGCTTGGTCCGCAGTTTGGAACGGTACCTGCCCCACAGCTGCCATCGCGTGGCAATCGGGGCGTCTGGATTCGTCGTGGCAACGCTCTGATCATTTACGGAGTCTGAGTCAATGTCCGTGATCCAGCCAGAGCAATTTCACACTGTCAGTCATTCGCAGGCTGCAAAGGCCATGGGAATGTCTGCAGCACCTGAGGTGCGGCGGCACGCAGCACTTGAGGTGCAGGCGCTGCTGCAACGTGTTGATCGACTGCTGCCCTTTTCCAGCACCATGACAATGGTCCCGGCTGCCGGGGTGTCCTTGCGGGCTATGGCTTTGATTGAGTCGCAGCAGCGGGGAGCCCGAGCAAGGCTGCGTCGTGCTGCGAGCGAGTTCCTGCGGTGGCTTAACTCTGCTGCTGGAGCTCAGGCAACAGCGACTCGGATTCAGAATCGGTTTGTAATTCTGAAAATGAGATTCAATGCGGTCTTGTCACAATTCGACATTTTCGCGGATGTGCTGGTGCAGCGAAGCGAGCTGGGGACAGGAATCTGGATTGCCGGCCTTGATGATCTGGCAGCAGATGCGTTGAGGCTGGATGGGATGCAGTTGGCCGTGCCGGAAATGGTGTGTTATCTGGATCGAGGTCATGGTGCCGCGATACGACGGGCGAAGACGGAGTTGCCGGGTGGTGATATGAACCCGGTTGCCATCATCCGGATTCCGCGAGAGCGGATGGCAGGACTGGGGATCGGTGCGTCGCTGGTGCATGAGGTAGGGCATCAGGCCGCGGCGATTCTTGATCTGGTTCCGGCGCTTACGGACAAACTGCGGGAGGCGAAGCAGGGGGCGGATCCTGCGGACGGCCACGCGTGGAATTGCTGGCAGCACTGGATCTCAGAGATTGTCGCCGACCTGTGGTCGGTCGGTCAGCTCGGAATAACGGCGACCTATGGTCTGATGGGGGTGGTAAGTCTGCCGCGATTCTTTATGTTCCAGGTCGAGCTTGATGGCCCGCATCCGTTTCCGTGGATTCGTGTGATGCTCAGCATAACCATGGGGAGGATGCTGTATCCGGATGGGCAATGGGACAGGGTTGAGGGCATGTGGAGGGCGATGTATCCGCTGGCGGGGTTAACGGATGATGTGATGTCAGTACTGTCCGGTTTGCTGCGTACGATGCCTCGTTTTCTGTCAATTGTGCTGGGGCACCGTCCGGGTAACGCCGGTGGCAGCAGTCTGGCGGCGGCATTTCGGTTGCAGAACCGGGGAGTGGATGCATTGCGGTCGATTGGTGCGGCGATGTCGCGACGTGGGGGGCGGTGGCATGAGCTGCGGCCAACGCTGGCGATTGCGGCGATTGGTCAGGCGAGGATTGAAGCAAGGTTGACTCCAACGCAGGAGTCGAGGCTGATTTCAAGGCTGCTGATCGATTGGGCAGTCAGGAGTTCACTTACAGGGTCGAGGTCGCTGGCAGCGTGCTCAGCGACGACAACAGGTCTTTGAAATCCCCGTCGCCTTAGCGGCGACGGAATTATAGATGAGGTGCTTCGATGGCAAAGCTAAGAACTTTGGAAACTTCCACCAAGAGTCCTCCGCGAATCGGACCGGGCAGCGAACTGACGTTGAAAGTGTCATTGCCCACGCAGTGCTCTTCAGGATGGATTGGGGTAGACACAAATCAGGCATCGGCAATTGAAAACATCGAGTTGCAGGGACAAAACTGTGAATATAAAGTCTATGGAACAGATCGTAAGCTTTTGCGTTTTACCGGAGCGATGTTGGAATGTCTGGAGCTCATTATCTCGTTTGCCTCGTCGATCGAAAAACTTAAGACGCTACACGAAAACGGGCTGAAGTTAGAGATCTACACAGGAGAGACTCAGCCTGAAGCCCATTCTACACCTGCGTATTACATCTACCAGCCTGTCGTGGTAGAGGGTCTTGAGCCGATTCCGACAGTGCTTTCGCGGAAGGACAGTGTTCCGACGCAGTACACACGGAATATCGAACGTTTCGCTGAAATCCGCAAAAAGTGTGAGGCGCTCAAGTTTGAGAATTACCAGAATCGGGTGAATGATCTGCTGTGTGTCGGAGTAGAGGAAGGGAACTTTCTACTGACCAGGACGAACCAGTACCTTACAGGTCGTTCCCTGCCGTTTACGGGTGATGATTCTTACCGGGTGCTGAAGGCAGCGACAGAGGCCTTTCTTTTGGACGAAGGAGTCGCGGATTTCGAACGGGCCGGCGTTAATTTGTCGGAGGCTTCGAGGATCGGGGCGGTAAACGTGGGTGCCGCTGCAGCCAGTGATTACGACCGTGAAAAGGGAGTGCGTTACTTTCAGCTTGTTTACCAGAGGCTCCCCAATGAACAGTTGAAGAGCCATGTATTTCCAAGGTGGAATAAAGAGTCTCAGCAGATTTCGCAAGGACCGACTAAGCCAAGCGAGAACGACTCCTGTTTCGGACTTCTGCAGGATCGGATGCGGCGTCCGTTGATGGTTGAGTTAATCTGGTCGTACTGGCACGAGCAGGCGATGCTGGCGCAGACCATGTATGCGATTCGAAATCGAGTGCAGAACGTGTCGGAAAATGCGGCTGGCGATCCGCTGGCCCATCTTGAAATCGGGCCGCTGCGACCGCTGAATACTCTGCTGTGGACCTACATTCAGGATGAGCAGCATCGACTGACGGTGTCTCGGCGAAACTTTGAATACGAGCATCAGTATGGGCTGTCGCTGCGTGGTAAGGCGTTGCGGGCGTTGCAGCCGGTGGATCGTCGCTCTCGGTTTCTGGAGGCTTTCCACAATTTGCTGTACCTGGCGTCGGTGTATTTCAAGGAGGATGATGATACGAATCGCAAGGCGGATGCGTTTCCGGTGCTGCACGCGTTGAAAGAGGTGCATTTCCTGCTGAGTGAGGGGGCTCACAATCAGTTTGGTGAGCTGCCTGTGACTTCGCGAATTGAGATGATGATGGAGCAGTGGTTGTTGTCGAGACCTGAGTTTCAGCGGTTCCTGCCGACCCGGGAGTCGATAGCCTATCCTGAAGGCTGGATGGGGTCAGTCGATGCCATGAAGACGCTGCAGGGCTGGACATCAACCTCGGTGATGTTCTACACGGACCTGGCACGGTTCGGAGAGATGCTGCTGCTGTCGATTCGTTATGAAGCGTGGAGTGAGATCATCGATCGGGACATGGCAGCCAACTGGGCCAAGATGTTCAGGAATGAGATCCAGGGTTACACGCATGCTTATCGGATCGTGACGGGCGTGGATTTGCAACACGATGGATCCGCTACTGCGGCTGAAGATCGTCGTCGTGATCCGGCGGTGCTGATTCAGCAGCGCTGGGAAGAACAGCGACGGGAAGGAAATGCTCGCAGTTCGCAGATACGGGTCGCTGGTGCGCCGACTGCGGGTGTACCGCCGATTGTGCGACGTGGCAAGGCATGACTGCCGGGTGATGAGGACGAATTTGTCGCAGGGGAGGCTACTCTGTGTACTGTGCGGTGGCCTCCCCTGTTTTTTCTGAAATGGACGTGTTTTATGTTGAGTGCCATGGGTCCAACACCGGTTGTTACTGACAGTGTCACGAGTGTTTCACTGTGTCAGTGTCAGGAATGCCAGAACTCTCGGAGTGGTTTTTCAGCTGGCAGTGCAGTGTTTCCATGGCGTGGTGTTGCCGGTCTGCGGCCGGGTTCAAAAGCGAGGCGAGTGTTTCGACGTCGCGTTCGGCAGTTGGTATCGGTGGCTGTTCAACTTTGATGGGACGGCGGCGAGCTCATTTCTTTTTTCAAAAGTGCGGGGTGCGGAATGTCCGGAATAAGCGGTTTGAGCTATGGAGCACAATCGGGGAAGGGCTGCACGTGTGGAGGTGCAGGGGGATGCGCTTCGTGTGCGGCTGGCGTTGCTGGTGAGGGAGAGTTGGGTCGTCGCAGGATGGCGGTTGCCGGGCGTGGCCGGAGCCAGCGTCCGGGCCAGGTGAGACGATTCCGTCGCCAGTGGCCCTCGATTGCTGTTTCGGGGCCAGCGCTCATCTACGGTTCGACATCTGACAACTCGTGGCCGTCGCCGGCAGATTCGACGCCGACCACCGTCCCTGCGTCAAACGTGGTGCCGGTATCTCCTGCACCGTTGACGTCCGGGACTGCCACCGATCTTGTGTCGGTTGCGATCGGTGGGAGTGGCACAATTCGGTTGCAGCGACGTGCAGCAGTTGCGTGGGGAAGGCTGATCGCTGCGGCTCGTCGTCAGGGCGTTGCATCCCCGCTGCTTTCGTTGCGTGCCGGCAATGCGACGATTGGGCGACAACGTCGTGTTTGGGAATCCGCAGTTCAGGCTCATGGCAGCGAGGAGGAAGCCCGACGTTGGTGTGTGGTTCCTGGAACACCGACCTCGCAGGACGGGCTGTCATTCGAGGTCTTTCTTGGAAGCGCGGCTTCGGCTGGCAGTCCGCAGACAGCGAGTTCGCTGCCGGCCTATCGGTGGCTGCGGGCAAATGCTCGACGGTTCGGATTCGTGCCGCACGGTCGTTCGGCTGTCCGGTGGGTCTTTGTTGAGGCGTCGAGTGACCGTCGAGTTGGGGGGGAGTTAAGTGAGGTTCCTCAGGCAGCTGCTGCGGGTACTGCGGCAGCTGCTGCGGGTACTGCGGCAACATGGCTGAGCATCGCGCAGTTGGGGGTGGCTCTGTGGTCAGTAGCGCCGACTCTCAAGGGAGGTACTCATTCGACCTCACAAACGGCAGAGTACAGGCACGCCAACACTCCAACGAACATCACTTGGTACAGAACCGAGTACGAGTTCACGATCGAGGCTCGATCGGCGTGGGCTATGAATGGTACGGAAACATTCAGGTTTGCAGTGGTGTTTGAGCATAACGGCTACGATTTGCGTCAGGTGCATGTTCGTGAGCAAGGCAGCGATCCTTTGATTTCGTCGACCATGAGCGTGAATTTTGGGCTTCAGCCAAAATCGGCGAACAATGAGGTGAATTTGTCGCTGTATGTCAATATGTCGGGATCCTGGGATCCCGTGGGGCTCGGTGAGTATGCTTTCTCGCCAGGTACGCTCTCAGTTGATGCTCAGGGGCGTTGTCAAATTGAGCGTGGTATTTATCAGGCGGAGGACAAGGTTGTGCTGAATGGTTTGAGGAAGCTGAGCACCGTGAACCTTGGCGGTGGTCAGCCGCAACCACCGGGTCCTGCTCCCGTCCCAGGCGGTACCGACAGTTGTGCCGCTCGGACTGCAGCGGGGTGTTCGGGGCCAGTGGTTACTGAGTTGCAAGTGCGTCTGAACCGCTGGCTGAATGCTCGTGGTATGGCTCCGCTCGAGGTGGACAGTCAATGGGGCCGTAAGACAGCCGGGGCTGTTGTTGCCTTTAAGAGGGAGCATCAGCTGATGCCTGCGGATGCTGTGGCAGGACCAAGAACCTGGGCGATTTTAAGAGCTCGCTACTGAGTGCGTTGTGTGAGCGGCTGGGGTGGGATTGTCTGTAAAAAGGGTTTGGTTATGGTGATCATCGACAGTCACTGCCATGCCGGAACTGGAGACGGTCTGACAGGCGCGTGGGATACTCGTGCTCCCCTGCTGGATTACGAACAGCAATGTCGCCGCAGCAAAATCAGATTTTCTGTGTTGTTTGCCTGCTTTCATTCAGACTATCTGGTGGCCAATCGCTCGGTGGCCGCACTGGTTCGGCGTCAGCCGGATCGGTATTTTGGGTATGCTTTTGTGCATCCCCTGCGAGACAAGTCTCGGATGCAGGAACTTGTTGGTGAGGCCGTGGAGGATCACGGGTTCGTGGGCATCAAGCTGCATCAGTATGACGGACAGATCAGTCGCGAAGTCTGTGAGATGGCTCGCAAGTATTCGCTGCCGGTTCTGTATGACGTGATGGGGCGAATTTGGGCTGTGGATGTCGTGGCTAATGAGTATCCCGACATCAATTTCATCATTCCGCACCTTGGGAGTTTTGCGGATGACTGGCGGGCTCAGGAAGATTTTCTCTTTCGGCTGGCAAGTTTCCCAAATGTTCATACAGATACATCGGGGGTGAGGAGGCTGGATCTGTTGCAGAAGGCGGTTCGCATGGCGGGGGCAAACAAAATTCTGTTTGGCACTGACGGTCCATTTCTGGATGCTGAGTACGAGTTGATGAAGCTGCGTCTGCTGCGATTGTCAGGAGAAGAGTTTGGCCAGATGGTCAGCGGCAACTGGTTGCGTTTGACGGCAGTCGCCCGCTCGCGACGGGCATCCCTGGCTGGCAGGTCAGCAGGAATTGCGGCGGCAACACAGCCTCCAGTTCTGCGGTGAGCCATGTATCCTGCCCGGGAAATCCAAACCGCGGATGGTGAACGCCTTCAGTTACCCGAAAAACGGCCAATTTTGCCTGGGGCAGTTCTGTGGGAGCGAAGGACCAATGCATAAGAGTTTTCGAAGCGGGAACTTCGGTTCGGCGAATTGGCTCGCTGGCCGCGGGGGATAACGCAGCACATGTGCAGATTCAATGACGGGCGTCGATCCAGCGAGTGTTCCAGCTGTGGTCCTTTTCGTTGAGTGTTGCGCAAAGAATTCGCACGCCATCGGTGCGGACATTGACCAGTCCGTAGACCAGATCGGCTGCGAGGAACAGATGATCCAGTGTTTTGCTGGTGCGTTTTCCACGGAGGCTGCCGGCCTTCACAACGGAGTACTCGACGTTGAGTTTTGACAGGTCTTTTTTTGCCAGTTCGATGGTACCTGCGGGGCCCTCGAGTGTTGCTTTTGAAGCTTTGCTGAGTGTTGTGCTGCGAGCCAGTTCGGTGGAGTAGATCAGTGGCGAAATCAGTTTATCGCCGCTGGTTTGCTGATAACCGGTGATGGCACTGGCGGCCACGACTGATGCCTGCGGGTGGTCATGCCCCTCGGAATCACCGGAGGAGATGACGGTCACAGCGGGGCACATGGCTTTGAGGAACTCGAGTGAGACGTCGTCACTGCCGTGGTGGCAGGCTTTGGCAACGTCGCATGAGAAGACATCGTGCTGTCCGGCGTAGTCATCGAGCAGTGCTCGCTGGCTGAGTGAGTTCAGGTCTCCGGTGAGCAGGATGCGCGATCTGCCGTAGTCCAGCCTGAGGAGCAGGCTGTTTCCGTTGGTGTTTTTATCCGGTTTGCTGGAAAAGTTATGTAAGGCAGCGGTGCCGGCGACGGTGAATTCGACGGGGGCAAGAACGTGGATGGTAACGCTGCCGGCCGAGCCGTCAAACCCCGGCAGGATGTGGTCCGCGTGGCTGAGCCTGTGACACGGTGTGGGGTTGCCGGCGGCGTCAGTCGTGCTGGTGACGGCCTCCATGAACTTCGACCACTCCCCCTGCAGTGCGGGGTTGGCATTTTTCGGGAGGGCTCTCAGGATCTGATCGCGGTCTTCCATGAGTTGCAGCAGAAATTTGCCATCGGGCGTGGTGTTGCCCAGCCATCTTTTGTTCGCTGAATTGTCTTTCCACCAGCCGACACCCGCGTGATAAAAAGCCTCGACGGACACGGTTTTGCAGTCCAGCTCGGATCGTTGTGCGGGGTTGAGCAGATCCCAGAGTCCCCCGTAGTGATCTGCGTCGCAGTGGGAGGAAAGCATCGCGTCGAGACGTACGGATGTTTCGTCGTAGTCTTTAGCGAATTTCCAGTCGACGAAGTCTGCAGCATTCCTGCCAGTTGGCAGACTTGCTCGTTTGTAGCCTCCATCGATCATGAGATGTCTGTGATCGGGTGTGCGAATGAGTATTCCGTCGCCTTGTCCGACGTCGATGAAGTAGATTTCGAGGAGCGAGGTGTCTGACAGGTGGGCTGTGTGCACGAATCCAGTGCGACCGCGGGCGCGAATCTGGCTGTATATGCCGACGGTGCCGAGCACTGTGACGCGATCTCCCCAAAGCAGTTCCAGCAGACGGTCGGAGTCAGCGGGATTTTTCCACAGGGTTGTGGTTTCGCGGTCAACGTACTTGATGGTCATGCGACGGTGCTCCGGTGTGCAGTGACTTTAAGAAGGTCCGAGTGGTCTTTGGTGATCGATGCAACGGAACGAGCGTGATGCGGAGGGAACGAGGATGGTGCGAACGCGGGTCGGGCGCCGCCACCCACTGCTGGTTGATATGCTGCAGGACTAGTGGCGATGGAGAAGTTACACTGGGATGCGGCGGATTGGAAGTCATCACGCGGTTTCGATGCCATTTCGGGGGCGGGGGCAGACGGATTCGCCTGCCCGGAGTTTGCTGTTATCGCTGTCAGGTGTCCTGATGCAGCAGCAGGTTCCCTGGGCGTAACTGAGAGCTGAGCCGGGGCCGCCCGGGTGGGCTTCAGCTAATTGCCTGCAGATCGGCCGGACTCAGGATTCTGCGAGGCTCAGACAGCCGAGCTGCCGCAGCGGTGGCTTCCGTTCTGCTGCTGGCGTTGCCGCGTCGGGTGGTGGGCAGGCGGAATCGCAGGTCGGTCAGTTTTTCGAGTGCCGGGATGCTGACTTCATAGAGGGCGATTTCCTGCGGTGTCAGTGTGGCTGCCTCGTCTGCTGTCTGCAGACTCAGTTTCTCCAGCAGCAGCTCCTGTGTGACGACGAATGCTCGGGCCTGCAGTACGCCGGCACTCTGCCAGGCGATCAGTTTGAAGTACATGCGGGGGATGGGAATTCCTTTGTACAGCGGATCGCGGCGACGGCGGGCTGTCAGCTGCAGCTTGAGGATTTTGGGGCGGGCAGGATCACGGCGGTCGATGCGGCTGGCGGGGGCGTTGAATACGGGGCCGTTGATAATGCACAGGTTTTCCGCGTCCGTCAGGTGTCTGACAGCCATGGTTTCCAGTCGATTCCAGAGTCCATTCTGCAGTGAGTTTTGATTGAACAGGTGGTGCTGGGGCACGCAGTTGGTGAAGTGGAAGGAATCATCTCCGTTGCGTTTCGCTGCTGCGGGTGTGGTGCCCCATTGCAGATCTTCACGGCGGGTCAGGTGGCCGCGGTCGAAGGGATTGCCGGTGCGGTCCTGCGGGCGTCCGGGAATACCGCCAGCGTAGAAGGGGTGATCCAGTTGTGCCTGCGGCAGAACTTCGTCGATTCGCGGATCGCGGATAAAGTCAGTCCCATCGGAATTCTGTTTTCGTTCGCGGGGGCGAATATTGGCGGCTGAGAAGAATGCGAGGGCGCGGTCCTGGTTCATCACCACGCTGTAATTCCAGTATTTGAGTTCTGTGGTGCCATCCTGCAGGTGCAGGGGTCGTCCGAAGCGATTGCCGACAATTTGGGGAAGGGGCAGTCGGCATCCGGCGCCTGGAAAATCGGGTTGATAGCCGTTGCGAAGGTGGTAGCTGGTGCGGTCGATGCGGACGGATTCTGTGGCATCCGGCTGATCATTTGCATCAGGCGGAGCAGCCGCAGCAGGTGGGGTGTGAAAGTCGGCGTGGGGGGGGCGGAGTTGCAGGTCGAAAGTCAGCGGGACAACGATGGTGGCGCGACCTGCGGCGTGCTGCGTCACGGTGGTGGTGTGTGGTGCGGCCGGACTAAAGGGCGCTGCAGCCTGCGTTTCGGTGAGCGGAGCCGGGCCGGCAGTGGTAACCGCCTGCACCAGCGGGTGTCCGTCGTGGTGAGCAGCCAGCCAGGCGAGAATGCTGCTGATGCGGATTCCCTCGTTGGCGATCCAGTCGATGGCATCATCGCCCATCGACGCTTTCCATGGTCGACCGTTTTTCGCCAGCGGCACGTTGCTTTTGGAGACTCGGGGCACTCCCTGATGGTGCAGGGCCACGACATCCCAGCTGGTATTGAAGACGGGAGAACCTGAGGAACCACCGACGGTGTCGGTCTGGTACCACAGCCATGGTTCATCGGGAGCATACTGCAGCAGGCGATTTTCGCGGACACAGATCTGCTTGGGTTCTCCGTGCGGATGCTGGATGATGGTGAGGTATTCACCCACGAAGGCTTTGCCGGGTTCCGGGTTCAGTGTGAGCCAGCCGAAGTCGGTGAGGGGAGTGCCCTCGGCCGAGCGGGGGCTGACGGCGACGAGTGCGAAGTCGAGGCCCGGGTGAATGATGGGTGGCGGGTCAGAGCGGAGGGAGAATGTGGCGGGCGTCAATTCTCGCCCCGTGATCGCTCGTTCGAAATTGAGTTGCAGAAGGCTGTCGGCGGCGACCTGGGCTGAAGGGAACACGTGCTGATTGGTCAGGAGGACTCCGGGAGCGACGAGGAAGCCGGTGCCGTAGCCGGTAAGCCTGCCGGCACTGCGAATGGTGATCCGACCGACGGGGCGTGCGCGAACAAGTCCGAGTGCCAGGTAGCTGATGTCAGTGAGGTCATTTCCGGCGAGGATTCGTTCCAGCCGCTGGGCGGCGACGGCGGAGTTGCCTGTTGTGCGAGCGACGAGGTCGCGGCGCTGGAATTGCTGAGCGATGTCGACATCAGCAGGGCCGGGGATATCCCGGAGCCGCTGCCGGGACCGTGACAGTTCGCGGGTCAGTGCGTGCAGGTCGCTGCGAGGCTGAACAACGCCGGGTAGGAGTGCCATGGGGACGGGGCCTGGAGGGGTGTGCAGGGGGGGGGCACGGTGATCGCGCCCCCTGCTGTTTTTAAACGCTAGTGGGTCGGGCGGAGCGGTGGCAAGCAGAAATCGGGAAAAGGCAACGGGTTTTCGCTGACTGCCGGCGTCGCGGAATTCTTCGCGCGTTGAGCTCAGTCGGGCCGCAATTTGGGGCAACTTCTCGCCAAAACGCCGTGAATTATCCCGGCGGAGACAGAACTTTGTTGACTTAAGGGTGATCCTGACTGAGGATTGTGGCCACATGCGGGTATACCAGCGTGTGGTGTTGTGCAGGCCAGGGCTGGGTTGTGTTGATGTTTAAGTGTGTCGGGGGATGAGAAATGTCAGGGGGTACTTCCGCAGAGGGCTCAGGCCAGCGTGTTCAGACCGGGGCTGGTGACGCGGCAGCTTTGGCTTCCAATGGGTCGGCGACGCCGTCACCGCCAGGGGTGCATCAGTCAGACCGCACGGATCTGCGGTGGGGCTGGGCTTTGGCGGCGTATCTGCTGGGGATTGGTTGTTGGGGCGGAATTCGATTTGTGAACCTGGCATGTGCGTGCCAGGGGAAAACATCCGCCGACTGCACACTTGAGTTGGCCGCGTGGGCCGGCATGCTTGGTGGTTTTGTGCATGCATCGCAGTCGCTGGTTGATTATATGGGCAACCGAACGCTGCATCGATCATGGGCTTTGTGGTATCTGTTGCGGCCTTTGCAGGGTGCGGTTGTGGGAGCAGCCTTCTACATCATCGCGAGGGCGGGATTAATTTCCAACGCCGGTGAAGTGAATGTTTATGGCGTCAGTGCGCTGGGGCTGTTGGGTGGCTGGTTCTCGAAGAACGCAAGTGACAAGATGAAGGAAGTGTTTGAGACATTGTTTGGGAAAGGGGCGGACGCGAGCAGGGCCAACAAGATGTCTGATGGCGCAGGGAAGGCGGGTGCAACGTCTTCCACAAGTGCTAAGTGATGGGTGGAACGGTTTGTCGAATTGGTTTTGGATTTCCTGAAGCAGGAGTTTTCTGATGGCGTTACAGGCCGGCCCGTTCCTGAAGTTCTGCGGTAACGAAGGTGGACAATGGGTGGTGTCGGTGCTGGTGATTTGTGATGCTGAGGCACCTGAGTTTTCATTTGCAGTTGACGGACAGGCGGCAGCGTCGGTTGCGGGCAATCTGCTGTATCAGTTTCAGAAGAGTCACTTCTGGGTTTGCCGTTTTGCGGTGCCGCAGACAGGGAAGTCTCAGACCGTGGCGTACCGGGTGCGTTCGGGTACCGCGTCCGAGGGCAGTACGTGGATTGTGCCGACTGCCGGTGCGATGCCGACGATGGCGTATGGTTCCTGTGCCGGATTTCATTCGGCGCGGGATGCTCAGAGGTACGGTACGGCTCGCAATGAACGCTGGCAGCATCTGTGGCAGCGTCATCAGGATCTGCGTGCAGGGCGGCGTGGCCACGTTGAGGAGCAGCCGTATCATTTGCTGTTGCTGGGCGGTGATCAGGTCTATGCGGATTCGATCTGGTCGGATCGCAGGGAGGCATCGGCATTTGTGGAATGGAACGATGCCGGTCAGAACCCGGCCACGAAGTTTGGAAGTTTGATGCAGAATCAGGCGGAGCGGTTTTATCTGGGACTGTATCTGCGGCGGTGGACGGAAAGCGGCCCGAAGGAGGCTTTGGCATCCATTCCGACTGTGATGATGTGGGATGACCACGACATCTTTGACGGTTGGGGGTCATTTCCGCCGGCGAAGCATGGCTGCGAGGTATATCAGGGAATTTTTCGGACGGCAGCGAAGTATTTTCGACTGTTTCAGCAGCACTGTGTGCGGCCTGCCGAGGTGGCCGGGCGATTGTCAGGTCTGGTGGACGGTGAGCAGCACAGTTTCGGCTTTGACTTTGGCAGTTTGGCTTTGGTAGCGCCGGATCTGCGGGGCAGTCGGACGGACCGTCAGATTCTGGGGCGGCAGAATCTGACTGCGGTGCTGGACTGGGTTGATGGTCTGGGATCTTCCGGGCGTGCGGTCCTGCCCAGGCACCTGCTGATGCTGACCAGTCTGCCGGTGATGTATCCGTCGTTTGCGTTGCTGGAGGCGGGGCTTGGTTTCGTCCCGGGGGCTCAGGATCTTGAGGACGACGTGCGGGACCACTGGACCAGTCGTCCGCATCGCGAGGAGCGTTTGCGTCTGGTGCATCGGCTGCTGGCATTTTCTCGCAGGACGGGTTGTCAGGTGACGCTGCTGTCGGGTGATGTGCACGTTGGTGCGGTCAGCACGATTACTCAGTCGGGCGGTCCGCAGTCCGAATCTGTGCAGATTACTCAATTGATCAGTTCGGCCCTGGTGAATGCTCCGCCCCCGGCGTCCGCACTGTTCTTTCTGAACCGAGTGCTGTCGCAGCAGGAGTCGATTGATGATGGAATTCGCGGAGCGATGTCTACATTTCAAAATGGTTCAGAGACATTCGTCGCGCGGCGGAACTGGTTAAGTCTGGAGCCGGACGTCCATGGTCGGATTTGGGCAAAGCTGTTTGTGGAGCAGGAGCGGGATCCGTTGCTGCGAGTGATTCAGGTGCGGGGTGGTGTGTGATGTCTGATGCGGCAGACCAGTTAAAGGAGCGATCATTTGAGGCAGCGGCTGGCGGAATTGCCGGAGCAACCGGTGCTGCGACCTCGGAGGGTTCGGAGCGTCGCCGGCGGGCGGGCTATGTGATGACAGCCCTGACACTACCGGAGATCGTGGCGGCCGTGCTGGCTTTGGTGCTGTGGTTTGTGCTGTTTGGCGGCGGCAGTTTGCTGGGTACTGAGGTGTACCGCCTGCAGTTGGCGAAGTCCATCGCCTGGCAGATGAAAGTCAAGCCAATGCTTGTGTGTCTGTGCTTCTGGACGACGTCGAATCTGGGATTACTGGCCTGTCTGTCTTCGTTTTTGGGTGCTGTGGGGTATCGCTGCCGATTTACTCAGGCTTTGAATGCGGACTGCGAAGTGCAGGATGCAACGGAGGATGTAAAGAGTCTGCTGGTGACATCCTATCTGGCGGCGATTATGCGTGGTTTTGGCGTGTACACTCTGTCGCTGGCGGGTTTGCTGCTGGTGGCAACAGACGCAGTGACAGCTCCGGATCAGGTCACCTACATGCGACTGGCACCCCTGGTGTCGATCGTGGGATTTTACTCGGGGTTCAATCCGCAGACATTTGCGGGTTTGCTGGCGCGGGTACAGAAGCTGCTGCGGACGGATGCACCAACGAAGCCTGAAGGTCCACGGGGAACTTCCGCAGCTGCGGGAAATTCGAATCCCTGAGCAGGAAGTACTGGTGCTGATAGTGCTGAACATCAATTGAAAGGTGGTGTGCCATGTGGTTTTCGGTTGGGTTGTCACTTTGGTGCGTCAGTACGAATTTGGTTTTTGAAACGCAGGAGCAGCCGCCGGTGCTGCAGGTGTCGTCGGAAGTTTATGAATCGACGGACAAGCCTGCGAAGTTGGCACGGGTGCGGTTTGTGGACAAAACGGGAGCTCGGTTGCCGGACGTGCGGATCAACGGGACGACGGTGAATTTGGCGGCGGAATCGGGTGATACTTCGGTAGAGCTGGCTTTTAAAGGGGAAACTCGGGCGATCTGTGATGTGGTCGTGGCAGGCCAGTTGCAGCGTTTTGTAGCGCACGCTGGTCGTCAGTACGTCGTTTCGCTGATTGCGTCGCAGGACGAGGAAAAAAAGGCTGCGGTGGAATTGTCAATTGAGGTTCTGAGGTTGCGGCTGGAGCTGCTGGATGTGGCGACGGATAAGTGGGCGGAGGCAAAAAAGAAACAGGCCGGGTTGCAGGAGGGGATCGAAAAGCTGCAGCGTGGTCTTGCGGAACAAAGCGTGAAGCACAAGCGGTTAGTCACGATGCAGGAACGGTTGCGTGAGGGTACCGACCAGCGAAAATCAAAAGCAGAGGAGAGCTTCCTGAAGGAACTCGCGCGAGATGTGGCGAACTGTGTGGATGAGATGGCGGAAGGTGAGCGGGATCTCAAGTCGATGAGGAAGGATCTGGAGAAGGCGACAGAACGCAGCGAAGCAGCCAGGAAGGCGGTGCATGATCTGTTGCAAGGTTTGACGAAGTTGCAATGAAGCAGTGTCGGGGATCGCGCTGCTGTAACCGTTTGCGCAGCTTACTCAGGAAGTTTGGTCGGGGGCTTCGTTTGGGGATCAGGCCGGAAGCGAGGTGGTTTTGAGTTGCTTTCCACTTGATCATCGGGCAGGTTTTCGCATGGCTGTTGTCGGGTGTGGGGTGAGTGGCGGTTGGCAATTGCTTCGGGGGCTGAGGGCATGTCAGTTTGTCGCAGAATTCTGATCACATGTTTTGCCATGTGTGTGCTGTCGCCTCTGGCTGTCTCGCAGTCTGCCGGGCAGAAGATTGTGGCGTCATTGCCTCGTGGCACGGCGAGTCTGTTGAAGCGGGAGCAGCGGGAGTTGAGTGCTCCGGAGGGTAAGTCTCGGGGTTTTTCCGTTTCGGTGATTCCGGCAGATGCTCTGGAGCGGCAGGTGCCTTTGGAGAAGGGATCGCGTGGTGACTACGTGGCGATCTTCCAGGATGCCTGTCATTTTCCAGCGGAACCTGGCGGTGCCGGGGGAGGCCTTGTGATCTATGACGGAATGCAACTGGATCTGAGTTCGAATGGCGACTACACGGCAAGTTTTTTTGCAGAAATCCCGCGATCCTGCGTGACGGTTCGACTGCGATTCAGCCTCTGCACAGTGGTGGACGGGGAGTTCGTACCATGTGGGGCGATCATTGTTTCGCCGGTTGTTCTGAAATCCAGCAGCCTGCTGTCCTCGCAGTTTGCGGCGGAAACCGTCAGGGTGGAGGTGTCTGGAAATTCGCCGGCCATCTCTAAACTGCTCAAAGAGCAACCTCAGATCGTGGTTTCGCGCAGGGGCGTGGCCAGATTCGGGCTGGTGCCCGAACAGGGGGTTTACAGGCTAAGTGCAGTTGCTGAAAGTCAGGACAACTAACCGACTAGCGTTGCGAAACCCAAACGCCTTCGTCGACGCCGGCCTGCATGAGGGTGTCAAACAACAATCTTGATGCCTCTGCGAAACTCTCTTTTCTTGTGCTGGCGTTGAGAATGACAGTTTCGTCAACTAAGGAGTTTGTCCAAAAACGGCGCAGGTCAACTCTGAGCATTGACTCCTTGACCAGGACATACAGGTCTACATCTCGGACAAATTTCACCTGCAGTCTGGTCGCGACCGACGTGCACCGGTCAGAGATGCTCTTGAGACTTTTTTGCCTGGTCTCGATGTTTGAGTCATGAAATGCATCTGTGATCAGTACAGTCTCCCTCAGCCGCAGGATGTCGGTTGACATTTCTGAAATCTCCAGTCAGGCGCTCGTGAAATTCCGGAAAATCCGAATGATCGATTCGGTCGGCTCTCGATACTAAGGGAGGGGCGGGTGCATTGCAACCCATGCAGGGAGGCAGGGGAATGTTGCGGCTGTTGATTGCGGCTTTATCCGGTTTTGCATTGGCTTTCGTGGCGTTTTGGGTGGGGGTATTGCCACGCACCGTTGCGGAAACGGAGCCACAGCCATCGGGTGCAACGCTCGCGTTTTCTGATGGCAGCGACGAATTGCGCGTAAGCGGCAGGGAAGGGCTGTCGGAGCAGACGAAAAGTCCGTTTCGGTCTGCTTCGTTCAGCAGCATGGTCGCAAGTGCTTCCCCAACTCTTGTGTCTGCGAATGCTGTTTTGGGCTCGAAACCGCTGGATATTACAGAAAAGCTTGACACTCAAAAACCCCTGCTGTTCCTGGTGAGGGTCGGGGAGAATGCACGGTTGACGCTGGTTTTCGACTCCAAAGCGGAAGGTCTGAAAGCGGTAACAAATCCACCCACAGCGGAGCAGGCAACAGTCAACTTCTCTCAGGAGGGCAAACAAGTTGACATCCTACTACGGGAAGGTTGTACGGAGATAAGCCTTGGGGCCGAGCAAAAGTACTCCGTGAGTCTTGCTCTGTTGACTGGTCCTGCCGGAGCAGAAGTCGTCAATTCGGCTTGGATGCTGCAGACGAAAGTTCTGGAAGGAGACTCACCGAATGCGGTTTCTAACGAGAAAATTCTGCTCAACTCACCTCTGAAATCGACTCTGACTGGGGTGCTTCAGGGCGTCGGGCAGATCATGTTTGAAAGCAAGCCTGCGGAATCCAGCAGTTATGGCATCAAGCAGGAAAGCCTTCCAAAGCTGCGAACCGGTCGAGTCGAAATGCGTTTGATTGGTATTGATCCAAACGTTGTGGTCACTGCAGAGGGGCCAAACGTGTCGCCTGAGTTGAACCTTGGAACGTTACTGGTCAGGACAAAAACTGCAACAAGTGAATTTGCCCCTCAGATTATCGCTGTCTCACAAACACTCGACACTGCCAATTTACTGACCCAACAACGAAAAACAGATTGGCTGTACGATGCTGCGACGGGCAGTCAGCGTCCGTTACTGCTGGCCGGTTCAGGGCTGACGATTGCTGCGAAGAGCGGAAAGACAAACAGGACACTACAGGCCCGAGTTGACGGCGTCCCGACAGGCACAGCCACGACGGACGGCTCGTTCAAACTCGATCTGTCAACAGTTGGCGAGCAGGTCATTGACGTGGTGGACACGTGGACTACCGGGGAGGCTGCATCGCAACCGGTCCTGGTCAAAGTTCCCAGCAATCAGCTCGACAGGCCTCAGATTCTCTTCTATCGCCAGGGCAGCGGGGCTGAAGTGAAGGCAGCCACTGCGGGCATTACTGCAGTAGGTAAAGAGCTGACTCTGATTGGCCGCACGACTCCCGGCACGCAAATCCAGCTGATACTGCTTGAGCCGCCGATTGCAGCAGCCGGCAGCAGTCAGCCACCAGAGAAGTTTGAGCAGCGCAGCAATGCTGTTTCCGTGCCGGTTCAGGCCTCCGGAATGTGGGAACAGGCGATCGAACTTCCGACAACCAGCAGGGAGACTCGCGTCATCGCTGTGGCTGCAAGTGCGGCCACCCACCAGCTATCGATTACTGTGCCGGTGGTTCGTGCTGAAGGTGATGCGACGGCGGTGCAACTGGGTGAGGTAAAGGTGAAGTACACTGCTGCGATCGGCTCAACTGAACAAGTCGGCTCAAAGGACAGAGATGCAGCCGGAAAACTGGTAGGGGCCTCATCGGCCAAACTTTCATTTTCGAACTGTGTGGGCCTTGCAAATGGTGATGTTGTCCGAGTCCGGCGGGGGGGCGATGAGCTGGCTGTAAGCAGTGGAAGAAACCTCAATGGCAATTCGTCATTCGACATCACGGTTGAAGGGTTGAAACCGGATATGAATCGGCTGATGGTCTCGATTGAGCGTGGCAGCAGTCGCAGTGCGGAAAAAGAAGTTGAGATTGTCTCTGTGACACAGGGACCTTATGTAGAGGCTAGGGAGCCGCTGAATTTCGGCCTGGCACCCGGCGTCACCAGCCTCAGGTTGAAATTCGCCGCAAACAGTCCCCTTGAGAAATCCAGCGCAGAAGAAAAACGCAATTACGTGCTGGTCAGCAATCGTGGGAAAGGAAAGGCAGTACCACCGGAGGAGGCGAGGCTGCTGGGACCACGCGAGGTGCTGCTGGAGTTCAGAAAATCGGATGGTTCCACCAGTATTGCTGCCGATGAATATGAGTTGCGGATCAATGCAAATCCGTCAAATCCCTCGGCGATTTTCGGAATTCCGGCAGATTCTAAGTTAAAGGGCCTCCGGGACGAACTCGGTCTGCGACTGGATTCCAACGGGCAGGAGGGTGGTGGCGAAGGCGAGGATGTCAGCGTCCAGTTGGGCGACGCCAGCGGCGGGTCAGGTAGTCCGGCGGGTGGCGTGAATGCTGGGTTGCCTCTGCGGCAGCAACTGGCCTTGCCGTTGGTTACGGCCGAGCAGCCGGATTTGCTGACGCAGCGTGTTGGGCTGCCTGACACAACTGGCCGACCGGTGGATTATCCGGAATTTACGAACCCTCGTCCTGCCACCAAAGGTTTCAATCCGTCGGACAAAGTCGTCACCCGAGTCGCTCGGTTGTATTTCTTCCGCGACGGTCATCGCGTGGCTCAGATCATCAATCGCCGAGCTAAGTCCCATAACGCTCAGAGCGCCACGATGGCGCGACAACTGGCTGACAAAGCTCGCTTGTTTGCCGAGCAGACGACGGACCGCCGTCGGGCAGCGGAGCGGCAGGCCGTTGATTCCGCGGCGTACTCCCGCGAGGCTGAAAATCGGCTGGCTCGCTACCAGTCGGAGCTGGTTGAGGCCAGTGCTGCAGCGTCCCAGGGGCGTGCGGACGTGGAGTCACTGCAGGTGCAGATCAAGCCGCTTGAGGCGGAGGCGGCCAATGCGGCATCAATCCCGCCAGGAAAGTACGCTGGTGACACTCGGACCCCGCAGGAACGACTGAAGGCAGCCAGGCAGGAACTTGCGGAGAAGCAGGAACTGCTGAGCCAGTCTGAGCAGAAAGTGGCCACATTGACGGATTATTCCAAAGCGACGTTAAGTGCGCTGGAAGCGTTGCGAGAGCGGGAGCTGCAGCAGCGGGAGACGATGAATCGGGAGCAGGCGGCCGACGACCGGGCAGCCGACCATCAGTTTCGACTGGAGCTGCAGGCTGCCACCACGGATCCGGACACGTACGTGGAGGGAAATCCGGCAGGTTTGGATCCGGTGGCTCAGGTGACTATTTCCGTCATTGGTGAAGGATTGCTGCAGCTTCGCGGTCCGTCGAAGGGCGTGAATATCGTGCAGTCGATGATCAATGAGATTGACGCCCCGACAGGGCAGGTTCGAGTGGGAATTCATACAGTCCAGATCAACGGAGAGAACGGTCAGGACATGGAGCAGGTGGCGGCAAGGATTCAGAGATACACCGACCACTCTCGCTTTTTGACATCTCAGTCCGGCCAGATGCTGCGAAATGCGGTGGCGTTTGTTGCCAGCCGGAAGGCGCAGGAGTTTGGCTATCTGGGGCAAATGCATCATGACGGTGCAGTGGTTTCGCCGGTTCCAGCTGTTCCGGGCAGCTGCCCCCCGGAGACGCAGGATTTCCGCCGGTATCAGGACGCGTTTTTTGGCGCGGAATTCATGCAGCAGCTGCGGCAGATGGACTCCGAGCTGACTCGTCCGGGCAACAAGCTGCTGAGTCTGAATTCGATGGATACTACCAGTCTGGCGTCGAGCCTGTTTTTGACAGCGCTTGCCAGTAACGAGACGCGGCGTGAGATTCTGCAGGTGTTTCAGCAGCAGACGATGGTGAAGCTGCCAGCGGATGAATTTGAGTATTTCAATGCATCGAATACTCAAAAATGGTATCACTTCCGCAAATTCACACTGCTTGCTGAGAATGCTCGCTTTGTTTCACTGCGAGGCTATCTGGACGGCGAAATTGCGGGCGATCAGACACTCAATCCGGTGCAGCGGGAATTCATCAAGCTGGCACAGATTCTGAAGAGCCGACTTGTAAACGAAGTGGAGTTGAAGCAGAGAGTAATTGAACGTGCATTGATTGAGGAGCGAGTTGGATCAAACTACAGAAAGCAGCAGCAAGATGCCGCAAGATTTGAACAGCTAGCAAATGAGGAAGCCAAGGCCCAACAGACCCTTTTGCAGCAAAATATTACTAACGTGCTGCAAGTCGCTGTGTCCCTGTCGGGTGCAAAATCTTTAGAGGTATCTACGCTGCTCAAGGCCAATGAAGCCGCATTCAGAAGGGTAACTCCGACCGTATCCCTGGCGAGTGGCATTGTCTCAGAACAGAACCCCGACAACGACCCAGGACAAGCTGATGGGCTTTCCCAGTTGCTGGGAGTTGGTGCGGATGCAAAGTTTGACAGCGAAGCAGAGGTCGAAGCTACAAAAGTAATTGCGATGTCAGGTGAGACGCCGTGGACAGGCTTGGATAACGGTGACAGTGAGGGATTCTATAAATTGATGTTTTCGAATGCTGAAAGATTGCAGCGAATTGGAATCGCGGCGACGGACAACGAGACGGTGAAGCAGGAACTTAGAAAGTTTCTTGGCGGAGATGGTGTGTGCTTCGTGAACGTCACCTTCGGAGATGGTAGAAAAATCGGCATTGAAGTACGGCGAAACAAAAAAGATGAAAAGTCTTACAGCTACGAAAACAGGTATGAGAATACTGAAAACATAGACGCGTATATTGATTGGCTGGCGGACAGAGCGGCAGAAGTCCAACGAGATCCTTTGACGGCGGGGGCTAAAGTTTTTCTGGACGACTTTAATACGAAATTGGCGGCGGCAAGAGACGTGAATGGAAGTCCACTTGATCCGCTCTTCAGTTTGCTTCTGGGTATTTCGAAAGCCAAGAACGAGAGGCTCGGCGTCATCAGGGTTATCTATGACGAGCGGAATCAGGTGGTTCAAGAGATTGTCAAGTTGCTGAGAGAAGCGGCCACGGCTTCGCTAAGTAGAGATGCCAGGACGGTCTCGGGGAAAATCGAAACTGCGTATGCGAAGTGGTCGGTGGCAAAGTCAAAATTCTCGGATGAACGTACTGTAAAAGGTAGTGAAGTCGAGCGTCGATCCACCAGCGAATTGATTATTATGGACGAAGCGATCAACTCGCTCCTCACCAGTGACATCCAGTACCAGTTTGCAGTGGCCGGTGCTGAAGCGGCTCGGCGGCCTCTGGATCACAAGAAGTTCCTTGACATGCTGATTGACGAGGCTGAAGAGAAGCAGATCCAGCTGCTGGAAGGCACGAGGGCTCACACTGCAGTGATTGATGACTATGTCAAGCGGATCTGTACTGCACTGGAAGACGACTTCAATACTCAGTTTTACGAACCGGCATTTCGGCGCATCCGGGAGGAAACGTATCATTGCGGTACGGTGAGTTTGGGGCAGATTGAACACACGTCGGTGTTGACCGGCAACCGGCAGTTCGCAAAGGTGCAGCCGCAGGCCACGATGGAGTTTGATTTGCCAAAGCGGCGGATCATGATAGCAGAGGCCATGGCGGCCGCTCAGGCCGGCATGAGCGATTATGGGGCGTTGCTGGGAGATCCAAACTTTCTGGCACTGACCAAGTTGTACAGCGGTCAGCCGACGTCAAGTACGTTCTCGGGCGGAGCTGCCGGGTCTCAGGTCAGAGATGTGCTGCCCGGTCTGCCATCTCAGACCGGGGAAAGTGCTGTGATTCAGGCTCAGTCCGGCCAGCCACAGTTTCAGTCGCAGCTGGAATCTCTGGTGCCGGATCCTGCCATTTACAAATTTGAGACTGGCACCGGGTATGAGGTCAGGCCGGTGATTCAGCCGGATGGACAGAGTGTCCTGTTTGATCTGAACTACATGTACACGACGAACGTGCGTGAACCGGTAGCAGCGGATGAAAAGCATCTGGGGCGAGTAAAACGACATTTTATTGACACTGACGTGCAGGTCGGCAATTATGAGTTGCGGGAGGTCAGTCGGTACAGAGTAGCCCTGAAGGCAGAGCGCTCCGGCCGCGGGGTGCCGCTGCTTGAAAGCATTCCCGGTGCGGGGGCACTGTTCCGGCCGGTGAACGACGGAGAATCTTCCCTGCAGCAAAACATTATCCTTGCTAATTCAGTTATCTATCCGACGTTATTTGACCTGATGGGGCTCCGCTGGGCCCCCGCAGTTGCTGATTTGGACGAGGAAGACATCAAGCTGCAGGAGTTCACTTACCGAAACCGGATGCGCAGCCTGAAGAACGAGGTGTATGATTATTCCAGTTCTCAGGTGGACGAATTCCTCAGAATTCCTCAGTCGGAGCGTCGTCCGGATCTGTATCGCACGCAGGTGCCGATACCTGCGATGCATCCCAATGGCTATTCCGGTCCCGGAAACGGTCAGTATGACTCGGTTCTGCAGGAGGGCGACGGGATGTCGCTGCCTGAAGAATCGATACCAGCGGAAGGGGCAGTGGACGGCAGCTCTGTCGATGAGTTCCCGAATCAGGGTTCCGTTGTGCCGCCGGGCGGCTGGGGCAGGCTTCGTGCTGAAACAGCCGGAGTCCGAACCGCCGAAGGAGAAGCTTCGGGGGCGTCTGCAGGAAATTCCGGTCGGGTAAGACTTGAGGATTCGAGGGGTAAGCCGTCGACTGCTCGAAGTGATGCTCGCGTCAGGACTGTGAGCCGCTCAGAGCAACCAGTCCGCAAGGATGGCATAACATCCCGTCTGAAAAGTCTGGCGACTGGAAAGAGCAGCTATTCGCCCTGAGATTTGGCCGATTGAAGAGCAGTTGATGGCTTTTCGGAGGGTTAAGGTGGGCTGTGGAGGTGAGCCGTGCGAGGTTTATTCCTGCTGCTGATTTTGGTGTTGTGCGATTCAGCTGAGGCACAGTTCCTGCCGCACGTTACTCGGACTCGTCGCGTTTGTGCGATCAGCAGCCTGTATGACTACGAGATCAGTCGATTGTCGCAGCCTGTTTCGCGGCTGACCTTTCCTGGAGTGCCGGAATTGTCCACAGTGGGAACCGGGTCGTCGGTCGCTGCAACCGGTGGCGGAACGCCGGTCAGGCTTCGTGTTTTTCCTCTGCGTGATAAGGCTTTGACCAACGGTCACTGCAGCGTTTCAAAAGTGGTGGTGACTGTCGCGGAGAATGGTCGCTGGAGTGTGGACCTGATGGCCGAGCAGAACCCTTTGATTGTGGAGGAGACTCAACGTGCGAAGTTTGCGTTGTTCGCTCAGAATCGCTTCCATTTGACCCTTCGTCCACTGACTGCGGAAGCAGGTTTGGTTCCGGGTGCTGCAGATGCCGTGGCGGCGCCCGCCGTGACGCTGATACGTGTTAAGCCATTTTGGCTGGAGCGTGGAAAGTCAGTTCAGGTGCGGGATGAGGGCGTTGATGAGCGACTGGCGGAGCGTTTTGCAGCGATCAAAGTCATCGCAGTTGATCTTGCGTATCAGTAGTGTGCCCGAGAAGGCAGGGGGAGGCAGGGATGTTGACGAAACCCTCAGGGCTGTGTGCCTGCGTGGCTGTTTTGCTGATGCTCACAGTCGCGGTTGCGGCTGATGATAAAGTACGGGTGCCGCCAGCGGACGAATTGATGGTGATTGATCCGAACGTGGATTCCCGCAATCTGCCGACTCCGGTCTTTCTGCCGGATGGTCGGGGCAACCAGCGAATCGAGATTCCTCCGGTCGTCATTGTGCATCGCTACTACTATTCAGGTGACAGGAGTTTTCAGGGACCCATGCTTCCCGGCGGTCCGACAGTGTTTGTGGTGCACCACCCCCGGACGGGTGAGCAGGTCAGTGTGCAGGGAATGCTGATGCCAGGTTCGCCGCGAATTCGATACACAAAAACATGTGTAGTTTATGAGTACGCCGACAGGAAAATCAGTCTGGATTTTGGGATTTGCGGTGATGCCGAACCGCGTCTGGTGATTCAGCAGCACGATCCGATAACGAACCACATTCAGTCGGGCGTGCGGGAGGTTCGGCAAACGACATCCGAGTTTGTCACAGCTTCGGGGTTGACGGAAACGGCTTCCGGAGTGCGTAAACGCGGTAAAGAAACGCTCGTGGGGGTTGGGCAACAGCTAAACACAGCCGGAAACGCCGTATTTGGTCGAGCGGCCCGTCTGTGGGATTCAACAATTGCGGGCGGCCTGACAAAGCCGTCGGCTCAATTTCAGCCAAAAGGCCTGCTCAACGAGGTGGCTCCGCCGAAGGGGCTGGATCTCGAGGGGACCGTTCCGACGAATCGGTAGCAGCTGAGATCCGGGTAGATTCTGGCTGGTCGAACAGTTTTCCCAGCTGCAACGGTCCGGTGGTGGCAGCATTGTGTGGTCAGGTATTCTCTGGAACTGCCGCAGTTTCTGCCACTCCAGTGTGCTCTGGCCGTTGACCGATAACTTTGGTTAGACTGCAGGGTAGGTCAAACCCA
>Ga0068877_10000418_pt1 | contig 36615 bp, 40 predicted proteins | sample NOAtaG_FD_66437 | JGI IMG/M metagenome (GOLD analysis project Ga0068877, IMG submission 66437) | Freshwater lake microbial communities from Lake Erie, under a cyanobacterial bloom - NOAA_Erie_Diel6S_1000h metaG | ecosystem: Environmental > Aquatic > Freshwater > Lake | place: USA: Ohio, Lake...
CCGCCACCCCCGCCGCCCCCACCACCTCCTCCGCCGCCGCCGGAGGTCGTCTACATCGAGGAGCCGGCGGCCCCGGCCGCCGAGGAGGAAAGCGCCAAGGCCGCCGCCGCCGCGCTGGAGCGCCGCAAGGCCGCGCGCGACGCGCGCGACCGGAAGGCCTCGCCCGGGCTGCGCCGCCGCATCCTGCTGGGCCTGGGATGGGGCGCCTTCGCGACGGCCACGGTGCTGCTCGCCGCGACCATCTACTTCCACGAGGTCATCGTCAGCGAGTACCCGGCGTCGCGCCCCGTCTTCCGCGCGACGCGGCTGATGCCGCACATGACGGAGGAAGGCTTCACGCTGCGCAGCGGGCTGCGCACCGAGCCCGACGTCCGCGCGCTCGATCCCGCGAGCCTGCCGCCATCGATCGTGGTGAGCGGCGAGGTCGTCAACGCGTCCTGGGTCCCGCGCAGCATCGCCACGCTCCAGGTGCGGATGTTCGACATCCGCAAGATGGAGATCGCGCGCCAGGAGGTCGTCGCGTCGCGGCGGTGGATCTGGCCGGGAGAGGGCGCGGTCTTCCGTGCCGACGTGCCGATCGGCGGCGTGCGTCCCGCCGAGGTGATCCTGAAGCTCGGCCAGTTCGAGTGAGCGCCCCGCGCCGGGGCGCTCAGAACCGGCGCAGCAGCCTCTCGATGTAGTCGCGCTCGAGCTGCGGGCGGAAGCGCTCGCCTGCGCGGCGCAGCAGCTCCTCGAGGATCTCGCGCGAGCGCTGCAGCTCGCCCTGGCCCGGGATGTTCACGTCGCTGGAGTTCGTGCCGCCAAGCCCGTTGTTCATGGGCCGGCCGGCCGGGTCGCGCGCCTGGTCGCGTGGCTCGCCCTGCGCGTCGGGTTCCTCCGCGCCGGGCTGGCCGCTGCCTTCCTGCTGCTGCTGGCGCGCGAGCTGGTCCATCATCTCCTGCATCATCTCGCGCGCGCCCTGCCGCATCTGGTCGAGCGCGTCCATCTGCGGGCGGACCGCGCGCCCGGGCTGGCCGCGGCGCATCGCGTCGAGCGCCTCGCGCATCGCGCGCTCGGCGCGCCCGAGGCCGTTGGGGATCCGGCTCCCGCGCTCGGCAAGGCCGCGCATCATCTCGCCCAGCTGCTCGCGCAGCGCCTCCTGCTCGGCGATGTCGGCGTCGGCGTCGCCCTCGCCCTCGCCGGGCTGGCCGCCCTGCTGGCCGGGTTGGCCCTGCTGGCCGCGCTGCCCGGGCTGGCCGCGCTGGCCGGGGCGCTGCTGCTGCGAGCGGCGGAAGCTGCGGTCCGTCAGCTCCTGCTGGCGACGCATCAGCTCCTGCATGCCCTGCATCATCTGCCCGGCGCCGCCCTCGCCCTCGCCTTCGCCTTCGCCCTCGCCTTGGCCGGGCTGCGCCTGCATCGGCTGGCCGGCGCGCAGGTTCTCGAGCATCTCCTGGAGCCGCTGGAGCATGTCGCGCGCCTGGTCGCGCGCGCCGGTGCGCGCCATCTCGCGCGCGCGGTCGAGCATGCGCTGCAGGTCCATGCGCTCGACGCGTCGCGCGTTGCGGTCCATCGGACGCTGCGCGCGCGGGTCCTGCGGGTTGCGCATCGCGTTCTCGATCATCGCCTGCAGGTAGCGGTCGATCGCCTGCTGCAGCTCGCGGATCAGCCGCTCGATCTCCTCGTCGCTCTCGCGGTTGGCGATCGCGTCCTGCAGGCGCTGCTGCAGCGCGCGCAGCTCGCGCTCCGCGAGGCTGAGCCTGCCGTCCTCGATGCGCAGCGCCGTGTCCCAGAGCAGCGACTGCACCGCGTCGACGCTGGCGCGCTCGGCGCCATCGCGCGCCTCGAGGCGCAGCACGGCGAAGCGCAGCGCGAGGAAGACGACCGTGTCGTCCTGGAACCCCGCGGGCAGGCCCGAGATCGCGCCGAGCGCGAAGGCGACGCCGCGGCGCTGCGCGGCGGGATCGGAGACCAGCAGCTTGCGCTGCTCGACGATCGCGCGCGCGACGGGGTTGCGGAAGGCGCGCTCCGGCAGGACGATCTCCGCGGGCTCCGAGAGGCCCTGCTGGCCGGCCGTGTCGGTGGCGCGCAGCCGCACGGCGACGCGCAGGCCCGCCCAGGGATGGGCCGTGAGGTCGTGGAAGCCGGTGCCGCGGGACTCGCGCGCGCCGGGCTCGCTGAGCGTGAGCGGCAGCTCGATCTCCTCGTCCTCGACGCCGGCGGGGCGCTCGGCCCGGCGCAGCGTCGCGACGATCGAGGCGAGGCCGTAGTCGTCCTCGGCCTCGAAGTCGATCTTGAGCGCGGAGCGGCGCGTGCTGCCCGGCGGCGCCTGGAAGCGCGCCACGGGCAGCGCGTCGGGCACCACGCGCAGCGTCCAGGCGCCGAGCGGCTTGCCGTCCTGCACGACGCGCAGCGCGCTGCCCGCGTCGATGCGCGCCGAGACCCGGAAGCTGCGGGCGTCGACCGCCTCGAAGGGCGTCGCCGCCGCGTCGACCTCGAGCGCGGGCTGGCCGCGGCCGCCACCGACCTGCGCGAGCAGCGTCGAGCCGGCAGGCACAACGAGCTCGCCCGGCGCGTCGGGGCGCGGCACCAGCGGGGCGACGCCGGTATAGGCGGGCGGCGTGATCCAGATGTCGAGCGTGCCGGGCGGCGTGGCGGCGACCACGGTTCCTGGCGAAAGGGCGCGCTGCAGTCGCTCCGGGACGCCACCGCCGCCGAGCGCGAAGGCGACGACGACGAGCAGCGCGACCAGGCCGCGCAGCGCCAGCGGGTCGCGCGCGGCGACATGCGGCCGCGGCCAGCCCGCGCGCGCCGCGCCGAGGCGCTCGGCCACGCGGCGGCGATGCGCCTGCCAGAGCGCGGAGGCGAACGCGTCGTCCGCGCCGCCGGCGATCCGGTCGCGAAGCGCGGCGAGGGGGCGATGGGCGAAGCCGGAGGCGGTCTCGAGGCGGCGCTGGGCCTCCTCGTCGGGGGGCCAGCGGAGTCCGCGCAGAGCGAACCAGCCGCCGGCGAGTGCCGCCAGCGCGAAGGCCGCGAGGGCGCAGGCGTGGAGCCACGGCGCCAGCAGCGGCAGCACGTCGAGCAGGGCGACGACGAGGAAGAGCCCGGCGAGCAGCGCCAGCGGCCAGGCGGCGCGCCAGGCCGCCTCCCAGGCAAGCGCGAGCCGCGCCAGCGCCAGCCGGCGCGCGAGGCCGCGCAGCGCCGCGTCGGGCGTCTGGGCGGTGCTCTCCGGCGTCCCTGGTCCTGGCATGGGCGCTCCTCGGCGCCGGGGCGGCGCGCTTGGGAAGGACCTAGTCTGCCCGAGCTGCGGGGCGAGGGTCCACAGCCGACGGCCGCGACCTCATGCCTGCCAGGGGGCCAGGCTCTCGCGGGCGATGATGGCGTCGATGTCCTCGCGCGGGCGGACCAGCGCGGTCCGCGACCCGCTGACCAGCACCTCCGCGGCGAGCGGCCGCGAGTTGTAGGTCGAGCCCATGGCCGAGCCATAGGCGCCGGCCGCGCCGACCACGACGAGGTCGCCATCCGCCAGCGGCGGCATGTCCCTGTCCTTGGCGAGGTAGTCGCCGGTCTCGCAGATCGGCCCCACGACGTCCATGGGCGAGAGGTTGGCGCCCTCGCGCGGCGCGCGCACCGGCATGATGGGCATCCAGGCCTCGTAGAGCGTCGGGCGGATGAGGTCGTTCATCGCCGCGTCGACGATCGCGAAGCGCTTCGCCGTGCCTTCCTTGACCCGGATCACGCGCGCGAGCAGCACGCCCGCCTCCGCGACGAGGCTGCGCCCCGGCTCGAGCACGATGCCGACGTCCAGCCCGGCGACGGCCTCGCGCACGGCGGCCGCGTAGGCGGCGAGGTCGGGCGGCGTCTCGTCGCGGTAGACGACGCCGACGCCGCCGCCGAAGTCCAGGCGCCGCAGCCTCGGCCCCGTGGCGTTCAGGCGGCGGGCAAGGTCGCCCAGCCGCGCGAAGGCCGTGCGGAACGGCGCCATCGCGGTCAGCTGGGAGCCGATATGGACGCTCAGCGCCTCGAGCGCGATGCCGGGCAGGGAGCGCGCGAGCGCCGCGACGTCGGGCGCCTGCGCCATCTCGATGCCGAACTTGTTCTCGGCCTTGCCGGTGGTGATCTTGGCATGCGTGCCGGCGTCGACGTCGGGGTTCACGCGCAGCGCCACCGGCGCCTTCGTGCCCATCGCCTCGGCGACGCCGGAGAGCATGCGCAGCTCCGGCTCGGACTCGACGTTGAACTGCATGATGCCGGCGGCCAGCGCCGCGCGCATCTCCTCCGCCGTCTTGCCGACGCCGGCGAAGACGATGCGCGAGGCCGGGATCCCGGCCGCGAGCGCGCGCTTCATCTCGCCGAGCGAGACGATGTCCGCGCCCGCGCCCTCGCGCGCGAAGGTGGCGATCACCGCCTGGTTCGAGTTCGCCTTCAGCGCGTAGCAGACGACCGGCGCGAGGTCGGCGAAGGCGTCGACATAGGCGCGGTAGCGCGCGCGCAGCACCGCGGTCGAGTAGACGTAGGTGGGCGTGCCGTGGCGCTCCGCGATCGCGGCGAGCGGGACATCCTCGGCGTGGAGCTGGCCGTCGCGGTAGGTGAAGCTCATCCTGTCATCTCGCTGGGTAGGGGCGCGGGTAGGCGGGGTCCGCGCCTTCCGGCGGCTCGGGCCTGCCGCGGCGCCCGCAGGCGGCGAGCGCGAGCAGCGGCAGCAGCGCGAGCGCGGCCAGCGCCGCGCGCCGGCCGGCGTCCGGCGCGCGCGGGGGCCCGGCGTCCGCCGCGCCGCGCGGATCGACTGGCTGCGTCCTCACAGCCACTTGCGCCGCGCCGCGCGCGCCGCGCGCAGCACGCTGGCGGGCGCCGTGCCGCCATGGCTGCGCCGCGAGCGCACCGAGTTGTCGACGCCGAGCACGCCGAGCACGTCCTTCGTGATCCGCTTGTCGACGGCGCGCATCGCCGCCAGCGGCAGGTCCGGCAGGTCGCAGCCGCGCTCCTCGGCAAGGCGCACGAGGCGCCCCGTGACATGGTGCGCCTCGCGGAAGGGCAGGCCCGCCGCGCGCACGAGCCAGTCGGCGAGGTCGGTGGCAGTGGAGAAGCCGCCGCCCGCCGCCGCGCGCATGCGCGCGGGATTGGCCTTCATGTCGGCGATCATCCCGGCCATCGCGGCGAGGCTGAGCTCGATCGCGTCGGCCGCCTCGAAGATCGCCGGCTTGTCGTCCTGCATGTCCTTGCCATAGGTCAGCGGCAGGCCCTTGAGGATCATGGTCAGGCGCACGAAGGCGCCGAGCGTGGCGCCCGCCTTGCCGCGCACCAGCTCGGCGGCGTCGGGGTTGCGCTTCTGCGGCATGATCGAGCTGCCGGTCGTGAAGGCGTCGGACAGCGACACGAAGCCGAAGAGCGGGTTCGTCCAGATCACCAGCTCCTCGGCCAGGCGCGAGAGATGCGTCGAGCAGATCGAGCAGGCGGCGAGGAACTCGAGGCCGAAGTCGCGGCTGGCGACGGAGTCCAGCGAGTTGTCGGTCGGCCCGTCGAAGCCAAGCGCCTTCGCCGTCGCGTGGCGATCGATGGGGAAGGACGTGCCGGCGAGCGCCGCGGCGCCGAGCGGCGAGCGGTTGCCGCGCCTGGCCGCGTCGGCGAAGCGGCCGCGGTCGCGGCCGAGCATCTCGACATAGGCGAGCATGTGGTGCCCGAAGGTCACGGGCTGGGCCGGCTGCAGGTGCGTGTAGCCCGGCATGATCGTGCCGGCATGCGCCTCGGCCTGGGCGAGGAGCGCGCGCTGGAGCTCGCGGATCATCGCGTCGGCGCGCGCGCAGGCGGCGCGCAGCCAGAGCGCGAGGTCGGTCGCGACCTGGTCGTTGCGCGAGCGCGCGGTGTGCAGGCGGCCGGCCGGCTTGCCGATGAGCTCGGCCAGCCGCGCCTCGACGTTCATGTGGATGTCCTCCAGCGCGGTGCTGAAGGCGAACTTGCCTGCCTCGATCTCGGCGGCGACCTTCTTGAGGCCGCGGGTGATCCTGGCCGCGTCGGCCGGACGGACGATCCCCTGCCGCGCGAGCATCGCGACATGCGCGAGCGAGCCCTGGATGTCCTCGCGCCACAGGCGCCGGTCGACGTCGATCGAGGCGTTGATCGCGGTCATCACCGCGGCGGGACCCGCGGCGTAGCGGCCGCCCCAGAGCTGGTTGGCGGGCGCGTTCGCGCGCGCCCTGCGGCGCTTGCTGTCAGGCATGGCTGGAAGTCCCGGCGAAGCTGTGGATGAAAGCGTTGCGGCGGCCTGTTATAGGCCAGCGCATGCGGGACACGCATCCATGAATCTGGCGTCGCTGCGCCTCGTCGTCGCCCTCGTCGCGCTGGTGCTGGCGGGTGTCGTGCTGGCCCTCGTGTTCTTCGACCGGATGGCGCCGCCGCCACCGCCGCCTGCGCCGTCGCCGCAGGCGCGCAACCTCGGCCAGTGGCAGCCGGCCACCACGCGCGGCGAGCCGGTCGCGCTCGATTTCGTCGATGGCGCGGGCGCGGCGCGCAGCCTCGCCGAATGGCGCGGGCGCGTCGTCCTGGTCAATCTCTGGGCGACGTGGTGCGCGCCCTGCGTCGAGGAGATGCCGGCGCTCGACCGCATCGCCGCCCGCCTGGGCGGGCCCGACTTCGACGTCGTCGCGATCTCGGTCGATCGCCAGGGCGCCGCCGTCGTCGCCCCGTTCCTCGGGAAGCTCGGCCTGACGAGGCTGGCGCCCTACCTCGACCCGTCGAACGCGGCCGTGCGCGTGCTCGGCGCGCCGGGATTGCCCGTCTCGGTCGTGCTCGACCGCGAGGGCCGCGAGCTTGGCCGCGTGCTCGGCGCCGCCGAATGGGACTCGCCCGCGTTCGAGGCGCTGCTTCGCCGCGCCATCGGCTCGTGATGGCGTCGCCCGGGGCGGGGGCGGACGCCGCGCCCGACCCGATGTCCTGGATCGCCCGGCTGGTCGCGGCCGACGCGCGCGCCGTCGCGCAACTGCGCGTGGTGCGCGACCTGGCGCTGCCCGACTGGTGCATCGCTGCCGGTTTCCTGCGCGACCGCGCCTGGGACGCGCTCCACGGGCTGGCGCCGCGGCGCGAGCGGAACGACGTCGACGTGCTCTTCTTCGATCCGTCGGACGCCGGTCGCGCGCGCGAGGCGGATGCCGAGGCGCGGCTCGCCCGCGCGTTCCCGGACGCCGCGTGGGAGGTGCGCAACCAGGCGCGCATGCATGTCGCGAAGGGCCTTCCGCCCCATCGCGACACCGCGCACGCCATGACCTTCTGGCTCGAGACGCCCACCGCCGTGGGCATCCGCCTCGAAGCCGACGACACGCTCGCGATCGTCGCCCCCTTCGGCGTCGACGACCTCCTCGGCCTGGCCTGCCGCCCGACGCCGTGGGGCGCCGCCAGGCGCGGGGACTACGACGCGCGAATCGCCGCGAAGCGATGGCGCGCGCACTGGCCGGGGCTCCGGTTCGAGGAGCCTCGCCCCCGGGCGGAGCTGCCCGCCCCGGGCTGGTGCCGGACGGATCAGCGCGTCGGGACGGGCTTCTCGCCGCTGTAGTCGTAGAAGCCGCGCTTCGCCTTGCGGCCGAGCCAGCCGGCCTCGACGTACTTCACGAGCAGCGGGCAGGGGCGGTACTTGGAATCCGCGAGGCCGTCGTGGAGCACGTGCATCACCGCGAGGCAGGTGTCGAGGCCGATGAAGTCGGCGAGCTCGAGCGGGCCCATCGGGTGGTTCGCGCCGAGCTTCATCGCGGTGTCGATCGACTCGACGTTCCCGACGCCCTCGTAGAGCGTGTAGACCGCCTCGTTGATCATCGGCAGCAGGATGCGGTTGACGATGAAGGCCGGGAAGTCCTCGGCCACCGCCGCCGACTTGCCGAGCTTCCTCGTCAGGTCGCGGATGGCGACGAAGCATTCCTCGCTGGTCGCGATGCCGCGGATGATCTCCACCAGCTTCATGATCGGCACGGGGTTCATGAAGTGCATGCCGATGAACCGCGCGGGGCGGTCGGTCATCGCCGCGAGCCGTGTGATCGAGATCGAGGAGGTGTTCGACGCGATGATCGCGTCGGGCCTCAGCACCGGGCAGAGCTTGCGGAAGACCTCGCGCTTGAGCGCCTCGTTCTCGGGCGCCGCCTCGATGACGAGGTCGCAGTCGCCGAACAGCGCGTAGTCGGTCCCGGTCGAGACGCGCGCGAGCGTCTGCGCCTTCTGCTCGGCCGTGATCGTGCCCTTGGACAGCTGCCGGTCGAGGTTGCCGCCGATCGTCCTGAGGCCGCGGTCGATCGCCTCCTGGTTGACGTCGAGCATCCGGACCGCGTGCCCGGAGGCGGCGCAGACATGCGCGATGCCGTTGCCCATCTGGCCGGCGCCGACGATACCGATCGTGCTGATCATGCCACTGGCTCCTGGTCGATCACTTGCGCGGCGGCAGCGCGGCCGCCAGTTCCGGGACGAGCTTGAAGAGGTCGCCGACGAGGCCGTAGTCGGCGACCTGGAAGATCGGCGCCTCCTCGTCCTTGTTGATGGCGACGATCACCTTCGAATCCTTCATGCCGGCGAGGTGCTGGATGGCGCCGGAGATGCCGACCGCGACATAGAGGTCGGGCGCCACGACCTTGCCGGTCTGGCCGACCTGGTAGTCGTTCGGGACGTAGCCCGCGTCGACGGCCGCGCGCGAGGCGCCGACCGCCGCGCCGAGCTTGTCGGCGAGCGGCTCGAGGTAGGTCTTGAAGTTCTCGCCGTTCGCCATGCCGCGCCCGCCCGAGACCACGATGCGCGCGGAGGTCAGTTCCGGGCGCTCGGACTTCGACAGCTCGGAGCGCAGGAAGGACGAAAGCCCGGCGTCGGCGGCGTCGCCGATGGCCTCGATCGGCGCCGCGCCGCCCTCGGCCGCGGCGGGCGGGAAGGCCGTGCCGCGCACGGTGATGACGCGGATCGCGTCCTTCGACTGCACGGTCGCCAGCGCGTTGCCGGCGTAGATCGGGCGCACGAAGGTGTCGGCGGAGACGACCTGGATCACCTCCGAGACCTGCTGGACGTCGAGCAGGGCGGCGACGCGCGGCATGATGTTCTTGCCGACGGTGGTCGACGCGGCGACCACGTGGCCGTAGCCGGCGGCCAGCCGCGCGACCAGCGGCGCGATGTTCTCGGCGAGCGGGTGGCCGCAGGAGGGCGCGTCCACCTTCAGCACCTTCGCGACGCCCGCGACGCGCGCGGCCGCGGCGGCGGCGCCGTCGCAGCCATGGCCGGCGACGAGGACATGCACCTCGCCGAGCTGCGCGGCGGCGGTGACGGCGTTGAGCGTCGCGGCCCGGAGCGACGCGTTGTCGTGGTCGGCGAGGACGAGGACGCTCATCTCAGATCACCTTGGCTTCGTTCTTCAGCTTGTCGACGAGCTCGCCGACGTCCTTGACCTTGACGCCCGCGAGGCGCTTGGCCGGCTCGGCGACCTTCAGCGTCACCAGGCGCGGCGCCGCGTCGACGCCCAGCGCCTCCGGCGTCAGCGTCTCGATCGGCTTCTTCTTCGCCTTCATGATGTTGGGCAGCGAGGCGTAGCGCGGCTCGTTGAGGCGCAGGTCGGTGGTCACCACCGCCGGCAGCCGGAGCGCCAGCGTCTCGAGGCCGCCATCGACCTCGCGCGTCACCTCGAGCCCGCCCTCGGCCGGCGCCACCTTCGAGGCGAATGTGCCCTGCGACCAGCCGAGCAGCGCGGCGAGCATCTGGCCCGTCTGGTTGCTGTCGTCGTCGATCGCCTGCTTGCCGACGATGACGAGCTGGGGCGCCTCGCGCTCGGCGATCGCCTTGAAGAGCTTGGCGACCGCGAGCGGCTGCAGCTCGGCGTCGGTCTGCACGAGGATGCCGCGATCGGCCCCCATCGCGAGCGCCGTGCGCAGCGTCTCCTGCGACGCCGCCGGCCCCATGGACACCGCGACGATCTCGGTCGCGATGCCCTTTTCCTTGAGGCGGACCGCTTCCTCGACGCCGATCTCGTCGAAGGGGTTCATGGACATCTTGACGTTGGCGGTCTCGACGCCCGTGCCGTCCGCCTTCACGCGGACCTTCACGTTGTAGTCGATGACGCGCTTGACCCCGACCAGGACCTTCATCGGATGACGCTCTTTTCTTGTGGAAAATCCGTCACTTAGTGACGAGTTGCGAGTAGGCCGCGCAAAATAGGGCCCGGCCGCGGGCAAGTCAACGCGCCCTCCGCGCATCCCCCACCCCCCGCGCGGACTTTGCTACACTCCGGGCCAGCGGACGCCCGGGGAAACGGGGCCGCGGCAGGGGAGACGACACGAGATGATCACGCGTGCCCAGCTGCTGGCGATCATGCCCAACGCCGCGCCCGCGGCGCCCCAGTACCTGCGCCCGCTCGGCGAGGCGATGGGGCGCTACGCGATCGACAGGCCTGCGCGCCAGGCCGCCTTCCTCGCCCAGCTCGCGCATGAATCCGGCCAGCTGCGGCGCGTGCAGGAGAACCTCAACTACGCCTGGGACGGGCTGCGGAAGGTCTTCCCGCGCCATTTCCGAAGCGACGCCGAGGCGCAGGCCTATGACCGCCAGCCCGAGCGCATCGCCAACCGCGTCTACGCCAACCGCATGCTCAACGGCGACGAGGCGAGCGGCGACGGCTGGCGCTTCCGCGGCCGCGGCCCGATCCAGGTGACCGGTCGCGAGAACTACCGCAAGGCCGGCCAGGCGCTGGGCATCGGGCTCGAGAGCGATCCCGACCGCATGCTCGACCCCGCGACGGGCTGCCTCGCCGCGGCGTGGTTCTGGCACTCGCGCGGACTCAACACGCTCGCCGACGCGGACAGCGAGAACGGCTTCCGCGAGATCACGCGCCGCATCAACGGCGGGTTCCTCGGGCTCGAGGAGCGGATCCACTACTGGGAGCGCGCGCGCCAGGTCCTCGGCCTGCCCGATTTCGGGCCCGTGATGGCGCAGCGCATGGGCGCCGTGCGCATGCCGCCCGGCACGCGCCCGGTCTACGCGCCCGTCGAGGAGCCCGCGCCCGCCCCGCAGCCGCCCGTGCCTGCGCCGAAGCCCGGCGCGAAGTCCAGGCCCAGGCCGAAGGTCAAGCCGAAGGCCAAGGCAAGGGCGAAGCCCGTGGCCAAGGCCAAGCGGGTGGCCGCCCCGCCGGCAAGGCGCAAGGCCGCCGCGACGCCCCCTGCCGCCGCGAAGCGGTCCGCGCCGAAGCGCAAGGCTGCCGCGCGGCGCGGGAAGCCGCGCCCGCGGCGCTGACGCGTCAGCGGTTGGAGCCGGGGACCCAGAGCACGTCGCGCCTGCCGTCCTCGTTGAGGTGGCGCGACAGCACGAAGAGATGGTCGGAGAGCCGGTTGGCGTAGCGCACGGCCGCGGGGTTGACCGGCTCCGTCGCGGCGAGTTCCACGATCAACCGCTCCGCGCGCCGTGCCACCGTGCGCGCGAGATGCAGGTAGGCCGCGGCCGGCGAGCCACCCGGCAGGATGAAGGAATCGAGCGGCGCGAGCTTCTCGTTCATCGCGTCGATCTCGTGCTCCAGCCGCTCGACCTGGCGGTCGCTGATCCGCAGCGGCGGGTATTTCGGGTTTTCCTCCTCGGGCGTGCAGAGATCCGCGCCGAGGTCGAAGAGGTCGTTCTGGATGCGGCCGAGCATCGCGTCGGCGTCGCCCGTCGCGTGCAGCCGCGCGATGCCGACCGCCGAGTTCGCCTCGTCGACGGTGCCGAAGGCCGCGACCCGGGTCGAGGACTTGGACACGCGCGCGCCGTCGCCGAGAGAGGTCTCCCCGGCGTCTCCGCCGCGGGTGTAGATGCGCGTCAGTCGTACCATCAGCCGAGCCTCGGGAGCAGGAAGTAGAGCGCGATGAGCAGCAGCGCCGCCGCCTGCGAGGCGACGCGCGCGCGCATGAGCCGGTTGCCCCATCGGGCGTTGGCCGCGCCGCCCCTGGCCATCACGGCGAGCCCGGCGAAGAGGGAGGCGACGACCGCGAGCGCGGCCGCGGCGATGAGGTAGGGGAGGAGGGTCTGCATCATCTGGATCCGCCCATGTAGCGCGTCGCGCGGCTCAGGCCAGCGTGAAGGTGAAATCGCGACGCTCGGCCGCCAGCCGCCGCAGCAGGCCGCACAGCGCGTCGAAGTCGGCGCCCAGCCTCTCCCGCGCGCGCGCATGGTCGCGCCAGACGATCGCGAAGGGGCCGCGGACCTCGCCGCGCAGCACGTCCCAGAGCGCGTCGAGGTTGCGCGGCGCGGCCTCCCCGAGGCCGAGCTCGCGCCCGATCCGGGCCAGCGCCGCTGCCTTGTCCGGCAGCCCGGCGTCGAGCAGGACGGTCTTCATCGCGGCACCTCGCGGAAGCTCTGGTAGTGGTCGGTGGTGACGTAGACGAGCCTGTCGGAGGAGAAGACGAGCCGGCGCGCGCCGCGGCGCCCGCAGGCAAAGTCGAGGTCCGCCTCGCGCCAGCTGCGCCCCTGCCTCTCCGGCAGGCGCCGCTCGTAGTTGCCGAAGCGGTCGCCGCCGATGGCCCGGCCGCGCGCGACGCGGCACAGGTCCTCGCCCGGTCGCCAGCCGAGGCGCTCGGCCTCGCGCTTGTCGACGTAGCGCGCGGGAAGCCTGCCGTCGCGGCGCACCGACAGCACCGTCTCGACGAAGCCGTCGATGTCGCGCAGGCCGAGCTCGGCCGCGAAGGCGGACAGGCGCTGCTCCTCGGGCGAGCGCGCGGAGGCGGGCCCGCCGAGGCATGCGGCGAGGAGGACGAGGAGCAGGAGCAGCCTGCGAAGGACCATGCGACCGGCGCCCTCAGTTGCGCGATGCCAGCAGGCCGCGCACGACGACCTGCGCCTGGATCTCGGCGGCGCCCTCGAAGATGTTCAGGATGCGCGCGTCGACGAGCAGCCGCGAGACCTCGTATTCCTCGGCATAGCCGTTGCCGCCATGGACCTGCACGGCGTTGTCCGCAGCCGACCAGGCCGCGCGCGCGGCCCAGAGCTTCGCCATGCCGGCCTCGATGTCGCAACGCCTGTCCTCGTCCTTCGCGCGCGCCGCGGCGAGGGTGAGCTGGCGCGCGATCGTCGCGTCGACCGCGATCGCGGCGAGCTTGTGGGCGACGCGCGGGAACGCGGCGATCGGGCGGCCGAACTGCATGCGCCCGCGCGCGTAGGAGAGCGCCGCGGCGAGCGCCGCGCGCGCGACGCCGACGGCGCGCGCGGCGGTCTGGATCCGCGCGGATTCGAAGGTGGCCATCAGCTGGCGGAAGCCCTGGCCCTCGACGCCGCCCAGCAGCGCGTCGCCGGGCACCTCGAAGCCGTCGAAGGCGAGCTCGTATTCCTTGAGCCCGCGATAGCCGAGCACGCGGATCTCCGTGCCCGTCAGGCCGGGCACGGGGAAGGGATCGGCCTCGGTGCCGCGCGGCTTCTCCGCCAGCAGCATCGACAGGCCGTCATGGCGGTCCTCGGGCCGGCCCGTGCGCACGAGCAGCGTCATGAGGTCGGCGCGCGCCGCGTGGGTGATCCAGGTCTTCGCGCCGTGCACGCGCCAGCGGTCGCCGTGGCGCGTGGCGCGGGTGCGCAGGCCGGCGAGGTCGCTGCCGGTGTCGGGCTCGGTGAACACGGCCGTCGGCAGGATCGAGCCGTCGGCGATGCGCGGCAGGAAGCGCGCCTGCTGCGCTTGCGTGCCGCCGAGGCGCACGAGCTCGGCCGCGATCTCGGAGCGCGTGGCGAGCGAGCCGACGATCAGCGAGGCGGCCGAGAGCTCCTCCGTGCTCGCGCACATCGCGGCCTTGCCGAGGCCGAGCCCGCCGAACGCCTCGGGCACGGTGAGCCCGAAGACGCCGAGCGCGGCGACGCCGTCCACCACGTCCATCGGCACCAGCGCGTCGGCGCGGTGCCAGGCCTGCGCGTGGGGGGCGACACGCTCGCGCGCGAAGCGGCGCAGGCTCGCCGCCATCGCGTCGATCGCCTCGTCGCCGTAGCTCGGCTCGAGGATGGATTCGTCGAGCAGCGCGGCGAGGCGCTCGCGCGCGGCCGGCGTCGCCGCCGCGACCAGCGCGGCGACGGCCGGGTCGGCGAGCAGCGCGGCGGCCTCGGCGCCGAGCCCGAGATCCGCGGGCCGCGCGACCTCGCCCTGGCTCATCGCGATGCCCGTGCCGAGCTGCAGCAGGAGCTCCGCGGCGCCCAGCGCGGCGACCAGCTCGTCGCGCTCGCCGAGGCGGCCCGACGCCGCCAGCGCGTCGCGCCAGCCGAGCAGCGCGCGCAGCCCCGCGACCGTGGCTGCGGCCCAGGCGTAGCCATGCGCGGCGAACTGGTGCGCGTCGAGAGCCCGCGCGTCGATCCGGCCGCCCGGCGCGACGCGCGCGGCGACGGCGGCGCGCGCGGCGGCGAGGTAGCGCTCGGCGGCCTCGAGCGGGCGCGTGTCGATGGTCCCTGGCATGGCGGCGCGCAATCTGGTCCGCCCCACCGCCGGGGTCAATCCGCAGGGCGCGCGCCCGCGCCGCGCTTGTGCCCGGCGCGCGGAGGCGGCAGCTTCCCGGCGCCATGTCCTTCCTCGACCGCATCGCCGAGTGCAACCGGCACGACCTTTCCGGCTTCGCGCCCTTCCGCGTCGCTGGCGCGCGCGTGGGCTGGATCCGCCACGCGCTCGCGCAGCGCCTCTCGGCGCGGCGCGACGTCTTCGCGCCCGACGCCGATGGCGGCCTGTCGTTGCGCGACGAGCTCGCGGACCACGCCGCGCGCAGCGCCGCGATGGACGACGTGGTGCGCGGGCTGGAGCGCGACGGGCTGGTGACCGGCCGGCGCGACGAGTTCTACCCGGTGGCGCCGCATGTCGGCTCGCCGCCGCTGATGCAGGTCGAGCGCGCGGCGGTGGCGGCCTTCGGCATCGCGGCTTGCGGCGTGCACATGACCGGCTTCGTGCGGCGGCCCGACGGCATCCATGTCTGGGTGCCGCGGCGCGCGCGCGGCAAGTCGACCTACCCGGGCATGCTCGACAACACCGTCGCCGGCGGCCTGCCCGTCGGCATCGGGATCTTCGAGAACCTCGTCAAGGAATGCGCCGAGGAGGCGGCGATCCCGGCCGAGCTGGCGCGGCGCGCGATCCCGGTGGGCGCGATCGCCTACTGCATGGAGGCGCCGGACGGGCTGAAGCCGGACGTGCAGTTCTGCTTCGACCTCGAGCTGCCCGCCGACTTCGTGCCGCGCCCCGCCGACGGCGAGATGGAAGGCTTCGAGCTCTGGCCCGTCGCGCGCGCCATGGCGACGGTGCGCGACACGCGCGAGTTCAAGTTCAACTGCAACCTCGTGCTGATCGACTTCTTCCTGCGCCATGGCCTGGTCGCGCGCGACGACCCGCAGCACGACGCGCTCTGCGCGGGGCTGCGCCGCTTCGCGTGACGCGGCGCGCGGCGGCGGGCATGCTCGCGCCGCAGGAAGACGGGGAGGGATCGATGGCGGACGCGCGCGTGGCGATGGTTTCCGGGGCGAATCGCGGCATCGGCCTGGCGATCGCGCGCGAGATGGCGCGCCGCGGCTGCGCGCTCAGCCTTGGCGTCCGGCGCCCGCAGTCCCTGCCGGCGGAGCTGCGCGCGCTGGGCGAGGAGCGGCTGCTCGTCCATCGCTACGAGGCCGCGGAGCCGGCTGCGGGCGACGCCTGGGTCGCGGCGACGGTCGCGCGCTTCGGCCGCATCGACATCCTGGTCAACAACGCGGGCATCGCGCCGCAGGTCCAGCTGGAGACCGGCAGCGACGCCGACCTCGACGCGCTGCTCGACATCAACGTGAAGGGACCCTTCCGGCTGCTGCGCGCGGCGTTCCCGCACCTCAAGCGCGCCGGCAATGGCCGCGTGGTCAACGTCGCCTCGCTGTCGGGCAAGCGCGTGCTCGGCCTCAACGCGGGCTACCAGATGGCCAAGCACGCCGTGGTCGCGCTGAACCACGCCGTGCGGCGCGCGGGCTGGGAGCACGGCATCCGCTCGACCGCGCTCTGCCCGGGCTTCGTCAACACCGACATGGTCGCCGGCCACGACGGGATCGACATGTCGCAGGTGACCCAGCCCGAGGACCTCGCCGCGCTGTGCGGCATGGTCGTCGACCTGCCCAACAGCGCCTCGGTCGCCGAGCTGCTGGTCAACTGGCGGCTCGAGCCCTCGCTGTGAGCGCGCGCGGGTTGGCGGCGCGCGCCGGCCGGATGTAGCCTCGCCGCCGATGCAGTTCTCCAGGGTGAAACCGCGCGCGAGCGCGGAGGTCGCGTTCGCCATCGACGGCAGGCCGGCGCGCGCGCGCGTCGGCGACACGCTGATGACGGCGATCCTCCTCAACGCCCCGGCGCTGCGCCGGTTCGAGTTCGGCGACGGCGCGCGCGCGGGCTTCTGCCTGATGGGCGCGTGCCAGGACTGCTTCGTCGCGCTCGCCGATGGCGCGCGCGTGCGCGCCTGCACCACGCTGGTGGCCGAGGGCATGCACGTCGTCACGGGGACGGGCGGTGGCTGAGCCGCGCGTCGTCGTGGTCGGGGCGGGGCCCGCGGGCATGCGCGCCTGCGCGGCGCTCGTCGAGGCCGGGCTGCGGCCGGTGCTGGTCGACGAGGCCGCGCGGCCCGGCGGCCGCATCTACCAGCAGCCGCCCGAGGGTGCCGGGCGCCCGGCGCACGAGCTCTATGGCCTCGAGGCGGCGAAGGCCACGCGCATCCACGCGCTCGCGCCCGAGCTCGCGGGCCGCGTCGACCATCGCGCCGAGACGCTGGCGTGGAACTGCTTCGAGGACGCGCTCGACCTGCTCGGGCCCGAGGGGCCGTCGCGCCTCGCCTTCGACGCGCTCGTGCTGGCGACCGGGGCGACCGACCTCGCGCTGCCCTTCCCGGGCTGGACGCTTCCCGGCGCCTACGCGCTGGGCGGCGCGCAGATCGCGCTCAAGACGCAGGGCTGCGCGATCGGGCGTCGCGTCGCGTTCCTCGGCGCCGGGCCGCTGCTGCCGCTGGTGGCATGCCAGTACATGGAGGCGGGCGTCGACGTCGCGGCGGTGCTCGACGCGACGCCCTTCCTCGCGAAGCTGCGCGGCCTGCCGCGCATGCTCTTCGCGCCGGCGACGCTGGCCAAGGGCATGCTCTACGTCGCGCGGCTGAGGCGCGCGGGCGTGCCGATGTTCTTCGACGTGCGCCGGCCGCGCGCGGAGGGCGACGGGCGCGTCGAGCGCCTGCGCTTCGAGGCCGGCGGGGTCGAGCGCGAGGTCGCCTGCGACGCGATCGGCGCCTCGTTCGGGCTGCGCAGCGAGACGCAGCTCGCCGACCTCGCGGGCTGCCGCTTCGAGTTCGACCCGCGCACGCGCCAGCACGTGCCCGCGCGCGACGCCGCCGGCCGCAGCTCGCGCCGGCACGTCTATGTCGCGGGCGACGGCGCGGGCATCGGCGGGGCCGACGCCGCCGAGCTGGCGGGGGAGCGCGCGGCGCTCGCGCTGCTCGAGGATCTTGGCCTGTCCTTCGACGCCAACCGCGCGGCCTGGCTCGAGGGGCGCCTCGCGCGGCTCGACGTCTTCCGCCGCGGGCTGGAGGCGGCCTATCCCTTCCCCGCGCACATGGTCCGCGACCTCGACGACGCGACGATGCTCTGCCGCTGCGAGGGCATAGCCACCGGCGCGCTGCGCGAGGCGGCGACGGCCAGGGGCGCGATCGAGCTCAACCGCGCGAAGGCCTTCACGCGCGTGGGCATGGGGCGTTGCCAGGGACGCATGTGCGGCCGCGCGGCGGCGGAGGTCCTTGCCGTGGCGCGCGGCGCCGATCTTGCCTCGGCGGGGCGGCTGCGCGCGCAGCCGCCGGTCAAGCCGATCCCGATGCTGCCGGAGCTCCTGTCGTGAGCGCGCCCGTCTTCGACGTCGCGATCATCGGCGGCGGCACCGCCGGCTGCGCCGCCGCGCTCGCGCTGCGCCAGCGCGGCATGAGCGTCGTCCTGCTCGACAAGGGCGCGTGCGGCGCGATGGCGAGTGGCACGAATTTCGGCGGCGTGCGCCGCCAGGGCCGCGACTTCCGCGAGATGCCGCTGGCGACGCGCTCGCGCGCGATCTGGGACAGGCTGCCCGCGATCGTGGGCGAGGACTGCGAGTTCCGCGCCACCGGGCACATCAAGCTCGCGCGCGACGAGGCCGAGATGGCGGAGCTCGAGCGCTATGCGCGCGAGGCGCGCGACCATGGCCTGGAGCTGTCGGTCGTCGGCGGCAACGCGGTGCGCGCGCTCTATCCCTGGCTCGGGCCGAAGGTGGTCGGGGCCTCGCTCTGCGCCGACGACGGGCAGGCCAACCCGCGCCTCGTCGCGCCGGCCTTCGCGCGCGCGGCGCGCGCCGCCGGCGCGGACATCCGCGAATTCGCGAAGGTGGAGGGTGCGCGCTGGACCGGCTCGGCCTTCGAGGTCGAGGCCGGCCCCGCCTCGGCGCACGCGCGCCGTCTCGTCAACGTCGCCGGCCTCTGGGGCGGCGAGGTCGCGGCCTGGTTCGGCGAGGGCGTGCCCATCAGGCCGCTCTGCCCCAACATGGTGGTGACGGAGCCGCTGCCTTACTTCATCGACCGCTCGATCGGCGTGTGCGGCGGCAACGTCTATGCGCGGCAGGTCGAGCGCGGCAACGTCATCTTCGGCGGCGGGCGCGGCTGGGGCGACGCGCAGGCCGGCCTGTCGCGCCCGCGCGCCGAGGTCGCGCGCGACGCGATGGCGCGCGCCCTCGAGATCCTGCCGCAGCTGCGCGACGCGCGGATCATCCGCACATGGACCGGCTTCGACGGCGAGATGCCGGACGACATTCCGGTCATCGGCCCGAGCCTCACCACGCCCGGCCTCGTCCACGCCTTCGGCTTCTCCGGCCACGGCTTCCAGCTCGGCCCCGCGATGGGCGAGATCGTCGCCGAGCTGGTCGCGGATGGCCGTACCCCTTCTCCGGTCGAGCCCTTCTCGATCGGCAGATTCGCGAGCGCGCCGCCGGCGCCTCGGCTAACCTGAGTCCATGACCAAGGGAGGTTGACGACATGAACAAGACGACGACCATGCTGCTCGCCGCGACGGCGATCGGCCTCGCCAGCGCCCCGGCGCTCGCGCAGAAGGTCCTCAGCGTCGGCATGGCCGCGCAGGACGTCCAGCAGATGGACCCGCACCGGATGACGACCACCCAGGACCGGCCGATGGCCAGCTGGATGTTCAACGGCCTGATGCGCTCCAAGCCGGGCACGATCAGCCTCGACGACCTCGAGCCGGACCTCGCGGAGAGCTACGAGGTCTCCGCCGACCGCCTGACCTGGACCTTCAAGCTGCGCCGCGGCGTGCAGTTCCACCGCGGCTTCGGCGAGCTGACCGCCGACGACGTCGTCTTCTCGATCCGCCGCGCGGGCGATTCGAAGACCTCGGCCTTCGCCTCCGACTTCGCGGCGGTGGACAAGGTCGAGGCCGTCGACTCCCACACCGTTCGCATCACCCTCAAGAACCGCGTGCCCTTCCTGCTCGGCTCGCTCCTCAACTACCAGGGCGGCTTCATCGTCTCGAAGAAGGCGGTCGAGCAGTTCGGCGACAACTTCAAGCTCAACCCCGTCGGCACCGGCCCCTTCGCCTTCAAGGAGCACAGGCCGAACGACCGCGTGACCTTCGAGGCGCATGCCGGGCATTTCCGCGGCAAGCCCAAGATCGACACCGTGCACTACCGCTTCATCCAGTCCGACGCGAGCCGCGACCTCGCCTTCCAGGCCAACGAGATCCAGGTGATCTACGGGCGCCAGGACCAGGTCTGGGCGGAGCGCACGAAGGCGCTGCCGAACACCATCGTCGACGTCATACGCCCGGCCGAGTTCGGGCTCCTGCACCTCAACACGACGATGAAGCCGCTCGACGACAAGCGCGTGCGCCTCGCCATCGCTCATGCCGTCAACCGCGACGAGGTCGCGCGCGGCCGCGGGCCCCTGCTCCAGGTGCCGGGCAAGTCGATGATCCCCACCGGCTATGTCGGCAGCGACGACCAGGTGCCGCTGCCCGCGCACGACATCGCGAAGGCGCGGGCGCTGCTCGCGGAGGCGGGCTTCCCGAACGGCGTGCAGATCAAGGCGATCCACACGCAGCTGCCGGGCATGCTGAGCACGATCCAGATCGTGCAGGCGCAGCTCAAGCGCGCGGGCATCGACATGGTCATCGACCTCGTCGACCACCAGACGTTCCACGCGCAGATCCGCCAGAACCTCTCGGGCATCGTGCACTACTCGGCGGCGCGCTTCCCGGTGGCGGACATCTACCTCACGCAGTTCTACCACTCGCGTTCGATCATCCAGACGCCGACCGCGGTGACGAACTTCTCGCACTGCAAGTTGGCCGACGCCGACATCGAGGCGGCGCGCATCGAGACCGACCCGGCCAAGCAGAAGGCCTTCTGGTCGGCCGCGCAGCGCAAGATCAACGACGAGGTCTGCGCCGTCGCCCTCACCGAGAGCTTCTCGGTCTGGGCGCGCAGGTCGAACGTCGACTACGGCTACAAGGCGGAGGGCTTCCTCAACCTCGGCCCGCAGCTGACCGAGGCTTCGACGATCAACTGACGACCGGCCGCCACGGCGGCCGGCGGCATGGGCCCTTCCCGCGCAGGCGGGGAGGGCCCTTCGCCTTTTCAGGGGAAGCCGAGCCCTCGGCGCAGCGCCGCCGGATCGACGCCTGCCGCGCGCATGGAGGCGAGGGTCGGCGCGCCCTCGCGCTTGGCCAGCCGCGTCCCGTCCGCCGCGCGCAGCAGCGCGTGGTGGTGCCAGCGCGGCGTCGACAGTCCGAGCAGCGCCTGCAGCAGGCGATGGACATGGGTGGCGTGGAACAGGTCCTCGCCGCGCGTCACCAGCGTCACGCCCTGCAGGTGGTCGTCGAGCGTGACGGCGAGGTGGTAGCTCGCCGGCATCTCCTTGCGCGCCAGCACGACGTCGCCGAGCGAGAGCGGGTCGGCCGCGACGGTGCCTGCGCGCTCGTCCTCCCATGAGAGCGGTCCCGAGAGCGCGAGCCCCTTCGCGACGTCCAGGCGCAGCGCATGCGCCTCCCCGCTTGCGAGGCGGCGCGCGCGCTCCTCCGCCGGCATGGAGCGGCAGATGCCGGGATAGACGGGCCCGTCCGGCCCGTGCGGCGCGCCGCCTGCCCGCGCGATCTCCGCGGCGATGTCGCGCCGCGTGCAGAAGCAGGGATAGAGCACGCCCATCTCGCCGAGCCGCGCGAGCGCGCCCGCGCAGTCCTCCATGTGCCGCGACTGGCGGCGCACGGGCTCCTCCCAGGACAGGCCGAGCCAGGCGAGGTCCTCGAGGATCCCGCCGACGAATTCGTCGCGGCATCGCCCCGCGTCGATGTCCTCGATGCGCAGCAGGAAGCGCCCGCCCGCCGCGCGCGCGCGGCTCCACGCGAAGAGCGCGGAGAAGGCATGGCCCTTGTGCAGCCGCCCGGTGGGCGAGGGAGCGAAGCGCGTGACGACGGTCATCGCCCTCGACGCTACCACGCGACATCGGCTAGCAAGTCGCCATGTCCGGCTTCTTCACCCTCGAGGGACCGTCCTTCGGCCCCGCCGCCGGCGGGCGTCCGCGCTCGCTCGTCGTCCTGCTGCATGGCCTTGGCGCCGACGGCAACGACCTGATCCAGCTCGCGCCCTACTGGGCGGACCTGCTTCCGGGCACCGAGTTCCTGTCGCCCCATGCGCCCTTCCCCTGCGACATGGCTCCCTACGGGCGGCAATGGTTCAGCCTGCAGGACCGCGACCCGCATCGCATCCGCTCCGGCGTCGCGGCGGCCGCGCCGATCCTCGACGCCTTCATCGACGCCACGCTCGAGGCGCGTGGCCTGCCGGCCTCTGCGCTGGCGCTCGTCGGCTTCTCGCAGGGCACGATGATGTCGCTCTTCGTCGCGCCGCGCCGCGCGGCGGCGATCGCCGGCGTCGTCGGCTTCTCCGGCGCGCTGGTGGCGGCGGACGAACTGCCGGGCGCGGCCGTGTCGAAGCCGCCGGTGCTGCTCGTCCATGGCGATGCCGACCAGGTCGTGCCCTTCGGCGCGATGCAGGCGGCCGAGCGCGCGCTCACCGCCGCGGGCATACCCGTCGCCGCCGAGCGCCGCCCGGGCCTCGCCCACTCGATCGACGAACCCGGCCTCGAGAAGGCCGGCGCCTTCCTCGCGCGCGTCCTGCCGCGCTGAGCGCGTCGCGGCGCCGCGGGGCGGCCGCGTTGTTGTGCGCCATGGCGACTCGGCTTAGCCTTGCTCCAGACGGCCGCGATGCCGTGGGGCAGGGCGGTCGCGCACGCATACCCGAGCGCGAGGTGTTCCCTTGTCGGTCGAGTCCTGCCCGGCGCTGGTGCTGAACGCGGATTTCCGCCCGCTCAGCTATTTCCCGCTTTCCCTCTGGCCCTGGCAGGAGGCGGTGAAGGCCGTCTTCCTGGGCCGCGTGAACATCGTCTCGGAGTACGAGACCACGATCCGCTCGCCGTCGCGGCGCATGCGGCTGCCCTCGGTGATCTCGCTCAAGGAATACGTTCCAGCGGAGCGCCGGCCTGCGTTCACGCGCTTCAACGTCTTCCTGCGCGACCGCTTCTCCTGCCAGTACTGCGCGCAGCCCTTCCCGACGCCGGAGCTCACCTTCGACCACATCATCCCGCGCTCGCGCGGCGGCGCGACGACCTGGACGAACGTCGTCACCGCCTGCGGCTGCTGCAACCTCGCCAAGGGCAACCGCACGCCGGCGGAGGCGCGGATGTTCCCGCGCCGCGGCGCCCATGCGCCGAGCGCCCAGCAGCTGCAGGAGAACGGCCGCGCCTTCCCGCCGAACTTCCTGCACGAGAGCTGGCGCGACTTCCTCTACTGGGACAGCGAGCTCGATCCCGCCTGAGCGGCGGCGCGCAGCCGGTCGCGGGCCTGCGCGATGGCGGCGTCGAGGTCGAGGCGGGTGAGCCCGTCGCGGCGCAGCAGGGCGTGCAGCGTCGGGTCGTCGAGGAGCTCGCGCAGGTCGGGCTCGCCGAAGGTCGCTTCCGTCGCTTCGTCGCCTCTTTCCATGTGCCTTCCTCCCGTCGCGATGCCGCCTCGCCTGGCGACAACGCCCGGAGGAGAGCTTCGTTCCGAGGCGGCTTCGTGGCGGCCGCGCGGCGATCGGATGAAGGCGCGCCGCGCCTCAGGCGCGGGTGGACAGCCAGATCGCGAGCCGCGACCCGGCCTTGATGGCGGCGGAGAGCAGCTCGTAGCCGGGCGCCTCCGCGGCGCCGGCCTCCAGCGCCTCCTCGCGATGCCCGACCTCGTCGCGGCGGAAGCGTTCCAGCGTCCCGGCGAGCGCAGGGTCGGAGGCGGAGAGCTCGGCGACCTGCGCGGCATAGTGCTCGTCGATCACTTCCTCGACGGCCGCGGTGCAGGCCATGGCGGCCTTCTCGCCGAGCAGCGCCGTGCCCGCGCCCAGCGCGAAGCCGGCCACGTGCCAAAGCGGCGCCAGCAGCGTCGGGCGCACGCGGTTGTCGGGCAGCAGCTTCTCGAAGGCGGCGAGATGCTCCTGCTCCTGCGCCATCATGCGGCGGATCGCGGCGCCGGCAGGAGAGTCGCCGAGCACCGCGAGCTGGCCCTCGTAGATGCGCACGGCCCCGTATTCTCCCGCGTGGTCGACGCGCAGGATCTCGGCGAGGCGCTCGTCGGGCGTGGCGTCGCCGGGCCACGGCCCCTTGGTGGTGCCGTCTGTCATCGCTACCGGCCCAAGACTTGGCGCAGCGCCGCGCGCAGGGCAAGCCCGCCGCCCGCCAGCGCGACGAGCCCGTTCCACCCGGCCATCGAGATCCCGAGCATCGACCATGGGATGTCGGTGCAGCGCACGACCGGGGCGGCGAGGATCCGGCGCAGGCGCTCCTCCGCGCTCAGCCCCTGGCCGAGCGCGCTGCCGCAGGCCGCCGTCCCTTCCCACCAGCCCTGCTCGACGCCGACATGGAAGAAGGCGATGGCCGCGCCCGCCAGCGCCGCGAGCGCGGCGACCAGGAGGAGCGCGGCGGCGGCGCGCGGCGCATGGCGCGCCGCGGCGAGCGCGGCGCCGGCCGGCGCCAGCGCCGCCATCCAGGCGTAGCGCTGCCACCAGCACAGCGCGCAGGGGGCGAGGCCGCCGAGATGCTCGAAGCCGTATGCCGCCGCGAGCATCGCCGCGGCGAGCAGGGCGAGTGTGGCGGCGGGTCGCGCGTCGGCCATCATCGCGGCAGCAGGAAGCGCAGCGCCACGAAGCCGCCGACCAGCGCGATCGCGAGGATGGTCGTGACCAGCGTCAGGCGGCTCTCCACGAAGATGCGCACGGGCTCCCCGTAGCGCCGGATCAGCGCCGCCACGAGGAAGAAGCGGGCGCCGCGGGTGGCGATCGACGCCAGCACGAAGACCGGCAGGTCGAAGGCCGCGGCGCCGCTGGCGATGGTCACGACCTTGAACGGGATCGGGGTGAGGCCCTTGACCAGGATGATCCAGAGCCCCCACTCGCCATAGGCGGCGCGGAAGGACTCGAAGCCGCGCTGCAGGCCGTAGAGCTCGATGACCCAGCGGCCGACGGTCTCGAACAGGAAGAAGCCGATCGCGTAGCCGGCGAGGCCACCGAGCACCGAGGCGACCGTGCAGATCGTGGCCAGGTTCCAGGCGCGCGCGCGCGCCGCGAGCACCATGGGCACGAGCAGGACGTCGGGCGGGATGGGGAAGAAGGAGCTCTCGGTGAAGGAGACGACGGCGAGCGCGCGCGGCGCGTTCGCGCCGGCGGCCTTCCGCATCGTCCAGTCGTAGAGCGCGCGCAGCATCCGTGGCGAGCATCTACCAGCCCGCGCTGCCCGGCGGCAATGCGCGTGGCGCCGCGGCGCGCTTCCGTGCCCGCCGGGCGGCGCCTATGATGCGCACGCCGCGCGGCAGTGCCCCACTGGCGAAACGGTAGACGCGGCAGACTCAAAATCTGCTGTCCGCGAGGACGTGCTGGTTCAAGTCCGGCGTGGGGCACCAGGCGGCCGCGCGCTTGCGCGCGACCCGGCGCGCGCCCCATGGTGTCGCCCCGCGCGGCGGCGTCCGCCGCGCGCGAGCGTCAAGGGGAGGGCGTGCATGCCCGTCATCGGCGGCATCGACCATGTCGTGATCATCGTGCGCGACCTCGACGAGGCGCGCCGACGCATGGAGCGCCTCGGCTTCGCGCCGACGCCGCGCGGCGGCCACCCGGTGCTCGGCACCGGCAACCACACGGTCATGTTCGGCGCGCCCACCTATTTCGAGACGATGGGCATCGAGCGGCCAGGCCCGCACACGACGCGCTACGCGGAGTTCCTTGCGCGGCGCGAGGGCATCGGCGCGCTGGCGCTGAAGACCGACGACGCGCGGCGCGTCCACGCGGAATTCGGCGGCGCGCCGCTGCATGCCTCCGCGGCGGTGGACTTCGCGCGACCCGTCGACCTGCCGTCGGGGCGCGTCGAGGCGCGCTTCACGCTGTCGCAATTCGACCAGGCGGCAACGCCGGGCGCCTCGGTCTTCGCCTGCCAGCACCACACGCCCGGCGTCGTCTGGCGGCCGGACATGCTCGCGCATCCCAACGGCGCGGCCGACCTCGCCTTCGCGACGATCGTCGCCGACGACCCGCGCGCGGCCGCCGCGCTCTATGCCCGGATCTGGCCCGGGCCCGCGCGCCACGAGGACGGGCTCGCCGAGCTCGACACGGGCACGTGCCCGCTGCGCCTCGTCTCGCCTGCGCGCTTCGCGGCGGAGAACCCGGGCGATCCGCTGATCGCGCTGCCCGCGCCCTTCTGCGCCGAGATCGGCGTGCGCGTGCGCGACCGCGGCGCAGTCGCCGCGCTGCTCGCCGCGGCGGGCGTGTCGCATCGCCGCGCCGCGGACGGCGTCGTCGCGGTCCCGTCGGGCGAGGGCTGCGGGGCGATCTTCAAGTTTTCCTGAGCCGTCCCCCCAGGCTTTGCCCGGTTGCCAAGGCCCGACGCCGCGATGCTATGGTCTCCTTCCGTTCAACGGAAATCCCCACAAGGAGTGTCGCAATGAAGCGCTTGCTCTCCGCCCTCGCCGCCTCGGCGGCGATCGCGCTCGGCGCAGCCGAGGCGATGGCGCAGAACTACCGCTGGAAGATGGTCGTCATCTCCAACGAGAACTCCGTCTACACGACGGTCTTCGCGAAGCCCTACGCGGACAAGGTCGCGGAGCTCACCAACGGCCGCGTGCAGATCGAGGTCGTGCCCTCCGGCGTGATCGCGCCGCCCTTCCAGGAATATGCCGCGGTGAGCGACGGGCTGGCCGACCTCGCCAACGTGCCCTCGATCTACATCTACAACCGCGACCCGACGAACGGCATCCTCGCGCTGCCCGGCGGCATGCCGCCGGTCGCGCTGCTGCAGTGGCTGTACGAGGGCGGCGGGCAGGACCTGTGGAAGCAGTACCGCCGCGACTCCCTCAAGATGCACTCGATCATCGCCGGCGTCGGGCCGACCGAGATCGTGCATGCGCACAAGCCGATCCGGACGGTCGACGACCTGAAGGGCGTCAAGTTCCGCACCGCCGGCATGTGGGCGAGCATCCTCAAGGACAAGTTCGGCGCCGCCCCCACGGTCGCGCCGGTCGGCGAGATCTACACCCAGCTCGAGCGCAAGGTGCTCGACGCCGCGGAGTTCTCGACGCCGTCGGAGAACCTGATCCTCGGCCTGCAGCGCGCCGCCAAGTACATCATGGTGCCCGGCAGCCACGTGACCAGCTTCCCCTTCGAGACCGTGATGAAGCAGGAGCGCTTCGACGCGCTGCCCGCCGACATCAAGAAGGCGATGGAGACCGCCGGCCGCCTCGTGAGCTTCGAGTCGCTCCTGAAGTGGCAGGCGCTCGACATGAAGGCGATGGAGACGCTGCGTTCCGGCGGCAACGAGATCGTCGAGTACTCGCCCGAGCTGCAGAAGGCGATCCGCGACCGCACGCGCGAGTGGGTCTACGAGGAGGTCAAGCGCCAGGAGGAGAAGAAGAACCCCTGGCTCAAGCGCCTCGCGGACTCCTACTACGGCTACCTCGACTACTGGGACAAGACCTCGGTGTTCATCGCCAAGTGACCTGAAAGGACGGCTGGCCGGCGGGCGCGATGCCCGCCGGCCGCTCCGGTTTTCCGAATGATCGACCGCGTCGCCTCCGCCATCGACCGCCTTTCGGGCCTGCTGTGCTGGATCGCCATCGCCGCCCTGCTCGGGCTGATCGCGGTGACGCTCTACGAGGTCTTCGTCCGCTATGCGCTCAACGCGCCGACGCTCTGGAGCTCGGACATCGGCTACATGCTCAACGGCGCGCTCTTCCTGCTCGCGACCGCCTACACGATGCGCATCGGCGGGCACATCCGCGTCGACTTCTTCTCCGCGCGCTTCCGGCCGCGCACGCAGGACGCGATCAACGCCGCGTTCTTCGCCGTGGTGCTGCTGCCGGCGCTGGCCTGGATCTCCTGGGTCTCCGCACGGCGCGCCTGGCGCGCCTTCGAGAGCGGCGAGCTCGACCCGATGAGCTCCTGGGCGCCTCTGATCTGGCCCTTCTACCTCGTGCTCACGATCGGCTTCGTGTCCTTCGCGCTCCAGGTCCTGGCCGAGACCATCCGTCACGCGCGCGGCACCTCCACGCAGATCCGACGGGATTGACGACGCCATGAGCACCCTCGTCGCCTATGCGCCGGCCCTGATGTTCCCGGTGCTCTTCGCGCTCGTCTTCATGGGCGTGCCGGTGGCCGCCGCCCTGATCGGCGTCGCCTTCGCCTTCGGCTACTGGGCCAGCGGCGACCTCATCGGCCTGCAGCTCTTCCGCTTCACCTGGTCGGTGACGTCGAACTACATCCTCGTCGCGATCCCGCTCTTCGTCTTCATGGGCTCGATGCTCGAGCGCTCGGGCATCGCGGAGAAGCTCTTCGAGGCGATGCGCGTCTGGCTGGGCCGCTTCCGCGGCGGGCTGGCGCTGGCGACGATCACGATGTGCGCGATCTTCGCCGCGGGGACCGGCATCGTCGGCGCGGTCGAGGTGCTGGTCGGGCTCATGGCGATGCCCGCGATGCTCAAGTATCGCTACCACCCCGCCCTGATCTCCGGGACGATCTGCGCCGGCGGCTCGCTGGGCACGATGATCCCGCCCTCGATCGTCGTCGTCATCTACGCCGCGCAGGCGCGAATCCCGATCGGCGACCTGCTCGTCGGGGTCCTTGTCCCCGGCGGCATCATGGTGGCGCTGTTCCTCGCCTACATCATCCTACACACGCAGATCCGCCCGCAGGACGGCCCGCCCGTGCCTCCGGACGAGATCGACATGACGACGGCCGAGAAGCTCAAGCTCCTCGCGACTGCGCTCGTGCCGGCGACGCTCCTCATCCTCTCCGTCGTGGGCTCGATCACCGCCGGCATCGCCTCGCCGACCGAGGCGGCGGGCGTCGGCGCGCTCGGCACGATCCTGCTCACGATGTTCTACGGGCGCTTCACCTGGAAGCTGCTGTTCGACGCGCTGCGCACCACGCTGACGATCAACGCGATGATCATGATGATCGTGCTCGGCGGGACGATGTTCACCTCGATCTTCCTGACCACGGGCGGCGCGCGCATGGTCAACGGCCTCGTCGACATGTGGTCGCTCGGCGCGGCGGGCGTGACGGCGCTCTACCTGTTCCTCATCTTCCTCGGGGGCTTCATCCTCGACTGGGTGTCGATCGTGCTGGTGACGGCACCGATCTTCGAGCCGCTGCTCAACAAGTTCGGCGTCGACAAGCTCTGGGTCGGCGTGATGGCGATCATCGTCATCCAGACCTCCTACCTCACCCCGCCGATGGCGCCCTCGATCTTCTACCTCCGCGGGATCGCGCCGCCCGAGGTGACCTACCGGGACATGTATCTCGGCATCGTGCCCTTCGTGGCCTGCCAGTTGCTGACCCTGCTCGCCGTGCTCGCGATGCCGTGGACGGCCACCTGGCTGCCGACGGTCACCCGCGCCTTCTGATCCCTGCAAAGCCGGAGACCGGGCCATGAAAGCCGTCGTCTACAAGGCCCATGGCGGGCCTGAGAACATCGCCCTCGCCACGCTCGATGATCCCGTGCCGCCGCCCGGCGACGTGCTCGTGCGCGTGCGGGCGGTCGCGCTCAACGGCTTCGACCCGATGATCCTCGCCGGCATCCCCGGCCTGAAGACCCCGATGCCCCACGTGCCCGGCGGCGACATCGCGGGCGAGGTCGCGGGCTTCGGCGAGGGCGCCGAGGGCGGTCTCTGGAAGAAGGGCCAGCGCGTGCTGGTCAATCCCTACATCGTCGGCCGCGGGATGATGGGCGAGACCGCGCGCGGCGGCGCCTGCGAGCTGGTGAGCGTCCCGTCGACGCACCTGCTGCGCATCCCCGACGAGGTTTCCTTCGAGGAGGCCGCGGCGCTGCCGGTGGCCTATGGCACCGCGCTGCGCATGATGGTGACGCGCGGTCGCGTGCGCCGCGGCGAGAGCGTGCTCGTGCTCGGCGCGACCGGCGGCGTCGGCACGTGCTGCGTGCAGCTCGCGAAGCTTCTCGGCTGCCGCGTCGTCGCGGTGACGTCCTCCGCCGCGAAGGCGGAGAAGCTGCGCGGCATCGGCGCGGACGACGTGATCAACTCGGCCGAGGGCGACTGGGCGAAGCAGGCCATCGAGCGCTACGGCAAGCCGCGCGTCCATGGCGAGAGCGGCGGCGTAGACGTGGTCGTCAACTTCGTCGGCGGCGAGGACTGGACGAAGGCCTATCGCGTGCTCAAGCGCGGCGGGCGCATGCTGACCTGCGGCGCCACCAACGGCTACGCGCCGCCCGAGGACATCCGCTACCTCTGGTCCTTCGAGTACGAGATCGTCGGCTCCAACGGCTGGTCGATGGAGGACCTCGGCACGCTGCTCGCCATGGCGAGCGACGGGCGCATGAAGCCGATCATCCACTCCGTCAGGCCGCTCGAGCGCTTCGTCGAGAGCTACTCGGACCTCGTCGAGCGGCGCGTCTTCGGCAAGGCCGTGCTCACCGCCTGACCCCGCCGCGCGGCGTCAGAGCAGCAGCCGCCCGCCATCGACGAAGAGCGTCTGGCCCGTCGTCATCGCCGAGGCGTCGGAGGCCAGCAGCATGAACGGGCCGACGAGCTCGTCCGTCGTCGCCCAGCGCCCCTGCGGGATCTGCGAGATCACCTGCGCGCGGCGGGCGGGATCGTCCCAGCTCGGCCGCGACAGGTCGGTCAGCACCTGTGCCGGGCCGATCGCGTTCGCGGTGACGCCGGTGCCCGCCCATTCCAGCGCCATGCCGCGCGTCAGCATCTCGAGCGCCGCCTTCGAGATCGCGTAGGCGTTGAGGTTCCGGCAGGGCACGCGGGCATAGACCGAGGAGACGTTGACCACGCGGCCCCAGCGCCGCGCGATCATCCCCGGCACGACGGCCTGGGCCGCCGCCGCGCATGCGACGACGTTGACCGCGAGCAGGCGATGGAAGGCCGCGAGGTCGAGCGCGAGCACCTCGCCGCGCACGGCGGAGCCAGCGTTGTTCACGAGCACGTCGATGCCGCCGGACGCCTTCTCTGCCGCGGCGATCGCGGCGGAGAAGGCGGCGGGGTCGGCGGCGTCGGCGGCGTGGCAGGACACGCGGCCGCCATGCGCCGCGAGGTCGGCGGCGACCGGCTCCAGCCGCTCGAGGCTGGTGGCGAAGAGCGCGACGTCGGCGCCCGCGCGCGCCGATGCCTCGGCGAGCGCCCGGCCGATGCCGCGGCTGGCGCCGGTGACGAGCACGCGCCTGCCGGCGAGCCAGCCCTTCCAGCGGCTCCAGTCGACCGGGGCCTCGGGCGCGACGCGCTCCTGCGTCATGGCGCGGCCGTGAGGTAGACGCCGCGCCCGGAGGCTATGAGCGTGCCGTCGGCGCGCAGGACCGTCGCCTCCGCCGTCGCCAGCGTGCGCCCCATGCGGATGATGCGGCCGCGCCCGACCAGCGCCTCGCCCGAGAGCGCGGCGCGATGGTAGTCGACGCGCATGTCGACCGTCGGCACGCCGCGGCCGAGCTTGGCCGCGATGGCGAAATCGGCGGTCAGGTCGATCAGCGTCGCGAGGATGCCGCCATGCGTGTAGCCGATCCCGGGGTCGGCGACGAACTCCGCGCGCCAGGGCATCGAGATCTCCACGCCGTCCTCGTCCAGCGCGGAAAGGCGCAGGCCGAGCCAGCGATGGAAGGGCGCGGCGAGGAGGATGGCCTCGAGGGCGGCGGCGTCTACGGCATTGGCTGGCATGGATCCCGTCCGTGGCAAGCGACGGCAGCCAGACTACAATTCCCGGCGGCGGCTTGTACCATCGGCCGCGCAGCGCAGCAGGAGGACCAGGATGCCCCAGTTCATGATCGTCGCCCATGACGGCACCGATGCCGACGCCCCCGCCCGCAGGCTCGCCGCGCGACCGGCGCATTTCGAGGGCATCAAGGACATCGTCGCGAAGGGCAACCTCGTCTGCGGCGGCGCCCGGCTCGACGACGAGGGCCGCATGGTCGGCTCCTTCGCGATCTGCGACTTCCCCTCGCGCGCCGAGCTCGACGCGTGGCTCGCGCGCGACCCCTATTCCAGGCAGGGCGTGTGGAAGCGCATCGAGGTGACGCCGATCCGCATCGCCGTGAGCGACGGCCGCGTCATGCCCTGACCGGGACAGGCGCGCGCGCGCGCCCTATCATCCGGCAAGGCCAGTCAGTCCAGGGAGGCGAAGGTGAAGATCGCGGTGCTCGGTGGCGGGATCGTCGGTGTCACGACGGCCCATGCGCTGGCCTCGGACGGCCACGAGGTCGTGGTGGTCGATCGCCAGCCGCTGGCGGCGAACGAGACCAGCTTCTCGAACGCGGGCATGGTGGCCCCGGGGCACGCCTATACCTGGGCGAGCCCGCGCGCGCCGAAGATCCTGCTGAAGTCGCTCTGGCGCGACGATACCTCTCTGCGCTTCCGCTTCTCGACCGACCCGCGGCTCTATTCGTGGTCGCTGCGGTTCCTGCGCGAGTGCAACGCGGCCTCCGCCGCGCGCAACACCGCGAACAAGCTGCGCCTGTGCCTGTTCTCGCAGGCCCAGCTGCAGGAGACCGTGGCGCGCACGGGCATCGAGTTCGACCGCGTCACGGGCGGCGCCGTCTATCTCTACCGCGACCCCGCGCTGTTCGAGTCCGGCGTGCGCAACACCCGGGTGCTGACGGATCTCGGCCTCGAGCTGCGCGCGCTCGACCCGCAGCGCGCGGCGGAGGTCGAGCCCGCGCTCGAATCCGTGAAGGGCCAGCTGGCCGGCGCGATCTACTCGCCGAGCGACGAGTCCGGCGACTGCCATGCCTTCGCCAACAAGCTCGCGGCGATCGCCGCGGGCATGGGCGTCGACTTCCGCTGGAACACGAACATCCTGCGCATCGAGGCGTCCGGCGACCGCATCGAGAAGGTCGTCACCGACAAGGGCGAGGTGGTGGCCGACGCCTATGTCCTCGCACTGGGCAGCTACGCCCCGATCGAGGCGCGCAAGCTCGGCGTCAACCTGCCGATCTACCCGGTGAAGGGCTACGCGCTGACGCTGGGCGTCGAGGGACGCAACGGCGCGCCCATGCTCTCCGGCGTCGACGAGCAGAACCTCGTCGCCTGGTCGCGCCTCGGGCGGCGCCTGCGCCTCACCGCCACGGCGGAGTTCGCGGGCTACGACACCAGCCACAAGCCGTCCGACTTCGCGCACATGCTCAAGGTGGCGCGCCAGCTCTTCCCGGACGCCGCCGACTTCGACCGGCCGTCCTACTGGGCCGGCCTGCGGCCGATGACGCCCAAGGGCACGCCGATCCTGGGACAGGCGCGCCACCGGAACCTCTGGTTCAACACCGGGCTTGGCCACATGGGCTGGACCATGAGCCACGGCACCGCGCGCATCACCGCGGACATGATCGCGGGACGCAAGCCGGGCGTCGACCTGAAGGGCCTGACCTTCGCCGACGCCTGAGCGCGCCGGTCAGAGCTGGAAGAGCCGGCCCCAGCCCCTGACGGGCTCGCGGTAGCCCGCGAGCCGCAGCGCGTGCCACGCCATCGCGTGGTTCGACGCGGTGGCGGGCTTGCCGGTCGCCTGCTCCAGCCGCTCGATGATGCCCGCGGCGCGGAAGCTCGAGCAGCTGATGAAGACGCCATCGACCTCCTTCGCGCGGCCGAGGCGCGTCGCCGCCTCGAGCAGCGTGTCGGGCGAGATCGTCGCGGCGACGAGGTCGTCGGGATTGTTGAACGAGCCGAGCGCGGGCACCTCGATACCCCGCGCCTCGACATGCGCGCGCATGCGCTCGTTGATCGCCTGCATGTAGGGCGTGAGCAGCGCCACACGCCGCAGGCCGAGCGCCTTCAGCGCCTCGATGCCCGCCAGCATGGGCGATGTGACGGGGATGCCCGGCCGGTGGCGCCGCACCTCGCGCTCCACGTACTCGTCGCCGAGCACCATCGCGCCCGAGGTGCAGCCGAAGGCGACGGAATCGAGCCGCTCGTCGTTGGGCAGGATCAGCCTCGTGGCGGGCGCGATCTCCTTGCCGAGGGCGGCCAGCGTGTCGGGCGTGATCTGCGCGTCGTTCCAGATGCGCGCGACGTAGAACGCCACGCCGTCGATGGCGAGCATGTCCCGCCACTCCGCCTCCATGGTGTGGTCGGTCGCCAGCACGATGGCGCCGATCCGCGCGCGCGCGCCCGAGCCGCGATCCGTGCGGTAGGGAAGGTTCTGCATGTCGATCGCGAGGGGGCGATGCGTGTCCATCCTGGTCTCCTTGCGGTTCAGCCGCCGAGCTTCGCGTCGCCGACGACGTCGCGCATCATGCGCGCCACCAGCTTGCGGTCGATCTTGCCCGGCCCGTTGAGCGGCAGGGCGTCGACGAAATGGATGCGCCTGGGATGCGCGTAGGCCGGGCCGTTGGCCAGGCAGAAGGCCTTGAGCTCGTCCTCGCCCGCGTCGTGGCCCGCGGCGCGCACGACCATCGCCACCGGCACCTCGCCCTTGATCGCGTGGGGGAAGGGCACGACCGACACCTCCGCCACCGCGGGATGCTTGAGCAGGATGTTCTCGACCTCGAGCGGGTACACGTTCTCGCCGCCGGAGTTGAACATGTCGTCGACGCGGCCGCGGAAGTAGTAGAAGCCCTCGGCGTCGAGGCTGAACAGGTCGCCGGTGCGCAGCCACCCGTCGACCAGGCGCTCGCGGTTCACCTCCGGCAGGTTGTAGTAGCCGGGCGTCACGCCGGGGTTGCGCACCCAGAGCTCGCCGTAGGAGGGGTCGTCGCGGCCATCGGCGCCGACCAGGCGGCACTCGCCCTCGGGCCAGATCACGCCGCAGGAGCCGTGCGGCGCGCGCCTGCCGTCGAGAGGCGGGCCGATCATCACCGGCCCGCCCTCGGTCAGGCCGTAGCTCTCGCCCACCGGCACGCCGAACGCGGCCTCCACCGCGTCGAGCAGTTCCTTGGGCGTCGGCGCGGAGCCGATCTTGAGAACCTTGAGGGCGGACCAGTCCAGGCTGGCGATGAGGTCCTTCTGCTGCAGCAGCAGCGTGAAGACCGCAGGCACGCCGCCCGCCACGGTACAGCGGTAGCCGGACAGCACCTCGAGGAAGCGCCTCGGCTCGAAGCCCGGCAGGATGACGACCGAGCCGCCGCAATGCAGCAGCGGCTTGATCGCGCCGGCCATGGCGTTCTTGTGGAAGAGCGGGACCGCCGCGAGCGCGCGGTCGCCCGGCCCCGAGGGCCAGTGCTTCTGCAGCGTGCGGATCCACCAGAGCTGCCCGGCATGGGTGAGCACCACGCCCTTCGGCCTGCCCGTCGAGCCGGAGGTGTAGGGCAGGAAGGACATGTGGCCGGGCGCCAGCTCCGGCGGCTCGAACTCCGCGGGCGACGCCTGGAGGGAGGCCTCGTAGTCGCGCCATCCCGGCGGCGCGGCGTCGAGCGCGAACCTGGCGCGCAGCTTCGCGGCGTCGCAGGTGGCGACGATGCGCGGGTTGGACGCGGGATCGACGACCGCGGCCACGGCGCCGGAATCCGCGAGCACGTAGGCGAGCGTGTCGGCGCCGAGCTTGATGTTCATCGGCACGGGCACGACGCCCGCGCGCATCGCGCCGAACATGACCTCGACGAACTCGAAGCGGTTGCCGATGGCCATCGCCATGCGGTCTCCGGGCCGCAGGCCGGCGGCGGAGATCATGGCGGCGAAGCGGTCGAGCCGCTCCTCCAGCTCGCCATAGGCCACCTCGCGCGGCCGGGCGCGGCTGAGGTCCACCAGCGCGATGCGCGACGCATGTGCGCGCGCCGCCTCGTGGCACCAGTATCCGAGGTTGTCCGTCCGCCGATCCGTCACGCCGCAACTCCCACCGCTCGCGAGGCCGCGAGCAAAGCAAACGCGCCGCCCGCGCTCAAGGGCGACGCTCTCCCGCCGGCGCGCGCGCGACCACCACCTCGGGTCCCGCGGCGCCGGAGATCTCGCGCATCAGCTTGTTGCGGATCGCGAAGGCGAAGCTGTCGAAGTCCTCGGCGACCATCAGGAAGGCGCCCGGGCCGCCGATCACCCTGTCGCGGTAGTGCTGGTCGAGCGGCTCGCTCGGCATGTTGCGCCAGCCGCCGGGACCGGGGCGGTCGTTGATGATGGCGAGGCCGTTGATCGTGATGCCCATCGCGACGGCCTCGTCGCGCGCCTGCTGCACCGGCCGCCCGTTGTTGTTCACGCCATCGCCCGAGACGTCGATCACGCGCCGCGCGCCCCGCAGCCCGCCGGCCCCGAACAGGCCGCGGGAGAAGTCGATCGCGCCGGAGATCGATGTCCAGTTCGCGTTCACCTTCTGCGTCGCGAGCACGGCGGCTGCGAAGCGCTCGGCGGCCTCCGGCCCGTCGACGATCGTCCAGGGCACGATGACCTTCTGGTAGTGCGCCCCGGCCCACTCGACCATCGTGACGGCGATGCGCCCGAGCGCGCCGCCGCGTATCGCCGCGGCGATCGCGGGATGGGCGAACGCGCCGGCATAGCCCTCGCGCTGCAGCTCGAGTTCCTCGTCGTCCATGCTGCGCGAGATGTCGATCGCGAGCACGAGCTCGAGGTCGACGTCGGCCGCGCGTGCGGCGCCCGGCAGGGTCGGCGCGAGCAGCGCCGCGGCGAGGATCGCCGCGATGAATCCGGACCGGCGCATGGGCTGGCTCCCTTCGCTCTTCGGGGCGGAGGCCGCGATCCTAGCAGGTCCGCGGCGGCGCGCTCAGCGCCTGCGCGGGGCCTGCTGCTGCCCGGCGCGGCCGGCGATCTCGACGATGCCGTCCACGGCGCCATCGGCGATCGCGCCCGCGATCTCGGGCCAGCCGCGCTGGAGCGCCGCCGCGGGGATCTCGTTGCGCTGGCGCAGCCGGCCGAGCTCGGAGCCGTCCGTGCCGAAGACCTTCCAGACGATGTCGAGCGCGACCTGGTCGCGCGGGCGCTCGGAGAAGTCGACGCTGCCGGCGAGCACCACGTTGCGCTCGCCCGGGGCATCGGCGACGGTCATGCGCGCGCGCTTCAGCGCCGCCGCCATCGCGCGCTCGAGCACCGAGGCCTGCGCCGCGGGAAGGCCCGCGATGCGCGCGACCGCCATGGCCGGGATGGGCAGGGCGGCGCCGCCTGCCGGGTTGACCTGCGCGGCGACCGTCTCCGCGATGCGTTGCAGCACGACGCGTCGCCGCGGCGCGCCGGGCGCCAGGTCGCGCTCGAGGACGTTCGCCT
>Ga0068877_10000427_pt1 | contig 36334 bp, 29 predicted proteins | sample NOAtaG_FD_66437 | JGI IMG/M metagenome (GOLD analysis project Ga0068877, IMG submission 66437) | Freshwater lake microbial communities from Lake Erie, under a cyanobacterial bloom - NOAA_Erie_Diel6S_1000h metaG | ecosystem: Environmental > Aquatic > Freshwater > Lake | place: USA: Ohio, Lake...
GGGTACGGCGGGTACGGCGGGGGGCGGTATGGTCGCCAGGTCCTGGCAGGCCGCCATGACCTTGGCCCGGGCCGCTTCGTCGAGCCGGATGCGGCCCAGCGGATACGCCAGCACGCGCTTGAGTTCGGCGGCGCCGAATCCATCCATGCAGGCGCGCAGCCGCCCGCTGCGCAGTGCCTGGTCCAGGGCAGCCGTTCCCGGATCCCGGAACACCAGCAGATCAAGCCAGATATTGGTGTCCAGCACGGCCCTGATCGGCGCCACCGGTCCGTGCATCATGCGCCGTTCCCGAAGCGCGAATTCAGCGGCCGTCACCCGCGAAGTCGAGGTCGCCGCCATGCGGGGGCGGCCCGGCCGTCAGCCGGTCGAGGTCGATCCGGATCGCATCGACATCCACCGCGGCGCGGCCCTGGTACCGCAGCAGGATGCGCGACGGCAGGTCGATCAGGCGCGGTTCGGCCGTGCGGACGTTGGCCGCGACGTTGAGCACCGGGGTCAGATGCGTGGTCTTGAACCCGGGTTGCGCGCGATCCATCGCATCAAGGATCGCGTTGTTCGCCTTGGCGATACCCGCCAGAAGTTCCGCCAGTTGCTGGTTGTTCATGGGTTTCTCCGCTTCTGTTGGGCTCGGGGATTCTTCAGCCTGCCGCAGCATACCCCGCATGCGTCGGCGCGCCCCCGGCGGGCGCTGCCTCATGCGCCGGCGCGACCGTCACCCGGACCGACAGTTCCTGGTCACCGCCGCCCAAAATGACGCCGCGGGTGGGGGTGACGTCGCTGAAATCGCGTCCCCAGCCCAGCGTGACATGACCGGATCCGGCCAGGCAGTCATTGGTGGGGTCGAGGTCGATCCAGGCCGCGCCGTCGCCGGCAGCGGGCGGGCAATAGACCGATACCCAGGCATGGGACGCGTCCGAGCCCACCAGCCGCGCCTGGCCCTCGGGGGGATGGGTGAGGATGTAGCCGCTGACGTAGCGCGCCGACAGGCCGAAGGCGCGCAGGCAGCCGATCATCAGGTGGGCGAAGTCCTGGCACACCCCGCGGCGCTGCGCCATCACGTCGGCCAGCGGCGTGCTGACGCTGGTGGCCGACGGATCGAATTCGAAGTCGCGGTGGATGCGCCGGTTGAGGTCGAGAAGCGCCTCGAGGAGCGGTGCGCCGGGCGACAGGCTCTCCGCGGCATAGGCCTGCACGGCCGGATCGAGGCCGACGTGCGGCGACTCGAAAGAAAAGCGCGCCGCGTCGAGGGCGGCGGGTCCGCGCGGCGCGGCGATCGCCGCAGCCAGCGCGGCGACGCCGGGCGAAGCGCGCGAGTCGAAATCCGCATGCCGGTCGTGCATCAGCAGGCTGGACTGGGCGACGATCGAGAGTTCCCGGTGCGGTGTCGAGATGACGGCATGGGTCACCGGGTTGCCGAAGTAATCGTGCCCGCTGGACGATTCGGCCGGCGCCGGCGTGATGTCGATGGCGTGCGACACCGGTTCCTGCCACGGCAGCCTGCGCGGGGACAGGTGCAGCAACTGGCGCGACAGGGCCACCGGCTGCGCGTAGCGACAGGCTGTTTCATGCGTGACGGTCAGGACCAGTGGCGGGGCGGGGCGCATGGGCGGGGACGGAGGGCGCGCCTCAGGGCGCGAGCACGGGGTGGTCGGTCTCCCCGACATGGCTGAAGAAACGCTGGTTGATGCGGTCGGAGAGCGCGAACGAAGTCTGGCGCAGGTCGTTCATGAAGGTGCGCAGGCGCGGGCTCGCCGGGTGCAGGTCGGACTCGGGCGACAGGCGTTCGAGCGAGGTGATGAGGCGGGCGAGCGCGGCGGCGCTGCAGTCACCATAGGTTTCCCCCAGGCGGTCCAGGTAATCGTGCAGGCCGAGCAACTGGTAGGCGATCGAGCGCGGATTGGATTCGTCGCGGATCAGGAGGTCCAGCACCGGCAGCCACTGCGGCCGGGACATGTAGCGCGAGCGGTAGGTCACGATGCTGTCGGCGAGTTCGAGGAGCCAGTCGAGCTCCGCACCCGCCGGCGCATCCAGGCCGCACTGCAACGCGCTGCCGAGGAACTGCAGGCGCTCCACGCGGCGCCCCATGGACAGGAAGCGCCAGCCCTGGTCGCGGGTCATGCCGTCCATCGCGAAGCCTGCCAGAGTCATCAGCGAAGAGGCCGCCTGGTCGAGTTCCGAGAGCGCCTCGGCCATGCCCGGGCGCTGGTGCTCCCAGCGCGCCAGGCTTTGCACCATGCGGTTCAAGGTGCGCCAGTTGTCCAGCGAAAGGCGCTCGCGCAACTGGAAGCCGACGCGGAAGAGCTGGCGCATGTTCATCGCCAGGCCCGGCACCGAGGGGTCATGGACCGCCGCACGCAGCGCCGTTTCCGCCGCGTCGCGCCCGAGCGGCGCCTTGCGCGGGATCAGCATGCAAAGGTGGGCCAGGTCCGCCACCGCGTTCCATTCGGGTCCGGCACGCTCCGGCGATTCATCGATCAGTTGCCCGAGCGCCACGCGCAACAGGCGCGCGGTGTTGTCGCAGCGCTCGCAATAGCGCCCGAACCAGAAAAGGTTCTCCACCACCCGGCTCGACAGGTTGTGGGGGCTGCGCACCAGGTCGGCCGCCGCGACCGCTGGCCTGAGCAGGCGTGAAGCCGACACCGGGCCGCTCGACAGCACCCAGGTGTCCTTGCTGCCGCCCCCGCGCTGCATCGACAGCACCCGCGAATCCGGTCCGCTGGCCACGCGGGTCAATCCGCCCGGCATGACCATGTAGCCGTTGGGCGTCGCGCAGGCGTACACGCGCACCCCGATCGCGCCGGCCTTCAGGGTCCGGTTCTGCTGCCGGTCCCAGATCGGGGCCTGGGAGATGCGTACCAGTTCCTGGGCGACGTAGTGGCCGGGACGCGCGCGCATCCCGGCGATCAGCGCCTCGCGCTGGTCGCAGGCCAGGTCCGGGCCGAACACCGCGTCCATGCGCAACTGCGGATAGGCCGGCTTGATGACCAGCTTGTCGAGGCGCGCGATGACCTCCTCGAGCGCCGCCGGCTGCCCGCACCACCAGGTGGCCACGGAGGGCATCCTCAGTTCCTCGCCGAGCAGCCGCACGCAGATCGCGGGCAGGAATCCCAGCATGGCGCCGGATTCCAGCAGATTGGAGCCCAAGCCATTGGCGATGAGCACATTGCCGCGCCGCGCCGCCTCGGTCAGGCCGGGGATGCCGAGCGCGGAATCGCTGCGCATCTCCAGCGGGTCGCAGTAGTCGTCATCGAGGCGGCGCAGGATCGCGTGAACCCGTTCCAGGCCGGAGAGGGTCTTGAGCCAGACGCAGCCGTCGCGGACGGTCAGGTCATGCCCTTCCACCAGGGTGAAGCCGAGGTAGCGCGCCAGCAGCGCATGTTCGTAATAGGTTTCGTTGTAGGGGCCGGGGGTGAGCAGCACGATCATCGGGGTTTGACCCTGATGGGGGGCCCACTGGGCGAGGCTGTCGCGCAGCGCCGCGAAGAAGGGTGCCAGCGGCTGCACCTTGAGATCGCGGAACAGGTCGGGGAAAACACGGGAAATGGCGAGCCGGTTCTCCAGCGCGTAACCCGCCCCCGAGGGTGCCTGTGTGCGGTCGGCCACGACCCACCAGCGCCCGTCCGGCGCGCGCGCCAGATCGGCCGCGTAGAGATGCAGGCGGACTCCGCTCGGGCTGGCGAGACCCTGGCAGGGCCGCAGGTAGGCGGCGTTGCCGTGCACCAGCGCCGGCGGCACCAGCCCCTCGGCGATCAGGGTCTGCGGGCCGTAGATATCGCCCAGCACCCGGTCGAGGAGGGTGGCGCGCTGCGTGACGGCGGCTTCTATGCGGGTCCACTCATCGGCGGGAATGATCTGCGGCAGCAGATCCAGGTCCCATGGCCGGTCGGTGCCTTGCGGGTCGGCATAGATGTTGTACGTGACTCCGTTCTCGCGCATCTGGCGCTCGATCTCGCGCACCCGTTCGCGCATGCCCGCTTCCGGGGCGGCGATCAGCTGGTCGAACATCGCCCGCCAGTGCGCGCGCGGCTTTGCGGGGGCCGCAAGCATCTCGTCGTAACGGGCTTGGGGATGCGGATAGGCGTCGAGCAGTTGCTTGGGCACGAGAATCGTCGGCTGCGCAGGCGCGGGTATCGCCTGCCGCCCGCAGGTTAGCACCCAATCCGCACCTGGCGGGCGGATCGGGCCGGGTCAGGGCAGGTCAGCCGCGCCGCAGGTCGAGGGTGAACGGGAAATTCGGGTTGCGTTGTGTCTGCGGCACGCTGATCCGCCCGGGCGTGTGCCCCATCTGGAAGAAGCGGGCCAGCCGGCGTCCCTCGGCGGCATAGGCGTTGACCGGGAAATCCTCATGGCTGCGGCCGCCCGGGTGGCTGACATGGTATTGGCAGCCGCCCAGGCTCCGTTCGCTCCAGGTATCGACCAGGTCGAACACCAGGGGCACGTCGGTGCCGACGGTCGGATGCAGCGCAGAAGGCGGGTTCCATGCCTTGTAGCGCACGCCGCCGACGAATTCGCCCACCCTGCCGGTGGGCTGCAGGGGCACGGGCTGGCCGTTGCAGGTCAGCACATGGCGCGAATCGACCAGTCCGGTGGCCTTGACCTGCAGGCGCTCGAGGGAGGAATCGACATAGCGCGCCGTCCCCGCAGCGGTCGACTCCTCGCCCAGCACGTTCCAGGGTTCGAGGGCGTTGCGCAGTTCCACATGGACTCCCGCGGCGGAAAACTCGCCATGACGCGGAAAGCGGAACTCGTGGTGGGCCGAGAACCAGTCGGCCGAGAACGCATAGCCCGCCTCGTTGAGCTCGGCGATGACATCGCCGAAATCCTGCCAGACGAAATACGGCAGCATGAACCGGTCGTGCAGTTCCGTACCCCAGCGGATCAGACGCGCGGGGCGGTAGGGGCGGCGCCAGAAGCGCGCCACCAGCGCCCGCAGCAGCAGCTGTTGGGTCAGGGACATGCGCGCGTGCGGTGGCATTTCGAAGGCGCGCAGCTCCAGCAGCCCGAGGCGCCCGGTAGCCGAGTCGGGGGAGTAGAGCTTGTCGATGCAGAATTCGGTGCGATGCGTGTTGCCGGAGGCATCGATGAGGAGGTTGCGCAGTATGCGGTCGACTTTCCAGGGCGGACCGGGTTCGCCGCCCGCCGCCGCCAGCCGGTCGATCTGGGCGAACGCGATCTCGATCTCGTAGACCGAGTCGTTGCGGGCTTCATCGATGCGCGGCGCCTGGCTGGTGGGCCCGATGAACATGCCGGAAAACAGGAATGACAGCGCCGGGTGGTTGTGCCAGTAGGCGATCAGGCTTTTCAGCAGATCCGGGCGGCGCAGGAAGGGGGAATCCTGCACCGTGGCGCCGCCGAGCACGAAGTGGTTGCCGCCCCCCGTGCCGGTGTGCTTGCCGTCGAGCATGAACTTCTCTGTCGTCAGGCGGGCCAGGTGCGCCTGGTCGTACAGGAAGGTGGTGTTGGAGACCAGTTCGCTCCAGCTCCCGGCCGGCTGCACGTTGACCTCGAGCACGCCCGGGTCCGGCGTGATGCGCAGAGACTCCAGGCGCGGGTCGCGCGGCGGCTCGTAGCCTTCGACGACCACGGGCAGCTTCAGTTCGGCCGCGGTCGCCTCGACGGCGGCGACCAACTCCAGGTAGTGCTCGAGCGCCGCCAGCGGCGGCATGAAGATGTGGAGCACGCCGTTGCGCGCCTCGGCGCAGATGGCCGAGCGGGTGATCCATCCGGCCGATTCGAAATGGCCCGGCGGATGATCGGTCGGCCGCGTTTCTGCGCCGGCCGCGCCGCCGGCTGCCGCGTCCAGCCAGGCGCCGTTGCGGTCGCGCGGGGCGTCCGTGGGGGCCTGGAACAGCCGCGCGATCTCGCCATGGGCGGGCAGGCGGGCGAAGGCCTGGGTGGGGTCGGGCGCATGGATCCATGGTTGGTCCGCCGGGGCGGCCCATGGCTGTGAATCGAGCGGCAGGCGCAGGCCGATGGCCGAATCGCCGGGGATCAGATAGCAGCGCTCGGCGCGCAGGAACCAGGGCCCGGTCTGCCAGCGGCGCGCGCGTTGCGTGCTGCGCGCGAGCGGCAGCACGTGGCCGGCGACCTTGTCCAAGCCCTGCGAGAAGATCCGCGCCAGGCGCTTGCGCTCGAGCGGATCATCCAGCTTTGAATCGAACGGATCGACGTTGGCGGGCAGCCGGCGCTCCCGCCACAGGTAATACCAGGTGTCCTCGTAGGCCTCGAACACGTACTTCGGGTCGAGCTCCAGCCGTGCGGCGAGGGTGCGCAGGAACAGCCCCGCGTGCTCCTCGGTGACGCCATAGTCGGTCTTCTCGTCGGCGAAAAGCGCGGGGTCGTGCCACATCGGCTCGCCGTCGCGGCGCCAGAAGCATGTCAGGGACCAGCGCGGCAACTGCTCGCCGGGATACCACTTCCCCTGGCCGTAGTGCTTCAGGCCGTGCGGGGCATAGCGGGCCTTGAGCCGGTCCAGCAGGCTTGCGCCTAGCAGCCGCTTGGTCGGCCCGACCGCGTCGGTGTTCCATTCTGCGCCGTCGCGGTGGTCCACCGACACGAAGGTGGGTTCGCCGCCCATGGTCAGCCGCACGTCGTCGGCTTCCAGCTGCGCGTCGATCCGGGCGCCGAGCGCCTCGATCCGGTTCCATTGCGCGTCCGTGTAGGGCAGGGTGACCCGCGGCGCCTCGAAAATCCGCGTGACCTCCATGTGGTGCTCGAACTCGACCTCGCATTTGTCGGTGGCGCCGGTGATCGGCGCGGCGTTGCCCGGGTCGGGCGTCGCGGCCAACGGGATGTGACCCTCGCCGGCGAACAGGCCCGAGGTGGGATCGAGGCCCACCCAGCCGGCGCCCGGCAGGTAGACCTCGCACCAGGCATGCAGGTCGGTGAAGTCGACGTCGGTGCCCGACGGGCCGTCGAGCGACTTGACGTCCGGTTTGAGCTGGATCAGGTAACCCGAGACGAAGCGCGCCGCCAGGCCGAGATGGCGTAGCAGTTGAACCAGCAACCAGGTCGAGTCCCGGCACGAGCCACTGGCCAGTTCAAGTGTCTGCTCCGGGGTCTGCACCCCGGGCTCCATGCGGATCAGGTAGCGCACGTCCGACTGCAGGCGCTGGTTCAAGGCCACCAGGAAATCGATGGTCGGCATCGCCTTGGCCGGCACCCCGGCCAGGTACCTGGAGAACAGCGGCGTTGCCGGCAGCGTGAGGAGAAAGGGCGCCAGCTCATGCGCCAGCGAGGCGTCATACTTGAAAGGAACCTGCTGGGCTTGCGGTTCAAGGAAGAAATCGAACGGGTTGATGACCGACATCTCGGCCACCAGGTCGACTTCGATCTTCAGTTCGCGGGTTTTCTCCGGGAAGACCAGCCGCGCCAGATAGTTGCTCTGCGGATCCTGTTGCCAGTTGATGAAATGCCCGGCCGGGTTCACCTTCAGCGAATAGGCGAGGATCGGCGTGCGCGAGTGGGGGGCGGGCCGCAGCCGGACCACCTGCGGCCCGAGGTTGACCGGGCGGTCGTAGCGGTAACTTGTGATGTGGCGAAGGGCGACGTGGATTGACACAGTGACTCCCGGAAGACTGCATGATCCCAAGCAAATAGCGTGCACGATTGGGTTGCATTCTTCAAAACAGCCGGCGGATGCGGCAGACAGGCTGCGGCAGACAGACGGCCCAACCAAGGAGTCTAAATGAACCCCGTGGCGCAATCTGGCAGGCATGGCCGGGGGCCCGCGCGCTCGCCGCCCGGGGCCTGCGCGGCCGCCCATGGTCCCGGCTGGGTCAACGGGGATGCCTGGCCGGGGCGCGCCGCTACGTCGGCAGCGTTCGGAAACGTGGGAAAATGCCTGTCACCCGCACCAGCACTGGCGCACCGCCCCAAAAACACCACACATGTCCTTGCAGCCCCCACTCCTGTCGGCAAGCGACCTCGACTGCCGGCGCGGGCGGCGCCGCCTGTTCCATGGCGTCTCGCTCGCGCTTGGAGCCGGTTGTGCGCTGCTGGTCACCGGACGCAACGGCAGCGGCAAGACCACCCTGCTGCGCACGCTGTGCGGTCTGACCCGCCCGGAACGCGGGGAGATCGCCTGGCGCGGGCGGTCGATACGCAGCCATCGCGACGAGTACAACGCCGAGCTGCTCTATCTTGGGCACGCCAACGCATTGAAGGACGATCTGACCGCTGAAGAGAACCTTGCCAACGCCATGGCCATCGGGGGCGGCGAGGGGGCCGGCGAGGCGCGTCGCGCCCTGGCCGACCTCGGGCTGGAGGCCTGTGCGGGGCTGCCGGCCAAGTCCCTGTCGCAGGGGCAGCGCCGCCGCGTCGCCTTGGCGCGGCTGTGGCTGTCGCGCGCGCGGCCGCTCTGGGTGCTCGACGAGCCTTTCGTCGCCCTCGACGCGGAATCCTCCGAAATGCTGCGGCAGCTTCTGGAACGCCACCTGGACGATGGCGGCGCCCTCGTGTTCACCACCCATCAGGACATCACCCTTGCGCCTGACAGGTTGCAGCAGCTTCGGCTCGGTGCGTGAGTCATGTGGCGCGCATTGCAGGGCGTTTTTTCGCGCGACCTCGCCCTGGCTTGGCGGCAGCGGTCCGACGTGCTGTCCACGCTGGTGTTCTTCGTCATGGTCGTGAGCCTGTTTCCGCTCGGCCTGGGACCGGAACCTGCGACCCTGCGCGCGGTTGCGCCGGGCGTCTTGTGGGTCGCGGCAATGCTTGCCTCGATGCTGTCGCTGGCGCGCCTGTTTGCCGGCGATCATGCGGACGGCACGCTCGAGCAGCTTCTGCTCGCCCCGCAGCCGCTGACCTACCTCGTCCTGGCGAAAATCACGGCGCACTGGGTGGCCTCCGGGCTGCCGCTGACCCTGCTGGCGCCCCTGCTTGGCGTGCAGTTCGACATGTCCGGTGCCGACATCGCGATCCTCACCGCAAGCCTTGCCGTGGGCACGCCGGTTCTCAGCCTGGTGGGGGCGGTCGGGGCGGCACTCACGGTCGGCTTGCGCGGTGCCGGGGTGCTGGTGCCGCTTCTGGTGCTGCCGCTGTGCATCCCGGTGCTCATCTTCGGGACCGGCGCGGTGGATGCCGCGGCTTCCGGCGCCGGCCCCGGCCCCCATTTTTCGATCCTCGGCGCGATGCTCGGGTTGGCGCTTGCCGGCGCGCCGCTGGCCTCGGCAGCCGCATTGCGGATTTCGCTGGACTGACCTTGCACGCCCGACCATGACCGAAGCCACCGCCACCCGCAATCCCGCGCGGCCGCAACCCGCCGGCCCGATCTGGCTGCGCTACGCTGCGCCGCTCGCCTTCGACCCCCTCGCCGCGCGCATGATTCCTTGGTTTTTCGGCGCCGCGGCGATCCTGGCGCTGGCCGGCCTCTATGTCGGTTTCTTCGTCGCGCCGACCGATGCCACGCAGGGCGAGGTCTACCGGGTGATCTTCATCCATGTGCCCGCGGCATGGATGTCGATGTTCATTTATCTCGTGATGGCCGGCTGGGCAGCCATCGGCCTGATCTTCAACACCCGGCTGTCGGCGATGATGGCCAGCGCTCTGGCGCCGACCGGGGCGATGTTCACGTTCCTGGCCTTGTGGACAGGCGCGCTGTGGGGCAAGCCGACCTGGGGCACCTGGTGGGTCTGGGATGCGCGCCTCACGTCGGAGCTGATCCTGCTGTTTCTCTACATCGGCTTCATCGCCTTGCAGGCTGCCATCGAGGATCCGCGCCGCGCCGACCGGGCCGGCGCCGTGCTGGCCATCGTCGGCGTGGTCAACGTGCCGATCATCTATTTTTCCGTCCGCTGGTGGAACACTTTGCACCAGGGGGCGTCAGTGAACCTGACGTCCGCGCCGAAGATGGCGACCACCATGCTTCTCGGCATGCTGATCATGGCGGTGGCATGCTGGATGTACTCGATCGCCGCGGCGCTTTGGCGGTTGCGTTCGATCATCGCGGAACGCGAGTTCGGTTTTGATGTCGAAGCGCCGTGATCGGACGCAGGCGCAACTTCGGAGAATGAATCATGGGCAGGGCCGGAACATGAGCTGGGGCAGCGCGGGCGAATTCTTCGCCATGGGCGGCTATGGGCTCTACGTGTGGGGATCCTACGGGGTGACTGTACTGGCGATCCTGGTCGAGGTGCTGGCGCTGCGCGCGCGCCGCGCCAGGTCCGACGCGCCTGGCCGGGGCCGGCCGTGAAGCCGCGCCACAAGCGCCTGGCCGGGGTGGCCGCCGGGGTGGTGGTTCTCGGCGCCGCAACGGCGCTGGTGTTAAATGCCTTCCAGAGCAACCTGGTGTTTTTCTACACCCCGACTCAGATCGCCGCCAACGAAGCGCCCCGGGGCAAGAGCTTCCGCGTGGGCGGCATGGTCGAGATGGGCAGCGTCAAGCGCAACGGGGTCGAGGTCAGTTTCCGCGTCACCGACACTGCCCAGACCATCCCGGTGGTCTACACCGGCATCCTTCCCGACCTGTTCAAGGAGGGCAAGGGGGTGGTGGCGCAGGGCCAGATCGGACCCGACGGGATTTTCCGCGCGCGCGAGGTCCTGGCCAAGCACGACGAGAACTACATGCCGCCGGAAGCTGCGGCAGCGCTCAAGCAGGCCGGTGAAAAGGGTCAACCCGCAGCAACCATGAAGGGCAGCACAAAATGATTCCGGAAATCGGCACCTTCGCCCTGGTTCTCGCATTGGCCGTCGCCCTCATCCAGGGCGTCGTGCCGATGGCGGGCGCCGCCCGCGGGCGCATCGAGTGGATGCAGATGGCCCGTCCCGCCGCCGAGGCGCAGTGCTTTTTCGTCGCCGTCGCATTCGCGTGCCTGGCATGGTCGTTCGTGCAGAACGACTTCTCGGTCACCTACGTGGCATCGAATTCGAACTCGTCGCTGCCCCTGCAGTACCGGCTCGCGGCCGTCTGGGGCGGCCACGAAGGCTCGCTTCTGCTCTGGGTGCTGATCCTCGCCGGCTGGATGGTGGCCGTCGCGCGCTTTTCCTCGCACCTGCCCCTGCCGATGGTGGCGCGCATCCTGGCGGTGATGGGGCTGATCTCCGTGGGGTTCCTCCTGTTCACGCTATTCACCTCCAACCCGTTCGAGCGCCTGCTGCCCGCCGCGGCCGACGGGCGGGACCTGAACCCGCTGCTGCAGGACCCCGGAATGATCTTCCATCCACCCATGCTCTACATGGGGTATGTCGGCTTTTCGGTCGCATTCGCCTTCGCCGTGGCCGCGCTGATCGGCGGCAATCTCGATGCGACCTGGGCACGCTGGTCGCGTCCCTGGACGACGGTCGCCTGGCTATTCCTTACGCTGGGCATCTGTCTCGGCAGCTTCTGGGCGTATTACGAACTCGGCTGGGGGGGCTGGTGGTTCTGGGATCCGGTCGAGAACGCCTCGTTCATGCCATGGCTGGTGGGCACCGCCCTGATCCATTCGCTCGCGGTCACGGAACGGCGCGGCGCGTTCAAGGCATGGACGGTGCTCCTGGCCATCCTGGCCTTCTCGCTTTCGCTGTTGGGCACCTTCCTCGTGCGCTCCGGCGTGCTGACCTCGGTGCATGCGTTCGCCACGGACCCCAGGCGCGGCGTCTTCATCCTCGGTTTCCTGGTGGTGGTGGTGGGCGGATCATTGATTCTGTTCGGCTGGCGCGCCTCACGCGTGGGCATCGGTTCCCGCTTTGAACTGGTGTCGCGCGAATCCATGCTCCTGACCAACAACGTGATGCTGCTGGCGGCCGCCGGCACGGTGCTGCTGGGCACGCTGTATCCACTGATCCTCGACGCGCTCGGCTTGGGCAAGATCTCGGTGGGGCCCCCGTACTTCGAGACCGTGTTCGTGCCGGTGCTGGCGCCGGCGATCTTCCTCATGGGGGTCGGTCCGATCGCGCGCTGGAAGTCCGCCGCCGTTCCGGACCTAGCCCGGCGCCTGCGCTGGGCGGCGGCGGTGAGCGTCATATGCGCCTTGCTCGCGCCGGTCGCCGCCGGCGCCTGGAAGCCCCTGACCTGCATCGGCCTGCTGATGGCGGCATGGATCATGACCACGGCGCTGGTCAACCTGCGTGAAAAGGCCGGCGATGCCTGGCCGCGTCCCGGGGCGACCTGGGCGCGGCTTTCCCTGCAGCCGGGCGGCTACTGGGGCATGCTGCTGGCGCACCTCGGCGTGGCGGTCTTCATCGTCGGCGTGACCATGGTGAAATCCTACGAGCGCGATGCCGATCTCAGCATGCTGCCCGGACAAACCGCGACGGTGGGCGACATCACCCTGCGCTTCAACGGGGTGCGGGAGGTCAGGGGGCCCAACTACAACGCCATCAGGGGCGAGTTGCAGTTGCTCGACGGCGACCGGGTGACCCATGTCCTGCATCCTGAAAAGCGCGTCTACAAGGTGCAACAGAATCCCATGACGGAAGCCGCGATCGACTCCGGCCTTACCCGCGATGTCTACGTCGCCCTTGGCGAACCCGACGGGAACGCCTGGATCGTCCGGGTGCATGTGAAACCCTTCGTCACCTGGATCTGGATCGGCTGCGTGCTCATGGCGCTTGGCGGGCTGGTGGCGGTGGGTGACCGCAGGTACAGGGCCGCCGCGCAGCGCGCGCGCCTCGGGATGCCGGCCGGCGGCTTGTCGGCGACCGGGGGCGCGCAATGAGGCGGACGCTGATACCGGCGATCGTCTTCGGCGTTCTGGTGGTGTTCCTGGGGGTCGGATTGACGCTCAATCCGCGCGAAGTGCCGTCGCCGCTCATCGGCAAGCCCGCGCCGCCGTTCAGCCTCGCCACGCTGGAGGACGGTGGCCGCCAGGTCACCCCGCGCGAGTTCGCCGGCCAGCCATGGGTGCTCAACGTGTTCGCTTCCTGGTGCGGTCCTTGCCGCGAGGAGCATCCGCTCATCACCGACCTGGCCAAGCGCACAAGCACCCCGATCTACGGTCTCAACTACAAGGATCAACAAGCCGACGCTGAGCGCTGGCTCAGGCAGTTCGGCAATCCGTACAAGTCCGTGCTGGTCGACCGCGACGGACGCGCCGGCATCGACTACGGAGTCTATGGCGTACCGGAGACCTTCGTCATCGACCGCCATGGCGTGGTGCGCTTCAAGAAGGTAGGCCCGCTGACTCCCGAGGTGATCTCCACGAAGATCCTGCCTCTGCTCAAGGAACTCAATGGCTAGGCGGTTGGCGACGGCGTTCTCCCTCGCGCTGGTCCTGTTGTGCTGCGGCGCCGCCAGGACCGCGGCCGGCAACGCGCCGGCGCCGGCCGATGCGCTTCTCGAGAAGCGGGTGGTCAAGCTGTCCGAGGAGTTGCGCTGCCTCGTCTGCCAGAACCAGACCATCGCCGATTCCAATGCAGGCCTCGCCGTCGACCTGAAGAACCAGGTGCGCGAGCAGCTGCGCCAGGGCAAGACCGAAGAGGACGTCCTGCGCTACATGGTGGAGCGGTATGGCGATTTCGTTCTGTATCGCCCTCCGGTAAAGGGCGTGACCGCGTTCCTGTGGTTCGGTCCGCTGCTGCTTGTCTTCGCCGGCCTGGCCGGACTGGTGCTGTACCTGCGCAAGCGCCGCTCCCTGGCCAGCGAGGACGATCCCGCCGACGCGGGGCTGGACGACGATGATCTCGAGGCGGCCGACGCGATGCCGCAAACTCCCAAGGCCCGGACGTGACCTACTTTGCCGTGATTGCCGCCCTGATGTGCGTGGCGGCCTGCTTGATCTTGCTGAGGCCGCTGCTCTGGCCGAGGGCATCCGCGACGCCCGCCTTCGACGTGCTTGCGGTACGCTCGGAAGCCGCCGCGATGCAGCGCCGGCTCGATGCCGGCACCCTGGACGCGCAGGCCTACGCAAGCGCGCGCGCGGCGCTCGCCCAGAGCTTGCTCGATGCAGTGACGGCGCCCGTCATGCAAGCCGAGCCGCGCAAGGTCCGCAACCTGATCCTCGCCACGGTGGCGTTCGTTCCCCTGCTGTCGCTCCCCGTGTACTGGGCCACCGGTGCCCCCGATGTGCTCAGGGGCGACATCGCGGTGGCGCCCGACGGCGACGAGCGGGCGGCGGCCGCGCAATTGCAGGAACGCATCACGGCTCTCGAGCAGAAACTGGCGTCAGCGCCGCAGGATGCCACGGGCTGGGGCATGCTGGGGCGGTCCTATGCGGCGCTAGGGGAGTATGCCAAGGCGGCCAGCGCGTTCGCGAAGGCCGCGGCGCTGACCCCGGCCGACGCGCAGTTGCTGGCCGATTATGCCGATGCTCTGGCCATGTCGCAGGGACGCCGCCTCGCGGGTGAACCGGTGCAACTGCTCAAGCGGGCGCTGGCGGCCGACCCGAACAACATCAAGGCGCTCCTCCTGGACGGAACCGCCGATTTCGAGTCGGGTCGATTCGACCGCGCGGTTGCTGCATGGGAAAAGGTGATCTCGCTCGCTCCCCAGGATGCCGAACTGGTCGCCTCGCTCAGGCAAAGCATCGACGAGGCGCGCGCCAAGACGGCGGGCGCGGGAAGCGCGCCGAATGCATCGTCAGCGGCAGCCGGCGTGCAGGGAGCGGGCGCCAGGTCCGCCGCCGGATCCGAGGCCGTCAGCGGGCGGCTGACACTGGCGCCCGGCCTGGCCGCGAGTGCCTCGCCCGCCGATGCGGTGTTCGTGTTCGCGCGCGCAGCCCAGGGGCCGCGCATGCCGCTGGCCGCCTTCAAGCTGCAGGTGAAGGACCTGCCGACGGACTTCCGCCTCGATGACAGCATGGCGATGGCGCCCCAGGCGAAGATTTCCTCGGCATCGGAGGTGATCGTCACCGCGCGCATATCGAAGTCCGGCGACCCTGTCCCCAGGAGCGGCGACCTGGAGGGGTCCAGCGCGCCGGTCAAGCCGGGGACCGGCGGCATCAAGCTCGAGATCAGCGACGTCGTGAAATGAGCCCTCGCGGCCGATCCGGCCCGCAACGCACGCGTGCAGCCCGCATGAGGCCGCGGGCGTTTCGGCCGGGAGCGGCAGGCGACCAGGGCGCCGGCTCGCATCGCTCGAAGTCGATCACGCTGCCCGCACCGCTTGCGATCGAACAAGCCGCCGGATGCCCTCCACCCGCATCATCTCCTAAGATTCCCTGCCGGCGCTTGCCGCCCGCGCCTTGCAGAGCGACGGCCTGGCGGCGCGGCATGCGATGGATGCGGCGCGCGCCTCGCGCTCGGCGGCATGGATCCCGCGGGCGTGGTATCGGTCGAACGCCATCGCCATGGTCGATGGCGCCAATGGCGTCGATACCTTGATAGGCGTGCGCGCTCCCGAGGCCGCCACGTAGGGCGCGCGGAAAACCGGCGTTGGCGTCGCCTTCGCGCGCCGCAGCCATCATTTCGGGCCGATCGCCTCCTATGCATGGATCGCCCTGGAGGAAGGCTTCGCCAGCATCATCGGCAGCAACACCCGCCTCACCATCGCGCCCACCGGCGGCAGCGACACGCGGCTGGGCAACAACCCGCTCGGACTTTGCGTGCCGAATCCGCAGGGCGACCTCTTGCCGCTCGACATGGCCATGAGCGTGGTGGCGCTGGCCAAGATCCGCCAGGTCCTGGCCAGGGGGCGTCGATTCCCGATACGCGGGCCACCGACGCCGCCGGACACAAGACCTTCGATCCTGCGGCGGCGCTGGACGGCATTCTGCTGCCGATGGGGGCTACAAGGGCTATGGCCCGACGCTCATGGTCGACATGTTCGCCGGCCTGCTTTCCGGTGCCGCCTACCTGACCCATGTGAAATCCTGGGCCCATGTGCCCGAGGCGCCGCAAAACCTCGGACATTTCTTCATCTTCATCGATGTCGGCAGGCTGGGGCTGCCCGACCGCGCCGCCCGGGTGACGGACTTCGCCGCCATCCTGCACGCATCGCCGCCTGTCGACCTGACCGCGCCGGCTGGACACTTCTCCCGCGCGTCATCCGGGCGGGGTAATGCTGGCCGCCGGCGGCGACACGGGCAGGTGATCCAGGTCGGGCCGGTGCTGCGGGTCGATATGGGTCATGAGGTTGAGAACCCGGTGGCGCTGCATCACCCGGTTGCGGGCCGCCACGGCGATGTCGTGGCCCGCCTCAACCGAGATCGCCGCGTCGACCTCGATATGCGCGTCGACCACGATCATGTCGCCCATCTTGCGGGTTTTCAGGTCGTGCAGGCCGCGCACGCCGGGCGTTTCGGTCAACGTCCTGGCGATCGCCGCGACCTCCTGCTCGTCGACGGCGCGATCCATCAGGTCATGCAGGGCATCCCAGGCGAATCCCCATCCCATGCGGCCGACCATGAAACCGACGATCAGGGCGGCGATGGGGTCGAACATCGGGTAGCCGAGCAGGTTGCCGGTGATGCCGAGCGCCACCACCAGCGATGAGGCCGCGTCCGATCTGGCATGCCATGCGTTGGCCACCAGCATCCCGGATTTGACGCGCTTGGCCACCGCCAGCATGTACCGGAACAGTGTTTCCTTTGCCACCAGTGCGCCGATGGCAACCCACAGGGCGGCGATATGGACTTCGGCGATGGTGTCCGGCGCTTCGAGCTTGCCTGCGGCCGACCACAGCATGCCCACGCCCACACCGAGCAGCAGCAGGCCGAGGACTAGGGACGCCGCGGTCTCGAAACGCTGATGCCCGTAGGGATGGTCCTGGTCCGCGCCTTTCTTGCTGTGGCGGCTCGCGAACAGGACCACGAAGTCAGACACCAGGTCCGATAGGGAGTGCAGGCCGTCGGCGATCAGGCTCTGCGAACGGGCGTACAGGCCGACGGCGATCTGCAACGCGCTCAGAAGCACGTTGACCACCACGCTGACCCATGTGCTGCGGCTGGCGGCGACGGCACGGGAGGCGAGTTCCTCGGGGGAGTCCTCGCTGTCATCCTCGAGATCGGAGAAATTCATGGATTGCGTGCCGCGCCACGCGCGGCGCCGGGACAGGCGACTGGTTCGATGATAGGACGAAAGGCCCGCCGCGTGTTGCTCTGCCTCAACATCGCGGCGTCCGTGATGGGCTGAGCCGGTCCGGCAGCGGCCGGCAAACAAGAAGCCCCGCATGATGCGGGGCTTTTGTTGACTGCGGGCCGGGCCTGATCAGGTGGTGACCTTGTCGGCCTGGTCGGAGAAATCCTTGATCTGGTCGAAATTCATGTACTTGTAGATCTTGGAGCCGTCCTTGTTGATCACGCCCATGTCCGCCATGTACTCCTCTTTGGTCGGGATACGGCCCAGCTTGGAGCAGATGGCGGCCAACTCGGCCGAACCGAGATAGACGTTGGAGTTCTTGCCGAGGCGGTTGGGGAAGTTGCGGGTGGACGTGGAGAACACCGTCGCGCCTTCCTTGACCTGGGCCTGGTTGCCCATGCACAGGCTGCAGCCCGGCATTTCCATGCGGGCGCCTGCCGAACCGAGTACGCCATAGTGGCCTTCCTCGGTGAGTTGCTTCTGGTCCATCTTGGTCGGCGGCGCCACCCACAGCTTGACCGGGATGTCGCGCTTGTTCTCCAGCAGTTTGGAGGCCGCGCGGAAATGCCCGATGTTGGTCATGCAGGAACCGATGAACACTTCGTCGATCTTGGCGCCGGCCACCTCGGACAGGGTCTTGACGTCGTCGGGATCATTCGGGCAAGCGACGATCGGCTCGGTAATGGTGTTGAGGTCGATCTCGATGACGGCGGCGTACTCCGCGTCCGCATCCGGGGCCAGCAACTTGGGATTGGCGAGCCAGTCTTCCATGGCCTTGATGCGGCGGCGGATGGTGCGCGCGTCGTTGTAGCCGGTGGCGATCATCCACTTCAGCATGGTGATGTTGCTGGTGATGTATTCGATGATCGGCTCTTTGTCCAGGCGCACGGTGCAGCCGCCGGCGGAGCGCTCGGCCGTGGCGTCGGCCAGTTCGAAGGCCTGTTCGCACTTGAGCCTGGGCAGCCCCTCGATCTCGACCACGCGGCCCGAGAAGACGTTGATCTTGCCTTTCTTCTCGACCGTCAACATGCCTTGCTTGATGGCCGCCAGCGGGATGGCGTTGACGAGGTCGCGCAGGGTCACGCCCGGCTGCATTTCGCCCTTGAAGCGCACCAGCACCGATTCGGGCATGTCCAGCGGCATTACGCCGGTGGCGGCGGCGAAGGCCACCAGGCCGGAGCCTGCGGGGAAGGAAATGCCGATCGGAAAGCGGGTGTGCGAGTCGCCGCCGGTCCCGACGGTGTCCGGCAGGAGCATGCGGTTCAACCACGAGTGGATGATGCCATCGCCGACGCGCAGCGAGATGCCGCCGCGGTTGGACATGAACTCCGGCAGTTCGTGGTGGGTCTTGATGTCCACGGGTTTCGGATAGGGCGCGGTGTGGCAGAACGACTGCATCACCAGGTCGGCCGAGAATCCCAGGCAGGCGAGATCCTTGAGTTCGTCGCGCGTCATCGGGCCGGTGGTGTCCTGGGAGCCGACTGAAGCCATGCGCGGCTCGCAGTAGGTGCCGGGACGCACGCCCTTGCCTTCGGGCAGGCCGCAGGCACGCCCGACGATCTTCTGTGCCAGGGTGTAGCCGCGGCCGGTGTCCGCCGGGTTCTGCGGCAGACGGAACAGCGTCGAGGGCGGCAGGCCGAGGGCTTCGCGCGCCTTGGCGGTGAGGCCGCGACCGATGATCAGGGGAATGCGGCCGCCGGCGCGCACTTCATCGAAAATCACGTCGGAGCGCAGGGAAAACTCGGCGATGACCTGGCCATCCTTGAGGGCCTTGCCTTCGTAGGGGCGCAGTTCGATGGTGTCGCCCATCTCCATCTTGGAGACGTCGAGCTCGATCGGCAGCGCGCCGGCGTCTTCCATGGTGTTGAAGAAAATCGGCGCGATCTTGCCGCCCAGGCACACGCCGCCGAACCGCTTGTTGGGCACGAACGGAATGTCCTCGCCGGTCCACCACAGCACGCTGTTGGTGGCGGACTTGCGCGAGGAGCCGGTACCGACCACGTCGCCGACATAGGCCACCAGATTGCCCTTGGCGCGAAGGTCCTGGAGAAACTTGACCGGGCCGCGCTTGCCTTCCTCTTCCGGTGTGATGCCCGGACGGGGGTTCTTGAGCATGGCCAGGGCATGCAGCGGAATGTCCGGTCGGCTCCACGCGTCGGGCGCGGGGGAGAGGTCATCCGTGTTGGTTTCGCCGGTCACCTTGAGGACGGTGATGGTCAGGCTCTTGGGGACTTCGGGCCGGCTGGTGAACCATTCGGCGTCGGCCCAGCTCTTGAGCACGGCCTGGGCGTTGGCATTGCCCTTGTCGGCCAGTTCCTTGACGTCGTGGAAGGCATCGAACATCAGCAGGGTTTTCTTCAGCGCCTCCGCGGCAATGCCGCCGACGGTGGTGTCGCCGAGCAGTTCGATCAGCGGGTGGATGTTGTACCCGCCCAGCATCGTGCCCAGCAACTCGGTGGCCTTCGCGCGGGTGATCAGCGGGCATTTCTCGCTGCCGTGTGCCACCGCGGCGAGGTACGAGGCCTTGACCTTGGCTGCGTCATCGACCCCGGCGGGCACGCGATAGGTGATCAGGTCGACCAGCGTCTTTTCCTCGCCGGCCGGCGGTGCCTTGAGGAGCTCGATCAGGTCGGCAGTCTGTTGCGCGGACAGCGGCAGGGCTGGGATGCCGAGCGCGGCGCGCTCGGCTTCATGTTGGCGGTAGGCAGTAAGCATGATGCTCCCGTTGGGTGAGGAAAGAAAGGTTTGCGACAGGTTACTTGTTTTGCGGTGCCGCCGGGGCGGCGGGCGGCGGCGCCGGGGCGGCGGCTGGGCCTGCGGCTGCCGGGGCCTCGGCCTTGGCGTCGCCGGCCGGACCCGCCGCGGGAGCGGGCGCGTCGGCTTTGGGGGCCTCCGCCTTGGGCGGCTCGACCTTGGTTTCCGCCGCCGGCGGATGCGCATCGCCGGCGTGCTCGCCCAGCATGCTGACATTGCCGCCGCCCTTGAGGAGCAGGGCGAACATGCCTGCGATGGCGATGACCCCGACGATGATCCATTTCCACATGGTGATTCTCCTTTCGTTGTTCCGGGTGCCGGGGCAAACGCCTCCCGGCCTTGCGATTCGGTGCTAGACCGGGACGCGCACGAAGCCTTCCATCAGGACGCGCGCGCTGCGGCTCATCACCGCTTTGGTGACCTGCCACTCGCCGCCCGACCGCACGGCCTGCGCGCCGACGCGCAAGGTGCCGGAGGGATGGCCGAAGCGCACCTCGGACCGCGCGCCGCCGCCGGCCGCCATGTTCACCAGCGTGCCGGGTATGCAGGCGCCGACCGCGATGGCGACGGCCGCGGTACCCATCATGGCGTGATGCAGCTTGCCCATCGACATGGCGCGGACCAGCACATCGATGGCGCCGGCATCGATGGCCTTGCCGCTCGATGCGGTGTAGGTGACCGGCGGGGCGACAAACGCCACCTTGGGAATGTGCTGCCGGGTGGCGATTTCCGCAGGCGTCCTGATCAGGCCCATCTTCATCGCGCCGGCGGTGCGGATGGCCTCCATCTTGGCCAGATTGTCCGGGCTGCCGTTGATCGCCTCCTGCAATTCGGACCCGGTGAAACCGATCTCCGACGCATTGACGAAGATGGTCGGTATGCCAGCCGTCAGCATCGTGGCCTTCAGAATGCCGCCCCTGAAGTTGCCCGCGGCCGGAACTTCGAGGTCGTCGACCAGGTTGCCGGTGGGGAAGAGGGCGCCGCCCGCGCCTTCCTCCTCCGCGGCGGGGTCCATGAACTCGAGCTGGACTTCGGCCGCCGGAAAGGTCACGCCGTCGAGTTCAAAATCGCCGGTTTCCTGCACCCGGCCGTCGGTGATCTGCACATGCGCGATGATGGTTTTCTGGATGTTGGCCTGCCAGATGCGTACGGTGGCTATGCCGTTGTGCGGGATGCGCGCCGGATCGACCAACCCGTTGGAAATCGCGAACGGACCCACCGCCGCCGACAGGTTGCCGCAATTGCCGCCCCAGTCGACGAAGGGCTTGTCGATGGCGACCTGGCCGAACAGGTAATCCACATCGTGGTCCGGCCGGGCGCTCCTGGAGAGCAGGACTGTCTTGCTGGTCGAGGAGGTCGCCCCGCCCATGCCGTCGGTGTGCTTGCCGTAGGGGTCGGGGCTGCCGATGAGGCGCAGGAGAAAGTTGTCGCGCGCGGGGCCGGGCTCTTGCAGCTCCGGCGGCATGTCCGGAACATGGAAAAACACCCCCTTGCTGGTGCCGCCGCGCATGTAGGTGGCGGGTACGCGGATTTGCGGCGCGAATGTCTTCATGCGGCTGCCTTTTCGAGAAAGTCCTGGGCGAAGCGCTGCAGCACGCCGCCGGCTTTGTAAATAGAGACCTCTTCGGCGGTATCGAGGCGGCAGGTGACCGGAACCTCGACGCGCTCGCCGTTCCTGCGATTGATCACCAGCGTCAGCGTGGTGCGCGGGGTGCGCTCGCCGACCACGTCGAAAGTCTCGGTGCCGTCGATGGCGAGCGTCAAGCGGGTGGTGCCGGGCCTGAACTCCAGCGGCAGCACGCCCATGCCGATCAGATTGGTGCGGTGGATGCGCTCGAAGCCCTCGGCGGCGATGGCCTCGACCCCGGCCAGCCGCACCCCCTTGGCGGCCCAGTCGCGCGAGGAACCCTGCCCGTAGTCCGCGCCGGCGATGATGATCAGCGGCTGGCGGCGCTCCATGTAGGTCTCGATGGCCTCCCACATGCGTACCACCTTGCCCTCCGGCTCGAGGCGCGCGAGCGAGCCCGGCTTGACCTTGCCGTCGACCTGCACCATCTCATTCTTGAGCGTGGGGTTGGCGAAGGTGGCGCGCTGGGCGGTGAGATGGTCGCCGCGGTGCGTCGCGTAGGAATTGAAGTCTTCCTCCGGCACGCCCATTCGTGCCAGATATTCGCCGGCCGCCGAGTTGGCCATGATGGCGTTGGACGGCGACAGGTGGTCCGTGGTGATGTTGTCGCCCAGCACGGCGAGCGGGCGCATGCCCTTCAATCTGCGCGGGCTGGCGGCCAGGGCGCCCTGGCCTTCCTTGTCCCAGTAGGGCGGGCGGCGAATGTAGGTGCTCTGCGGCCGCCAGTCGTACAGCGGGGCGACGCGTTCGGTCGACACGGCCCGCTCGTCGAACATCGGGATGTACACCTTGCGGAACTGCTCGGGTTTCACGTTCGCCGCGACGATCGCGTCGATCTCCTCGTCGGAAGGCCACAGGTCCTTGAGGGTGATCGGGCTGCCGGCGGGGTCATTGCCGAACGAATCCCGTTCGATGTCGAAGCGGATGGTGCCGGCGATGGAATACGCCACCACCAGCGGCGGCGATGCGAGAAACGCCTGCTTCGCATACGGATGGATGCGGCCGTCGAAATTGCGGTTGCCCGACAGCACCGCGGTGGCGTAGAGATCGCGGTCGATGATTTCCTGCTGTATCTTCGGGTCGAGCGCGCCGGACATGCCGTTGCAGGTGGTGCAGGCGAAGGCGACGATGCCGAACCCCTGCTCCTCCAGTTCGGCCTTGAGGCCGGCGGCTTCCAGGTACAGCTCCACGGTCTTGGATCCTGGTGCGAGCGAACTCTTGACCCAGGGCTTGCGGGTCAGGCCGAGGCGGTTGGCATTGCGCGCCAGCAGGCCGGCCGCGATCACGTTGCGCGGATTGCTGGTGTTGGTGCAGCTGGTGATCGCCGCGATGATCACCGCCCCATCGGGCATCTGCCCAGGCACGGACTCCCAGGCCCGGGCGATGCCCTTGGCGGCCAGGTCTGTCGTGGCGACCCGGGCGTGCGGGTTGGACGGCCCCGCCATGTTGCGTCCCACCGCCGAGAGGTCGAAGGAAAGGACGCGCTCGTACTCGGCGTGCGCGAGCGCGTCGGACCACAGGCCGGCGACCTTGGCATAGGTCTCGACAAGCCTGACCTGCTCGTCGCTGCGGCCGGTCAGCCGCAGGTAGGTGATGGTTTGTTCGTCGATCGCGAACATCGCGGCGGTGGCGCCATACTCCGGCGCCATGTTGGAAATGGTGGCGCGGTCGCCCAGGGTCAGGCCCGCCGCGCCTTCGCCAAAGAATTCGAGATAGGCGCCGACGACCTTCTGCTTGCGCAGGAACTCGGTCAGGGCCAGCACGATGTCGGTGGCGGTGATGCCGCTCTGGCGCCGGCCGGTCAAACGCACGCCGACGATGTCGGGCAGGCGCATCCACGAGGCGCGCCCGAGCATGACGCTTTCGGCCTCCAGTCCGCCCACGCCGATGGCGATCACGCCCAGCGCGTCGACATGCGGGGTGTGGCTGTCGGTCCCCACAAGGGTGTCGGGGAATGCGACGCCGTCACGGGCGTGGATGACCGGCGACATCTTCTCCAGGTTGATCTGGTGCATGATGCCGTTGCCCGCGGGGATCACGTCGACGTTCTCGAAGGCGAGCTTGGTCCATTCGATGAAATGGAACCGGTCTTCATTGCGCCGGTCCTCGATGGCGCGATTCTTGGCGAAGGCATCCGGGTCGAATCCCCCGCACTCGACCGCCAGCGAGTGATCGACGATCAATTGCACCGGCACGACCGGGTTGACCTTGGCCGGGTCGCCACCGGCCTTGGCGATCGCGTCGCGCAGGCCGGCCAGATCGACCAGCGCGGTCTGGCCGAGGATGTCGTGGCAGACCACGCGCGCCGGAAACCAGGGGAAATCCAGGTCCCGCTTGCGCCCGATCAGCTGCCCGAGCGCATCGGCAAGTTGCGCCGGGTCGCAGCGGCGCACCAGGTTTTCCGCCAGCACGCGGGAGGTGTAGGGCAGCTTGTCGTAGGCGCCCGGCGCCAGGCGCTCGACCGCCGCGCGGGCGTCGAAATAGGACAGCGAGGTGCCCGGCAGGGGCTTGCGATCGGCGGTGTTCATGGCGGGCGGGTTGCCGGTTAGCGGTTGGCGAGGGGGACGAACTCGAGGTCGTCGGGACCGGTGTAGTTGGCCGTGGGCCGGATGATCTTGCCGTCCTGGCGCTGCTCGATGACATGCGCCGCCCAGCCGGAGGTGCGCGAGATGACGAAGATCGGGGTGAACATGGCGGTGGGCACGCCCATCATGTGATAGCTGACGGCAGAGAACCAGTCCAGGTTGGGGAACATCTTCTTCGCGTCCCACATGACCGTTTCGAGGCGCTCGGCGATGTCGAACATCTTGGTGTCGCCCGCCTCGCTGGAAAGCTTGCGCGCCACTTCCTTGATGACCTTGTTGCGCGGGTCCGAGAGGGTGTAGACGGGGTGGCCGAAGCCGATCACGACTTCCTTGCGCTCGACCCGTGCGCGCACGTCGGCTTCCGCTTCAGCGGGCGTTTCATAGCGTTTCTGCACTTCGAAGGCCACCTCGTTGGCGCCGCCGTGCTTCGGTCCGCGCAGCGCGCCGATACCCCCGCAAATCGCGGAATACATGTCGGAACCGGTGCCGGCGACCACGCGGCAGGCGAAGGTCGAGGCGTTGAATTCATGCTCGGCGTAGAGGATCAGCGAGGTGTGCATCGCCTTGACCCACGATTCCGGCGGCTTGACTCCGTGGAGCAGGTGCAGGAAGTGCCCGCCGATCGAGTCGTCGTCGGTTTCAACCTCGATGCGTCTGCCGTTGCTGCTGAAGTGGTGCCAATACAGCAGCATGGAGCCCAGCGACGCCATCAGGCGGTCGGCGATGTCGCGCGCACCCGGGTGGTTGTGGTCGTCCTTTTCCGGCAGGGCGCAGCCCAGCACTGAAACGGCGGTCCGCATCACATCCATCGGATGCGCGGACGCCGGCAGCGCTTCGAGCGCCGCCTTGACGGCTGCGGGCACCCCGCGCAAGGCCTTGAGCTTTTTCTTGTATCCGGCGAGTTCCGCCTTGTTGGGGAACTTCCCGTGCACCAGAAGATGGGCGATTTCCTCGAACTCGCAGGTGTCGGCAACGTCCAGGATGTCGTAGCCGCGATAGTGCAGGTCATTGCCGCTGCGGCCGACCGTGCAGAGCGCCGTGTTGCCGGCGACGACGCCGGAAAGCGCGACGGACTTCTTGGGCTTCGGGCCCGCGGCCGGGGTTGCTTGCTCGCTCATGTTGTTCTCCTTTGTGGTCTGCGTTACTTGCCCTTGCCCTGCGAGAACAGGGCATCGAGCTTGTTTTCGTAATCGTGGTAGCCGAGGTAATCGTAGAGTTCGGCACGTGTCTGCATGGTCGGGACGACGCTTTTCTGCGTACCCTCGCGCCGCAGCACCTTGTAGAAATTGAGCGCCGCCGCGTTCATGGCGCGATAGGCGCCGCAGCAGTAGAGCGCGATGTCGACATTGACACCGCGCAATTCGTCGAGCGTGAACAGCGGCGTGGATCCGAACTCGGTGAGATTGGCCAGGATCGGCACCTTGACGGCGTCCTTCACCTTCCTGTATTGCCCAAGCTCCGTGATGGCTTCCGGAAAGATCATGTCGGCGCCGGCCTCCACGTACGCGCAGGCGCGGTCGATGGCCGAATTCAAGCCCTCCGAAGCCAGCGCGTCCGTGCGCGCCATGATGACGAAATCGGCATCGGTCTTGGCGTCGACGGCGGCCTTGATGCGGTCAACCATCTCGCCGGTGCTCACGACTTCCTTGCCGGGGCGGTGCCCGCAGCGCTTGGCGCTGACCTGGTCTTCCATATGCACCGCCGCGACCTCGGCCTGGGTGAACATCTTGATCGTGCGGCCGATATTGAACGCGCTGCCCCAGCCCGTATCGATATCGACCATCAGAGGCAGGCCGCACACCGCGGTGATGCGGCGCGCGTCGGTGAGCACGTCTTCCATGGTGCTGATGCCGAGATCGGGCATGCCGAGCGAATTGGCGGCCACGCCGCCCCCGGAAAGATAGACGGCCTTGAAGCCGGTACGCTCGGCCATGCGCGCCGCGTAGGCCGTGATCGTGCCTACCACCTGCAGCGGGTTTTCGTCCCTGACGGCCTGGCGGAACTTGGCGCCCGCGGATTGCTTGCTCATTGTGGTTCCTTGTCGAAAAAGGCCTGGATCGCGTCGGCCGGCACGGCCGCGCCGGTGCGCCAGGCGCGGTCAAGCAACTGCCAGAAATAGCGGAAGCTGGCGCGGTCGTGGAGCTTGCCCTGGTGGCCGACCGGGCCCCAATGGGCCGCCTGCGCGCTCAGCAGTATCGCCGCAGCGTCACCGATTTCCTCTGCGTCGGGTTGCATGCCGCGCACGATGGGGAGTATCTGGTCGGGGTGGATGCTGTATTGCCGCAGGTAACCGAACTCCTCGCGCGCGCGCCGCGCGTCGGCCTCGGCGACCGACGCATCGCGGTAGTCCTGCGTGATGCCGTGGATGGGCAGGGCACCCGCGCCCAGCGCGGCGGCGCTGACCCGCAGTTTCGCACGACGCACCAGCGGGTGGTCGAACTGCCCCGGCGAGGACATCGCCGAAGCGGGAATGGCGCCCTGGTGGGAACTGACGAAATCCATGATGCCGAGATTGACGCCCTCGATCTGGCCGAGGTCGACGATGTCGAATACATCGCGCAGCCCGTTGTGGGTCTCGATCATGACGTGCAGGGGTATCAGGCGGCGGTGGCCGCACTCTTCGGCGACGTGATTCATGTAGGAGGCCACCTTGAGCGCATCCATGCGGCTGTCGCACTTCGGCAGCGTGACATACGCCAGGCGACTGCCGGCGATTCGCACCGCGATTTCGACGTCCTTCACGCAGTGGGGATGGCTGGCGTCATGGATGCGCACGCCTGCGCGACCGAAGGCGTTGTCGCTCCCGGCGACCAGTTCCGCGGCCATCTCGGCTGTTTCGCGCTCGCGGCCTGGCGCGGCGCCGTCTTCGAGGTCGCACAAGACATCGAACAGGGGCTGTCCGGCTACGGCGGTCGTGCGCTGCTTTTCGAAGGCGCGCCGGATGAACTTTTCGTTGCCGGCGAAGTGCTCGCAGACGGGGATCGCCGGCAGCGGCTTGCCGTCGACGAAGAGGACGTCCTTGGGATGGGTGGTCATGACGAGAAGCCGGCGCCCCGGTTTCAGCCTGCCCGCGCGCCGGCCCGCGAAATCAGCCCAGCAGGTGCTTGACGCCGTCGCGTTCCTCGTTCAACTCCTTGAGCGTGAAATCCATGCGCTCGCGCGAGAAAGCGTCGACTTCGAGGCCCTTCACCATGGTGTACTCGCCGCCGGCGCAGGTGACCGGAAAGCCGTACATGGTGTCTTCGGGAATGCCGTAGCTGCCGTCGGACGGGATGCCCATCGTGACCCACTCGCCATTCGTGCCCAGTGCCCAGTCGCGCATGTGGTCGATGGCGGCATTGGCCGCCGACGCGGCGGAGGACAGACCGCGCGCCTCGATGATCGCGGCACCGCGCTTGCCCACGACCGGCAGGAAGGTGTCCTTGTTCCAGACCTCGTCGTTGATCAGCGCCTTGACGCTCTGGCCGTCGACGGTCGCGAAGCGGTAGTCCGGATACATGGTCGGCGAATGATTGCCCCACACGACCAGCTTCTTGATTGCCGCGACCGGCTTGCCGGACTTGGCCGCGAGTTGCGAGAGTGCGCGATTGTGGTCCAGGCGCAGCATCGCGGTGAAGTTCTTCTTCGGCAGCGAGGGCGCCGACTTCATCGCGATGTAGGCATTCGTGTTCGCAGGATTGCCGACGACCAGCACCTTGACATTGCGCGAAGCGACCGCGTCGAGGGCCTTGCCCTGGGCGGTGAAAATGGCCGCATTGGCCGACAGCAGATCCTTGCGTTCCATACCCGGGCCGCGCGGCCGTGCGCCGACCAGAAGCGCGTAGTTGATGTCCTTGAACGCCGTCATCGGGTCGCCATGGGCGCTCATGCCGGCGAGCAGCGGAAAGGCGCAGTCGTCGAGCTCCATCATGACGCCCTTCAAGGCCTTCTGCGCCTTTTCATCAGGTATTTCAAGCAGTTGCAGGATCACCGGCTGGTCCTTGCCGAGCATGTCGCCGTTGGCGATACGGAATAGCAGTGAATAACCGATTTGTCCGGCGGCGCCGGTGACGGCGACGCGCACGGGGGATTTGGCCATGATCAGGTTCTCCTTGGGCTTCAGCGTGGAGTTAAAGGGGGGCGGTGTGGAAGTTGGCGCCGCTCGGGCCCTCCGCTCACGGCTGAAGGCGCGACGAAACTGCTGCGAAGTTTAGGAACGTTGAAGGGGGAAAGTCAAGTCGGGTCTTATGTCTTATATAAGATATAAAACAAGATATAGACGAAAGTCCGCGGTTTGTGATTCAATCCGTTTCCATGAGTTCCGATGCTACGATTGCCGGCGCGACGCAGGCTTCGTTTTCGCCGACGTTCAGCCCGCTTTACCAGCAGATCAAGGCGCTGATCACGCAGAGCCTCGAGGTCGGCGAGTGGAAGCCGGGGGACATGATTCCGTCCGAAATCGAACTCGCTGCGCGCTACAAGGTGAGCCAGGGGACGGTGCGCAAGGCCATCGATGAACTGGCCGCCGGGAACCTCCTGCTGCGGCGGCAGGGCAAGGGGACGTTTGTCGCCACCCATACCGAACCGCGCGCGCAGTTCCGTTTCCTGCGCCTGATGCCCGACGAGGGCGAGCAGGGCTATCCGGAGAGCACCATCCTCGAATGCCGGCGGGTCCGCGCTCCGGCGGAGATTGCGCGCACGCTTGAATTGAAGCCAGGCGATCCTGTGGTCACCCTGCGCCGCCTGCTTTCATTTTCCGGCTGTCCCTGCGTACTCGACGAGCTTTGGTTGCCCGGGAGCCTGTTCAAGGGCCTGACTGCCGAACGCCTGACCGAATCCAAGGCGCCTCTGTACAGCATGTTCGAAAGCGAATTCGGTATCAAGATGGTGCGCGCCGACGAGAAGATCCGTGCTGTTCCTGCCGACCCCGAGGCTGCAAGAATCCTGCGGGTCGAGCCGCGCGCGCCGCTGTTGCTGGTCGAGCGCGTCACGTTCACCTACGGCGAGCGGCCTGTCGAGGTCCGCAGGGGGCTCTATCTCACCACGCGCCACCATTACAAGAACGAATTGAGTTGATCATGCACGCCCGGGTTATGCTGCCCTGCGGAAGCGGGATGTATAATTTTGAGAGTAAAAGGGTGGTGGCGCGGAGCGGTCCGCCGCGTCATGGCACGGGGGTGCCTGTCAGCCCGGCCGGACGCGTGTCCGGGCGGGTGCGCCGTGGATGCACTGCGGCGAAAAATCGGGCCTAAATCCAATAACCGGGAATTCAATACGGAATGTCTACCACTACCGCCAAGGCCGCTCGGCCGCGCCCCAAGCATCTCGACCTCTCGAAAATCCGCCTGCCCTTGCCAGGCTGGGTCTCGATCATGCACCGCGTCAGCGGCGCGGGCTTGTTCCTGGCTATCCCGTTCCTGCTCTGGCTGCTCGACATGAGCCTTTCGACCGAAATCGGCTTCGAGTCGCTGGCCGCCGTCCTGCAGCTCTGGTGGGTCAAGGCCTTGCTCACGGGGCTGGTGTGGGCCTACATGCACCATTTTTGCGCCGGCATCCGCTACCTTCTTCTCGACATGCACAAGTGCGTCGACCTGCCGGCGGCACGCACCAGCGCCGCGGTAGTCTATTTCGTGAGCATACCCCTCGCTGCGCTGATCGCGTGGCGCCTGTTCATCTAGCCGGACGCGGAGCAAGCACACCATGAAACAACGAATCGTCGTCGGCGCGCATTACGGTTTTCGCGACTGGCTCGGCCAGCGCGCCACAGCCGTTCTCATGGCCCTGTACACCATTCTTCTTCTCGCCGTTCTCCTCGTCGCGCAACCGTCCGATTATCTCGGATGGTACGGCGTTTTCAGCCCTGCATGGATGAAGGTCGCAACTTTGACTTTCCTCGCGTGTCTGTTCTATCACGCATGGGTCGGCATCCGGGACATCTGGATGGATTATGTCAAGCCGACGGGCGTGCGTCTGGTGCTGCAGGTCGGCACGATTGTCTGGCTGGTGGCCTGCGGTATGTGGGCATTGAAAATATTCCTTCAGTGAAGGGCGGGAAATAATGGCATTGTCCGTAAGAAAATTCGACGCCGTGATCGTGGGAGCCGGTGGGGCCGGCCTGCGCGGCGCCCTGCAGCTCTCCGAGGCGGGACTCAAGGTGGCCGTCATGACCAAGGTGTTCCCGACCCGGTCGCACACCGTGGCGGCGCAGGGCGGCGTGGGCGCCTCGCTCGGCAACATGGGACCGGATTCGTGGCAGTGGCACATGTACGACACCGTCAAGGGCGGCGACTGGCTGGCCGACCAAGACGCCGCCGAGTTCCTGGCGCGCGAGGCGTCCAAGTGCGTCATCGAACTCGAGCACTTCGGCATGCCCTTCGACCGCAACGAGGACGGCACCATCTACCAGCGGCCCTTCGGCGGGCACATGCAGAACATGGGCGCCGGCCCCGCAGTGCAGCGCTCATGCTGCGCCGCCGACCGCACCGGCCACGCCATGCTGCACACGCTTTACCAGCGCAACGTGCGCGCGAACACGCAGTTTTTCGTCGAGTGGATGGCGCTTGACCTGATCCGCGACCCGGTCGACGGCGCCGTGCTGGGCGTGACGGCTCTCGAGATGGAAACCGGCGAAGTGATGATCCTGCAGGCGCGCGCGACCCTGTTCGCCACCGGCGGCGCCGGACGCATCTACGCATCCTCGACCAATGCCTTCATCAACACCGGCGATGGCCTTGGCATGGCGGCGCGTGCCGGCGTCCCGCTCGAGGACATGGAGTTCTGGCAATTCCATCCCACTGGCGTCGCGGGTGCCGGCGTACTCATCACCGAAGGCGTGCGCGGCGAAGGGGGGTATCTGCTCAACAAGGACGGCGAGCGTTTCATGGAGCGTTACGCCCCTACCGCCAAGGACCTCGCCTCGCGCGACGTGGTTGCGCGCGCCATGGCCACGGAGATCAACGAGGGACGCGGCGCCGGCAAGGAGGGCGATTATGTGCTTCTCAAGCTCGACCACCTCGGCCCAGACACCATCGACAAGCGCCTGCCCGGCATCCGCGAAATCGCCAAGAAATTCGCCAATGTCGACCCGGCCAAGGATCCGATTCCAGTGGTCCCGACCTGCCATTACCAGATGGGTGGGATCCCCACCAACTACCGCGGTGAAGTGGTGGCGCCCAGCAACGGCAATCCCAACGCGGTGGTCGAGGGTTTCTACGCCGCCGGTGAGTGTGCCTGCGCCTCGGTGCATGGCGCCAACCGCCTGGGCACGAACTCGCTGACCGACCTTCTGGTGTTCGGCAAGGCGTCCGGCGACAGCATGATCAAGTACCTAGCCACCGGCAAGGCGCATCGCGACTTGCCGAAGGACGCGGCCGAGCGCACCATGACCCGCCTGGACCGGCTGAACAACCAGAAGGACGGCGCCAACGTCCACGAGACGCGCGCAGAGATGCAGCGCGTCATGCAGCGCCATTGCGGGGTGTTCCGGTTCCCCGACATGCTGGTCGAAGGCGTGGCGAAGATCAAGGACGTCGCCGCCCGCGTGGCAGCGACCGAGATTTCCGACAAATCCAGCGTCTTCAACACGGCACGCCTCGAAGCGCTGGAACTCGACAACCTCATCGAGGTGGCGCGCGCGACCATGGTATCGGCGGAGGCGCGCAAGGAAAGCCGCGGCGCGCATGATCGTGCCGACTGCCACGACACGCCTGAGCATCCGAACGGGCGCGACGACGAGAACTGGCTCAAGCACACACTGTGGTTCAAGGAAGGCGACAGGCTCGATTACAAGCCCGTGATCCTTCAGCCCCTCTCGACCGAATCCATCCCGGCCAAGGTACGCTCTTACTGAAATCGATCGTCAACCAAGACCAGGCACGACTCAGATGAAAATCTCGATTTACCGCTACGACCCGGACCGCGACGCCAGCCCCTACATGAAGGACTACGATGTCCAACTGGAGGCGTCCGACCGGATGCTGCTCGACGCGCTGGTTCGCGTGAAGGCCATGGACGATTCGTTCGCTTTCCGGCGCTCGTGCCGCGAAGGCGTGTGCGGTTCGGACGCCATGAACATCAACGGCAAGAATGGCCTCGCCTGCCTGACCAATGTCGCCGAGCTTGGCGACCATGTGGTGTTGCGCCCGCTGCCCGGGCTGCCCGTCATCCGCGACCTGATCGTCGACATGACGCAGTTCTTCAAGCAATACCATTCGATTCGCCCGTATGTCGTGAACAACGACCCCCCGCCCGAGAAGGAGCGCCTGCAATCGCCCGACGACCGCGAGGAACTCAACGGCCTCTACGAATGTATCCTGTGCGCCTCCTGCTCGACATCCTGTCCGTCCTTCTGGTGGAACCCGGACAAGTTCGTCGGTCCCGCCGGCCTGCTGCAGGCCTATCGCTTCATCGCCGACACGCGTGACCAGGTGACCAGCGAGCGGCTCGACAACCTCGAGGATCCCTATCGCCTGTTCCGGTGCCACACCATCATGAACTGCGTCGATGTCTGTCCCAAGGGACTCAATCCCACCAAGGCCATCGGCAAGATCAAGGAACTCATGGTGCGGCGCGCCGTCTAGGTGCCCCGCATTCCACGGCATGGCGATGATTGATCCGATTGCGCTTTCCCGCCTGAAATGGCACAGCCGGCGTGGCATGCTGGAAAACGACCTCGTGCTCACGGCTTTTTTCCGGCGTCACGAGGCCGCTCTGGATGCTTCAGCGGCGCAAGGGCTGGCTGCGCTGCTCGCTCTTGAGGATGGCGACCTCTGGGACCTGATCGCCGCGCGCAGCGAGCTCGCCCCCGACGCAGACAGGGCGGTCCATTCCGTGCTGGAGAAACTGCGTGAATGCACCACGCGACCGGCGATTTCCATATAGTTGCACCCTCTAGAAAAGCAGACCATCCGGGAGTCCCCATGAGCATGAAGCCCAGTGAATCCAAAGCAACGCTGACCTTTTCCGACGGCTCTCCGGCCGTCGACTTCCCGATCTACAAGGGCAGCATCGGGCCCGACGTGGTCGATATCCGCGCGCTGTACGGAAAGACCGGCAAGTTCACGTACGACCCCGGGTTCATGTCGACGGCGGCGTGCAATTCCTCGATCACGTATATCGACGGCGACAAGGGCGAACTCCTGTATCGCGGCTATCCGATCGAGCAACTGGCGGTCAATTGCGACTTCCTCGAGACCTGCTACCTTCTGCTCAACGGCGAGTTGCCGAACGCCGTCCAGCGCGACGAGTTCGTCAATCTTGTCACGCGCCACACGATGGTGCACGAGCAGATGCAGAACTTCTTCCGCGGCTTCCGGCGCGACGCCCATCCGATGGCCGTGCTGGTGGGCTCGGTTGGAGCGCTGTCTGCCTTCTACCACGACTCGCTCGACATCAACGACGCGCATCACCGCGAAGTCTCGGCGATCCGCCTGATCGCCAAGCTGCCGACCCTGGTGGCGATGGCCTACAAGTACTCTATCGGACAGCCGTTCATCTATCCGCGCAACGATCTTTCCTACACCGCCAACTTCATGCGCATGATGTTCGCCGTCCCGGCGGAGGACTACAAGGTCAACGACGTCATGACACGCGCTCTCGACCGCATATTCATTCTTCATGCGGATCACGAACAGAACGCCTCGACCTCCACCGTACGGCTGTCCGGCTCGTCCGGCGCCAACCCGTTCGCGTGCATCGCGGCGGGCATTGCCTGTCTGTGGGGCCCGGCGCACGGCGGTGCGAACGAAGCAGCGCTAAACATGCTCTACGACATCCAGAAGCAGGGCGGCCTTCCCAAGATCGGCGAATTCATCGCGAAGGTCAAGGACAAGAGCTCCGATGTCAAGCTGATGGGTTTCGGCCATCGGGTCTACAAGAACTACGACCCGCGCGCCAAGCTCATGCGCGAGACCTGCCATGAAGTGCTCAACGAACTCGGCCTGCACGACGATCCCCTGTTCAAGCTGGCCATGGCTTTGGAAAAGGTGGCCCTCGAGGACGACTATTTCGTCCAGCGCAAGCTCTACCCGAACGTCGACTTCTACTCGGGCATCGTGCAAAAGGCGCTCGGCATCCCGGTGTCGTTGTTCACCGGCATTTTCGCGCTGGCGCGCACCGTCGGCTGGATTGCGCAGTGGAACGAGATGATTTCCGACCCCGAGCAGAAGATTGGCCGGCCGCGTCAGCTGTTCATCGGCAGTCCGCGGCGCGATGTCATCGCCATCGGAAAGCGCTAGGCGCGGCGGTGGCAAGGCATCGATAAGGCACGCAACTGCGTGTGTTTCCCCGTAATCGGCCGGCAAGCTTCAGGTGCTATGCTCGGTTATCCCCTCTCTCCGGACCCTGCTGATTGACATAGATTGATTCGCACAATTGGTTGCGTGCGCCCGGCTTGCCAGGGCGCGCGGCTCCTCGCCATCCGGTCAGGCCGTGTCGCGAGGGGGTCAATGCGGGGGCTTGCGAGATAGCCCGGTCCGGATTGCCCGCACTGCATCGAGATACTCGAGAAAGGTGAACGCCATGATGAAGCAGTTCCAGTCAAACTCGTACCTGTTCGGGGGCAACGCCCCCTACGTCGAGGAGCTGTATGAGAGCTACCTCGACAACCCGGGCTCGGTGCCCGAAAAATGGCGCGCCTACTTCGATGCCCTGCAGGTCATGCCCACGGCTGACGGTGCGGCTTCCGGGCGTGACGTGCCCCATGCGCCGGTCGTCGAGTCCTTCGCCCTGCGCGCCAAGGATGGCACTCTCAGACCGCAAGGCGGCTCAACGGTCGATCTGTCGATCGCGCGCAAGCAGGTTTTCGTCCAGCAGTTGATCGGCGCCTACCGCTTTCTCGGCACCCGCTGGGCAGACCTCGATCCGCTCAAGCGCGCCGAGCGCGCGCCGATCCCCGAACTCGAGCCGGCGTTCTACGACCTCACCGAGGCCGACATGGACACCACCTTCAACGCCCAGTCGCTGTATTTCGGGCGCGAGTCCATGACGCTGCGAGACATCATCCAGGGGTTGCGCGAAACCTACTGCGGCACCATCGGCGCCGAGTTCATGTACATCAGCGACCCGGCCCAAAAGCGGTGGCTGCAGCAAAGGCTCGAGACGACGCGTTCGCGTCCGAATTTCGATGCCGACAAGAAGCGCCACATCCTCGAGCGCATTACCGCGGCGGAAGGCCTGGAGCGCTACCTGCACACCAAGTATGTCGGCCAGAAACGCTTCTCGCTTGAAGGCGGGGAGAGCTTCATCGCCTCGATGGATGAACTCATCCAGCGTGCCGGCGAAAAGGGCGTGCAGGAGATCGTCATCGGCATGGCGCATCGCGGCCGCCTGAACGTGCTGGTCAACACACTGGGCAAGATGCCCAAGGACCTGTTCGAGGAGTTCGAGGGCAAGCATGTGGACGACCTGCCCGCCGGGGACGTGAAGTACCACAAGGGCTTTTCCTCCGACATCTCCACGCCGGGCGGCCCGGTGCACCTGAGCCTCGCGTTCAACCCCTCGCACCTCGAGATCGTCAACCCGGTCGTCGAAGGCTCCTGCCGGGCCCGCATGGACAGGCGCGGCGACGCCGACGGGTCCCAGGTGCTGCCCATCCTGGTCCACGGGGATGCGGCCTTCGCCGGGCAGGGCGTGGTCATGGAAACCCTCAACCTGGCGCAGACGCGCGGCTACGGCACTCACGGCACCGTGCATCTGGTGATCAACAACCAGATCGGCTTCACCACATCGGACCCGCGCGATTCGCGTTCCACGCTGTACTGCTCGGACGTGGTCAAGATGATCGAAGCCCCAGTGCTCCACGTCAATGGGGACGATCCGGAGGCCGTGGTGCTCGCCACCCAGATCGCGATCGATTTCCGCGCCGAGTTCCGTAAGGACATCGTCGTCGACATCATCTGCTTCCGCAAGCTGGGTCACAACGAGCAGGATACCCCCGCCCTCACGCAGCCGCTGATGTACAAGCGCATCGGCCAGCATCCGGGCACGCGCAAGCTGTACGGCGACAAGCTGGTCGCCCAGGGCGTCGTGCCCGAGGGCGAGCCCGACCGCATGGTCAAGTCCTTCCGCGACCTCATGGACGAGGGCAAGTCGACCGTCGAGTATGTGCTGTCGGACTTCAAGAGCAAGTATGCTGTCGACTGGGTGCCTTTCCTCAACAAGAAGTGGACCGACGCGGCCGATACCGCGCTGCCGCTCGCGGAACTCAAGCGCCTTGGCGAGCGTATCACCACCATTCCCGACAGCTTCAAGCTTCATCCGCTGGTCGAGACGCTCATCGGCAACCGCCGCAAGATGGCGCGCGGCGAATTGCCGCTCGACTGGGGCATGGGCGAGCATCTGGGTTTCGCCTCGCTGGTCGCATCCGGCTATGCGGTGCGCATCACCGGCCAGGATTGCGGTCGCGGCACGTTCACGCACCGTCACGCGGTGCTGCACGACCAGAACCGCGAGAAATGGG
>Ga0068877_10000428_pt1 | contig 36302 bp, 32 predicted proteins | sample NOAtaG_FD_66437 | JGI IMG/M metagenome (GOLD analysis project Ga0068877, IMG submission 66437) | Freshwater lake microbial communities from Lake Erie, under a cyanobacterial bloom - NOAA_Erie_Diel6S_1000h metaG | ecosystem: Environmental > Aquatic > Freshwater > Lake | place: USA: Ohio, Lake...
GCCGAGCGGATGGCGCGCGAGCGGGACATCCTGGCCACGCTGGAGCACCCGCACATCGCGCGGCTGTACGACGCCGGGGTGGACCGGCTGGGCCGGCCGTGGCTGGCCCTGGAGTACGTGCGGGGCCGGCCGATCGATGAACACGCGCGCGAGCGCGCTCTGGACACCTCGGCCCGCGTCCGTCTGCTGTTGCAGGTGTGCGAGGCAGTGGCCTATGCGCACGGCCGGCTGGTGATCCACCGCGACCTGAAGCCGTCCAACATCCTGGTCAGCGACGAGGGCGTGGTCAAGCTGCTCGACTTCGGCATCGCGAAGCTGGCCCTTGCCGACGGCCCCGCCCCGCCGACGGCGCTCACCGAACGCGTCGGCCGCGCGATGACGCTGGACTATGCCAGCCCGGAACAACTCAGGGGCGAGGCCCTGACCACGTCCAGCGACGTGTACTCCCTCGGTGTCGTCGCCTACGAGCTGCTGGCCGGCGTCCGGCCGGGCCCGGTGCGGAGGCGGGGCGCCGGCGGGCCCGAACCGTCGGCAGCGTTCGACGGCGGCGCGGCCGGCGCCGTGCCGCCGAGCGAGGCTGCCGCGCGGGCTGCGGGCGGGCGCGGCGCCGCCGCAGCGCGTGGCCTGCGCGGCAACCTCGATGCGATCGTCCGGCACGCGATGGCGCCGGATGCCGCCGTGCGGTATGCCGGCGCAGCGGCGCTCGCCGACGAGTGGCGCCGGCACCTGGAGGGTCGGGAGGTGCTGGCGCGCCCCGACGGCGGGCTGGCGCGCCTCGGGCGGTGGGTGCAGCGGCACCGCGTGGCGAGCGCGGTCGCCGGGGCCCTCGCGCTGCTGCTGGTGGGCGGCGCGCACGCGCAGCTGGCGGTCGGGCTGGCACTGGTCGCGGGTGCGCTGCTGGCGCTTTGGCAGGCGCGGCGCAGCCGGAAGGCCGCCGAGCGGGCGCTCGCGCAGTCGGCGCGCGCCGACGCCATGCAGCGCTTCGTGCTCGACCTGTTCCGCAGCAACTCGCTGGCACAGCCCGACCCCCTGCGGGCGCAGGCGACGACCGCGCGTGAGCTGCTGGAGATCGGCGCGGGTCGCCTGCTCGAAGGGGAGGCCGGAGCGTCGCCCGCCTTGCGCGGCGAGCTGCTGGATGCGATCTTCGGGCTCGTGCATCCACTGCGTCTGAGCGCGCTGGCCGAGCGCCTCGGTGAGCAGCGTGTTGTGCTGCGCCGGCAGTTGCATGGTGCCGCAGCCTTCCCCGAACTGGAGGCGCGGGCGGACCTGGCCGAGGTGCGCTTGACGCTTCCGCACAAGGGTTCGGACAACGTCGCGGAGCTCGCGCGGCTGCAGCGGACCCTGCGGTCGGGCCTCGCCCGGGGGGAAGGGCAGGGGGCCGCGATCGACGCCGGCGAGCCGGCACTTCGGCTGCTGGCGCGCACCGAGCGCTTGCTGTCGCAGGCGCTGGCGGCCAGCGACCCGGGGCGCTCTCTGGAACATTCGGCCCAGGCCGTGTCGCTGCTCGAGCGCGTCGCCCCGGGTTCGCTGGAGTGGGCCGAAGCCTGCACCGACCGGGTCATGCCGCTGTTGCGGGCGGAGCGCACGGCCGAGGCCGAGCGCACGGGCGAGGCGGCAGTCGCCGCGCTGCGCGGCAGCGGGTACGACGAGGCCCTCGCCCGGGCGATGGTGGAGCTGGCGGAGGCGCGCGCGATGATGCGGCGCCACGACGAGGCCCGCGCCTTGTTCGCCGAATCGCTGGCGTTGCGCGAGCGACGCCTCGGGCCTGGTCACCCTTCCAGCATCTACCTGCTCAACAAGTTCGCCACGTCGGAACGCTCGGCCGGGCGCTGGAAGGAGGCCGAGGCGCTGGCCGCCCTGGGCATCGAGCGCTGCGTCGCCGCACTCGGGGCCTCCGAGACGCACTACATGGGGATGCTACGCGTCGAGCGCGGGCGCTGCCTGGTGCTCCTGGGGCGGCTGACGGAGGCTTGCGGCGAGCTCGACGCGGCGCTGCGCTGCCTGGATGCGTGGGGCTCCCCGCACTTCGGGCACGCGGCCGCCTTGCTCGCGCTGGCCACGGCGCATCTCGGGCTGAACGACCTTTCGCGCGCCGGTGCACGCTGCGAGGAGGTGGGTGCCCTGCTGCGGACGCTCGGCTTCGGCCCCGGGACCGCCAACCAGGACTTCGTTGCCTTGCTGCAGGCCGACATCGCCATTGCGCGCCGGGATGCCGCTGCGGCGTCAGCCGCTCTCGCCGCGGTCGCTCCCCCGGACGACGACGACCCGGGCAGCCCGATGCGGGTCAAGGGCTTGCGACTGGCTGCGCTGGCGGCCGAAGTGGCGTTGCTTCGTGACGAGCGGCCTGCCGCGCTGGCGGGCATCGAGGCTGCGCTGCTGCCCCTCACCGCGGTCAGCCAACGCCGAGCCGCCGTGGCCACCACACCCGGGGTGGTAGCCGCCGCCCACGAGACGCATGCGCGCGCCCTGCTGGCGGCAGGCCGGGCCGCCGACGCCGTGGCGGCGGCGGCCTGCGCCGTGGCCCTCAGGGCGGCACACGAGGCGGAGAGCAGCGTGGCGCTGGCCGCCGCGCGGGCGCTGCATCGACGCGCCGAGGAGACCGCGGCGGCCGTCGGGCTGGCGCCCCCTCCCGCCCCGGCGGCGTCAGGCGCACCTGCCGGCCGCTGAGCAGCGGCGCGGCGCCGACCCGAACACGGCCACTGCGGCGGCCGTCCCGCTGCCGCAGGCCTGGCTCGCTGCCGCCGGCCCGGTCGGCCGCTCGGGGATGCCCCTGCTGCCAGCGCCGGGTGCCGCCGGCACACTGCCCGGGCGGTCCGCGTTCGGGTCGCCGAGGAGAGACGACCATGACGACCCGCCGCCGCCTGCTCGGCCAGCTGACGCTGGCCTCCTTCACGCCCTGGTGGGCGGCGCGCGCCCGCGCGCAGGCCTGGCCGGCCCGGCCGGTGCGCATCGTCGTGCCGTTTGCCGCCGCCGGCACCACCGACATCCTGGCGCGGGCGCTGGCGCCGGAACTCGCGCGCGTGTTCGGGCAGCCCTTCGTCGTCGACAACCGCCCCGGCGCCGGCGGCAACAACGGCGCGGCCGAGGTGGCCAAGGCCCCGCCCGACGGGCACACGCTGGTGATGGGCACCGTGGGCACCCACGCCATCAACCCCAGCCTGTACCCCAGGATGCCCTACGACCACGTGCGCGACTTCGTGCCCGTGACGCTGGTGGCCGGCGTGCCCAACGTGCTGGTGCTCAACCCGGGCACGGCGCAGAAGTACGGCATCAACTCGGTGCCCGACCTCGTGAAGGCGGCCCGGGCCAACCCCGGCCGTCTCAACGTGGCCAGCTCGGGCAACGGCACCAGCATCCACCTGGCCGCCGAGCTCTTCAAGAGCATGACCGGCACCTTCATGGTCCACATCCCCTACCGCGGCTCGGGGCCGGCGCTGATCGACCTGATGGGCGGCCAGATGGACCTGATGTTCGACAACCTGCCCTCGGCGATGCCGCACATCCGCAGCGGCAGGCTGAAGGCGCTGGCGGTGACCAGCAGCGCCCGCAACGCGGCCATCCCCGAGCTGCCCACCGTCGAGGAGGCCGGCGGCCAAGTGCTCAAGGGCTACGAGGCGAGCTCGTGGTTCGGCCTGCTGGCGCCGGCGGGCACGCCGCCGGACATCGTCGGCCGCCTGCAGGCCGAGACGGCCAAGGCGCTCGCGACGCCGGCGATGAAGGAGCGGCTGCAGAGCCAGGGCGCCACGCCGAGCGGCATGACGAGCGCGGAGTTCGCGCGCCTGATCGACGCCGAGACGCGCAAGTGGGCCGGCGTCGTGAAGGCCTCGGGGGCGAAGGTCGACTAGCAGCGCTGCGCACCGCCCGCGCTTCGCGGCCCGCCCCGGCGCGGCGCAGGGTGGCGACCGCGGGCGCTGCTAGGCCCGCCCGGCGGGCGCGCGCGCCAGCAGCATGCAGTCGCCATAGCTGAAGAAACGGTAGCGCGCCTCGATCGCGTGCCGGTACAGCGCCATCACGTGCGCGTGGCCGGCAAAGGCGCTGACGAGCATCATCAGCGTGCTCCTGGGCAGGTGGAAGTTGGTCAGCAGCCGGTCGACGGCGCCGAAGGCGAAGCCCGGCGTGATGAAGATGTCGGTCTCGCCGCTGCAGGGCGCGACGCGGCCGTCCGGCGCGCGCAGCGCCGCCGACTCGAGCGCCCGCATCGACGTCGTGCCCACGGCGACGATGCGGCCGCCGGCCGCCTGCGTGGCGGCAATGGCCGCGGCCGTGGCCGCGCCGATCTCGAACCACTCGCTGTGCATCCGGTGCTCGGCGATGCGCTCGCTGCGCACCGGCTGGAAGGTGCCGGCGCCGACGTGCAGCGTGACGGCGGCGCGGCGCACGCCGCGCGCATCGAGCGCGGCCAGCACCGCCTCGTCGAAGTGCAGCGCGGCGGTGGGCGCCGCCACCGCGCCGGGGCGCGCCGCGAACACGGTCTGGTAGCGGCGCTCGTCGTCGGCGTCGTCCGCGTGCGTGATGTAGGGCGGCAGCGGCACGTGGCCGTGGCGCGCGAGCAGCGCGAACGGGTCCTCGGGGAAGCGCAGGTGGAACAGCGCGCCGTCCGGGCCGGCGCGGCCCAGCACCTGGGCGACGAAGGCGTCGGCGAACAGGATCTCGCTGCCCGGCCGCGGCGACTTGCTGGCCCGCAGGTGGGCCCAGACCTCGCGCGGGCCGGCCTGCGCGTCGGTCGCGGGCAGCACGCGCTCGACCAGCGCCTCGACCGCGCCGCCGCTCCTCTTGGCGCCGAACAGCCGCGCCTTGATCACGCGCGTGTCGTTGAAGACCAGCAGGTCGCCCGGTTCGAGCAGCCCGGGCAGGTCGCGGAAGATGCGGTCCACCGGTCGCTCGCCGGTGCCGTCGAGCAGCCGCGAGGCGCTGCGCTCGGCGGCCGGGTGCTGCGCGATCAGCTCGTCGGGCAGTTCGAAATCGAAGTCGGCGAGCGTGAACTCGCGCGGCGCGGGCGGGCAGGACATGGCGCAGGCTGGACCGGCCTGGCCCGGCGGCCGCCCGGACGCGGCCGCCCGGGGCGGGGTACCGCGAGAATTGTTCCATGCCCACCTCGCGCGCTCCTGCGGCCGCCCCGAAGCCCCCGCCGGGCGGGGAGAAGGCCGCGGCCGCGCCGGCCGCGAAGTCCGCGCCGGCCCGCGCGCTCGAGCGCCTGGGCCTCGTGCGCGACATCGACCTCGCGCTGCACCTGCCGCTGCGCTACGAGGACGAGACGCGGCTGGTGCCGATCGCGGCGCTGCGCGATGGCGACAGCGGCCAGGTCGAGGGCACGGTGCGCGCCTGCGAACTGCAGGCCCGGCCGCGGCGGCAGCTCGTCGTGCGCGTGGCCGACGCCAGCGGCGAGCTCGCACTGCGCTTCGTGCACTTCCACGCCGGGCAGCAGCGCCAGTTCGAGCCCGGGCGCCGGCTGCGCGTGCGCGGCGAGGTCCGCGGCGGCTTCCTGGGCCGCGAGATGGTGCACCCCACCGTGCGCGCGGTGGAGCCCGGCGCCCCGCTGCCCCAGGCGCTGACGCCGGTCTACCCCACCACCGCGCAGCTGCCGCAGGCCTACCTGCGCAAGGCCGTCGCGAGCGGCCTGGCGCGGGCGTCGCTGGCCGAGCTGGTGCCCGCGGCGCTGCTGCCCCCCGGGCTGCCGACGCTGGCCGAGTCGCTGCGGCTGCTGCACCACCCCCCGCCGGGCGCGCCGCTGGCTGCGCTCGAGGACCGCACCCACCCGGCCTGGCAGCGGCTGAAGTTCGACGAGCTGCTCGCGCAGCAGCTCGCCCAGGCCGAGGCCCAGGCCGAGCGCGCGCGGCTGCGCGCGCCGGCGCTGGCGCCTCGCCCCGGCGCGCTGCACGACCGGCTGCACGCCGCACTGCCCTTCGCGCTGACGGCCGCGCAGCGGCGCGTCGTGGCCGAGATCGAGCGCGACCTCGCCCGCGGCCGCCCGATGCACCGGCTGCTGCAGGGCGACGTCGGCGCCGGCAAGACGGTGGTGGCGGCGCTGGCCGCGGCGCGCGCCATCGATGCCGGCTGGCAGTGCGCGCTGATGGCGCCCACCGAGATCCTGGCCGAGCAGCACTTCCGCAAGCTCGTGGGGTGGCTCGAGCCGCTGGGCGTGCAGGTGGCCTGGCTGACCGGCAGCCGCAAGGGCCGGGCGCGGCAGGCGATGCTCGAGGCGCTCGCCTCGGGCGCGGCCGGCCTGGCCGTGGGCACGCACGCGGTGATCCAGCGCGAGGTGGAGTTCGCCCGCCTGGGGCTCGCGGTGGTCGACGAGCAGCACCGCTTCGGCGTCGCGCAGCGCCTGGCGCTGCGGGCCAAGCTCGCCGCGCAGCGCCTCGAGCCGCACCTGCTGATGATGAGCGCGACGCCGATCCCGCGCACGCTGGCGATGACCTACTTCGCCGACCTCGACGTCAGCACGATCGACGAGCTTCCGCCGGGCCGCACCCCGGTCGTCACGCGCCTGTTCGCCGACGACAAGCGGGCGCAGGTGATCGAGCGCATCCGCGACGAGCTGGCGCGCGGCCCCGGGCGCCAGGTGTACTGGGTGTGCCCGCTGATCGAGGAGGCCGAGGAGGGGGCCGGCGACCGGCGGCGGCGGGGTGCTGCCCTCGAGGAGGACCGCGGGGTGGGCGCCGGGGATCACGGCGATGTGGGCGGCAGCCGCGGCCGCGGGCGCCCGCTCGAGCTGCAGAACGCCACCGACACCCACGCCGAGCTGAGCGCAGCGCTGCCCGGCACGATGGTGGGCCTGCTGCACGGCCGCATGCCGGCGGGGGAGAAGGCCGCCGTGATGTCGCTGTTCACGGGCGGCACGATGCGGGTGCTGGTGGCCACCACCGTGATCGAGGTCGGCGTCGACGTGCCGGCGGCCAGCCTGATGGTGATCGAGCACGCCGAGCGCTTCGGGCTGGCGCAGCTGCACCAGCTGCGCGGTCGCGTCGGCCGCGGCACGGAGGCCAGCGTGTGCGTTCTGCTCTACAGCGGCCCGCTGTCGCCGCCGGCGCGCGAGCGGCTGCGCGCCATGGCCGAGACCACCGACGGCTTCGAGATCGCGCGCCGCGACCTGGCCATCCGCGGCCCGGGCGAGTTCATGGGCGCGCGCCAGAGCGGCGAGGCGCTGCTGCGCTTTGCCGACCTCGAGCAAGACGCCGCGCTGCTGGAGGCCGCGCGCGATCTGGCGCCGCGGCTGCTGCGCGAGCACCCGGCCGCCGCCTCCGCGCAGGTGCAGCGCTGGCTGGGCGCAGGCGCCGAGTTCCTGAAAGCGTGAACGTCCGTCCCCGGCCGCCCGGGGGAGGGGTCCCGCGGGACGGCAGAGGCCGGTGTCTGCCGCGGGACGGCCGGAGGCGAGGCCGCCGTGCGACCGCCCGGTTCAGCCGGCGGAGCCGGAGCCGGACCGGCCGCGGAAGCTCTCGGCCAGCCGCATGAACTCGCGGCGCATCTCGCTGGGCACCAGCGCTTCGGAGAACTCGCGCACCTCCAGCCCGGCTCGCAGGTCGAGCGAGGAGCCGAAGTAGCCCTGGGCATTGGACGAGGCGACAGGAGTCGCCGAGGGGCCGGCGGACGCGCCGGGTGTGTTCGGGTTCATCAAGGGCTCCCTGGGCTCGAGGTTCTCGGGCGGCACTTGCGCAGCGCCGCCCCGTTTGGCCGGTGAAGCTAACCCGCCCCCGGAGCGACCGGCACCCCTAGAACCCGAAGCGACCTGGAGCTGACCCCCGGAACGGGGGGAGGGCGCCGGGGGTGGGGGCAGAATCCACGCCATGACGCTGACCGAGCTGAAGTACATCGTGGCGGTCGCCCGCGAGCGCCACTTCGGACGCGCCGCCGAGGCCTGCTTCGTCAGCCAGCCGACGCTCAGCGTGGCGGTCAAGAAGCTCGAGGAGGAGCTCGACGTACGCATCTTCGAGCGCGGCGCCAGCGAGGTCAGCGTCACGCCGCTCGGCGAGCAGATCGTCCGCCAGGCGCAGGCCGTGATCGAGCAGGCCAACGCGATCCGCGAGATCGCCAAGCTCGGCAAGGACCCGGTCAGCGGGCCGCTGAGGCTGGGCATCATCTACACGATCGCCCCCTACCTGCTGCCGGCGCTGGTGAGGAAGGCCATCGAGACCGTGCCGCAGATGCCGCTGGTGCTGCAGGAGAACTTCACGGCGCGGCTGCTCGAGATGCTGCGCACCGGCGAGCTCGACTGCGCGGTCATGGCCGAGCCGTTCCCCGATGCCGGGTTGGCGGTGGCGCCGCTGTACGACGAGCCTTTCGCGGTGGCCGTGCCGCGCAAGCACCCGCTCGCGCGGCGGCGGCAGATCAGCGCCGAGGAGCTGAAGAACGAGACGATGCTGCTGCTGGGCACCGGGCACTGCTTCCGCGACCACGTGCTCGAGGTCTGCCCGGAGCACGCGCGGCTGGCCAGCGACGCCGAGGGCATCCGCAAGAGCTTCGAGGGCAGCTCCCTCGAGACCATCAAGCACATGGTGGCCTCGGGCATGGGCGTCACGGTGGTGCCGCAGCTGTCGGTGCCCGCGGACCCGCAGCCGCACATCCGGTACGTCCCCTTCGTGCCGCCGGCGCCGACGCGTCGCGTGGTGCTCGCGTGGCGCCGGACCTTCCCGCGCTACGAGGCCATCGCCGCGCTGCGCAACGCCATCTACGCCTGCGAGCTCGCGGGCGTGACGCGCCTGACCTGAGCGGGTCTGACCGGGCTCAAGCCGCCGGCGCGCCGGCGCGTCCGAACCCCTCGACAGGCGCCCGGCCCGGGCGCAGCATCGGAGTCCCCCCACTCCGACGCACACCATGGGCAAGAACGCAAAGAAGCGCAAGGCGGCCCCGGCCGCCGCCGCCGGCACGCCGGTCGACATCGGCATCTCCGCGGCCGACCGCGGCGCCGTCGCCGACGGGTTGGCGCGGCTGCTCGCCGACACCTACACGCTGTACCTGACGACGCACGGCTTCCACTGGAACGTCACCGGGCCGATGTTCCAGACGCTGCACTCGATGTTCATGACGCAGTACACCGAGTTGTGGAACGCGATCGACCCGATCGCCGAGCGCATCCGCGCGCTGGGCCACGTCGCGCCCGGCAGCCACGCGCAGTTCGCCGCGCTCGCCTCGATCGGCGAAGCGCCCGCGCAGCCGCCCAAGGCGCTCGAGATGGTGCGGCTGCTGGTCGCGGGCCACGAGGCCGTCGCGCGCACGGCGCGGGCTGTGTTCGCGCTGGCCGACGCGGCCGGCGACCAGCCCACCGCCGACCTGCTGACGCAGCGCCTGGACGTGCACGAGAAGACGGCCTGGATGCTGCGTTCACTGCTCGAGGAGTGAGCACCCCGCCGGGGCCGGCCGCGCCCTGGAGCCTCGAGCCCACGCAGCTGCTGGCCGCCCTGGGCAGCCGGCCGGGAGGGCTGGCCGCCGGCGAGGCGGCGCGCCGCGCCGCGGCCCAGCGGCCGCGTGCGCTGGCCGGCGGTGCGCTGCCGGCCTGGCCGCGGCTGCTGCTGGCGCAGTTCGCCAGCCCGCTGGTGCTGATCCTCGTCTTCGCGGCGGCGCTGTCGCTGCTGCTGCGCGACTGGGTCGAGGCCGCGATCGTGCTGGCCATCGTCGGCGGCAGCGCGCTGCTCGGCTTCGTCCAGGAGTGGCGGGCCGGCACCGCGGTGGCGCGGCTGCGCAGCCGGCTCGCGCTGCAGGCCCAGGTGCGGCGCGACGGCCGTGTGCAGCGCGTGCCGGCCTCCGAGGTCGTGGCCGGCGACGTCGTGCTGCTGGCGGCCGGCGCGCTGGTGCCGGCCGATGCGGTGCTGCTGCAGGCGCGCGACTTCCTCGTCAGCGAGGCGGCGCTGACCGGCGAGTCGCTGCCGGTCGAGAAGCACCCGGGCCCGGTGCCGGCGGGCGCGGCGCTGGCCGCGCGCACCAACTGCGTCTTCCTCGGCACCTCGGTGCGCAGCGGCAGCGCGGAGGCGCTGGTGACCGCGACCGGGCGCGACACCGTGTTCGGCGCCGTGGCCGAGCGCATCGCCGCGCGCGCTCCCGAGACCGAGTTCGCGCGCGGTGTGCGACGCTTCGGCGAGCTGCTGCTGCGCGTGATGGTCGTGATGGTGCTGGGTGTCGTGCTCGTGCACCAGGCGCTGGGCCGGCCGCTGGCCGAGTCGCTGCTGTTCGCGGTGGCGCTCGCGGTGGGGCTGTCGCCCGAGTTGCTGCCGGCCATCGTCAGCGTCACGGTGGCGCGCGGCGCGCGCGCGATGGCGCGCCGCGGCGTGCTGGTGCGCCGGCTGGAGGCGATCGAGAACCTGGGCAGCATCGACGTGCTGGCGACCGACAAGACCGGCACGCTCACCACGGGCACGGTGGAGCTGGCCGCCACGCTCGACGCGGCCGGCGCACCGTCGGCGGCGGTGGCGCGGCTGGCGTGGGCCAACGCCGCCCTGGAGACCGGCATCGACAACCCGCTGGACGCCGCGCTGGTGCAGGCCGGCCGCCGCGCCGGCTTCGACGACGCGGGCTGGACCAAGGTCGACGAGATCCCCTACGACTTCCAGCGCCGCCGGCTGACGATCGTGGCCGTGCCGCCGCAGGCCTCAGCCGACGAGGCGCTGATGATCACCAAGGGCGCGTTCGACCACGTGCTCGCGGTGTGCACGCACTGGCGCGACCCCGCAGGCGCGGCGGGCATGCCCGGTGCGCCCGGCGCGGCCGGCGTCGCCAGCACGGCCGGCGCGGCCGGTTCCGCAGGCACCGAGCGCGCCCTCGACGCCGCCGCGCGCGAGCGCTTCGCGGCGCTGTACCGCGCCCAGGGCGAGGCCGGCCAGCGCGTGCTCGCGCTGGCGACACGGCGGCTGCCGGGGCGGCCGCGCGTCGGTGTCGGCGACGAGGCCGGGCTGGTGTTCGAGGGCTTCCTGCTGTTCGCCGACCCGCCCAAGGCCCAGGCGGCGCAGACGCTGCGCGACCTGTCCGCGCTCGGCATCCGGGTGACGATGATCACCGGCGACAACCGCCACGTGGCCGCCCACGTCGCCGGCGCGCTCGGCCTGTCGCCGCAGCGGCTGCTGACCGGCACGCAGCTCGCCGCGATGGGCGACGAGGCGTTGTGGCATGCCGCGCCGCGCACCGACGTCTTCGCCGAGATCGACCCGCAGCAGAAGGAGCGCATCGTGCGCGCGCTGCAGCGCACCGGGCATGCGGTGGGCTACATGGGCGACGGCATCAACGACGCGCCGGCGCTGCGCGCGGCCGACGTCGGCATCTCGGTGGACCGCGCCGTGGACGTCGCGCGCGAGAGCGCCGACGTCGTGCTGCTGCGGCCCGACCTCGAGGTGCTGAAGGCCGGCATCGAGGACGGCCGGCGCTGCTTCGCCAACACGCTGAAGTACATCGGCATCACCACCAGTGCCAACTTCGGCAACATGCTCAGCATGGCGCTGGGCAGCCTGTTCCTGCCCTTCCTGCCGCTGGCGGCCAAGCAGATCCTGCTGAACAACTTCCTGTCCGACCTGCCGTCGATCGCGATCTCCACCGACCGCGTCGACGCCGAGCGCGTCGCCACGCCGCAGCGCTGGCGGATGGACGAGGTGCGCCGCTTCATGATCGCGTTCGGGCTGGTCAGCACTGCGTTCGACCTGCTGACCTTCGCGCTGCTGCGGCTGGTCTTCGGCGCCGACGAGCCGCTGTTCCAGACCGCATGGTTCGTGGTCTCGCTGCTGACCGAGCTGGCCGTGGTGCTGGTGCTGCGCACGCGCGGCGCGCTGTGGCGCAGCCGGCCGAGCCCGCTGCTGCTGGCGGCGACGCTGCTGGTCGCGGTGGCGGCGCTGGCGCTGCCGTGGCTGCCCGGCGCCGCGGCGCTGTTCGGCTTCGTCGCCATGCCGCCGGCACTGGTGGCGGCGCTGCTGGCGGTGGTGCTGGCCTACCTGGCGGTGACCGAGCAGGTCAAGCGGCGCATCGGCGCGGCGTGAAGGGGCGAGCGAAGGGGCGAGTGAACACGCGCGTGAACGGGAGCGTGAACGGGAGCGTGAACGGGCGCCAGGCCGCGCCCGTCGACACCGGCCCGCGCCGGATAATCCCCGATTCGCCCGCCGCGGCGAGCCTCCCGAGCCCTCCATGCTGCCCGACCTCGCCACCGAGGTGCGCCGCCGCCGCACCTTCGCCATCATCAGCCACCCCGACGCGGGCAAGACCACGCTCACCGAGAAGCTGCTGCTGTTCAGCGGCGCGATCCAGATCGCCGGCAGCGTGAAGGCGCGCAAGGCGAGCCGCCACGCCACCTCCGACTGGATGGAGATCGAGAAGCAGCGCGGCATCTCGGTCGCCTCCAGCGTGATGCAGATGGAGTACCGCGGCAGCGTGATCAACCTGCTCGACACGCCCGGCCACCAGGACTTCAGCGAGGACACCTACCGCGTGCTGACCGCGGTGGACGCGGCGCTGATGGTGATCGACGCGGCCAACGGCGTCGAGCCGCAGACGCGGCGGCTGCTGCAGGTCTGCCGCGCCCGCAACACGCCCATCCTCACCTTCGTCAACAAGATGGACCGCGAGGTGAAGGCGCCGCTGGACCTGTTCGACGAGATCGAGCGCGAGCTGGGCATGAGCGTCGTGCCCTTCACCTGGCCCGTGGGCATGGGCAAGGTGTTCGGCGGCGTGCTCGACCTGCGCAAGGACCAGATGCGGGTGTTCGCGCCGGGCGAAGACCGCGTGAAACAGGACGCGGGCCAGGAAGAGGTGATCGACGGCATCGCCAACCCGGTGCTGCACCAGCGCTTCGGCATGAACTTCGAGCAGGCCGAGGGCGAGGTGCAGCTGGTGCGCGAGGCCGCGCCCGCCTTCGACGAGACCGAGTTCCTGGCCGGCCGCCAGACGCCGATGTTCTTCGGCAGCGCCATCAACAACTTCGGCGTGCAGGAGGTGCTGGACGCCCTCGTCGACCTCGCGCCGCCGCCCGGCCCCAAGCCGAGCCTGCAGCGCACGGTGCAGCCGGTGGAGCCCAGGTTCAGCGGCGTCGTGTTCAAGATCCAGGCCAACATGGACCCGGCGCACCGCGACCGCATCGCCTTCGTGCGCGTGGCCAGCGGCCACTTCGAGCGCGGCATGCGGCTGAAGGTCACGCGCAGCGGCAAGGAGATGCGGCCCAACACGGTGGTGAGCTTCCTCAGCCAGCGCCGCGAGCTGCTGCAGGAGGCCTATGCCGGCGACATCATCGGCATCCCCAACCACGGCGTGCTGCAGCTCGGCGACACGCTGACCGAAGGCGAGCCGCTGCAGTTCACCGGCCTGCCCTTCTTCGCGCCCGAGATGTTCCGTGCGGTGGAGGTGGCCGATCCGCTGAAGACCAAGCAGTTGCGCGCCGGCCTCACGCAGCTGGGCGAGGAGGGCGCGATCCAGGTCTTCCGCCCGGTGGCCGGCAGCGTGCTGCTGCTGGGTGCGGTGGGCCAACTGCAGTTCGAGGTGGTGGCGCACCGCCTCGAGCACGAGTACGGCGTCAAGGCGCGCGTGATGCCGGCGCGCTACAACGTGGCGCGCTGGGTCACGGCCGACACCGGCGAGGGCGCAGCCGCCGACGAGCGCGAGCTCAAGCGCTTCATCGACGGCAACAGCCACCGCGTGGCGCTCGACGCGGTCAACGCGCCTTGCGTGCTGCTCGAGTATGCCGGCGAGCTGCGCGCGATGCAGGACAACTGGCCGAAGGTCCGCTTCCACGCCTTGCGCGAGCACGCGGGGCTGGTGTTCCACAAGCAGCTGGAGGGTTGACTGGCCGGAGCGTCGCGTAATACCATGCGTCTTACGAAACCCGACAGGCGCCCGCGATGACCGTCACCATCAAGCTCGAGGCCACGCTCGAAGAGCGTCTGCGCGAGCGCGCGGCCAGCACCGGCCGCAGCACCAGCGACGTGGTGCGCGCCGCGCTTCAGGCCTATCTGGACGCGCCGGCGGCCGAGCGCAGCCTGTCGCCCCATGCCCTGGGCGAGGACCTGTTCGGCCGCCATCGCGGCCCGGCCGACCTCGCCGAGGCGCGCAAGCGGCTGCTGGCCGACGCCTGGCAGGACCGCCACGCGCGGCGCGGCTGACCGACGTGGCGAGCCGGCACCGGGCACCGACCGCGGCACGGGAGCCGTCACCGCGCTACCTGGCCCACGCCGGCCCGGTGCTGGTGGACAGCGGGCCGCTGATCGCTCTGTTCAACGGCGCCGACCGCTGGCACGGCCCGGTGCGCGACTGGCTCCGCGCCAACCCGGCGGCCACGCTGCACAGCACCTGGTGCGTGGCCACCGAGGTGTGCGCCCTGCTGGCCCGCCGCATCCACAACGACGCCGCGCTGGACTTCCTGCGCTGGGCGCAGCGCGGCGCCATCGCGCTCGATGCCCCGGTGCCGGGCACCCTGACCGAGGTGCTGCGCATCAGCGAGCGCTTCGCCAGTCTGCCTTTCGACCTGGCCGACGCCTCGGTGGCCGAGGCCGCGGCGCGTCTGAAGCTGCGCCACGTCCTCAGCCTGGACGCCGACTTCGACGTCTACCGCGACCGCGCGGGCCGACCGCTGGTGAACCTGCTGCGCGCCTGAGGCGGCGCACCACCGCCCGACCTTAGACTCGTCCGCGTCAGAACGGGGAGGCGCCACCTCGATGGCCACGCGCAAGAAGTCGACACCCGCAGGCAGCGCCACGCTGTCCGCCACGGCCGGCCAAGCGGTCGGTGAAGAGGCCGGCCAAGCGGCCGATGCGGCGGGCCGTGAGCCGGCCGACGCCGTCAGCACGGTCAAGCACCGCGCCAAGCGCAAGAACATTCCCCCGTCCGGCCTGGAAGCCCGGGGTCGCGTCGAGGAAGCGCCCAAGGTCCGGTTGGACTACAACCCCCATCTGCCGCCGCGGCTGCGCTTCAGCGACGACCCCGCCGCGGCTCACCGGCTGTCCGACCTGCTGGCCACGGCGCGCCAGCGCGCGCTGACCGAGGACGAGGCGAGAACGCTGGCCGAGGCGCTGCGCAAGCACGAGCCCTGGCTGGAGTGGGCCGGCAAGCGCGAGCGCCCGTGGACCGAAGTGGAGCCGCCGGCGCTGCACATCCACGAGCGCGTGAGCACCCAGGCCATGCTGCGCGTGCTGACGCGCGACGACGTGCAGAAGAGCCTGTTCGCCGACCCGCAGCAGACCTACGCCGAGGCGGTGCAGTTCTACCGCCACGACGTGGACTGGGCCAACCGCATGATCCTGGGCGACAGCCTGGCCGTGATGGCCAGCCTGGCGCGGCGCGAGGATCTGGCGGGCAAGGTGCAGATGATCTACATCGATCCGCCCTACGGCATCAGCTTTGGGAGCAAGTTCCAGCCGCAGCGCGGTCCGCGGGGTTTCGAGACTGCGGTACAGATGCCGACCCCTGACCCTCCGAGCGCAGTGCCGACATCCTCGGCGGGAGAAGGAGCATGAGGTTCTGGGTCGGTGTAACCGATGGCAGTTGGTTCGACTACTTGAGTCGAGTTCCAGTTGACGAAGTCAACTTCTGGCAGCCAAACGGCGCTGTCTCCTACGCCGGGCTGCAGCCCGGAGCACCGTGCCTGTTCAAACTGAAGCGGCCCAACAACCACATCGCGGGCGGAGGTTACTTCGTTCGGTCAGCAGCCGGTTTCGGTCACCAGATCGACGGCCCGCCCGAGCAGGTCCTCCAGGTAGAACTGGGTGCCGAAGTAGCGCCGCGAGGTCGCGGGGCCGTCGAAGGACACGAGGACATCGACATCGCTGTCCTCGCGCGCCGTGTCGCGGGCATGGCTGCCGAACAGGCGCTGCGACTTGACGCCGAAGCGCTCGGCGAGCACCGGCTTGTGCTCGGCCAGCAGGGCCAGGACCTCGTCGCGCGTCATGCGCGCATGGTGCCCGACGCCGTCGCGGGGCGTCCAGCCGCTCGGCGTCGGGCGTCGGCGATGGCCGGCCCGGCGACCTCGGCCGACGAAGCGCCCTTCAGGCTTCCACCGCCCGCCGCCGGTCGTTCAGGATCGCCCGGCTCACCTCGCTGCGCGTCAGGCCCCAGCGCGCGAGCAGGTGGTCGAACACCAGGCGCTCGATGTCCTGCACGCGGCCGTCGGCGGTGATGACGCCGGCCGCCAGCCGCGCCACCAGCAGGCGCTTGGCCGGGTCGCGCACGCCGGCCAGCACGCCGTCGATCAGCTCGACGTCCGACAGGCGCAGCCAGCCGCGCGCGCCCATGCGCTGGCCGAGGCCGGCGCAGTACAGGCGCGCCTGGCGCATGAACTCGCCGCGCGTGATGCCCAGCCGCGCGAACGCGTCGAGCTCGTCGAGCACGCCCACTTCGCGCGGGTCGAGCTCGGTGTCGGCCACCATCACCATCGCGACGACGCGGGCCAGGGCGGCCGGGCTGTCGACGGAAACCTCGGACATGAGCACCTCCACGCTGCGGTGTTGACGTCACCGGCGAGCTGATTCGGACCGCCGCCGCGGGCCCGGCGTTCCGCGGCCGACGGTTCGAATCTGCAACGCGCACGCTGCGGATAATCCGCAGCGTGACCCCCGCCACCGCCTCGCCCGCGCCCTCGCGCCTGGCCCTCTACCTGGACCTGATCCGCTGGGACCGCCCGGCCGGCTGGCTGCTGCTGCTGTGGCCCACGCTGTCGGCGCTGTGGATCGCGGCCGACGGCTGGCCCGGCTGGCACCTGTTCCTCGTCTTCACGCTCGGCACGGTGCTGATGCGCAGCGCGGGCTGCTGCTACAACGACGTCGTCGACCGCGAGTTCGACCGCCACGTCAAGCGCACCGCCGCCCGCCCGGTGACCCGCGGCGCCTTGTCGGTGCCCGAGGCGCTGGCGGTCGGGGCGGTGCTGGCGCTGGCGGCGTTCGCGCTGGTGCTCACGACCAACCCGCCCGCCATCCTGCTGTCCTTCCTCGGCATCGCGGTCACGCTCGCCTACCCGTGGGCCAAGCGCGTCGTCTCGATGCCCCAGGCGGTGCTCGGCGTGGCCTTCAGCTTCGGCATCCCGATGGCCTTTGCGGCCGCCCAGGGCGGCAGCGAGTGGAACCTGTCGTCGGTGCCGTGGCTCGCGCCGGCCCTGCTGGTGAGCAACCTGTTCTGGGTGCTCGCCTACGACACCGAGTACGCGATGGTCGACCGCGACGACGACCTGCGGATCGGCATGAAGACCAGCGCCATCACGCTCGGCCGCCACGACGTGGCGGCGGTGATGGTCTTCTACGGCCTGTTCCTGGGCAGCTGGGCCGTGCTCGGCCGCGCGCTCGGGCTGGGCGGCTGGTTCCTGGCCGGCGTGGCGGTGGCGGCGGCGCAGGCCGTATGGCACTTCTTCCTGATCCGTGCCCGCACCCGGGAGGGATGCTTCCGGGCCTTCCGCGCCAACCACTGGCTCGGCTTCGCGCTGTTCGCGGGCGCCGCGCTGGACCTGGCGCTGCGCTGACGGTCCTGGCCGCCCAGGCCACCCGACCGCCCCGGGCGACCCGGCTGCGCCGAGGGTACGGGCCGGGGTGCCGTGCGCGCCCGGTCGCCGCGGACGCGAGCGCTCAGCGGCCCAGTTCCTCGGCCCGTCGGCGCGCCGCGTGCAAGGCGCGCACGAAGGCGGCCTTGACGCCGTCGGCCTGCAGCGAGTCGAGCGCGGCCTGCGTGGTGCCGCCGGGCGAGGTGACGCGCTGGCGCAGCACTTCGGGTGCATCGGCCGACTGCATCGACAGCGCGGCGGCGCCGGCGAAGGTGTGCTCGGCGAGCCGGCGCGCCTGCGCGGGCTCGAGGCCCATCTCGACGCCGGCCTGCACCATCGCCTCGATGAACAGGAACACGTAGGCCGGCCCCGAGCCGGACAGCGCGGTCACGGCGTCGAGGTCGGCCTCGCGCTCGACCCACAGGCTGGCGCCGGTGGGCGCGAACAGCGCCTCGACCGCGGCGCGCTCGGCGGCCTCGACGCCTGCGCGGGCGAACAGCGCCGCGATGCCGCGGCCGATCAGCGCCGGCGTGTTGGGCATCGAGCGCACGACGCGCGCGCTGCCGCTGGCCTGGGCGATGGCATCGCTGCGCACGCCTGCCATCACGCTGACCTGCAGCGCGTCGTGCACGAACGGCGCGCAGGGCGCGGCCGCCTCGCCGAAGCGCTGCGGCTTGACGGCCCACACCACCATGCCGGCCGCGGCCAGGCGCGCATCGGCCGCCTCCTGCGCCTGCACGCCGAAGTCGGCCGCGAGCCGCGCGCGCTGCGCGGGCACGGGCTCGACGACGACGATGGACTCCGGCGCACGGCCGCCGCGGCGCAGGCCGCCGATCAGCGCCGAGGCCATGTTGCCGCCGCCGATGAAGGCGATGCCGTCGCAACTTGCATCGCGGCCAGGCGGGATCTCCATGCCGTCGAGTGTATCGAGGCATGCGCGCGGCAACGTTGCCTCGCGCATGCGGCTGCTGCAGTGCCGGGGCCGCAGCGGCCGGCCCTGCCCGCCCGGAGCGCCCCGGCCGAGGCTGCGTCTGCATCACGACAGCAGCCGATCTGCTATCATGACAGCATGCGCACCACCGTCACCTTGGATCCGGACGTTCAGGTCCTGCTCAGGCGCGCCATGCGCCAGCGCGACAAGTCGTTCAAGCAGGCGCTGAACGACGCGGTGCGCTCCGGGCTGGGCGGCGCCGCCCCTGCACGCGGCGGGGCGGAGCGGTACGACTTCCCGGTGTTCCGCATGGGGCGGCCGCTGGTGGACCTGACCAAGGCCACCGCGCTGGCTGCCGAGCTGGAGGACCAGGAGCTCGCGGCTCGCATGCAGCGCGGGCCCTGAGGCCGGACCACGACGCAGGCGCGGTCCTGAAGCTGGCGAAGTCGTGAAGCTCGTCGACACCAACGTGCTGCTGTATGCGGTGAACGCGGATTCGGCCCAGCACCCCGTGGCGCACGCTTGGCTGCGCGATGCACTGGTGTCGCCTCGAGGCCTGGGCCTGGCCTGGCAGTCGCTGCTGGGATTCGTGCGGCTCAGCACGCGCAGCGGCATTCTCCCTTCGCCGCTCGCCGTGACCGACGCGCTGGGCGTGCTGAACCGCTGGCTCGCCGCACCCGCGGCACGCGTGGTGCATCCCACCGAGCAGCACGCGGCCCTGGTGGGCCGGCTGCTGCTCGGGGCGGGCACCGGCGGCAACCTCGTCGGCGACGCGCACCTCGCGGCTCTCGCCCTCGAGCACGGGGCCACCGTCGTATCGTTCGACCGCGACTTCGCGCGATTTGCCGGCGTGGCGCTGGAACTGCTCGCGGCCTGACGGTGTGAGCAGCCGAACAGGCCGTGCCGCGCCTCGAGCGTCCGGCGCCGCAGCGCGAACGGGCGAAGCTTGAAGGCGCGGGTTCACCGGGGCCCGGGGCCCGCGTCCCGGGCGCAGTGGCGCTGTGCAGCGGTGCAGCGGGGCGCGAGCCCGCTGCGGCCCATGCCGCCGCTGGCAGCACCGGGGTTGGGAACCGCGCTCGCCCGTGTCCGTTCGGAGTCGGCAAGACCCCGCCGCACCGCCCCCGTGTCAGTCGATCAGCTTGCCGCCGACGCGAAAAGGGTACGGTCCGGCGAACTCGCCGACCACGGCAGTGTGCGACACCAGCGCCGCGCCGCTCCACCAGTGCAACTGGAAGCCGGGCGGCTCGAGCGTGTAGCTGTCGGAGGCATCAGGGGCCAGGTCGAGCGCGACCTGATGCGCCGGGCTCGGGCAGGTGCTGGCCACGGTGCCGGCGAAGCGGACGGTGATCGAACGGTGCAGGTGGCCTGCGATCACGCGCTCGACTTGCGGATGGCGGGAGATCACCTGCGCCAGGCCGTCTGCGCCCGACAGAGAGATGCGGTCCATGTGGCCGATGCCGGTGCGAAACGGCGGGTGGTGCAGCGCGACCACCGTGGGCCGGCCGGGCGCCTCGGCCAGTGTGCGATCGAGCCAGTGGAGCCGCTGCGAGCAAAGGTGGCCGCCGCCTTGCATCGGAATCAGCGTGTCGAGGGCGACGATTCGCAGCGGATGGTCGTCGATGGCGTACTGGATGAAAGGCGCCCACTGGCGCAGGTAGGCATGCTCGGGAAACGACGCGCGCAGGCTCTCGCGATCGTCGTGGTTGCCGGGCATCAGATAGACCGGAAGTGCACCGAGCAGCGGCTGCAACAGCTCGCGCAGCAGCGCGTACTCGTCGGGTCGGCCCCAGTCCACGAGATCGCCGGTGACAACCACGGCATCGGGCCGCTGCGGCAGCGTCAGCACGTGCTGCACGCAGCGCTCCAGCAGCCCGGCAGTGTCGACGACGCCGTAGGCCCTCTTGCGTCCGGCCTTGATGTGGGTGTCGCTGATCTGGCAGAGGATCATGATGGGGGTTGCACGGCGAGTTGGGCTATTCCGTCGCGGCGCGCAACACCATCACCGCGCGCGCATCGACCGCGCAGTGCACGGTCTGGCCCGGCTGGAACACTTGGCGTTCCTGCACGCGCGCGATCAGCATCGCGTCGCCGCCGGCGTCGAGCACGAGCCGCGTATGGTCGCCGAGGAAGAAGCCGCTGACCACGCGGCTGGCGAAGTGCGCGTTGGCCTCGTCGACCAGCCGCAGATCCTCGGGGCGGAACATCACGTCGCTGGCCGCCGTCCCTTCGGGCAGCGGCAGCCAGCCACCGGCAAAGCGCAGCCGGCCATCGACCGGTTCGCCGCTGACGCGGTTCATCGTGCCGATGAAGTCGGCCACGAAGGCATCGGCCGGCGCAAAGTAGATGTCCTGGGGACTACCGATCTGCGCGATGCGCCCGTGCGACATCACCGCAATGCGGTCGCCCAGCGCCATCGCCTCGGCCTGGTCGTGCGTGACGTACACGGTGGTGATCGACAGCGAACGCAGCAGCCGGTCGATCTCCAGCCGCAAGTCCTCGCGCAGCTTGGCGTCGAGCGCGGTCAGCGGCTCGTCCAGCAGCAGCACGCGCGGGCGCGGCGCGATCGCGCGCGCCAGCGCCACGCGCTGACGCTGGCCGCCCGACAACTGGTCGATCCGGCGCGCGGCCAGCGGCTCGATGCGCATCATCGCCAGCATTTCGCGCACGCGCGCCGCGCGTTCAGCCGCGGGCATGCGGCGCACCTTCAACCCGTATTCGACGTTGCCGGCCACCGTCATGTTCGGAAACAGCGCATAGCTCTGGAACACCATGCCGACATTGCGCCTCTCGATCGGCACCTCGGTCACGTCCTGGTCGCCGAACCGGACACGGCCGCCCGGATCGGGCGACTCCAGCCCGGCGATGATCCGCAGCGTGGTGGTCTTGCCGCAGCCTGAAGGCCCCAGCAGCACGACGGTCTCGCCCGCGGCGATCTCCAGGTCGAGCGGATGCAGCGCCCGCGTGCCGTCGTCGAACGTCTTGCTGCAGCCGTGCAGGCTGATGGGAATGCCGCTCATGAAGTCGCGTTCGGATCGCGCGGCCGCGACGCCCATTGCAGCGCCACCAGCAGCGGAATGATGATGACGAAGAAGATCAGCGTGTATGCCGAGCCGACCTCGATGCGCAGTGAGGCGTATGCGTCGGCCAGGCCCACCGGCAGCGTGGGGGTCAATGGCGTGTGCAGCAGCAGCGTCATGTTGAACTCGCCCAGCGACAGTGTGACCACCATCAGCGAGCCGGCCACGATGCCGGAGCGGCAGTTGGGCAGCACGACACCGAAGAAGCGCTGCGTGAAGCTCGCGCCCAGGCTGCGCGCACCCTCTTCCAGCGTCTTCAGGTCGATCGACGCCAGCACCGCCAGCACGCTGCGAACCATGAACGGAAGCGTGAACAGCACGTGGCCGATCAGGATGAAGCCCCAGCTCCGCCGCACGTCGCCGAAGCCGCCGTAGGTCACGATCAGCGCCAACGCCGTGGCCAGCCCTGGAACCGCCACCGGCATCACCAGCAGCTCCTCGATCGCGCGTGCCAGCGCGCTGCTCCGGCGTGCCAGCACGTAAGCCGCCGGAACGCCGAGCAGCAACGTGCAGGCCAGGCAGGCCAGCGCCACCTTGAGCGACAGGAACACCGTGTGCCGGTAGTCGGTCCAGACCTTGATCACCCAGCCCAGCGTCAGGCCGCCCCGCCAGCCCGTGAAGTAGTTCTGGGTGACGCCGGCCAGCATCGACATCCACACCGGCACGATCAGGAACGCGCAGACTGCTAGTGTGAACGCCAGCAGCGCCCAGAAGGTGGGGGAGCGACGTCGCGCGCTCATCTCGTGTCCTCGCGCGCTGTCAGCCCGCCGCCGCCACCGAGCTGCCGGAGGCGGTGCGCGCCAGCGCCAGCGCCGCCCAGGTGATCGCGCCCAGCACGAACGACAGCGCCGCTGCCATCGCCACGTTGGCCTGCAGCGTGAACTCGGTGTAGATGACCATCGGCAGCACGTTGATCTTGGTGGCCAGCGTGAACGCGGTGCCGAACGCGCCCATCGCGGTGGCGAAGCAGATCGCTCCTGCCGCCAGCAGCGCCGGCTGCAGCGCCGGCACGATGACGTCGCGCACCACGCGCAGCGGCCCGGCACCCAGCGAGCGCGCGGCCTCCTCGATGCGCGGATCGAGCTTCTCGGCCGCCGCCATCACCGTGAGGATGGTGCGCGGGATCGAGAAGTACAGATAGCCGACGAACAGCCCGGCCATCGAGTACGCGAAGACCAGCCGCTCGCCGAACAGTGCGTCGGTGATGTCGGGGATCAGGCCCTGGCGGCCGGCCAGCATGATCACCATGAAGCCGATCACCACGCCCGGGAACGCAAGCGGCAGCGTCAGCAGCGCTGTCAGCACCGCGCGGCCCCGAAACCGGTTGCGCGACAGGAACACGCCGGCCACGCCCGAGATGAACAGTGTGGCCACCGTGGTCGCCGCGGCCAGCGCCACTGTTGCCAGAAGGCTCGACAGGTAGCGCGGCTCGGTCAGCACCGCGCCGTACGCGGCCCATCCCATCTTGCCGGTACCGCCGATCCGGAACAGGTTCGCCAGAGGCAGCAGGAAGAACGCGATGAAGACCACTGCCGCCGGCAGCATCAGGGCGATCAGGAGCGTACGGTCGGACTTCACGCGGAGGCCTCGAGAAGACGCGCGTCGAGCCGGCGCGCCAGGGCGGCGGCCGGGGCGGCCGCTGCCTTCAGGCGCTGGACCGGGACCCTCAGCCGACTTCCTTCTGGTAGCGCTCGCCGATCACCTTCGCGGCAGCGCTCAGCTTGAACACATCGAGCGGACGCGCTCGCGCGTAGTCTGCATCGGGCAGGAAGCGCGCCCTGACCTCGGCGCTCATCGCCGCCGGGAACACCGGCCGCAGGAATGCGTTGGCCCAGTGGCGCTGGCCCTCGTCGCCGAGAACGAAGTCGAGCATCCTGCGGCCCTGCTCCGGGTTCGGGCCCCGGTTGACGAGCCCCATCACGTAGGGCAGCTGCTGCGTACCCTCCTGCGGGATGACGAACTCGACAGGAGCCTGGTCGGTGTACTTGGCGCGGTAGGCGTTGAAGTCGTAGTCGAGCAGGATCGGGATCTCTCCCGACAGCACGCGCGCATAGGCGGTCTGGGTCGGGACGATCGGCTGGTTGGCCTGCAGCTGCTTGAAGAAGGCAATCGCCGGATCGAGCTTGTCGTAGCCGCCGCCCAGCGCCAGTGCGACGGCGATCACGCCCACCTGCCCCACCGCGGCACTCGCCGGGTTCAAGTAGCCGACCAGACCCTTGTACTCGGGCTTGAGTAGATCCCTCCACGCCCGCGGCACCGGCTTGCCTCGCAATGCCGCCGTGTTGATGAACAGTCCCAGCGTGCCGGAGTGGATCGTGAACCAGTAGCCGTCGGGGTCCTTGAGTGCAGCCGGGATGTCGTTCCAGCGCGCCGGCTTGAACGGCGCCAGCACGCCCGCCTCGCGCGCCTGCGGCCCGACCTGGCCCCCGAGGTAGGTGACGTCGGCCACCGGATTGGCCTTCTCGGCGATCAGCGCCGCCAGCGACTGCCCGGAATTCTTGTTGTCGGGCGGCACCGCGATGTTCAGGCGCTGGCCGATCAGGCGCAGCATGCCGCCCCAGTCGGCCCACTCGGGCGGACAGTTGTAGCAGATGGCGCGCTGCTGCTGCGCCAGCGCGAGGCCGGGGAAAGCCGCCGCGGCGCCCAGCGTCGTGGCGGATTGCAGAAGATGTCGGCGATTCATTTGAGCCTCGTTCAAGAAGATGAGGGGAGGGGGGGGGAAGATCATCGGCCGGCGGTGCGCGCCGCGCGCCGATGGACAGATGCGGCAGCCATCGGCGCCGACGTGGACTCGCCCAGCCGCAGCCGGTGGTGCAGCAGCGCCGGGGCCTGGACCGGCTCGCCGGCAAGCAGGCCGCGCAGCAGGTCGAGCGCGCAGGCGGCGATCTGTGTCGACGGCTGCACGACTGTCGTCAGGCTTGGCGTGGTCAGCGTGCCGAGTTGCACGCCATCGAAGCCTGCGACCGAGATACGCGCCGGCACCGGATGGCCGAGCAGCGCCAGGTCGCGCATCACGCGCAGCGCCAGCTGGTCGCTGGAACAGAACAGCGCGGTCGGCGGCTCGCGCCGGCCCAGCAGATCCTGCAGAGCCAGCCGTGCATCGTCGGCCATGAAGGGCAGCTCGGCGGGCGGCAGCGGGACCAGACGCGCGGCGGCCAGCGCATCGCCATAGCCTCGATGGCGCAGCCGCGCCCGGTCCGACTCGCGAAAGCTGCCCGCCACCATCGCGATGCGCCGATGGCCGAGACCGATCAGGTGCTCCACCATCTGACGCGCTGCAGCCCGGTTGTCGACCGAGACGGTGGGCCGGCCCTGCGCTCGCCGGACGGCGAGCTGGTTGTAGGCCAGCACATACGGCATGCGTTCGGCGTCGAGCTTGTCGAGCACCTTGCTGCGGGCGGCGTCGGCGACCGTGAGCACCAGGCCATCGACCCGGTGACGCAGCAGCAGTTCGACCGCGGCGTTCTCCTGCGCCGAGTCGTAGCCGGTGGTGGCCACCATCAGCGCCAGGTCGCAGGCGCGCGCTGCCGCCTCCAGCCCCTGGAGGCACTCGGCGAAGACCGGATGCGACAGCGTGGGCAGCACCACGCCGATGTTGGCGCTGCGCCTCGCGCGCAGGCTGCGCCCGAGCAGGTTGGGCCGGAAGTCCAGCCGCGAGGCCGCCGTGCGTACCGCGCGCGCGGCAGCTTCGCTCACCGGCGCCGATGCGTTGAGCACGCGCGACACCGTGGCCGGCGACACACGCGCTTGCCGGGCCACGTCGGTGATGGTGGCGCGCGAGCGGCGCGCCTGGGGTCGCGACTTGGTAGTCATGAAAACGATTTCGCCAGACGGACGCTAGGATGCCTGCATGTCACGACGATGACAAGGGTGGCGCGGAAGACGCGCCGATCCCTGTCGGCAGCGAGCGGCCAAGTCCGTTCGCCGAGTGACCGGAAGGCTCTTGGGGGCGAGGGTCTGTGACGCACTGCGGCGCACCAGCCTGGGTGCCCGGAACGGCGCCGCTCTCCGCTGCCCGCTGCCGCGGCAGACGCTCCGGCACGCCGCTCCGGTTCGGGCCGTCGGCTGCGCTCCGCCGGTCGATGTCCGTGCCCTGTGGTGCAGCTCGCTTGTCGGGCGGCTGATCACGGCACGCTCTCGCTCCACGCTCCCGGCGCCGGAGGCGGACAGGGATCGCGACGACCGCGGCCGCGCGGCGCGGCTACCATCCCCCCCTCACCCCGCGCAGTCATCGACCGCCACGCCACCATGATCCGTCGTCCGTTCCTCGCCTCGCTGCTCGCCACCGCCGTCGCGGCGCCGCTGGTGTTCGCCACCCCGCCGCTGGCGGCACAGACTGCCTGGCCCAGCCGACCGGTCCGCATCGCCGTGCCCACCGGCCCCGGCAGCAGCCTCGACCTGATCGTGCGCGCGATGTCCGACAAGCTCGCCGCGCGCTGGGGCCAGCCGGTGGTGGTGGAGAACAAGCCGGGCGCGGGCGGCATGCTGGGCGTCGACGTCGCCGCCAAGGCCACCGACGGCCACACGCTGGCCATCGGTTTCAACGGCCCGATCGCGTTCGCGCCCTTCCTGTACCGCCGGATGCCCTACGACCCGGCCAAGGACCTGGTGCCGGTGATCATGACGACGAGCCAGCCCAACGTGCTGGCGGTCAATGCCGACAAGGTGCCGGCCAAGACGGTGGCCGAGTTCGTGGCCTGGGGCAAGGCGCAGGGCGGCAAGGTCAACTACTCCTCGCTCGGCAACGGCAGCTCGGCCCACCTGACGATGGAGCTGTTCCTCGCCGAGGCCGGCTTCGCTGCCACGCACGTGCCGTTCAACGGCAGCCCGCCGGCGGCCATGGCCGTCGCGCAGGGCGAGGCCGACGCCACCTTCATGGTCGCGCCGGCGCTGCTGCCGCACGTGCGCAACAACAAGGTGCGGATGCTGGCCGTCAGCAGTGCGCAGCGACCCGAGTCGCTGAAGGACCTGCCCACGCTCGCCAGCGCCGGCTTCCCCAACGTCGAGAGCCTGGCCTGGAACGGCCTGTTCGCGCCGGCGGGCACGCCCGACGCGGTGGTGGCGCGCGTCAACGCCGACGTCAACGAGGTGCTGAAGGACCCGGCGGTGCGCCAGGCGCTCGACGCCCAGGGCCTGACCGTGGTGGGCGGCAGCGCGGCCGACTTCCGCCGCGCGATCGACGCCGACGTGCGGCGCTGGGGGCCGGTGATCAACCGCCTCGGCGTCAAGCTGGACTGATCCGGCTCGGGCGGTCGCCCGGCGGCGCCGCGGCCCGGCGCGCCGGCGGTCGGGGATTGACCGTGCTCAGCGCCCGCGCACCGGGTGCTGGCGCCGCGGGCGACGCCGGGACCACAATGGCGGCATGAGCTCAGACCCCCGCAATCCCTTCGCTGCCCACGACCCCTACGCGCAGGCCGGCGGCGGCCTCGCGCCCGCGTTCGGCGCGCCCCTGGCGGGCGCCGCGCCGGCCCCGGTACCGGCTGCCGCACAGGCGGCCGAGTTGGTGATCGACGTCACCGAGGCCGACTTCGAGATCCGCGTGCTCGAGCGCTCGCTCGAGGTGCCGGTGCTGCTCGACTGCTGGGCCCCCTGGTGCGGGCCCTGCCGCGCCCTCGGCCCGCTGCTCGAGAAGCTGGCGCAGGCCTACGGCGGCCGCTTCGTGCTGGCCAAGATCAACACCGACGAGGCGCCCAACCTCAGCGCCGCGCTGCGCATCCGCAGCATCCCGCTGGTGGTGCTGTTCGCGGGCGGCCGGCCGGTCGACCAGTTCGTCGGTGCGCTTCCCGAGGGCCAGATCCGCCAGTTCCTCGACAAGCACCTGGCCTCCTTCCGGCCCCCGGCCGACCCGGTCGAGGAACTGCTCGCCGCCGCCGCACAGGCCCGCTCCGAGGGCCGGCCGGAGGAGGCCGACGCCCTGCTGCACGAGGCGCTCGGCATCGATCCCGCGCATCCCGAGGTGCTGCAGGACCTGGCCGATTCGGCCCTGGGCGCCGGCGCGCACGAGGAGGCCGAGGCCCTGCTCGGGCGCGTGCCGGCCACCGCCCGCGGCGAGCGTCATGCGGCGCTGTCCAAGCGCATCGAGATGGCGCGCAACCGCCCCGGCGGCGACCCGCGCGCGCTGCTGGAGCGCATCGCCGTCGACCCGCGCGACTTCGAGGCCCGCTTCGAGCTGGCCGCGCTGCTGATGCACGACGGCGACTACCACGCCGCGTTCGACCAGCTGCTCGAGGTGGTGCTGCGCGACAAGGGCAGCGCCGAGGACAGCTGGCGCCAGCGCGCGCGGCGCCAGCTCGTCGAGTGGTTCGCGCTGTGCCCCGATGCCGAGGCCGTCAGCCGTGGCCGGCGCTACCTCGGCATGTACCTGAACTGAGACGGTGGGCGGCGCCGCGCATCCGCGCGGCCGCTCCGCTCCGCACCGTCAGCGCTGCGCCGCCCGGCGCGCATCCTCACTCGATGTCCAGCGGCGGTCGCCACTGCGCGACCGGCACCGGGCGCCAGCGGCCGGCCCCCGCCCCCAGCAGCAGGCCGCCCGCCGCCACCGCGGCGATGACGAGGTAGCTCGGCCAGAACTCGCCGTCGTAGGCGCCGAACAGGCTGGCGCGGAACGCCCGCACGACCCAGGTCAGCGGCAGGTACGGGTGCATGGCCTGGAAGGCCTCGTCGCTCAGCTCGATCGGCAGCAGCGCCCCGGCCGCCGACACCTGCACGATGAGCAGCAGCACCGCGGCGACCTTGCCCAGGTCGCCGAGCAGCCGCACCAGCGCCCAGACGATCGCGAAGAAGGCCACCGAGGTGGTCGCCAGCGTCAACGCGAAGACGGCCGGCTCGCGCAGCGGCACGCTCAGCACCAGGGCGAGCATGGCCAGCATCGCCACCGCCTGCAGCAGGACGACCGCCAGCGGCAGCGCCAGCTTGCCGGCGGCCAGCGCCAGGCGCGGGTGCCCGGCGAGCGGCTCGGGCACGCGACGCAGGTGCACGAGGAAGGCCACCATCACCGCGCCCACCCACAGCGCCAGCGGCACGAAGTTCGGCGTCAGCGCGCTGCCCTGGTTGGGCACCGGCGCCACGACCTCGACGACGGGCTGCACCGACAGCGCCAGGCCGCGCGCGCTGCCCTCGGGCCGGTCCACCGACAGCGGCAGCGAACGCCGCAGCAGCTCGAGCCCGGTGTCCAGGCGGCCTGCGCCGTCGGACAGGCGGGCCAAGCCGCCCTCCAGGGCCTGCACGCCGCCGCCGAGCTGGCGCAGCCCGCCGATCAGCGCATCGTGGCCGCGCACCAGCTCGCGCGCGCCCTCGGCCAGCGCGTCCAGCCGCCCGTCGTCGGGCAGCCTTGCGTTCAGCGCGGCCACCGCCTGCGCGGCACGCAGCGAGCCGTCGGCCAGCCCGGCGACGCCTTCCTCCAGCCGCAGCGCGCCCTGCAGCAGCCGCGCCTGGCCGTCGCGCGCGCGGTCCAGCCCGCTGCCGAGCAGCTGCGTGCCCTCGGCCAGCGGGGCGATGCCCTCGACCAGTCGCGCGCCGAACAGCGGCACCTCGTCGGCCGCTGTCTTCAGCTGCCCGAGCCCGCCCTCGAGGCGCTGGGCGCCGTCGGCCAGCGTGTCCAGGCCGCGCAGCAGTTCGCGCTGGCCCTCGGCCTGGGCCCGCGCGCCCTGACGCAGCGCGGCCAGGTCGGCCTCGGCGGGACGGCGCGCCTCGAGCCCGCGCAGCGCACCGGCGGCCTGGCGCACCCCGCCGCCGAGCTGCTGCGTGCCGTCGACGAGCTGGACCGCACCGCCGCGCAGGCGCTGGGCGGCCTCGACGGCAGCGCCGCTGCCGCCGGCCAGCTGCGCGCCGCCGCCGCGTGCGCGCGTGAGTCCGGCACCGAGCTCGCCCGCGCCCTGGTGCAGGTCGGCCAGCGCCGCGTGCAGCGACTCGAGGTTGCGCTGCGAGCCGGCGGCGCTGGACAGCACCAGATCCCAGCGCGCCTCGGCCAGCATCGTGTTGACGCGCTGCGCCGCCTCGGGCGCGAAACGCCGCGCGAAGCCGGCGCTGGCGTAGTTGTTGCCCTCGCTGGTGAGGATCGACAGCCGCGCGGCGCCGGGCCGCTCGCCGGGCAGCGCGAGGCGGCTGAAGTCGGCCGGGATCTCGAGCACGAAGGCCAGTTCGCCGCGCCGCATGTCGCGCCGCGCCGCCTCGGCGTCGCTGTAGCGGCGGTAGGAGAACTGGCCGTGGCGCTCGATCGCCTGCAGCACGTCGCGGCCGAGGTTGAGCTCGCGGTCGCGGTAGTGGGCCCCGGTGTCGAGGTTGACCAGGCCGGCCGGCAGCTCGCGCGTGTGCGCCGCCGGGTCCCACATCGCGTACAGGTAGATCCAGGCGTAGAGGGCGGGCACGAACAGCAGGCCGGCGCAAGCCAGCGCCAGCCGGGGATGGTCGCGCAGCAGCTGCCACTCGCACTGCACGACCTCGCGCGTCGCCTTCCACCACCCCATGCATCCGCTCCGGGTCGCTCCAAGCCGAACCATGCCGCGCCGGGCGCAGCCGCGACGATTGTGCGACGGCGCCCCGGAGCCCGAGAATCCGCGCCATGAGCGATGCCGACCCAACCGGCCGCGGTGCACGCGGCCTGGACAAGATCGACCGCCGCATCCTGCGGGTGCTGCAGGTCGACGGCCGCATCAGCAACCTGAAGCTCGCCGAGGCCGTGCACCTGTCGCCCACCGCGGTGCTCGAGCGCGTGCGTCGCCTCACGCGCGAGGGCTACATCCTCGGCTACGAGGCCCGGCTCGACCCGGCGCTGCTCGGCGCGGGGCTGCTCGTCTTCGTCGAGGTGCTGCTCGACCGCACCGTGCACGACGTGATGGACAACTTCAAGGCCGCCGTGCAGGTGCGGCCCGAGATCCTCGAGGCCCATCTGGTGGCGGGCGGCTTCGACTACCTGCTGAAGACCCGGGTGGCCGACATGCGGGCCTACCGCGAGTTCATCGGCAGCGTGATCTGGACCCTGCCCGGCGTGCGCGAAACGCGCACCTACGCGGTGATGGAGGAGGTCAAGCACACCACGCTGCTGCCGCTGTAGCGGCGCGGCGGTGCGGGATCGGTCACGCCGCGGCCGGCCGGGCCGCGGCCCGCGGGCTCGGGAGGCGGCCGCCGCGGCCGATACGAACGGCGTCGCCATCCAGTGCGAGCCCCCGATGCCCCGTACACCGCCTGCTGCCCGCCGTCCGGCCTCCGGCCCCGTGGCCGCCTTCGCCGCCCTTGCGGCCCTTGCCGCCCTGGGCGCGAGCCCACAGGCCGGCGCCGGCGAGCTGTACCTGCTGGGCGGCGTGCCGGGCGTCGGGCTCGGGTTCGCGCAGCCGCTCGGGCCGCACCTGGGGCTGCGGGCGGACTACCTGGGCCTGGGCACGCGCACCGAGCGCCGCACCGAGGAGGGCATCGACTACGACGGGCGGCTGAAGAGCGGCCGCGGCGGCATCTACGCCGACTGGTTCCCGCTCGCGGGCGGCTTCCGCATCTCGTTGGGCGTGACCTCGAACCGATACCAGCTCGACCTCGACGCCGCCGGTGCGGGCCGCACGATCAACGTCGGCGGCACCAACTACACGCTGGGCCCCGGCGACGGCTTCACCGCCCAGGTCCGGATCCCGTCCACGACGCCCTATGTCGGCATCGGCTGGGGCCACCACGCCGGCAACGGCCTGCGCCTGGGCTTCGACCTGGGGGCGTCGATCGGCCGCGCGCGGCTGGGCGTCAGCGGCCGCGGCCAGTTCGCCCAGCCGGCGGCGCAGGCCGACCTCGACCGCGAGCTGGCCGAGCTGCGCGAGGGCGTCGGCCGCGTGCGCCTGCTGCCGCAGCTGTCGCTGAGCCTGGGCTGGTCGTTCTGATCAGTCCAGCACCGCGCGCCGCCGGCCCTCGGCCTTCGCGCGGTACAGCGCCGCATCGGCCGCAGCCAGCAAGGCCTGCTCGTCGCCATGGCGAGTCGGGTCGGCGACCACGCCGCCCACGCTCAGCGTGACGTGCGGCGCCACTGGCGAGTCGCCATGGGGCAGCGCCGCGGCGTCCAGCGCCGCGACCACCCGCATCGCCTGCGTCGCCGCGCCGTTGCGGTCGGCGTGCGGCAGCAGCAGCGCGAACTCCTCGCCGCCGTAGCGCGCCACGAGGTCGGCCGGGCGCTGCGCGCAGCGCGCCAGCCCGTTGGCCACGCGCTGCAGGCACTGGTCGCCGGCCTGGTGGCCATGGCGGTCGTTGTAGCGCTTGAAGTGGTCGATGTCGGCCAGCAGCAGCGCGAAGCCCGTGCCGTGGCGCTGCAGCCGCGACCACTCCTCGCGCAGCCGGCGGTCGAAGTGGCGCCGGTTGGCGATGCCGGTCAGCGCGTCGGTCTCCGAGATGGCCTCCAGCCGTACCCGCGCCTCCTCGAGCCGCGAGTTGAGCTGCGCCAGGTCGGTCTGGCGCTGCACGAGCTCGGTCACGTCGACGCTGAAGGCGAGCCGCCCGCCGCCGGGCAGCGGGGTCTCGGTGACGCGCCGCCAGCGGCCGTCGGGCAGGCGCCGCACCGTCGTCGCGCCGTCGGCCGCCGGCGCGCGGTGCGCCGCGACGCGCTCGGCCACCCAGGCCTCCTCGCGGCCCGTGGCCTCGGGCGCCAGCCCGTGTTCGACGCTCAGCCGCAGCAGCGACTCGAACGCGAGCCCGGGCTCGATGGCGCCGGCCAGAGGCCCGTGCAGGCGGCGGAACTCCTCGTTGCACACGACGAGCCGGTCCGCGGCATCGAAGGCGACGACGGCGCAGGGCAGCCGGTCGACCAGGAGTTGCCAATCGATCCCGGGAGGGGCGGGTGTTGCCATGCGGTGGGGCCCGGCGCAGCAGGCCGCGCAGGGGCACACAGTCTAGACCCGGGCCGGGGTGCTGCCGCTCAGCGCAGGGACAGGACTTGCCCGAACGGCGCCGCCGCGCCGGCGTGCCCCGGTGGCACGGCCCACAGCACCGGGAACGGCGGCCGCGGCCCGGCCGGGCCGTCGAGGTCGGTCAGCACCAGCGCCAGGTCGGGATCGTGGCGCGCGGCCTCGGCCAGCAGGGGCGCGAAGTCGGTGCCGCCGCCGCCGGCCACCGGCGCGAGCGCCAGGCCGCCGAGGTTCAGGCCGCGGAAGCCATCGCGGCCCGGCTCGTGCACGCGCACTTCGCGCACCCGGTCGTCGCCGATCACCAGCACCAGCCGCGCCTCGAGCCGCCGCGCGACGGCGAGCAGCTCGCGCCCGAAGCGCTCCAGCAGCGCGTCGTCGATCGAGCCGGAGACGTCGAGCACGACCGCCAGCCGCGGCACGGCGCGTGCCGCGGTGCGCCCCGGCTCCCAGGGCAGCCTGCCGCCCCCCGCGGTGCGCCCGCGGTTGGCCAGCCAGCTGCGGAAAGGTCGGCTCCAGCTCGGCCCGGGCTGGCGCGACAGCGCGCGCGCCAGGCGCACCCGCAGCACCTGCTCCCAGGGCGTGTGCGTGCGCGGCAGGTCGGCCAGCAGCGTGCGCAGCAGCGAGAACTCGCCGTCGCCGGCGTGGGCGCGCTGCAGCCGCTCGGCCCAGGCGCGCGCGGCGTCGGCCTCGTCCTGCGGCGCCTCGCCGTCGCCCGGGCGCGGGCGCAGGTCGGCGCTCTGCTGGCGGCCGAGCACGCGCAGGCGCGCGTGCGCGCGGGCCGTCGGGGCGTGGGGGGGCGCCGGCGGTCGGCTGGTGCTGCGGGTCGTGCCGCGGGTCGCCGGGCGCCGAGGTGCCGCGGCGTGGCTCGCGCAGCCCGCCGCCGGCCGGGTCGGCGCGGGCGTTGGAGGCGCCGCCGTCGTGCCCGTCCCGGCCGCGGCCGTCGCGTTCGGGCGGCCGGCCGCGATCGTCCGCCGCCAGGTACAGGCGCTCCACGTCCCAGTGCGCGAGCGCGGCCTCGGCCGTCGTGCGCTCGCCGAGCACCTGGTCGAGCACCGCCTCCAGGCGCAGCGCCGCCGGCGGCAGCGCCAGCCAGCGCAGGTGCGCCAGCGCGCTGTTGACGATCGCGTCGGCGCACAGGTTCCACAGCCGCAGGTCGACGTCGCCGCGGCGCGCGCGCAGCTCCTCGTGCCGCTGGGCGTGGCGCAGCGCGATGTGCAGCACCTGGTGCGCCACCCAGCCGGCCTGCAGCGGCAGCGGCACGGCCTCGAAGGCCGGCCGGTAGAAGAGCGTGCGGCCGTCGGTGAACACCGGCCCGGCGGCGTCGCCGGGGTCGGCCGGGCCCGCGGCATCCGCGTCGAGGTCGCGGTGCCGGGCCCAGAGCGCCAGCGCGCCCGAGTGCGGTGCGTGCTCCAGCATGTGCTGCAGCGCGCGCTGGCCGCGGTGACGCAGCTGCGCGTCGGGAAGGTCGCCGTCAGCGCCGCCGGGCCGCATAGCGCTGGTAGGCCGGGCTCGCGAGCACCGTGGCTTCGAGGCCGCGCGCCAGCGCGCGCTCGAGCAGCAGCTCCATCGCCAGCGTCTGCACCTCGGCCAGCGGCAGCGGCGCGGCCGCCCGCAGCTCGGGCAGCTGGCCGAGGATGTCGAGCGCGCGCGCGAGCGTGGCTGCGCCGTCCTCCCCGGTGCCCACCGCGCCGAGCAGGCCGTAGATCAGGCCGTGCAGGCCGTCCAGCGTGCGCGGCAGCAGCGCCGCGGTGTCGGGGCCGGGCCGGGCGGCCAGCAGCGCCACCACGTCCGCCCCGGCCTGCAGCTCTCGCAGCACGCCGAAGAACTCGGCCGCGTTGGCCGCGCCGATGCGGCCCTGCACGAAGCTGCGCCGCGCAGCGTCCGACAGCGGCGCGCGCAGCACGTTCGAGACGTCCTCCCAGCCGCGCGGGCTGGCGCCGACGAGGTGATCCGCGGCGAGCTGCGCCTGCGTGTCGTCGAGCTTGTCGGGCCGCACCTTCAGGTAGGCCATCACCTCCGGGGCGAAGCCCTCGGCCAGCGCGTGCCCGAGGAAGGCGTCGATCGAGGCGACGACGTGGAAGTGGAACATGCGGTCGGCCAGCGCCGTGCCCATGTCGTGGCTGACCGCGCCGTGGAAGCTGGCGTTGCCGGCGGCCACCACCATCCAGCCGTCGGGCAGCACGTAGTGCCCCACGCGCCGGTCGAGGATCAGCGAGTAGGCCGAGATCTGCAGCCGCTGGTCGGCGGCGGTCAGCTCGTCGAGGAAGAGGATGCCCTCGAGCTGGTCGGGCCCGGGCAGGAACTCGGGCGGGAACCACACGGTGCGCTGCTGGCGCTCGTCGGCGAAGATCGCGCCGCGGATGTCCACCGGCTCGATCGTGGTCAGGCGCAGGTCGACCAGCGGCACCCCGTGGTGCGCCGCGAGCTGGCGCACGATGCTCGACTTGCCCACGCCGCGGGTGCCCCAGAGCATGGTCGCGCGCCGGCGCAGCGGGGCCTGCGCGTACTGCTCGATCAGCGCGGCCTTGGCTGCGGCCACCGACACCGGCGGCACGTTCATCGGGTTGGCTGCCATCGGGGCCCCCTCAGGACGCGTTCCAGGCGTCGGCGCGCAGCGGCCGTGGCGGCCGCGGCAGGCCGATGCGCGGCATCTCGCGGCGCAGGAAGAACAGGCCCATCAGCAGCGGCGGCGTCAGGTTGGCCAGCAGCCCGAGGTAGGAGCTGTACGCGTCGCCCAGGCTCTGCAGATGCAGCGCCAGCGCCACCAGCGCCACGCCGGCGAGCACCGGCCCCGTGCCGCGCAGCGCCACGCGCCAGCGCGCGCCGCGATGCCGCTCGTGGAAGCGCGCCGGCGGCTCGGCCAGCGTGCGCGCCAGGTGCTCCAGGGCCATCGCGATGCCGGCACGGGCCTCGTCGCTGCGGCGCGGCTCGGGGCCGCGCAGCGCGAGCTGCCCGACCCAGCCGCGCGACAGTGCCGTCAGCCGGTCCCAGCGCCGGCCCAGCACCGCAAGCAGGTCTTCGGGCAGCCGCCGCGCATCGCCCGCCGGGCGCAGCAGTTCGAGCTCGGCCGGGAAGCCCTGCACCCCGCTCACCTTGAGCTGCAGCGTGAGGCCCGCCACCTGCGCCGTCGCGCCGAGCAGCACCGGGGGCGCATGCGCGGCGGCGGGCAGGCGCTGCCGCAGCGCAGCCCAGGTGCCGCCCGCGGCGACGAACTGCCGCGCGGGCGGCACCGCGCTCAGGCGCGCCAGCAGCGCTGCGGCGTCGGCGCCCTCGGCCCAGAGCGTGGCCGGCGTGACTGGCGTGACTTGCGCGGCTGCGGCGTCCTCCGGCCCCTCGAGGACCAGCGTGCGGGTCAGCCGCTGCCGGCCCGCGGACGGCACGTCGAGCGTCCACGACTCGCGCTGTGCCGGCAGGCCCTCGGCCGCGGCGTGCGCGCGCGGCCGGAACTCGATGCGCCGCGCCGCACGGTCGCACGCCGCGAGGTCGACCGCCCAGCCCTGCCGCACGAGCGGGGCCGCCAGCTCGACGATCTCGTGGTGGGTCAGGGGCGGCTGCGGGTCCATGGCCGGGGGCGTGCGGCGTACCGTGGGAGGGGCCGGGCCGGCACCGATTCTGACCGGCCGCGGCCGCATGCCCCGCCCGCGCCGCTACAGCAGCGTCGCGTCCGTCGGCTGCCCGAGCAGCAGCCGGCCGGCGAGCTCGAACGTGGGCTCGCCCACCATCAGGTGCTGCGTGGCCACGTGCACGTCGCGCAGGCAGCGCTGCAGCGGCGAGGCGGCGAAGATCGCGTCGCCGCCGGCCAGCGCGTGCACGCGGTCGACCACGGCCGCGGCGCCGTGCGCGACGTGCGTGGCCGCGAGGCGCAGGTCGCGCCGCGCCTGCAGGCCGATGGTGCCGGCCGAGCGTGCCGTGCCGGGCGTGCCGGTCGTGCCGGTCGTGCCGGTCGTGCCGGTCGTGCCGGATGCACCCGGCGCGGGGTCGGCCGCCGCCTCGCGCCAGGCCTC
>Ga0068877_10000429_pt1 | contig 36282 bp, 27 predicted proteins | sample NOAtaG_FD_66437 | JGI IMG/M metagenome (GOLD analysis project Ga0068877, IMG submission 66437) | Freshwater lake microbial communities from Lake Erie, under a cyanobacterial bloom - NOAA_Erie_Diel6S_1000h metaG | ecosystem: Environmental > Aquatic > Freshwater > Lake | place: USA: Ohio, Lake...
GCCGGACCCATCGTCGACGGCGCCCTCTGCGCCAAGACCCAGGTCTTCACCTATTCGGTGACCGACCGCTGCGGCAACACCGCCGAGGCCCGGGTGGTCTACACCTGGACCGAGGATCGCGTCCCCCCGGTGATCGTCTGCCCGGTGGTCGAGTCGACCGTCGAATGTCCCGCCGTGCCGGAGTTCCCGGAGGCGACGGTGACCGATGAGTGCGACCCGTCCCCGCGGATGAGCCACGAGGACCGGACCACCCCGGGCCCCTGCCCGCAAAGCTACCGCGTCACCCGCACCTGGACCGCGGTGGATGCCTGCGGCAACGCCTCGTCCTGCAGCGCGACCATCGAGGTGCGCGACACCCTGCCGCCGATCGCGGTCTGGCCGGGTGACGTCAACCTCGCCTGCACGGACTGCGACATCGATCCGGCCAACACCGGAACCCCGACGGCCGAGGACCTCTGCGGTCCCGTGACGATCACCCACGCCGACTCGATCACCGGCACCTGCCCGAAGCGGGTGGAACGCCGGTGGACCGTTTCGGACGGCTGCAACGAGATCAACCACGTCCAGGTCATCCAGTGCCTGCCCTCCACCCGGGTGGTGGTCACCGACAGCTCGCTGTGCACCTACGACCTGGATCCCGCCACCGTTTGCCGGGAGTTCCGGCTCCTGTTCACGCAGGATGCCCAGAACTTCCCGCAGTACCGGCTCAACGCCAGCAACCCGGGCCAGACGTACTTCAACCTGTTCTACTATGGCAGGCCGGGGACGACTGCGACCCTCAACCTCACGATCCCGTATCCCTACGTGACCCAGGGAGCGCAACCGATCCACGCCTACGACAGCGTGACCGTGGTGCCGGGGCCCGATGGCCGGGAGTGCTACCTCCCGGGCAACGGCTTCCTGGTCGACTCGACGCAGATCGTCCTTTCGGACTATGCGCCGCAGGCGATGGGATCCTCCCGGACCGTCTCGGTGACGCTGACCGTGCCGGCGTCGGGATTCGTGTACCTCAACATGCACCTCGACTACGGGCTGAAGCGCTCGACCGGCTACGCCCGGGGAGGACCCAGCGGAAACGACGCGATCAATCCGGCCACCCTGCAGGTGTTGATCCCGGATCGGACCTCCTACCTGTTCGGGTTCTCCGACGGCATGGAATCGGCCTCGGACTCGGTGTGCAGCATGAACGCGTTCAAGAAGGTGCCCGGCGTGGGTGGGATGACGGCCAAGGCCAGCACCACCTATGATGGACTCCCGACGACCCAAGTCCTCGAGGGCTGCAAGGTGGTCCTTCGAAACATCAAGGGGGAGACCCTCGCCAGCGGCAGGTCGGATCAGGATGGGTGGTTCTTCTGCACCTACAAGTGGACCGGAAAAGCGACCACCCTGTACCTCACGCTGAGCCCTCCGGGCGGAACGCCCCTGACCAAGCCGGTGACCCTCAAGGCCAACGGCTACGCCCAGGTGGACTTTGATGTTCCCTGAAACCCGCTGAGTCCATTCCCCCCCGGGGAATCCCAACACGGAACCCGGCGGCCTTCGGGCCGCCGGGTTCCCCTTCGCTCCACGCCTGCCCTGAACCGCTCCGAACCCTCCGAGGGGGTGCTCTCCGTGCGCCCCGAATCCTGATCCATTCCGGGATCGAACCCCATTTTTCCAACCCACCCGCAACGCCCAACCCCGCCCCTCCATGACCCCGAATCGCCTCCCAAGCCCCCAAACGTCCTCCGCCTCACCCCGCCATCTCCGGATCCTCATCGCAACGGCCACCGGCACGGCGATCGGACTGATGGGCCTCTCACGCATCGCCTCCCACGCTCCGTCCCATCCGACCGGGTCGGAGGATCCGGCCCACCTGTCGGGATCGGACCTCGCGCATGGCGAGGGAAGCCCAACGGAGGCCACGGAAACCCCGGGGCCGATCGATCGACCGGAGGAGACCCAGACGCGGTCCGATGGAGGACCCACCGACGGGGATCCGCGGTCGGCCGAGGTCGAAGGCATCCTCGCTCGGCTCACCTCCCTGCTGGCCACCTTCGGCTCGGAGGCATCACGGGGGCGGATCCTGCCGGAGCAGGCCCAGGCATGGCGAACCGGCCTGCTCGAACTGGCGGCCCAGGGATCGGGCGCAATCCCGGCGATCCGCCGGTTCCTGGAGGCAGGCACCGACCTGGTCTTCGACGCGGAACTTCGGGACGCGGTCGGTCATCCCAGCGCCCGCACGGGCCTGATCCAGGCGCTGCGGGGCATCGGCGGTCCGGAGGCCGCCGCGGCGATGGGTGCGACCCTCGACACCGCACGCTCACCCCATGAGATCGCCCTCCTGGCCAAGGGATTGGAAGAGGCCGAACCCGGCCTCCACCGGGACCGGATCCTCGAGGTGGCTCAAGGTCGCCTGACGGCGGCCGCGGCGGCGGCAGGTGCCGACTCCCCGGCCGACGTGGCCCCCCTCTTCGAGGTCCTGGCCCACTACGGCCGGGCCGAGTCTTCCGACGCCCTGGAATCCGCCGCCGCCCGCTGGAAATACTACGCCACGAGTGCGCTGGGTGCCCTGCCCGAGGGGGCCGGGGTGCCGTCGCTCATCCGCCTGGCCGATCCCCGGGCCCCCGGTGGGAATCGACTCCAGGCGCTGCAGGTGCTGGCCGAACTGGCCCCGGTCCACGAAGCGGCCCGGGACTACCTCCTGGCTCAGGCCGGCAGCGACGCCATCGCCGCCGAACACTGGTCCTACCTCCGTCAACCGCTCTCGGGGAACCGATACTTCGTCGCCGACGCGGTGCTCACGGAGTACCCGCCGGTGGCGGATTGGACGGAGATCCAGACGCTCCACATCCGGGCGGGCAACCAGACCCTCCACAGCATCCCCGTGGATTCGAGCCGATCCCCGGACGGCATCCAACAGCACCTGGCCCTGATCGATCAGTTGCTCGGCTCCGCCCGCTCCCCGCTGGCGCAGTCCAGCCTGCGTTCGGCGCGCCAGGCGCTGGAGGAACGGATGCAGCGTGCCGTCGCCGGGCAGCCTGCCTTCCTCAGCGAAAACCCATGAATCCGTGCCCCATCCGATCCACTCCCACCCGACGATCCCACCGCCTCGACTTCCCATGAACACACAACCTGTTCGAACCCATCGCACCCACCCTCACCCGCACCATCCCATGGTCCTCGCCCTCGTCGCCCTCGCCGGCCTGCCAACGGCATGGGCCACGCCGGCTGGTCCCCCGGTGCCCGAGCCGCCGACCGGACCGGTGCTGACCTTCGAGTCGACCGTGTTCGACTTCGGCCGCGTCGACAGCGGCGGGAGCATCACCCACGCCTTCGTGTTCCGGAACACCGGCGACCAGGTCCTCGAGATCACCCGCGTCCAGCCCGGATGCGGCTGCACGACCGCCGGCACCTGGGACAAGCGGGTGGAGCCCGGGGCCAAGGGATCCATCCCCCTGCAGTTCAACTCCGCCGGCTTCAGCGGGCGGGTCACCAAGACCGCCACGGTCCACAGCAACGACCGCAACCACTCGAATGTGGTGCTCCAGTTGACCGGAACGGTCTGGAAACCCGTCGAGGCGACTCCGTCCCTGGTGATGTTCTCGTACCCGGAGGAGGGCCAGACGCCGCAGACGCGGGACATCCGAATCGTCAACCACCTGGAGGAGGCGGTGACGATCTCGGGCATCGAGGGCACCAACGCCTCGTTCCAGGCGGTGCTGGAGACGGTCCGTCCCGGGCACGAGTACCAGCTCCACCTCACGGCCACGCCGCCCTTCACCCAACGCAGCACCGTGGCGCCGATCCGGCTCACCACCTCGGCGCCGAAGGTCCCGTCGTTGCAGGTGACCGCCTACGCGTTGGTGCAGCCGCTGGTGGCCGTGTCGCCGGAACAGCTCTGGATCCCGGGAGAGACGCCCGCGTCGCCGATCAAATCCACGCTGGTGATCCGGAACTCCGGGGCCGACCCGGTGAAGCTGTCGGAACCCAAGGCGACCGTCGACGGACCCGAGGTCGTGCTGCGCGAGTCCGAAGCCGGACGGTTGTACCACGTCGACGTCACCTTCCCGGCAGGATTCCGGCTGGAGGAGGGACGCCCCGTGGAGATCACCGTCCGTTCCAGTCATCCGAAGTTCCCCCTGCTTCGGATCCCGGTGCTGCAGCAGCCCGGAAGCCGGACCCGGAAACCCACGGACTCCTGAGCCCGACCGGCGCGTCGACCGCATCGGTGCGGCGCCGTCCCGGAGATTCGACCGAACCTCTCGGTCGGGATCCGGGACGGCCAGTGGCAGGGGCAACCGACCGCCGCCCATCGGCCTCCCTCCCGCGCTCAGCGGGATCGCCCCAGGAAACCCACCCCACAAACCACCAGCAGCAGGCCATTCTCCAGCAGTTTCCTGCAGACCGCCACCTCGCCATTGCCACACCCGCAGTCGAAGCGGATGGCACAGAGCGGCATCCCGGTCGCCCCGCTGAGTTCCAGGGCGCGCTGCAGGATCAGCAGGCTGAACACTCCCAACATCGCGGCGACCAGCGGCAGCGTCCCGCGAACGCGCCAGCCGAGCAGCAGAAGCACCCCGCAGGTCGCCTCGAACCACGGCAGCAGGGCAGCGATCCATGCGAGGGGAAGAAAGCGCTCCAGCACCCCGTAGGCATGGAGGAGCTTGAGGAATTCGTCCGGATGCTGGGCCTTCTGCAGCCCCATCCGCAGGAAGATCACTCCCAGAGCCAGGCGGGCCATCCATCCCGCGGCGTCGGGAAGGCGCGACGACGAGGACACCCAGAACATTCCGGTCCTCATGGTGGGGATGCATGCGGTGCCCCAACACCGCGATCGCCCCGCTCGGTCGGCCAACCCCGTCGGGTCCACTCCGAGATGCCGCCCGCGTACACCAGGACCTTGGCCCGGTCCAAGCCGGCCTCGACCAACTGATCCGCGGCATGGTGGCTGTCCTCGCAGGCGCCACCCAGGCAATAGACGATGACCATCTCGGCATGCGTTGCCGCCAGGACCACGTCCGGCAGGGTCAGCTCGGGGTGGAACCGATCGAAGGCGATGGCTCCGGGGATGTGTCCCTCGCGGAATGCGGACTCCTTGCGGGCATCGACGAAGATCACCCGTCCCAGCAGACGACCCGGATCCTCGAACCACCGCAGCGCCTCCTCGGCGGACACGGTGCCCGGGATCCGGGTCGCCGGCCCATCCGGCGCCTCCCGTTGCGTTGCTGATCCCCCGTGCGAGGCCCGGGAGGCGGCTTTGAAATAGTCCCGACGCAGCGAGAGGCCCCGGGGCGACACCTGGTTGGCCACCAGGGCGAGCAGAAGTCCCACGACCAGAACTTCCAGCATCTCGTTGAGCAGGAGTCTCATGCGAGGATCAGGGGCGGATATCGAGGTCGGCCCTTCCATCAACCCAAGGCATCCCATTCGGAAGGCCTCGGATCGAGGTCGCTGGGAAACTCGTCGGTCAGGCAGGAATCCCAATGCTCGGTTTCCGCCTGGAGCCAATGATCGAGGTCACGGCCCTCCGGACGGCCGCGCTGTTCGAAGATCTCACGGGCGCGCCGTTCAATCGATTCGCGGGTGGAGTTGCAGTAGAGAGGGAGGGAATTCTTCATGGTTTGGGAGGGTTTTCAGGCCGGTTCAAAACAGGGAATCGGGCCGATCAGTCGACCCACCGCTGGGTCCCCGCCGGCAGGGCGCCCCTCGGCAGGGATGTGCAACGGGAGCCCAGGAGCACCCGGCGGACCGTCTCGATGAGGTCGCGGACCGTGAATGGCTTGGCCAGCACCGCCTCGCACCGGGCGAACGCCGTCCTCGGGATGGACGCCGACGCCAAGACGATCGGCACCGGGTTCAGCGAGCGACGGAGTCGTTGGATCAACTCCACTCCCGTGAGGTGGGGCATCTGGTTGTCGGTGATCACCAGATCGTAGGGGACGGCCTGAAGGGCTCCCCAGGCCTCCTCCCCATCGGCGACGGTGTCCACATCGTAGCCCGCCCTGCCGAGCAGGATCTGCGATGCCCTCAGGATGGTCCGGTCATCGTCGGCATGCAGGATGCGGATCCGATGGCGCCCGGGCCCCGGGGATTCGGGCGAGTCGTCGGGACGATCGGTGGCGGCGCAGGGATCTTCGGTGTCGGGAATCCGTCGGATCCCGGGAGGGAGGCAGGAGTTCATGGGATGGAAGGCTGGAGGTTGCATGATCGACCGGGTGGTCGGACGCAGCGTGACACACCGCGGTGGTCGTTGAATCCGGGCCCGATCCACGGCGTGGTTGAAGGTTTGGATCACTCCGGGTCGGGTCGGGACCCGGGCGCTCAAGCCCGGCACTCCCGGCGCCGAATCAGCCCTGCGGACACTGGGTCTCCACCCAGCGGACAGCATGGTGCAGCAGCGAGATCGCATCCCGGATCTGGAGCTTCTGCTTGATGCGGCCCCGGTGGACGTCGACCGTTTTCGGGCTGAGGTTGAGGGTCCCGGCGATCTCCTTGGTGCTTCTGCCGTTGCCGATGTGCTGGAACACCTCGAACTCGCGGTCCGAGAGCTTCTCGATGGGCGAGGTGGACCCGCGGGGTCGCCGCCCAATCGCCGCATCGACCAACCGGGCCGAGATCCTCGGGCTCACGAACGACCCGCCGTTGAGGACCATCCGGATGACCTCCATCAACCGTTCCGGCGAGGCCTCCTTCATCAGGTAGCCGCGCGCCCCGCTGCGGAGGGCCCTTTCGGCGTAGAAGGTCTCGTCATGCATCGACAGAACCAGCACCGGCAGCGAGGGCAGCACCGCGTGGATGTCCTTGAGGAACTCGATGCCGTTGCGCCCGGGGATCGACATGTCGGTGATGAGCAGGTCGGGCTGGGAGACCTGGATCGACGAGATCGCCTCGGCGGGCGAACCCACCGCACCGCAGACCTCCAGATCCTCCTCGCGCTGGATCAGGGTGGTGAGGCCCTCTCGGGTCACCGGGTGCCCGTCCACGAGGAAGATCCGGCGTTTCTTCACCGGAACGCTGTCGACGACCCGGGCCCGGGTGCGGCGGGTGGCGTGCTTGATGCGGCGGGGACTGTGGTTCTGGGAGGTGCTCATGATGGGTGGGACCGGTTGATGCCGCAGCGTTGGACCGACCGGACCAGTCGATCCCCGACACGCGGCGGACGAGGCTCAAGGCTAACGGGATCCTGAGGGCCGTCGCCCTGATTGATCGGTCGGGGAATCCCCGACATCCGATCGGAAGCCCGGATGGTCAACCGCCATGCGGGGATTCCCACGATGGGGCCTTGGGCTTTACCGGGACCCCGTCAGGCATCACCGTAGGCGGGTTGAAACTGGAGATCTTCACCCTGTGCGACTCGGCCGTGGATTACGGCGGCAAGGTCTGCATCCTCGGCGCGTTCGATTCGGTGACCGCCGGTGAGGCGCCCTACACGCTGGCACATTGCGCGGTCGTGGCCCGCATGCGCTTCCACCGCATCGAGGAGGGCAACCACAAGCTGCGGGTGACCCTGGCCGACCAGGATGGACGGATGATCATGCCCAACGTCGATGCGCAGGTGGGGGTGCGATTCCGGGAGACCTCCCAGAGCGCGACCTTCAACCTCGTCATGCAGATCAACGGGCTCAAGCTCGACCAGTTCGGCGAGTACACGGTGGATCTGGCCGTGGACGGGGTCCATCAGGGGTCCCTGCCCTTGTACTTCGCGAGGAACCCATCGGCGCCATCCGAGCCCGAGGCTGCCTGAAAGCCCGAGCGGAGGGCGGAACCGAAACCTCCTGAGGTCGCCTGCGCCATGGTCATGCCGGTCCACGCGGCGACGGGCGGGAAACCGCACGACCCGCAAGCCGACCGGGAACGGGGCAAGTGGCCGGAATCTCCCGAGACGGGAGTCCCCTGGAAAAAACCGGAAAAAACCGGTGGGGGGAACTGGCGGAGAGGGAGGGATTCGAACCCCCGGTAGGGATTAGCTACGCACGCTTTCCAGGCGTGTGCCTTAAACCACTCAGCCACCTCTCCGCCTCGAAGGCCTCGGACGATGCCGAAGCCGAAGGTCGGCCGCAATCGATTTCAGCGGGATTTCGGGCTCTCTTTCTGGGGCCCGCGGGCAGGACGGGTTCGATGATCCCGGGATCGATCCGTCTCCGGGGGGCGTCGCCCGAAGGCGCCGGCGGACCGGCTATGGGGCCTTGGGCGAAAACCAGCGGAAGCGGAAGCCATCGGCGTCGGTGGCCCCACTGAAGGCCTGCAGCGTCCAGTAGCGGGCGATGGAGTCGAAGGGGGGCAGGCGTTTGAAGTCGGCCCACGATTCGACGGCTTGGACGGTCTCAAGACTGGTGGTCCCTGCGGGCATCACACCGGCCAGGGAATCGGTCGTGCGCAGGGCCTCCCAGGTGGGCCGCAGCTCGAGCCGGGGCTGCGAGAAACCGAAGAGCCCGCGACCGGTGCCGCCGACTCCGGCCACCGCCTCGGACCATCCGGGGATCGCGGCCGGCACGGGAGGGGTGGTGGCGGGAGCATTGGTCGCAGCGAGGGCTCCGGCCGGTGGCGACACCGCGGCGTTCGTCGCAGTCGCCCGATGGCCCGAGACGGCCGCCAGATAGGCGTCCATCGCGGGACCGTCGCTGGCGATCACCACATGGTTCGAAGCCTGGACCATCTGGAAGGCGTTCTGGGGACCTCCCTTGGCGGCCACGGTGGCGACCATCACCTTGCGCCCACCGGGACCGGTGCGCTCGGAGAACTCCAGCGCCCCGGCCTTCATGTGGACCAGCGCCTCCAGCGCCTTCCACCCGCTGGTCAGCCGGGCCGGATTCGGGGACCCGACCAGTTGCACCCGGCCGGACCGGCTCAACTGGAGCAGATTGGTGCCGGTCGGCGGCAGCGTGAAGGTGATGAAATCGTCGCCGAGGTTGCCCACGAGGTCGCGCAGGAGATTGAAGTTGGGATCGAAGACCTGGCCGGCCGACTCGACGGTGATCTGCGCCAGGTCGCCGAGTTTCGGCGACACCCGCTTGAGGGATGACTCCAGGGCCTTCCACCCGGCGGCGCCATCGATGCGCCAGCGCTGGAACGAGCCCACCCCGTCGGGAATGCCCTCCGGCAGCCCCGCGTCCTTCGGCAGGATTTGCATCACCTGCGTCAGTCCGGCGCGACCGGCGGCCGGCACCTCGATGGCAAGGTCGGTGGTCATGCCGGCCTCCGTCGCATGGATGGCCCCGCCCACGGCCTGGATGGAGGCCAGCCCGGTGGCCGGCACCACCTTGGCGGGATCGGCCCCCAGGAGGCTCAGCATGCCGAAGACCCCCTCCAGGCTCGGGGCCAGGCGTCGGTACACGGCGGCCACATCGACGTAAACCCACGCGGGCCGGTCCTTGAGGGTGGAAGCCCAGAGACGGCCGAAGGAGTCCTTGCCTGAGAGTCCCGCAACGGTGTTGGTCGCGACGAGGCGGGGGATGGCATTGGAGATCACCGCCCAGGAAGGACCCGCCACGAAGGCCGAGCCGACCTGACCGAAACAGACCTCCCATCGCAGGTCCTCATCCTCGAGGGCCTCGGACCGGGGCGCCGGGGCCTTCGTGACGGAATTGGTGGAGGCAGCGGACGCGGCCTGGAGGTCGATGGTCAGGCGGGTGAACCGGTGCTCGCCAAACTGCCGCGTCGTGGCCCCAGCCGTCGCGTTGGTCGACAGGCGGACTCGGGCCTTTTCGAGGGCCTGCCCCAAGGCGGCGGCACCGTCGCGCGTGTCGAGCACCAGCAACCAATGGGCCCCCGGGCCATCGGACCCCGGCTCGGGAGGCAACGGAGGCATCACGGCCAGCGTGGCCTGGCCGTGGGTCAAGCCGATCAATTCGCCCGGGTCGAGGCCGGATTCCCGCTCGAGGCCGGCCAGCCACTTGTCCCGGAATGCGCCCTCGAAGCGTTGCCGGAACTCCGTCATGGCCGGGTCGGCCCACAGGCGCCCCAAGTTGGAGCCCTGCCAGGCGGACCGGGCCGACGGCACCCCGGGCACGCTGACGACGGCCAGCGTGTCGGCCGGGAGGAACTCCTGGGCCGGTGGAAGGTCGGCCAGGATCCCACCCGAACAGGCGATCCACCACAGCATCCACCGCGCTCGCAGAGTCATCGTCCCCCAACCGTGGCGGAGGGTGCGGCCTGGTCAAGTGCCGGGGAGGCCCCCCGACCGGAGCCGGGGATCCACCGGACTTGCCGAGGTCTCGCCACCCTCAGGTTGCGGCTTGCCCCCGCCGCCCCGGATCCCGACACAATGACGGGCATGATCTACCATGTGGAGGACCTGTTCGATCTCAGCCAGACCTCTCACGGCGCCCTGTTCGAGGGGGTTGAATACCCTTGGGACGCCCTCAAGCGCCTGGCGGGTCACCTGGCCAGATCGCTCCAACCGGGCTCGCAAGGCGCCGTGATCCACCCGGGGGCGCACGTCGGACCGCAGGTCTTCCTCGGCGAGGGGACGGTGGTCGAACCCGGGGCGCTGATCATCGGACCGGCCATCATCGGGAAGGGTTGCCAGATCCGCCACAACGCCTACCTGCGCGAAAACGTGATCGTGGGCGACGGCTGCGTGGTGGGCAATTCGGTGGAACTCAAGCACTGCGTGCTCTTCAACCAGTGCCAGGTGCCCCACTTCAACTACGTCGGCGACTCGATCCTCGGCCACAAGGCCCACCTCGGCGCCGGCTCGATCCTGTCGAACGTGAAGCTCGACAACCGGAACGTCTGGGTGAATTTCGACGGCACCCCCATCGACACCGGCCTGCGCAAGTTCGGCGGCCTGATCGGCGACCGGGCCGAGATCGGCTGCAATGCGGTGCTCAACCCGGGATCCATCGTGGGCCGGGCCTCGGTCATCTACCCGAACGTGTCGTGGCGGGGCATCCTGCCCAAGCACATGATCGCCAAGCACGAGGACCGGCCGAACGTGGTGGTCCGGCGGCCGCGCGAGGCCTGAACCCTGCCCTCGCCTCCTCGCCACGCTGCCTTGCGCACGATGCCTCAGGCCATGGGGGTGATGCTCACCACCAGCGACTCGTAACCGACGGACCGCTGGTAGGCCTGCTCGCGCTCCACCCGTTCCTGCGCCGAGAGCACCGTGATCCGGTCGACCTGCTCGATGCACTGCTGGAGCAGGGTGCGCACCAGCAGGCGGGCGTGCGCCGCGCCCAGGCAGAGATGCGCACCAAATCCGAAGGCCAGGTGCGGGTTGGGCTTGCGGTCCAGGCGGACCTCCAGCGGGGCGTCGAACACCGTCTCATCCCGGTTGGCCGAGGCCCAGCACAGCGAGGCCCGCCCCTGCGGTGCCACGGTGACACCGTGGACGTCGGTCTCCACCGGGCAGACCCGCCCGATGTGGGTGAGCGGCGTGACAACCCGGAAGAACTCCTCCGTGGCGTGGACCACCCGCTGGGGATCCTCGCGCAGGAAACCCAGGGCCTCCGGACGGTGGGCGAGGTAGCCCAGTACCGAGGACAGGGTGTGGATGACCGTGTCGCGCCCGCCGGCGAAGGTGAGGTTGCCGAACCCCATCATCTCCTGCCGGGTCAGCGGCCTGCCGCGGAAGGTGGCCTGCGCCAGGGCGCTGAAGAAGTCCCGGCCGTCCCCACCGGCCGCACGGTCGAACCGGTCGTGCAGGTAGGCTTCCAGGGCCCCGCCCTTCGAACCGCCGTCGCGGAACACGTGGATCCCCCAACCGATCCAGAGGTCGGCCTCGGACTCGGGCACGTTCAGCAGGTAGGTCATCGCCCGCGACTGGATCGGCAGGGCGAACTCCCGCACGACCTCGATCGGCCCACGCGCGATGGCCTCGCGAAGCATGCCCCCGATGAGCGCCTCGACCTGCGCGATCATCCCGGGATCCTTGGCCCGCTGGAAGAACGGCTCGACGATCCGGCGGTAGTCGGTGTGGTCGGGTGGATCGGTCTCGACCGGCAGTTGCCGCATGGTGCGCACCGCTTCCTCGGAGGGGATGGGCACGCGGAACGGCGCGTCGGAACTGTAGGTCTTCCAGTCACGGGCGGCTTTCCGGACCTCCTCATGGCGGAGGATCATCGGCACGGTCTCGCCCTGGAACTCGCAGGGCAGCACGCCGTCGTCACGGCGGGCTTGCTGGAACGGATCATCGACGGGTTGCATGGCGGTGGCGTTGGCCGTCGACTGCACCGCCCGGCCGGCCGGCCGTCAAGACGGCAACCCCGGTGACGTGCCCGCGGTCACCGGCCGGCCGCCGCGCAGGCTCAGCACCATGCCGGTGCGGGCGGCCAGTTCCCGGTCATGGGTGACCAACACCAGGGCGGTGCCCGCCCGGGCGTTCAACTCGAAGAGCAGGTCGGTGATCTTCACGGCGGTGGCCGGATCCAGGTTCCCGGTCGGCTCGTCGGCAAAGAGGATCCTCGGGCGGTTGATGAAGGCCCTGGCCAGCGCGACCCGCTGCTGCTCGCCTCCCGACAACTGCGCCGGGTAGTGGTGCAGTCGCTCGGCAAGCCCCACCCAGCCGAGCAGTTCCCGGGCACGGTCCTCGCCGCCGTGACTCCCCTGCAACTCGGCCGGCACCAGCACATTCTCCAGCGCGGTGAAGGTCGGCAGGAGCTGGAAATTCTGGAACACGAACCCGACGTGCTCGTTGCGGACCCGCGCGAGGCCATCCTCGTCCAGGGAGCCCAGATCGTGGCCGGCCAGGCGCACCATGCCGCCGCTGGGCCGGTCCAGGCCGGCACACAATCCCAGGAGGGTGGTCTTGCCGGAGCCGCTGGGACCGATGATCGCGCAGGTCTCCCCAGGCATCAGGCGCAGGTCCACCTGGTCGAGCACGGTGAGGGAGCCGCCATCGGCGGTGGGGTGCACCTTGCGCAGGCCGCGGACCTCGAGGATGGGCTCGGTCATGAAGGGCATCGAAGCACAGAGTCCCCGTCACGGACCAGCGCCGTGACGAGCCGGGGTCCGGGCTCGATCAGGGGTCCAGCCGACGCTTGATCCAGCGGATGCCCCGGCCGATGCCGGGCACGTGGTCCCAGAGGCCTGCGGCGCTGTCCCAGTAGTCCTGGTGGATGAGCACGCGGCCCTGGTCGTCGAAGCGCACCAGCGTGATCCCCAGCGTTCGGAGGGTCTCGCCGGCCGCGATCTTCTTCATCCGCACGTCCATGACCCACCGGAAGTAATAGTGGCCATCGGCCGAGCGGCTGACGTCCTCGATCGTGGCGGTGATGCTCTCCGCGGCCGCGACCGTCTCAAGGAAGTAGGCCTGGATGTTCGTCGCACCACGGCGGCTCACCAGGGTGTCGTTGAGGTAGGCGTCCGGCGCATAGACCGAGAGGGTGCGGGTACGGACCGACTCCTCGTCGATGCGCGACAGGAAGGCCTTCAGGCGCCCGATGGCCTGACGTTCCGCCTCGGAGCCCTGGGCCACGGTCGGCCGCCCGGCCATCTCGGCGGCCACCGACCGGAACGCCGCCGCGCTGTCGGTGACCCGGGGGACGGCCGAGCAACCCACCCCGAGACCGAGCACGACGCACCCCAGGCCGATCCAGAACCCCCATTTCATGCCCACAAGCTGCGGTGCGCGGCCCAAAGCGCAACCCCGGGCCATCGCCCCGGGGCACAGCCCTGGGCGTTGATCCTCGCGCGCGCGGTTGAGCCCCCGGTGGCGGCCCCGTCCTGCGGATGGGCTGTCGGTCAACGCACCAGCTCGTAGGCCGCGCCCTTGAGGTACTCGGTCTCGGGGATGCTGGGCAGGACCGGGTGGTCCGGCGACTGGGTGTAGGTGGCCACCCGGCGGAGCAGCTTGCGCTGGTCATAGGCCGCGCTCAGGGCGACATCCTCGAAGAGCCGGGCATCGACATGGTGCGAACAGCAGAACGTGGCCAGCGTGCCGCCCGGCTTGAGCAGCTTGAGGGCGCGCACATGGATCTCCTTGTACCCGCGCAACGCGTCCGGCACGGAGGCCCGGTTCCGGGTGAAGCTCGGGGGATCGAGGATGATGAGGTCGAACTGCGGCACGAGGCGCTCGTTCGGCCCGGTCACCGTGCGCGCCTTGAGCCAGTCGAAGACGTTGCACACCTCGAACTGCGTCACCCCGGCCAGCCCGTTGCGCTGCGCATGGCCGGTGGCCGCCCGGATGGCGTCCTCGCTCTGGTCCAGGGCGATGACCTGCCGGGCGCCACCCCGGGCGCAATGCAGGGCGAACCCGCCGAGGAAGGTGAAGCAGTCGAGCACCACCGCGTCCTTGGCGAGGGCGCCGACCCGGGCATGGTTCACCTGCTGGTCGAGGTACAGGCCGGTCTTGTGGCCCGCCTTCAGGTCGGCCGTGAAGCGCAACCCGTTGAGGGTCACCTCCACCGCCTCCACCGGCTCGCCGGCCAGCAGGCCCGACACGGCCGGGAGCCCCTCGTACTTCCGGGAGGCGATCTCGTTGCGCTCATACACCGAGCGTGGCCGGAGAACCTGCTGGATGGCCTTCACGATGTCGGCCTTGCGCCGCTCCATGCCCAGGGAGCTGATCTGCAGCACCACCACGTCCTCGTACTTGTCGATGATGAGGCCCGAGAGCAGGTCGCCCTCGGCGCTGACCACCCGGTAGGAGCTGGCCCCGGGAAGGTGGCGCTTGCGGACCTCGAGGGCGGCCCGGAGGCGCTCCGCGAAGAACGCCGCGTCCACCTCCACCCGCTCATTGGAGACCATCCGGACCTGGATCTTGGACTGGGCGTTGAAGAATCCGACCCCCAGGAACCGCTGGCGGTGGTCCTTGACCTGGACGAGGTCTCCATCGGCCGGAGTCTGGACGCAATGCTGGATGGCGCTGGAGTAGACCCAGGGATGGCCGGCGACCAACCGGTCGGCTTCGCCGGGCTTCACGATGACGGTGGGAAGAGTGCTTTCCATGATAATAGACAGACCGCGGGTTCGCGGAGCCCCGAGCATAGGCAGAATCCACGCCCGGGAGCGAAGCGGTTTTCCAAACCGGCGCCCCCGGGACCGATTTTGGCTTTCGCGCAATCCATCGACCCCGGCTAGCTTGGGCACATGCGATGGCTCATCGGTCTCCTCTTCGCGGGCCTTGCCTCGATCCTCGTCGGGCAGCACGGGGCCCCGGCCCCGGCCTGGTCCGAGGCGACGGAAGGCGCCAAGCGTTTCCAGCTCGGCGCCGGACTCAGGCTCGAGGTGTGGGCGGCCGAGCCCCAGCTCAGCAACAGCGTGGCCTTCGCCTTCGACGGGAAAGGCCGGGTCTACCTCGCGGAATCCGACCGCTGGGCCATCAGCGTCTTCGACATCACCCAGAAGACCAATTGGCTCCTGGCCGACATGGCCTTCCGGAGCGTGGCCGACCGGGGCACCTTCCTGACCAACGCTTTCGCGACCAACCTCGCCTTCCTCACCCGCGAGAGCGAGGTGCTGCGCCGGGTGAGCGACCGGGACGGCGACGGGCGTGCCGACCATTCCGAGATCCTCGCACGGGGATTCCGGGATGCCGTGGACGGCACCGCCGCGGGGGTCCTCGCCTCGCGCGACGGCCTCTACTTCGCCAGCCTCCCAAGTCTCTGGCGGCTGCCCCATCCCGGCGATGGACCGGTGACCGCACCGGCCGAGGGCAACCGCCTGAAACCGCTGGCCAGCGGATTCGGGGTGCACATCGGCGTGTCGGGCCATGACCTGCACGGCCTCATCCAAGGTCCGGACGGGCGCATCTACCTGAGCTTCGGCGACCGCGGGGCCAGTCTCACCAACCGCGAGGGCCGGCGCATTCACCTGCCCGACTGCGGCGGCGTGCTGCGCTGCGAACCCGACGGACGCTCCCTGGAGATCTTCTGCCGGGGCCTTCGCAACCCGCAGGAACTGGCCTTCGACGACGAAGGCAACCTGTGGACCGTGGACAACGACACCGCCGGAGCCGACCCCTGCCGGGTGCTGCACCTGGTGGAGGGCGGCGACTACGGCTGGCGCACCGGCTACCAGCACCTCGACGGCTTCGGCCAATGGGTGAAGGAAGAACTCTGGAAGGGCGGCCACGACGGCACGCTGCCGCTGGCGGGAACCGTCAGCCAAGGCCCCAGCGGCCTGGCCTTCCATCCCGGCACGGGGTTCGGTCAACGGCTCCGGGGAACCTTCCTGCATGCGGATTTCCCGGGCGGCGTGTGGGCCTACACGGTCCGCCCCTCGGGCGCGAGCTTCGTGGTGGACCGAAAGGAGAAGTTCCTGTGGAACTGCTGGCCGACCGACGTGGACTTCGGCCCGGATGGCGCGGCCTACGTGCTGGACTGGGTCAGCGGCTGGGGCCAGACGCCGCGCGGCCGCATCTACCGGATCACGACCGACCAGCCCGCGTCCGCCGATGAACAGGCCTTGATGGATCAGGTGCGACGACTGCTGGCCGGGGGCTTCGGCCAGCATGCCGACGACGAGGTCCTGGCCCACCTCGGCCACGCCGACCGGCGGGTGCGCCTCGAGGCCCACCGGGAGCTGGCCCGCCGAGGAAACGCGGTGCGCGATCGGCTCGTGCAGACGGCCCTGACCGGATCGCCGCTGGCCCGGCGGCATGCGGTCTGGGCGCTCGGGCAGATCGGCCGCAGGGATGCCGGCTCGGCGACGACGCGCGCCCTGCAGGCCCTGGTGCCGCTGATCGGCGGCGAGGATGCGGTCCTGGCCCGCTGTGCGGCGCAGACGCTGGCCGAGAACGGCATCGTCGCGGCCCACCCGGCCCTGGTGGCCCTGCTCGAGGCGCCCGAAGTCGCCCGCCGTGCCACCGCCATCGACGGGCTCCGGGTCCTGCGGTCCCACCGGACGCGCGACCGGTTCGAGCCCGAGTCCCAGAAGCCGAGCCGGCCGGATCGCCCGGAATCCCAGGCACCGCCATTCCGCCTCGAGTTTCCGTGGAAGGCCTTCCGACAGGCGGTGCTGGCCGACGGCGGGACCGACCTGTTCCTGAGGTCCATGGCCGAGCGGTGCCTGCGCCACGATCGGTCCACCACCGGCGGTGGGCGCTCCGCGCTGGCCCTCGCAGGGTCGGATCCGGATCCCCGCATCCGGGCATTGGCCGTCGGGGCGATCCGGTGGATCCGCACCGACGAACCGGAGTTCTCCGGCGAGGCGTCCGAGGACCTGCGCGCATTCCTTGGCGACAGCGATCCCACCGTGGTCACGGCCGCGGCCCGGTCGATCCATGACGTCCCCTGCGTGGAGGGGCTGCCGGCCCTGGCCCAGTTCATCACCCGCGTGGATTGCCCCACGAACCTGCTCACGCGGGTGATCCTCGCCTGCCGGCGCCTGGGGGCTCCGCAACACGCCCAGCAGTTGGCCCAGCTGGCCAAACGCCGGGATGCGCCCGAAGCGGCCCGGGTCGCCGCCCTCGACGCGCTGGCCACATGGGCCCAGCCGCCGCCCATCGATCCCATCTCGGGCTTGTGGCGACCGGCCTTTGGCGGGGCCGCTCCCTTCGAGTTGCGCTTTCCCACCGAGGCGACCCCCGGGGCCCTGCCGGGGCGTGGTCCCGACGCGCTCTCGCCGGTCCAGCCGGCTGCTCCCAGGACCCCGACCCCCGAAAAACCGCCGTCACCACCGACGTCCACCCCGGTCCCGTCCAACCCGCTCCTGGCTGCCGCCCTGGAAGCCACCAGCGGCCGGGGCACCGCCCCGATTCCCCTGCCCCGTCTCCCGGTGGATCTCGGGCGTTCGCTCGACTTCGCCGAGGCGCAGGCCTTCCGCCGCAACGCCGAGGCGGCCAAGCGGGCCTTCCTCAAGGTGGCCGGGGAGATCATGAACCCGCAGACCCCGGACGAGTACGGACTGAGGCTCGGTGGCGGCCCGTCTCCGGAGGCGGTGCAACGGGCCGTGGTCACCACGGCCCGCCGGCTCGGCACCCGCGAGGCCAGCACCCCCCTCTTCGAACGGCTCACGCAGGCGACGACCCCCTTGGCCGTCCGCCGGGAAATCGTCCAGGCCCTCGCCGAACTCCGCGCCGGCCAGACCCAGGAGGCTCTCCGCATCGCCATGGAGGATCCCGGCCTCCGGTCGGCCGCCGTGCCCTACCTCGACCGCCTGGGCGAAGACCCGGAGTCGGCCGCCCTGCTCTCCAATCTCGTCGCCCAGGCCACCTCGGGGGAATCGCTCCGCACGGCTCAAGCCGCCCTGCTGGCCCTCGGTCGACTGCGTCACGAGGCCGCGCTGCCCGCCCTTTCCGCCGCGATCCAGCGATGGAAGGCCGGCACGCTGGCCCCGGAATTGGAGCTGGATCTCCGCGAGGCCGTCGCCTCCACCTCGCTGTCCACCACCGTCCCGGTCCGCGTGGCTGCCGCCGGATCGGAGGATCCGATCGCCGCCCATCGGGCCAGCCTCGTGGGTGGGGAAGCGGCGGCGGGCGGGCGGATCTTCCGGGAGCACCCGGCCGTCCAGTGCCTGCGCTGCCACCAGGTCGGTGCCGACGGCGGCATCGTGGGGCCGAAGCTCGACGGGATCGGCAAGCGCCAAACCCGGGAGCAGCTGCTCGAGAGCATCGTCTGGCCCAACCGCCGGATCGCCCAGGGCTTCGAGACCGTGGCGTTGACCCTCCGTGACGGCTCGGAGGCCAAGGGCACCGTGAAGTCCGAGGCCGGTGGCGTGCTCACCCTCGAGACGACCCTCGAGGATGGCACCGTCGCGGCGCGGGCCATCCGTGCCTCCGAGATCGTCCGCCGCGAGCGCGGACCGAGCGCCATGCCGGAGGGGCTCGCCGAGTCGCTCAGCCCGAGGGAACTGCGAGACCTGGTGGAGTTCCTGGCCACCTTGCGCTGATCCGGCGGGGATTCGGCGGCGATTTGGCGCCGCTTCGGCGAGGGCTGATCCGCCGGGGACGCCCCGAGACTTGGGCCGCAAGGGGCCCAAGGTCACTTGCCCTCGTACTTGCGCAGCGTGGCCTCGAGTTCGGCCTTGGCGGCCGACGGGGCCAGCTCGATGGCCTTCTTCTGCTGGACGACCGCCTCGGCCTTCTTGCCGTTGTCGAAGAGGGCCCGGGCGTAGGTGTCGAGGATCCCCGCCTCCTTGCCGCCCGACGCCTCCACGGCGGCCTCGGCCACCTTGAGGGCGAAGGCCGTGTCCCGGGTCTTGATGACCGGCACGGTCAGCACGTTCCAGGCGATGGCGTTGAGGATCTGGGGATCCTTCTCGGCCATGGTCACCAGGGTCTCTCCCAGGCTCGCGAGGTCCTTGGCGTCCGGCTTCGAGGCGGACTCCATGTACTTGCCGAAGGCCTTGTTCAGCTCCTGCATCCGGGCCTCGCGGGCCGCCCGGCCGTCGAATTCCTTCTGGGCGGCGGCGAGGTCGTACTTGGCGGCGACGATCTCCTCCAGCGCCTTGTCGAGGCCACCCATGGGATGCCCGACCCAGGCGATGCGCCCCTGCTGGTCGACGACGAAGGCCGTCGGGATGCCGTTCTGGCGGAAGGCCTGCATGTAGTCCCGGGAGGTCTTGCGGTCATCGTCCAGGGCCACGGCGTAGTCCATCTTGGCGCCCATCTTGTCGACGAAAGGCCGGACCTCATCCTCGGTCTCGTCGGAGATCCCCACGAAGGTCACCCCCTGGTCCTTGAAACGCTTCTGCAACTCGGTCAGGTGCGGGATCGAGGTCCGGCACGGGCCGCACCAGGTGGCCCAGAACTCCACCACATACACCTGCTTGCCCTTGCCGGCGGCCAAGTCGACGGGCGTGCCCTTGACCGTCTTGGCCAGGCTCAGCGGTTTGGCCGGGTCGCCCAGCCTCGCCGCCTGGGCGGTGAAGGTGGCGACTCCGGGGAGGAAGCCCACGGCGAACGCGAGGGCGAGGGCGGCGGAGAGACGGGAGCGGGGCTTCATGGAAGGAAAACGGGTCGTGTCGACCCGGGCGGAACATCCGGGATGCAACTCCCTTGGCAAGTCCTCAATCGACGGCAAGACCCCGCCAGCCATCCGGGGTGGATCCCACGGGGTCCTCAGGACGGCTCACCCCGCCGCAGGAGTCGCAGGCTGTTGAGGACCACCAGCACGGTGCTGCCCTCGTGGGCCGCGACGCCGACCGACAGCGGAAGATTCGCGGCCGTCAGCGCGAGGATCGCCATGACCAGGATGGTCCCCAGCGAGAGGACGATGTTCTGCCGGATGATCCTCCGGGCACGCAGGCTGAGGTCGCGGGCGGTGAGGAAGCCCTCGAGACGGTCGTTGGCCAGCACCACCTCGGCCTGCTCGATGGCCGCGTCGGAACCCCGCGCGCCCATGGCGATGCCCACGTCGGCGGCCACGAGGCAGGGGGCGTCGTTGACCCCGTCGCCGATCATCGCCACCACCCCGCCCCGCTGCTGGAACTCCCGGATGGCGGCCACCTTGTCCTCGGGCCGCTGACCCGCCCGGACCTCGTCCACCCCCGTGGCGACGGCCATCTCGCGCGCCGGGGCGACCCGGTCGCCCGTGAGCATGACCGTGCGCAGGCCCGCCTCGCGCAACCGCGCGACCACCGCCTTCGATTGCGGCCGGAGGGCATCCTTGAGCACCCATCGGGCGAGGAGGCCGCGGCCCGCGATCCAGCTCTCGGAAGCCTTCTCCACCGGCTCGGGCAGCGAGGCCGGGGCCCCGCCCTCCCGCTGGGCGAGGAATTCCCGGTTGCCCAGGAGCATCGGCCGCCCGCGCCAGCGGCCGGAGAGTCCCTTGCCGGCGACGGTCTCGGTCGCCTCGACCGGCTCGGCCGGCAGGCCTTGGACCTCGGCCCAACGGGCGATGGACCGCGACACCGGGTGGTTGGACACGCGCGCCAGCGCCGCGGTCGCGGCCACGATGTCGGCCTCCGGGCCCTCGAACACCTCGACCCGATCCACCGCCAGGCGTCCCTCGGTCAACGTCCCCGTCTTGTCGAAGCAGACCACGCCGACCCCGGCGAGGTTCTCGATGGCGGCCCCGCCCCGGAACAGCACGCCCCGACGGGCCCCGGAGGCGATGGCCGAGAGGATGGCCGACGGCACCGACAGCACCAGGGCGCAGGGGGACAACACCACCAGCAGGGTCATGGCCCGGTAGAAGGCGCTGGCCTGGTCGCCCGTGGAAAAGAACGGCGGCCGTCCGGCCCCGTGCCACTGGTGCAGGAAGGTGCCGAGGCACGCGACCAGGACGAATCCGGTGTAGGCGGTTCCGAATCGGTCGGTGAACCGCTGCGACGGGGCCTTGAGGTGCCTGGCCTCGAGGATGAGGTTCAGGATGCGGTGGAGCGCGCTGTCGCCCACCGGTCGCAGCACCCGTCCCTCCAGCACGCCCCAGAGGTTCAGCGTGCCTCCCATCACCGGATCGCCGGGAACCTTCGGGATGGGCTCCGATTCGCCGGTCAACGAGGACTCGTCACAGGCGCTTTGGCCGCGCAGGACGCTGAGGTCCACCGGCGAAAGCTCGCCCGCGGTGACCCGCAGGACGTCGCCCGGCTTCAGGCTTTCGACCGGCACCACGCGTTCGGCATCGCCCTCGAGCAACCGGGCCGTCTTCGGGGCACGCCGCATCAGCGCGTCGATCTCACGCCGGGTGCGACCGGCCGCGAAACTCTCCATCGCCGAGGAGGCGGAGAAGAGGAAGAGCAGCAGGGCCGCCTCGCCGAGCGCGCCGACGGCGACCGATCCGGGCACCACCAGCAGCATCAGGAAATGCGTGTCGAAGCGGAGGATGCGCAGGTCGGTCCACACCTCGCGGGCGAGGTCCCACCCGCCGGCCAGGAAGGCGACCATGAAGGCCGCCGTGGAGACCGTCGGCCAGCGACCCGACAACGCCCAGCCCAGGCACCCGGTGGCCAGGCAAACGGCCGAGCGTGCCGCCATCGGCTTCCAGGCATGGACGGGAGAGTCGACGGGGTTCATGGGGTGGTCGACCCGCCCGGGGCCGGGTCACTCGGCCGGGGCTGCCTTCGGCGTCTTGGGGGACTTGGCGGGCTTGGCGGGCTTGACGGCCTTTGGGGCCTTCGGGGCCTTAGGAGCCTTCAGGGCCTCCGGGGCGTTTTCGGTCGTCCCGATGTTCCCGACCGTCTCGGACCGTTTCCGGGGAGCGGTTGGCTTGACCCGCGGAGCGTCGGCCCAGAGGCCCTCGATGTCGTAATGCGCCCGCACGTCGGCGCTCATGATGTGCACGATGACGTCGAAGAAGTCGGCCACCACCCAATGCGACTGGGCCGAGCCCTCGGTGTGCACGGGCTTGAGGTCGTGTTCCCGGCGCAGGCCGTCGAGCACCTCGTTCTCGATCGCCCGCAGGTGCGGCTCGCTGGTGCCCGTGGCAATCACGAAGAAGTCGGTCACCGTGGAAAGCTTCCGCACATCCAGCACGACCAGGTTCTCGGCCTTCTTGTTGTCGGCCAACGCCCGGCAGGCGAGGGCCAGCTGTTTCGAATCCATCGGGGGATAGGATCGCCCGGATCCGGGCCCGAAGGAAGCCGATTTCCCGGGCCACGCCCGTCGGACGCACCCGGCCCCATCTCACGGTGACTGCACCCGGACCTCGGGCTGTGGTCCTTCCAGCGACACCGTCTGCACCCGGCCTCCGGGCCAGCGGACCCTCAGGTGCGTCGCCGGTCGGGGCCGGGCCATCACGAGGTGCCAGCCGTCCTGGCCTCCGGAGCCGGAGCCGGCGAGGACCATCCGGGCCGGCCCCTCGGTGCCATCGGCATGGTGCAGACGCACCATGGCCCCGATGCCCGCGGGATTGGCCGTCGGGCCGCTGAGGACCACCCGAAGGCCCGGCAGCCCCCCGGTGTTGCGATACAGTCGGGTGGGTCCCTGGTTCTCGGACATGGCCACGTCCCAGCGGCCGTCCTGATCGGCGTCAAAGACCACGACACCCCGCTGGTCCCCCTCCCCGGAAAAGCCGGCGGCGTCCGGCGGGACAGCCCGGAACCGGCCCATGCCATCGCCCCGCAGCCACAATCCCCGACCGTTGTCGTCGCGGCTCAGGGCCCCGAGGCGCTCCGAACGGTTCTGACCCAGCACCAGGTCCTCGAGGCCGTCGCCATCGAGATCGGCCACGGCGATGGCGAACACCGGGGACTCCTGCGCCTCGCGCGGCAGGGGCCGGCGCTCGAAACGCCCCCCTCGGTTGAGGAACACCGACGACTCGAGGACGGTGACCTCCAGCCGCCGGGCCCGCCCCGGCCGCCCCTCGAGCAGGGACGATTCGGTCGCGTCGGCGAAGGCCCGATGGGTCGGGAAACGCTGCGGCAGGTCGGGCAGGACCGTCGCGAGCCAGTTCCGGTCCCGGAACGGGCGCCAGACTCCGCCGCGCTCCCACGCCTCGAAGACCTGCACGCCCCCCTCGCCCAGCCAGGGTCCATGGACCAGGGCGAGGCGGGCCGGCTGCACCAGCTCGTACTCCGTGTTGCGTCCGGCGTTCCCGGCCACGAGGTCCATCCGTCCGTCGCCATCGAGGTCACCCACGGCCAGGCAGTTCCACAACCCGGTCCCGGCGGCCAGCCCCCAGGCGGTGGACACGTCCTCAAACCGACCTCCCTGATTGAGGAAGCACCGCAACGGTCCCCATTCGAGTGCCAGGGCCAGGTCGGCGTCGCCATCCTCGTCGGCATCGAAGAACACCGCGCCCGTCACCCGACCCAGGTCCCGGAAGGGTGCGCTCCAGGCATCGGCACGGACCCACGTGCCCCGGTCGTTGCGCAGGCAGGCCGATGAGGCCGCCTCGGGAAACCGGCCCGGAATCCCACGCCCCGCCACGAAGGCGTCCAGGTCGCCGTCGCCGTCGATGTCCCCGAGCGTCACGGCCCCGATGGCATCCATCCCCACCGGCAGCAGGGAGGGCGCGGCCGTCGGCGAGAACACCTGCAGGCGGCTCGGCTCGCCCGGCCCGGATTCCTCGTTCGAAAGCCCCACGAGGAATCGGTGCCCGCCCACCCCGTCGTCCCAGCCGACGAGGAAGGCGTGGTCGCCCGGCGCAGCCTCGGCCCCATCGAGGCGGACGAAGCCCGAGCCCTTCTGGTTCGCCATCACGGCCAACCGCCCGCCCCGACCGGCCCCGACCAGCAGGTCCTCCCAGCCGTCGCCGTTGAAGTCGTAGACACCGAGGACCGGTCCGGTGCGGCTGGTCCGGTGCGGCAATCCCGGCTGGCGGGCCGCGTCGTCAAAGGGCGCCTCGGCATGCACCGGGGCGACCCACCCATCCCAAGGCACGAAGTGGGCGCGCGGCGGCGGGGCCGGTTCCTCCGGAGGGCGATCCGGTGGTCGGGGTTCGGTCACCTCGAAGCGCCTCCCTGACGGAAGGCCCTCGAAGCGGCTGACCGCCCCGCTGCGCCACCGGACCTCCAGGCGGTGGACCGCGCCGGTCGGCCCGGGAGCGGCGAAGACCCGTTCCGGCGGCTCACCGGACAGGTAGCGCCCCCCGGCGAGGATCTCCTGGGATTGCGCGACACCCCGGCCGTCGCCGGCGGTCCAGAGGATCCGGGCGCCGATGCCGTGCCGGTTGGCGGCACTACCCCGGAGACGGACCGCCACCCGCGGGGCCGAGGCGTCGTTGCGGTGCACCTGGGCGGGGGCGTTGAACGCGTTGACCACCACGTCCAGGTCGCCGTCGCCGTCGAGGTCGGCCAGGGCCATGCCATGGGAGACCTCGGTGGCGGTGAATCCCCACGCGTCGCCGACCGGCTCGAAGCGGCCTTCCCCCAGGTTGCGGAACACCGCATTGGCCGAACGCCAAGGCGGGTAGAACCTTCGGTGACGCCGGACCTCCTCCGGCGTCCATTTGCGGCGGGCGAACGACTCGCTCGTGTCCTGGTCCAGCACGTCCTGGTCGAAGCCGTTGGTCACGAGGAGGTCCTCCAGGCCGTCGAGGTCGACGTCGATGAAGGCCGGGCACCACGACCAGTCCGTGGCGGCGATCCCGGCCATGAGGGCCGTCTCGACATACCGCTCGCGACCGCGGGCCAGGAAGAGCGAGTTGCGGTTGAAGACGGGGCGCACCTCGACCGGTTCCGGCGGCGTGGACCCGGGCCCCCCGCGCCCCGCATGGCGCATGCGGACGGCCGGATCCCTCGCGAGCATGTCCACGATGAGGATGTCGTCGCGGCCGTCGCGGTCGACGTCGGCCACGTCGAGCCCCATCGACGAGCGGCTGCCATGGCGGACGGCGTCGGGAGCGATGGCCCGGAAGACCCCACGGCCGGTGTTGATCCAGAACCGGTCGGGCGACCCGTTGTCGTTGGACACGACGAGGTCCGGATCCCGGTCGCCGTCGAGGTCCCGGAACTGGACGCCCAGGCCCCAGTCCCGGGGCGGATCCATCGGGCTGCCCGTCGGATCGAGGAAGGTCCCGGGTTCGTGGCCGACCGGGCGGAATCGTCCCCCGCCCTCGTTGCGATAAAGCCCGTCGGCCTCGGGCACCTCCACCACCTCGCCCTCCGGGCCCACCCGGAAGCGCCCCAGCCAGCGCGGGTGGGTGGCTGGCAGGCCGTTGACCTGGGAGATCCGCGGCACGCCGCCCTCCCGCGAGACGACCACCCGGACCGTCGGGTCGGCCAAGGCCACCAGGTCGCTGTAGTGGGCGCAGTACAGGTCGAGGTCTCCGTCGCCATCGATGTCCGCCAGGGCCATCGACATCGGGGTCGCCGTCCGCGAGAGCCCGGTGTCGGTCCCCTCGGTGAAGGTCCCCTTCCCGTCGTTCCGGAAGAACCGCGTGCCGGCGGCGATGCCGTTGACGAGGAGGTCGAGGTCGTCATCGCCGTCGACGTCGGCGAGCACGGCCCCGGTGGACATCTGGTCCGGGCAGGCCGCGGCACCGGTCGGGCGCTCCTCGAACCGGAGGTCCCCCCGGTTGAGGAACAGGCGGTTGGAGCCCTGGAGCGCGCAGAGGTAGACGTCCGGCCGGCCGTCCCCGTCGACGTCCCCGACGGCCACGCCCGATCCATTGTGGGCCACCGCGTTGGTGAGGAAGGCATCGCCCTCGAGGCGGTTGGTGAAGGCGATCCCCGTCCGCGCGGGGTCGAGCCGGGTGAACCCCACGAGGGTCCCCGTCCCTTGGGGCGACGGTGGTGACAGACGGCTGGCCACGAGGCCTGGCACCCCGGGATCGGCGGCCGGTTCGGACCCGGCGGCCCGGAGGCTGCCTGCCACCGGGCCCCACGCGGCACAGGCCCAGACGGCGGCCAGGATCGGCGAGGGCATCGCCCACCGGACCCATCGGCCCATCGCTTGGAATCGAGGCGTCACGAGCAGCACGAGGAAACGCCCCGGACGCTCTCCGCCACCCCGCGCGGGGTCAAGCGGGCGGATTCGGCGCGTCGGCATCCAGGAGGATGCGCCGGCGGGACGGGCGGACGGTCCGCTCCGGGGCTTCGGTCGGCACGTTCCCGCGCAGGAACGGTCCGGTCCGGCTTTCCGGGACGGCGGCGACGTGCTCCGGCGGTCCGGCGGCGACGATCCGGCCACCGGCGTCGCCCGATTCCGGCCCGAGGTCGATCAGCCAGTCCATGCAGCGGAGCAACTCGACATGGTGCTCGATGAGCACCACCGAATGCCCCTGGTCGACCAGTCGCTGGAAGACCCCGAGCAGGATGCGGACATCCTCGAGGTGCAGGCCGGTGGTTGGCTCATCCAGCAGGAAGAGGGTCGGCTTCGGCGCCCGGGAATCCCCGGGCCCACCCGCCGCTCCCACCTCGGCACCGGCGGCGCGGCCCCGGGCCCCCGGCGTCGCCGACACCATGGCCGCCGTGCCCGCCAGGTGGCTGACAAGCTTCAGGCGCTGGCTCTCGCCGCCCGAGAGGGTGTTCAGCGGTTGGCCCAGTCGGAGGTAGCCGAGACCCACCTCCGACAACAGCGCCAGCTTGGCGCGCGCCCTGCCGGCCGGCTTGGAGTCGGCGAAGGCGTCGAGGAAGCGCACGGCCTCCTCCACCGTGGCATCAAGGAGGTCCGAGATGGACAGGGGCTTCAGGCCAGACTCCGCCGGCGGCACCACCTTCACGGCCGCGACCCGGGCCTGGTACCGCCGCCCTCCGCAGGCCGCGCAGCGGATGAGCACGTCGCTCAGGAACTGCATCTCGATCTTCTCGAAACCTGCGCCCCGACAGGTCTCGCACTGACCCTGGCGCGAGTTGAAGCTGAAGCATCCGGCCGGGAGATCGTTGGCGACGGCCTCGGGACTCGCCGCATAGAAGGCCCGCAGATCGTCGAAGGCACCGATGTAGACCGCCGGGTTCGATCGCGGGGTCCGACCGAGCAGGGACTGGTCGACCAGCACCACCGCGCCGAGGTGCTCGGCACCCTCCAGTTCGGTCGCCAGCAGGGCCTCGCGAGCCTCGCCGATCGACTCCCCATCCACCTCGTCCTCGAGGGCTCCGCCCGGTTCGCCCGGCCCACCGGACTCGGCGGCACTCAACCGGGCCTCGAGCAGGGGGAGCAGGATCTCGCGCACGAGGGTGGTCTTCCCCGAGCCGCTGACGCCGCTGATGCCCACCAACCGGCCCAGCGGCAGGGTGACGGTGAGGTCCCGGAGGCAATGGGCCGTGGCGTGGCGGAGCACGAGGGTGGGCAGTCCCGGCGATGCCCCCGGAGCCGCCCCCCGGAGCGCCGCCGGCAGCGCGTCTCGGAGCAGCATCGGTTCGATGACCGGTGATGCCTCACGGCGGAGGGCAGACTCACGGCCGGTGGAAGGTTCGCCCCGGGCGATTCCAACCCGGGGCAGCGGGACCGGCCGCCGACGGGACTCCCCGACCGACCGGCGGCCGGCAAGGTGATCGCCCGTGAGTGATCCCCGGGCCCGGAGCAGTTCCTCCGGGGAGCCCTGGAAAATCACCCGCCCACCCAGGACCCCCTGCCCCGGGCCGATGTCCACGATCTGGTCGGCCGCCCGCATCACCTCGGGCTCGTGCTCGACCACCACCACCGTGTTGCCGGCGTCCCGCAGCGTCTGCAGCACGCGGATGAGGCGTCGGCTGTCGCGGGGGTGGAGGCCGACGCTGGGTTCGTCGAGCACATAGAGGGTGTTGACCAGCCGCGTGCCGAGGCAGGTCGTGAGGTTGACCCGGGCCGTCTCGCCACCGCTGAGCGTGCGGGTCGTTCGGTCGAGCGTCAGGTAGCCCAGGCCGACGGCCTCAAGGTAGGCCAGCCGTGAGCGGACCTCGGCGAGCACCAGGCCGACCGGGTCGCGTGGCGGCAGCCGGAGCGCCTCGGCGGCGGTCTCGAGGAGGGCCAGCGACTCGCGCACCGGCAGCTGGTAGAACCCGGAAAGGTCCAGCGCCCCGGAACGGCCCGGAGGGTTCCAGCGGAACGACAGCGCCTCGGGGCGCAACCGCCGGCCCCCGCACTCGGCGCAGGTGCGGTAGCTGCGGTAGCGCGAGAGCAGCACCCGGACGTGCATCTTGTAGGCCTTGCTCTCCAGCCACCGGAAATAGCCCCGGACGCCGTACCACTTGTTCGGCCAGGACCGCTCGGGATCCTTGGGATCGTAGTCGGCCTCGCCGTCCATCACCCAGCTCCGCTGGGCCTCGGACAGGTCGCGGAACGGAACCCGGGTCGGGATGCCCGCGCTCCGGGCCTTGCGCATCATGTCCTGCTGGCACTCGACCCCCATGCCGGTCTGCCATGGCTTGACCACCCCGCCCTCGATGGACTTCGACGGGTCGGGGACCGCCAGCGTGGGATCGATGGAGATGATCCGCCCGAAGCCCTTGCAGGCCGGGCACGCGCCCAGCGGGTGGTTGAAGGAAAACAGCGCGGGCCCGGCCTCGGGGGCGTCGAGATCGCAGGCGGCACAGTGCGTCGTCCGGGAGAAGCGCCGGGCCGAGGCGACGACCTGGCCCCGGAGTTCCCAGACCGACAGGCGTCCCCGACCAAACCGGTATGCCGTCTCACAGGCCTCACGAAACCGGTTGCGCTGGGCGGGTTCGACCTTGATCCGGTCGGCGACCACCTGGACCGATGAAGTGCCCGGCTCCGGTGACCCGGCGGTGTCGTCCAGCCTCAGCACCCGGTCCCCGGCCACGCGACGCTGGAACCCCTGCTGGATCATCCACTGGAACTGCTCCGACACGGCCATCTTGTCGGACAGCGGCACCTCGAAGGCCACGAGGACCTCGGGGCTTCCACCGCCCGAAAGGACGCGCTGCGACACCGCCTCCCAGACCCGGTCCGGGGACTCCGCCTCGACCGGCTTGCCGCACCCCAGGCAATGGGGCTTGGCCAGGTGGGGCCAGACGACCTTCATGTGGTCGCAGACCTCGGTCATCGTGCCCACCGTGCTGCGCGTGGAGCGCACCGAGTTGCACTGCTCGATGGCGATGGCCGGGGGGATGTTCTCAATCCGGTCCACCGCCGGCTTGTCCATCCGGTCGAAGAACTGGCGCGCGTAGGGCGAGAAGGTCTCGATGTACCGCCGCTGGCCCTCGGCGTAGAGGGTGTCGAAGGCCAGCGAGCTCTTGCCCGACCCGCTCAGGCCGGTGACGACGATCCACTTCCCGAGCGGGAGGTCGAGGTCGAAGCCTTTCAGGTTGTTCTGCCGCACCCCCCGGAGCCGGAGGCATGGCTCGGTCTCGGCGCCGTCCGGGGAGGCCCCGGTCCGACGGCGGGAATGGGTACCGGATCCGTTCATCAAGGCCGCCAAGCTATGGCGCAAGCCCGGGGAGTCAAACCGCCGGGCCGGGTCCGGGCAGGCGTGCGGGATCGACGTCCCTCAGGCGGGGATCTCGTCGGCGCGGAAGAAGCGCTTCACCTCGATCTCGGCGTTCTCCACCGAGTCGGAGGCGTGGGCGATGTTGTGCATGTTGGTCTCGCCCAGGTCGCCCCGGATCGTGCCCTTGGCCGCCTTGCGGCTGTCGGTCGGCCCGAGAAGGTCGCGGACCGTCGCCACGGCGTTGTCGCCGGTCAGGATGAGGGCCAGCACCGGGGCCGACTTCATGAAGGCCACGATCTCGGGGAAGAACGGCTTGTCCGTCAGATGGGAGTAGTGCTCGGCCAGCAGGGCATCGGTCAACCGGAGGACCTTCGCCGCCTGGATGCGGAGACCGGCCTTCTGAAAACGGCTGATCACCTCGCCGGCGAGGTTCTTTTGCATGCAGTCGGGTTTGCAGAGAATCAACGTGCGTTCCATGAGCCGGAAATCCTACCCGAGGCTCCGGGCCAAGTCCACGAAACGCCGAGCCTCCTCGGAGACACCGATCCATCGGTCCCGAACGCGGTGGGCCTCACTTGCGGGTTGCGGCGCCGACCGGTTGGGGCAGCGTCTGCCCATGACCACACGGAGGGATTTCCTGACAGCGGCCGGGGCCTGCGCCGCCGTCGCCATGGCCCTGCCCCTCGGCTGCACCCACGGAGCGCCAGCCCCCGGGATCATCGACACCCACACCCATTTCTACGATCCCACGCGGCCCCAGGGCGTCCCGTGGCCCGCCAAGGACGACGCGGTCCTGTATCGCCGGGTGATGCCCCGGGATTTCCGCCGACTGGCCGAACCGTTGGGGATCACCGGCACCGTGGTGGTCGAGGCCAGCCCCTGGGAGGAGGACAACCAATGGATCCTCGACCTGGCCGCGCAGGATCCCTTCCTGCTGGGCTTGGTCGGTCACCTCAAGCCCGGCCGGCCGGGGTTCCGGGACCAGTTGCTCCGCTTCTCGGCGCATCGACGCTTCCGGGGCATCCGGACCGGCGGGTGGGATGGAGGCCTGCCGCTCGACAACCCCGACTGGAAGCGCGACATCCGCCTGCTCGCCGACCGGGACCTGAGCCTCGACCTGCTGATCGGGCCCGACCGGTTCCCCGACGCGGTCCGCATCGCCGAGGCCTTCCCCGAGCTGCGGATCATCGTGGACCACTGCTGCAACGTGCCTGTCCGGCAGCCCCTGCCGGAGGCCTGGATCTCGGCCGTCCGGGCGGCCCGTCGCCACCCCCACCTGATCATGAAGGTGTCCGGACTGGTGGAAGGCACCGGGAAGACCGACGGCACCGCCCCGAGGGACACGGAAGCCTACCGCTTCATCCTCGACCCCATCGCCGAGTCCTTCGGCGAGGACCGCGTGGTCTTCGGCAGCAACTGGCCGGTCAGCGAACGGTTCGCCCCGCTGTCGACGGTCTTCGGCATCGTGGACGACTACTTCAGCGCCCGGGGCGCGACCGCGCGGGCCAAGTTCTTCACGCTCAACGCGCGCCGCATCTACCTGGGCAGCCCGGAGCCCACCGGGGGCGGGCGGCGCTTGCTTCCGGTCCCGACGCATCCCCAGTATCCGACACTCCGTTTCGGATGAACCGCCTGATCCCCTCCCTCACCCTCGCCCTCGGACTCGCGCTGGGACCTGCCGCCACGCTCCCGTCGACCCATGCCGCCAGCCTGCTGCTGAGGGACGGCTGGATCTTCACCGCCTCCGGCCCGGTGCTGACCAACGGGTCGGTGCTCGTGCGGGACGGGCGGATCGAGAAGGTCGGTGTCGGACTGACCGACGCCGCCGACACCGTGGTGGACCTGAAGGGCCAGCGGGTGTTCCCCGGCCTGATCGCCCCGACCACCGTGCTGGGACTGCTTGAGATCGACGCGGTGCGCGCCACCCGCGACACCACGGAAGTCGGCCAATACACGCCCGATGTCGCCTCCTGGATCGCGGTGAACCCGGACAGCGAACTCATCCCCGTGGCCCGCGCCAACGGCTACACCCACGCGCAGGTGGTCCCGTCGGGCGGCACCGTCGCCGGCGTCAGCGGCCTCATCCAGCTCGACGGGTGGACCATCGAGGACCTCACGGTCGAGAAGACCGTGGCCCTGCACCTCCGGTGGCCCGGCTTCGGACTCGACACGACCCCGCGGCCGCCGGGCAAGGACGCCGGCCCCTCGCTGGAGGACCAGGTCCGGGACCGGGACCGCAAATTGCGCGAGATCGACACCTTCTTCACCGAGGCCACCGCCTACTCGGAGGCCCGGAAGGCGGGCGGCCCCGGATTTCGGGTGGTGCCAGCCTGGGAGGCGATGCTGCCGTTCGTGCGCCGGGAACGGCCCCTGTGGATCCACGCCGACGAGGCGCGCGCCATCCGGTCGGCGGCCGAATGGTCGGTGCGCCGGAACTACCGGGCCGTGATCGCCGGAGGACGCGACGCCGTCCGCGAGGCCGCCTACCTGGCGGAGCACCGCATCCCGGTGGTCTTCGAGCACGTCTTCACCCAACCGGCCCGGGACACCGATCCCTACGACGTGCACTACGCCGCCCCGGCGGCGCTGGCCAAGGCGGGCGTGCTCTTCGCGTTCAGCGAGGGCACCGACCAGTTCGGGGCCAGCAACATCCGCAACCTCCCCTACGCGGCCGCACAGGCGCGGGCCTTCGGCCTCTCCCACGAGGAAGCCGTCCGGGGGCTGACGCTGAACGCGGCGAGGATCCTCGGGGTGTCCGACCGTCTGGGCTCCCTCGAGCCCGGAAAGGACGCCACGCTCTTCGTGGCCGACGGCGACGTGCTCGACCTCCGCGCCAACGTCCGGAGGCTGTGGGTCCGGGGTCGCGAGGTGGATCTCTCCTCCCGGCACACCCGGCTCTACGAGAAGTACCGGAAACGGCCCGTTCCAACCGCTCCCGGCAATCCGGCCAAACCTTCGCCCTGAGTGGCCCCCATCGGCCGGACCGGTTCGGATCGTTCCGTGCGGTTGGCCCTCAGGACGCCGGGGAAGCAACCCCGACCGTCGGCATGGCCTTGAGATGCACCGTCTGGGTCGGGAAGGCGAACTCCAGGCCGGCGGCATCGAAGCGCTCCTTCACCTGCAGGTTCAGACCGTGCAACGCCGCCAGGTAGGTGGGCCAGTCCACCGTCTTGCATTGGAACACCACCTGAAGATTCAGGGAACTGGCATCGAAGCGGTTGAACGCGATGAAACAATCCCCGGTCAACGGATGGGACGTGAAGATGGCTCGCAGCAATTGTGCGGCCTCGTCAATCCGGGAAGCCGGGGTGTCATAGGTGAGTCCATAGTCCAGGACTGTCCGGATGAACGGGCGGCCGCTGACATTGATGACCGTGTTGTTGCCCACAGACTTGTTCGGCACCGTGATGAGGAACCCGTCGGCATTCCGGACCTTGGTCGCCCGGAGGCCCATCGTCTCAACGACGCCGTCGACCTCCGATCCCACCTTGATCCGGTCCCCCACCTTGAAGGGCTTGTCAACGAAGACGGCCACCGCGCCGAAGAGGTTGGCCACCGAATCCTGGGCGGCCAGACCGAAGGCCAGGCCAAGCACGGACACCGAGCCCAGGATGGCCGTGATGTCGACCCCGAGGTTCCCGAGCAGGGTCAGCGTGGAAATGAGGATGAGCACCGCCTTGATCAGCTTGCCCACCAGCAGCACGAACTGGTCGTTGAAGGCGACGTCACCTCCCTGGCGGGGTTGCTTGCGCCAGACGGCCATGGCCAGGTCGATGACCCTCAAGGCGATGAACGTCAGCGCGATCGCGCCCACGATGAGCGACAACCGGGACACGTTGATCTCCAGCCAAGCGGGCCACTCGTAGAGTTCAAGGCCCACATGGACCAGGAAGACCAGCGTGATGGCCTTGACCGGACCGTTGGCGAGCTTGACCACAAGGTCATCCCACTCCGTCTCCGTCCGGGAGGCCCATTGCGTCAGACGCGTCTGGAAAAAGCCGTCAAGGGCCCTGGAGAGCAGGACCGCCAGGACGAGGTAGACGAGGGATGCGGCATACTGCCACAAGGGGATGTTCCAGAGGCGCTGCTCCATGCCCGGGAGGCGGTTGATCCCGAAGGACAGCTCGGTCTGGTGGCTTTGCACGAACTCCTCGTCGATCAACGTCCGGGTCAGGGCGCTGGCCTTGGCGGCGAAGTCGGTCGTCGCCGGGGCGGCCGCATTGGTCTCCGCGGCCGACGCGGAGAGCGACCACAGGCTCCAGAGCAGCGTGGCGGCGCACAGGAGCATCCAGCAGGGGTGGGCCAGTCGGTGCAGCAGACGTCGGTTCATGGCGGTGACGAGTTAGTCGGGGACTCGGCGACTGGCAAGGGACTTTCGGTCCCTGCGGGCGTCAGGGGGTGACCGGACGGCTATTCGAGATCCGCCGGATGGGGTCGCCGGGGCATGCCGGGCCGGCGGTGGAAGACCCGCCACAGCACCAGGCCAAGCGCCGGGGCGGTCATGCCCGCCAGACGACGATCGCGGGTGGCCAGCATCGGGGCGATCGCGTCGGGCCGGAAGCGCCCATGGCCCACCTGCACCAGCGTGCCCACGATGCCCCGGCACATCTTGTACAGGAACCCGTCGGCCTCGATGACCACCGTGAGGCGCGGGCCCGAACGGAGGACGTCGCACCGGGTGACATGCCGGACCGTGTGGTGGCGCTCGTAGCCCGGCGAGGCGCTGAAGGCCAGGAAGTCGTGCCGCCCCACGAGCGAGGCCGCCGCGGCCCGCATCGCCGCGACGTCGATCGGCCTGGGCACATGCCACTGCTGGCGCATCCCCAGTGGATCATGGGCCGGGGCATTCCAGACGGTGTAGCGGTACTGCTTGCCCACGGCATCGAAGCGGGCGTGGAAGTCCTCCTTCGCCCGGGCGGCGGCCACCACGCGGATGTCCTCGGGAAGGTGCGCGTTGACGGCCAGCACCAGCTTGTCCGGCGTCATGCGCCACTCGGCCTCGGGAACGTCGAAATGCACCGCCATGCCCCGCGCATGCACCCCGGTGTCGGTCCGACTGGAGCCGACCGCACGGGGTCCGCTGCGGAAGATCCGCCCGAGGGCGGCCTCCAGGCACCCCTGCACGCTCATGCCCTCGGGCTGGACCTGCCACCCGCAGTAGGCGGTGCCGTCGTAGGCGACGGTGAGGCGGATCCTCCGGAACCCCTCCGGCGCCGCATCGGGCCGCTCGCGGGAGCGCTTGGTGGTGGCCTTCGGCGGGCTTTCGGGCGTTCCGCTCACGGGGTCGGTCACGGGACCAGGCTGTCGAGGTAGCCCTGCAGGAGCACCGCCGCGGCCGCCGAATCGATCTTGCCCCGCTGCTGGGCCGCCTTGGTCCCGCCACTGCGCAGGGCCTTGGCCGCCGACACCGTGGTGAGCCGTTCGTCCCAGGTGCGGATGGGCACGAGGATCACATCCTTGAGGGCCGCAACGAACTCCCGCGCCTTGGCCGCCGCCTCGCCATAGGAGCCGTCCATGTTCCGCGGCATGCCCACCACGATGAGCTCGACCTGCTGGTTCCGGATCAGCTCCTTGAGCCGCTCGGCCAAGGCCGCGAAGGGTTCAGCCGGGAGGAACTCCAGGGGTCGGGCGATCATGCGCAGCTCGTCGCTGACGGCGACGCCGACACGGACGGTCCCGGGATCGAGGGCGAGGATGCGCATGAGGTGGAGGCTCCGATCAGAGGAGCGAGGCCGAGTCGGCGTCGATCAGCAGGACGGCCGCGGGGTTGCGCCTCAGGATCGAGGCTGGACACAGGGAGTTCACCGGCCCCTGGAGCATGTTTTTCACGGGCACGGCCTTCCGCTTCTCGGGAGCCACACAGACCACCTTGCGGGCGGTCATCAGGGCCGGCAACGTGAGCGTGATGGCATAGGGCGGCACCGCCTCCAGCGAAGGGAAATGCCCCTCCTTGACCTGCTGCATCTTGCAGGCGTCGTCGAGGCGCACCAGCTTGACCCACTCGGAATCGTCCAACCGGGCGACATGGGGGTCGTTGAAGGCCAGGTGACCGTTCTCGCCCACGCCCAGGCAGCACAGGTCGATGGCCTGCGACTGGAGCAACGCGGTGTAGCGGGCGCATTCGACGTGCGGCAGGTCGCAGTCTCCGTGGATGTAGTGGAAGGCCCTCGGCTTCACCAGCGACTCGACCCGGTGCTTCATGTAATGCCGGAAACTCGCCGGGTGGTCCGCCGCGATGCCCAGGTACTCGTCCATGTGGAACAGGGTGACCTTCGACCAGTCGATGCCGCCGAGCGCCACGAGGTTTTTCAGGAACTGGATCTGGGAATTGCCGGTGGCGAGGATGGCGGCGGCGGAACCATTGCGGGCGATGGTCTCGGCCAGGTGGTTGCGGACATCGAGCGCCACATACGACGCGAGGTCGGGCTGGCTGGCGAAGACATGGACGTCCAGGGCGTCGGCCTTGAACGAACGGACCGGTGCATGCGTTGAGCTCATCGTGTTGCGTCACCATGGCCCGACTCGCGCCGGAGGACAAGGTCCGGCCGCCCCACCGGTCCGGGGCACCACACCTACCCGACCGCGCGGGGCCGGCTCAGCCGCCCTCGACGGCGGCGGCCAGCAGCGACTCCTCGGACCACTCCCCGACGGCCCGCAGCGCCACGAGCCGGCCGCGGTGGAACACCCCGATCGTGTCGCAGACTCCCAGCAACTCCGGGAGGTAGGA
>Ga0068877_10000434_pt1 | contig 36060 bp, 35 predicted proteins | sample NOAtaG_FD_66437 | JGI IMG/M metagenome (GOLD analysis project Ga0068877, IMG submission 66437) | Freshwater lake microbial communities from Lake Erie, under a cyanobacterial bloom - NOAA_Erie_Diel6S_1000h metaG | ecosystem: Environmental > Aquatic > Freshwater > Lake | place: USA: Ohio, Lake...
AACCTTTGCCTCGGGGCTATCAAACAAAGCGGTGTGCTCATAGTTAGCCACGTCAAAAAATTGACGGTCTTTGCAATTGCTGCATTGGGTTACCTTTTGTTTAAATGTTGGCCAAGATGTTAGTTGGATTTGTGAATCGAGCAACCCTTGAACAAATAGGATGTCTGATTTAAAACCATCGGCAAAAAATATGAGCGAACGCTCGCGGTAGGCGTTGTTATTGGCCGAGGTGCCTCCGTAAGCTTTTCGAAGCAAGTCGCAGGTAACAGAGGCTGGTGTCTTATCACTTTCTTCTAACTGACACCTGAGGATAAGGTCAAGTGGCCCGGGGCCATTGGCAACAACTCCATCTGTTTCGTGCAATCTGTTTAGTCTGGTAACGATGTAGCCACCCTGTGAGTGGCCCACCAGAAAAATCTTTTTCACCGTAATCCCCAATTCCTGACTCGCTTTGTTCTTTACCCAGAGCAAGGCGGCTTCCGATTGTTTTACATTGTCGCCCATCAAAAGACCTTCTTCAGGGTACGCCACGCTTACAAACATTATGTCTTTTCGGTCGGTAATTTTCTTTACAGCGTCTAGAGTAGTATTGGCGGCTGTAAGAATTTTACTATCTAAGAAAACCGTGCCATGGTAGGCAACGATTACGTCCAGTGCATCGCCCTCAGGTTTGTCTATGACCACGTCAACCGACACGTTGTTGTAGGAGATAGAACGGGTTTCTTTTAATGGTGGAGATGGGGCGATGGTGACTTGATCGTTGCTACACGAGAGGATCAACAGAAGGGCAGTGAAAATGGCTACACGCATTTTAATTTATTTTTTAGAAATTGAAACTGTGCAATTAGACTGCCATGCGGTGAAGGGGTTTAATTGTCTGACTCATAAAACTTTTAAACTCCTTGAAATTCAATTTTTGTTGGGTGTGAAGATCAGTTTTTATTTCCAAGGACAATTCGGTAGTAATTTCGTGGATCTTTTTAGTCAAGCGAGATTCTCTTTTAACCACCCCGACACATCTACGTAGTCCTCTATTTGGGCGCGCTTTCCTTGATCCAGTGCCTGCCACTCCACTAATGAAGTTTTAAAGGTGGCCGAATACTTTTCATTATCCAAATGAACAATTTTTGAAAAAAGTTGTAGTAGCAACTCTTCTGCCTGAAACACTATTTTGTTCTTCTTTAAAAAACGCTTGCTGCTATCTGTGGCGTATTGCAAGAGGGAGATATTACCGAGTTCGAAATGGACAATCAGGTTTAAGATGCGCGTATACTTTTGGATATCTAAGCGGATAGAGCCAAAATTGGTGTTGATGATTTCGTTTATCCATTTGAGTGACTTGGAAAAATCCTTGGCCAAGAAATAAATGCTTGCAAACTGAAAGTAAAACATAATCAGATATTCTGTTGTGATGGAAACTTTTCTTGCTTGGATGTATGACTGAATGACGCCTATCAGTCGCATTCCTTTTTCCAGTTCTTTGGTATCGCGATACATTTCTAATTCAACGTTGTAGAGACGAATCCATAGACGAACGGTTAGTTGGCTTTCGTTTTGGAAACGACTTGAGTTGATGAGGGCACTAACTTTTGAAAGTAAAACCGGTAATTCTTTCCACCGCTTAAAGCTTAACAAGAGTACTACCTTGTTCATGATGGCGGTGATATAGGAGGTAGGGTCATCCTCAATGCCCGCTGGATTATTTTCAAGTAACTGAATCAACTTGCTGACTTGCTGATTGGCTTCTTCTTGTTTGCCTGTAATGTAATATCGGGTAAACAGAAAATGATGGTGCAGGATTTTTGCTTGAACCGATTCAGCCTTTTCAAGTAGATAAATTTCTTTCGCATTCATCTCACTATCGCCAGCGGGGGAGTCGTATACACGCATCGAGTCATTCCAGAAGCCATTAAGATTTTTGATTTTGCCAATGATGCGCTTTTCTTCTTGTAGTACCTGGGTGACGCCCGATAGGTTTACGGTGGAGGTTGCCGCTATTAGTTTCCGGTGCCAAGTCAGTAGCTCCACCTGCAGCGGAAATTTTTCAAAACGTTCTGTTAGCGATAGTGCCTTTTCTAATCGTAGAAAGCAAAGATCAAACAGTTCTTTGGCAAATAGAATCTCTATTTCGCGAAGTAGTTCTAGGAGAGTGGCGTTAACGGAATTTCGAGCGTGAAAACTTTTCAGCGCCCTTAAAATCAGTTCTGTTAGATTGATTTTAGTAACATGGAGTTGAGTAGCAAACTTCCTGTCCTTAAAAGTTGCCTTGATGAGGGCTTCGTCATATTGCTCTTGTTCTTCAATAGCCCTAAACAGTGTGATGTAATTGCTCTCTGATTTATTTTTAGAAGCCATCTGCAGAAAGTACCTTTTCTCTGCGCCTGTGAGTGATTTGATCAACCGAAACAGACTTGTTTTCTTAGACATCTACTTTACGTTTCTTGCGGCACAGAAGTATGAAAATGCCTTAACGTGTTCAAAAATAGCACTTTTGCTGGTCTTAACCACTTTACGTTTTTAGGATTTATTCGCTTAGTATTCTACATTATCCTTCTACATTTAGCCATTATTCAGCGAAACAATCTCACAACAAACTAAAACTATAAATTATGGCAAACGTGATTAACTGGTTTGAAATTCCGGCCAAAAATTTCGAGCAGGCTTCCAAATTTTACAGTACTGTGCTTGGTGGCGAAGTAAGAAGAATGGACAATCCACATGGTCTTTGGGGCTTCTTGCCCGGAACTGCCCAAGGCATGACTGAAACGGTGGGGGGCGCCATTGTACAGTCCGATGGCTATGTACCTGCAGCCAATGGAAGTGTTGTTTATCTAAATGGGGGAGATGACCTCAATGTACCATTAAGCAGAGTTGAAAAAGCTGGTGGCAAAGTGCTTCTGCCTAAAACACCGCTTGGTCCGAATGGATTTATGGCCTTGTTCCTAGATACAGAAGGCAACAAGATTGGATTTCACTCTATGAAGTAACAAGCAAGGAGCTGCCTCTGTGGCGGCTCCTTTTTTTATTTTTCACTTTTTAGCTAACCCTAAAACCTTTTACCATGAACTTCAAAGGAAAGACCTACTTATATGCTGTGCTTACTTGGTTAATACCCATTGTAGTAAGCTTTTTTATGTACGACCCGAAAACAAATCAGTACCTACCCAGCATACCGGTTTTCAAGTCGGTGATGATTGCACTCACTACACTTCTGACTTACTATTTCTTTAGAAAAATAAAAGATTACGACACAGCAAGCCCGTGGTATGCGTATGCCACCTTGTTTGTGGTGGTTTGTTCGATCTTAGATTTTGCTGTTCTTCTAACTGTTTTTAAGGTTCAGTTTTCCGTTTGGGCAATGCCTATTTTTCCTGTGTATGTAATTGTGTTCTTTGGCTTTGGTTATTTTATGCTGCGAAACAGATGATTCTACACTGGGCGTTTCAAATGCAATGTTTCAGCATCTTGGGCACTAGTTGCAGTTTTGGTGTCTCCATGACAAATTGTATCCAAAAGCCCACGTTAGGAGGAGCCTCTTGTCTCAAAATAAACATAGTGTTGCGGCAAGTCAATATGCTCTTGTAATGACACCTTTTGTACTATCTCCGTTTTGAGTTCGCGCTGGAGAGCAAGTGATGATGGGGCTGTATACTATTTGGAATCAATGGACTCTTGAATGTAAAGAAGTATAGGATTACCCAGCACAGCAAAAAGGTCAATGCATTTATTGTATTGACCTTTGTTTTTATTTTGCGACTTCTCAATCAATTTATTTTTCTTAACTCACATCAATGGCATCTACAGACGTTCTTAACTCAAATCAATAGCAGGGCGTTCTCATTTGTAGAGTTTTGTAGAAAATTATATACAAATGAAAATCATGAAAATGATGGCAGTTGCGCTTCTAGGAAGCGTGCTGTCGGTGCAAGCGCAGGATTCTTTGCTCGCAAGGGTAGCAAAGATTCAAGGCAAGGAGGTCTACATTTTAAACCAGCCTTTACGCCAGTATGAAACGGTGGCCACAATTAAAACGAGCCCCAAAATTATTTCTCTTTTAACCCGGGGCGTAGTGAACGAGACGATCTCGGACAAAGCGAATCAGTTTGTTCGAAAGTCGGCTCGAAAAGCGCAAAAATTAAACACATCTTTCGATGCCATCATCTATTCCGGTGGGAAAACAGTTCGAGCGATTCGTTTTACGGATGTGGCTAATCCCGAGAATAGTGGAGTTGCCACCGTTACGAAAATTTGGGGAGTTGATTCGTATATTCTGGCAGAGCCGATGAAAAGCTACGCGGTGCAGAATTCAACCTACGGTGGAATCAAACTTATTCCTTTCATCACCTACGGAATAGTAAACAACTCTATTGAGAAAGATGTGATGACGTTTGCCAAAAAAACCAAGAAGGAAGATGTGCGGGCGACTGCAATGGTTTACTCTACCGGCAGAAACGTAGCAGGGATTTCTCTAAAGTAAAATGTATCATTCAAAAAGGCCGTCTCAAATTGATGAGGCGGTCTTTTTTTTGGAGTGGAGAAATTTCTGCATCCATTGCAGTGAATCAAAAAGCAATAAATTCAGGACAATCTATTCGAATGTCTACTGGCTTGAGCGGAAGATCTGGTTGTAAACTTTTTTTTGGTTCGACCTGCCGATTTTGTTTTATCGCGACTAAAGTTAGGGTGGAATTGAGAGACTCGTTATTATTTTCCTAGACGACTAGTTTGCCGGCAAAACATCCATTGACACATTAAGGCAAAACAGAATACTTGCCACGGAGGGAATAAGCATGACCAGAGCAGTAAAGATTGTTGGTCGGCTAACAATAACAAAGGCTCTCAGGGTCGAATCTTATTCGCAACGCTGATTTGAACGCCATCGATGCTTTCGATAAGTTTCCTTCCGTAAAAAGATGGAGGAATGAATCCTTCTTTGATATTTCCATCTACCAATCGCTGAATAATATTGCCTATTATTCTGACCGTGAATATGTATGGCTGTGGACCCCTGATAGTCACAATCGATTTATCGCCACGTTTGTTTTCGACCTCAGCCCAAGTGTAGCTATGTTGGGTCTTTAGCTCATTCTTTGTTGGGCCTAACGGGAAGAACCAATGAGTGTGATTTATGAGGAATTTTCGTAGCCAATCTAAGCGTCCTTTCATAAACTGAACCAATATCCAAGGATAGTAAGCATAGGAGGTAATATCCGGAATATTTGTGCTCACAAAGCTGGCTATGGCATCACCCATTATGGGATTATGAACCATGACATATTCTTTGCCTTCTGCAAAGAATGAGTGTTTTGCAGAAGCAGGGCTGGTAGCTACAAGTTTTCCAGAAAGACGCGAATGTCCGGTTTCCGCAGCAAGCCGCAATACTGTATTTATTGTGCCTCTGGATGCATTTCCAAACGTGGCAAATCCAAGTGTTAATTTGGTTGGATTTGGCAACAATTCAGATGCGATTAATCCAGCAATATCACTTGGTGCCAGATTAAAGCCTGCTCCAGGCATTAGCATAACGCCATTGGCTAGTGCCGCATCATTAAGATTATATACCTCGATCATATCAGGGTATTCAGCCGCAAGATCCACGTAATGTGTATTGGTTTCAATGCAGGCGTCTATGAAATGTCTATTCACACGGTAGGAAATATTTGCTAAATTGACAACCGCCTTTACGTCTGCTAGGTGAGGTATAATGCTCTGGGTATCGTCAATTGCAAAAATGCGACATTCCTTCCCATAGTCACTAGACTTTTGTCTTATTGAATCCTCTCTTGCCCCGAGTATAATAGGCATGTTTTTATCAAATGCATACTCTAAGAAGAGGTTGCCGGTGAATCCCATAACGCCATAAACGAGTACTTTTTCTTTCTTATTATTTCCCTTTTTTTCCATTTTTGTGATTTTAAAATTTATAAATTGTTGCTTAGTACATGACCGCCACTTAGGAAATTGTTCTGCCTTTTACTAAGACCAACCTCCCCAATCCAGAAAAGCAAATGGAGTTAAATTTTCTTACTCAAGCTTTTAAGATAATTGATATATACAAAATGTTTAACTGCCGCTTTGTGTCTTTCATTTCTCATATATTTAACCCCTCCTGAAATATTTTTGTTCTCTTTTCTAATTCGATTTAAAAATTTTTCATTTTTCTTATAATTCTTATTAAGCTTGTTTTTCAAGTATTTCGCAACGATCTCAGATTGGTAATAGGCTGGGATATTGAAGCTACCATCATTCACATATAATCCAATCATGAAAAGGTTATCAAATTTATGGGAGAAGAAATGGGCAAATAATCGAGGATATGTTTCATCCCAATCTAATAGTTCCTTTTCTATGAAAGGATAAGAATACTTATATCCTGTAGCATAAATTACAAGGTCAGTATCTTCTACACTTCCATCGGTGAACTCGACTCCGCTTGCAGTGAATTTGCTAACATCCGGTTTAATTTCAATTTCACCATGTGAGAGGTAATAAAACAGTAAACTGTTTATAACTGGATGGGATTCATACAATTTATGATCCGGTTTTGGGACACCGAGCCTTTTGTAATCACCATATAAAAGTTTAAGCAAAATGCTATCAAAGATTTGTCTTATCCATATTGGTGTTCTGAGCTTAGAAAAGATTTCACCAATACGATCTGCTGGAACTCCAAAAATATGTTTAGGTAGAAAAAAATAACCTCTTCTGAGGCTTAAGAATGTCTTTTTGGAATTGAGTGCTGCCTCAACTGCAATATCACAGCCAGAATTACCAGCTCCTAATATCAATACTCGTTTATCCTTAAAAATGCTTGGAGTTTTATATTTCAAAGAATGCATTATCTCGCCCTTGAAATTTTTTTCACCTGGATAGTTTGGAAATTTCGGATCCCAGTTATGACCAGTAGCTATAATGATGGAGCCATATAGACGTATGTCGTTATTATCGAGTCTGACTTCCCATAAATCACCTATCGGTTTTATGTTCATGACCTTGGTACCAAATTCTATTTTGTCTTTTATACCTAAGAATTTTGTATAATCTCTAAGATATTTTATAACTAATTTATGACTTGGGTAGTCGGGAAAATCATTCGGCATAGGAAAATCGGGAAATCCAGAGAGTTTAGAGGAAGATATGAAATGAGTAGATTCATAAATTGGATTTTCAGGATTGCTATAATCCCATATCCCGCCTGTATCTAAGTTTTTTTCGATACAATCAAACGGGACTCCGAATTTTTGTAAATTGCTCATGGCTGCCAATCCTGCGGCACCGGAGCCTATAACTAACACAAGGTTTGATTTGTCAATTTTCTGAGATTTTTTGGGAATTTCCATAATGCTTTTAATTTTCATTTAGCACTAAGCTTGTACCGTTTCGCAACTAGATACTCGAAGCATCGGGTCGGCAATAAGTGTTTCAAGGGAATCATTAACCGTTCCAATAGAGTTCCGCCAAGATACCGAAGTGAAGGGTGACTATCTGAGATGATCTGTTCGATCTTTTTAGCTATAATTAATGGAGATGAGCCGGCTCTTTCATTCTCAATTGCAGCATTATGAGCCTCTGTCTGGTATTTATAATAAGGTGATTTCTCATTGATTGATCGGTCTGATTTCGATTTAGCAGACATACCCGTATTAATGTCTCCTGGTTCAAGGATGACAACATTAACTCCAAACGGTATTAGTTCGAGGCTAAGTGCCTCAGACATTCCCTCAAGCGCGAACTTAGAGGCACTATACATCCCATCGAATGGAATTGCAATTTGACCGCCTATCGAGGTTATATTAATGATGAGACCACGCTTATTCTTGCGCATCGAGGGAAGTGCAACTTGTATTACCCTTAATGGCCCCAACGTATTTACTTCAAGTATTTGTCTTGCATCCTTGATATCTAGCTCTTCTAAAGAACTTGAAAAACTGATTCCAGCATTGTTAACGACAACATCAATGCGGTTAGCTACTTTCAGCACGCTATCTACGGCAAACCTTACAGAATCGCTATCGCGTACGTCCATCGTAAGTATCGAATAACCATCAGGATGTGGCTGAATTCCATCGACATGCTCCACAATGGTGCCGAAAACTTTCATCCCATTAGAGGCCAAGTAACCTGCAGTTGCCTTGCCAATGCCGGATGATATTCCTGTTATGAGAATCACTGGCTTCATATTGTTCACGCTGTTTTACGGTTAGCAGCATCAGATGCATCCAATAGGTCGGCTACGAATCGATTTACTGCGTCTTGGAGGGGATAGGTGGCCTTAACAATTGGCCGTAGAAGTGCGTGTCTGACCTGCACTTCCTCATAGATATATATTGTAGTCATTTTGTTTGTGACCTTAAAGAAACGTATCAACCAGATACCACGGAAACCAAATCCTTTGAAATGAGCCTCGAATAGATGATTGGCAACCGAGCGGATCTCTTCGTAGTCGACTGGTGGTGAGTCATAAGCAAGTTCTCGCCAACTCTTGCTGGAAAACACAATCACGTTCTTAAGATCGTTGCGAAAGGCTTGCCTACGATCTACAGCGATCACTTGAAACAACCAATCGATGGAGGCTTCGATATTGATTGTTGTCGTAGCAACAGCAATACGAGATGGGGTGACTAAGCTCAATATGAAATATACGAGAGCTGGTATTGCTATCAAGAGTGAGATAATGATAATGTTCATAATTTTTCCTTTTTACCTGAGTTTAAATAATTACTGACAAGTTGAAGTGATTGTACGGTGTAGAAATGGGTGCTTGTGCTTCCTTTGCTTCACGGGGTTTGGCACTTTGGCTATTCCTCAACTGACAGACTAAAACACCTGCAGCTAAACCGATAAACACAACTGCAATAAATATTTTGATGGACGGTTACATAGTTTTTCTCTTTCGTTGCCCAAAAGTGAAAAACTTTAGCCAGGTGAGTGGCCAGAAATTAACCGAAGCGTAGAAATGAGGCACTGAGGCGGAGGCAAATTGACTTATTGATGTTTCCGTTAATTCTACTGGTTAGTTTTAGGCATCTCCAATACCTATCTTGGGCTTCGAAGACAATGATTCCCCTATCAGAAGAGGGGCCAGCCTTAATCGAACGAATCCCAATTCGCGGGTTGTTTTAAGCCAACAAAAGCCTATTTGTTTTTTTACCTCACTAAGCAATCCTATTTCCACGCATCTTGTATGACTGCCTTTAGCAATAAAGAAATATTAAAGAAAGGTATGTTTATCGCGAAAGGCTCGTTGATTTATGTCGGTTGGCAAACGTGAAGGGAGTTGTAACGATAAGAATTTTCTCGGACAGCTTGCCACACCTCTGGGCACGATTTACGTCTTTGAAGGCGCGCTTTAAAATATTGGTTCCTATCGGGAAGTTTGAGATGGATAATTTTATCCCGGATCAAGTTATCGGGCAAAGGGTCTTTTTTGAATGGTACAACCGTTGGAGCCATCGTGATACAGGTATAGAAGTAGATTCCATAAACGCAGCATTAAGCTTTACTATTTTTCATGAATCGATGCATTTCGGAATTAAAGGGTAGGGTATCACGGCAAGTGTGTAGTAAAATGTGGGATAAATAAGGCAATCACCCAACGATGATTGCCTTTCATTTTAACCGAACATTAGTTGCTCTGTGGTTGAAGACCTTTTAGTTGGCATTTAAAAGGGCAATCATCTTCTCGGCAACTCCTTTAGCTGAAGCAGGATTTTGTCCCGTTACCAAGCGACCATCTGCGATACTGTTGGCTTGCCAAGGCGACACCGAAACAAACTTTGCCCCCTTTTCTTTGATGGCACTTTCCAGCAAGAAAGGAACATCTTCTTTTGCATACCCTTCTTCTTCTTCATTGCTGAATGCAGAATTGGTTTTACCTTCAATTAAACTGGAACCATCTTTTAGTTTTACGTTTAATAGCGAGGCTGGCCCGTGACAAACAGCTCCCACAATCGCACCACGATCATACGTTTCGGCAATGGCATTTTGGATATCTTTATTATTGGGCATATCCACCATTGGGCCTAGTCCTCCTGGAACAAAGATGGCATCGTATGCTTTTACGTTTGCCTCGCTGATTTTTTTACTTTCCTTCATATCGCGAAGACCTTTGCCATTAATGAAGGAAACATTTAAAGGATCCTCAGTAAGTTCCATACCATCGATAGGCGGGTCTCCTCCTTGTACGCTCGCAAAATCGATCACGTACTTTTTTTGGTCGAATTCATGATAAGGATGAGCAACCTCAGGAAGAAAATTTCCGGTTTTTCTGTTCTTGGGTCCGATTTCGCCCGCGCTTGAAACAATAAACAACACTTTTTTTGACATAAAATTTAAGTTTAATAGTTGAACAATTGATAAAATTTAATTTTTGAATTTTTCGTCTCGCTTATGCCAGCGGTAGTACACGAATTACTTCGCGTTCGGCCAGCAGCGGCACAATGGTGCCAAGGGCCAATTCTTGAAAGTGTGTAGACGCGCGATGTGCTTGTGCAGCCTCCTCATCTTGGTAGATTTCATAAAGCCAGATGGTGTGAGCATCGTCCACAGCACGATACGTGTTATAGGTTATATTACCGGGTTCACGCTTGCTGAGAACGGCTAGCTCGTGTAGTTTCTCTACCACTTTTTGAAGATGCTGCGGCTGAACTTTCCAGCGAGCAATTACTATGATGTTTTGTGTTTCCAATTCCTTCGATTTGATACATCAAAGGTAGGGTGGTGGATCGGCTCAACTAGTTGACGTAGGGTAAGTACGAAAACCAAAAAGTTGATCTATGGTAAGATATAGCCTTTTACTGACGGGCTTTTCGAATGCGACTGAGGCTTTCGGGCGTAATGCCTAGGTAAGAAGCAATTTGGAAATTCTTTACACGCTGTTCAATAGTGGGGTACTGACGAATGAATTCTTCATAGCGTTGCTCCGCTGTTTCCTTTAAATTGCTCAATATTCGTTTTTGAAAGGCAACGAATGCGTTTTCTAATTTCCTAAGAAAGAATGATTCAAGTCCGTCAACTTGCAAGTAAAGAGATTCAAGATCCTTTTTCTGAATGGATAACAAAATGCAATCTTCAAGACACTCAACGTCTAGTGTGGCAGGTGAGTTGGTATAGTAAGCAATATAGTCGCTGGCCCACCACTCTTCTACTGCGAATTGCACAATGTACTCGCGATCACGTTCATCATCTGGCATATAGGTGCGTAAGCAGCCCTTTACAATAAAGTACTGTTTAGTGACGAGGTCTCCTGCCTTTATAACCAAGTTGTGTTGTTTGAAATATTCTACATGAAAAAGCTTTTTACAGTTCTCGAAGTCTTCGTAGCTGATTTATTTGTAGCGATTAATGTGTTCCCACAGCACCGCATAATATTGCGCATCCATCGCAGTGAATCAAAGAGCTATAAATTCAGGACAATCTATTCGAATGTCTAATGGCTTGAGCGGAAGATCTAGTAAAGTACATCGGTTGGCTGTTCCTCCTTTGTAAAAAGAGCAATTAAAGCAAGTGCGTTGTACGGAAATAATATTCGACTTGTTCAATTCGTGTATCAGCGAGCTCACCATTTCCCAAACGACCTCTTTATTTGAACCTTTCATCTTTGAGATTAATTGCTGTAAGGGTAGGCCATAGGATTCCGTTTTTTCTACCATTTTTTTTCCGGAGGACGTAAGCTGAATACTGTAGCTTCGAGTATCTTCTAAGTCGTTGCTTTTCTTGATGAGTGATTTTTGATCGAGTGCCTTTACAGCATCGCTAATAGTGGGTTTGGTTACATTCATTTCCTTGGCCAGATAGCTTACCGTTAGGAATTTTTGATCATGGTATTTTAGAAAAATAAGGATTTGTATTTGAATGGGGCTAAGCGCGTGTTCTTTCGCCTGTTCCCAAAGCATTACTCGAAAGGCATTCGAAAGGCGCTCTAGCCCGGCTGCAATCTTAGCATCGATGTTCTTGTTTTGAAATTCCAGGTCAAAAAAACTGCTCATGGTGCAAATTCAGAAATAGTTGAAGGCTAAATTTACTATTTCTCAGCTACTTCCCAGCTTTAATTGCCAGATGCGTTGTAATAGTTTCTTCCACTTTGTTCTGCGGCATTTCACCAAACCATCGACCCAAAATAGTTAGCTCTTGATCAAACAATATAAAAGATGGAGTGCCCCTTAGCCAGTTGCGAATAAAGGTATGCCCCACTTGGTCAAAATGCGAGAAATACTCTTTGATTGCAAGCTTTGTTGGTTCAATTTCTGTATCAGGTGTTTTGTTGATAGCTACTAATTGTTGAGTAGCATTTTGCAGAGAAGTTTCGTTCAATAGATCATTTTTTGAAATCATCGAATCGAACAGAATCGGAAATGGCAAAGAAAACCCGGGTATCCCACTTTTAGCGAACACCTTTTTTGTCTCTCCAATCAGTTCACCCTTTTCCACCAGCAGTTGGGTGTGCTCAGCAGTGTTCCACTCGAAATCTTCAAACGCTGTGGACAGACCAAAAAAGGAGACTTGCTCATGGTATTTTTGGTAGAGTTTGTTCATCTGCGGAAACGCATGCAAAAAGCAACCTGGACAGTTTACCTGGAAGACGAGCATCAAATTAAGATGAGTGGGGAAGAATTCTCCCTGAATCAATTTGCTGTATTGTATGTCTAGCTTCATAGATCAATTGCTGCAACCACGCAACTCAATAATATAGTAGCCTTGTTCCCGAATCAGTCTTTCTACGGTTTTCGTTGCCTGCTCGACATGACAAAGCCGACACTCCGTGGCTGTTAGCGTTTGGTGTTCCTCTCCTTTTAATTTTAGATATTCTTTCCCGTACTCATAAACAAGATCGCTGCTACTACTTTCAGGTACCAGAATATCGAAATTCATTAGTTGTCCATTTTTTCTGACAACATAAGTATCAAAAACATCTACTTTCATAAGGGTAGTTATTAAAGGCTGATCAAACGATCAGCCTTTGTTATTAAATACTTTTTAAAATTCACCTTTGTTTATATAAGGTTGCCCCCAAAGAATAGATTGCAACAGAACTGATTTTACCCAAGCCGCATGCATTTTTTCTACGTCCTGAGCGCTGCTTCCCGTTTTTGCTAGAAACGGTTTTAATGTTGTGGTGACAGGTATAGTTAACGCAGGAATGTAACGGTAGTTAATGATCGGCACTGAGTTTACATTATCAGTCTTGTTTTTCTTGATGGAGTGATGGCGCAGACCAATTTCGTGTTGATAGTCGAGCCATTTCTGGTCGTAGTTAGCTTCTGCCGTTTGCACGATCCACATTGCAAAACGCTCACGAACTTTCGCTAAATAGTCACCATCTGGTTTTCCGGTTGTTTTATTCCCAAAAAAATATACGAGTTGTGGGGTAGAGGCAACAAACCCGTACCAGACATCCAATATCTCATTGGTTTGACCTTTTAAAATATCGTGCGACATCCGTAGGTATTTGACGTCTTCTTCTCCAAACAATAGAGCCTGTTGAAGCAGCTTCAGTTCATCCAATGAAACAGGTGATTTTTTTACTTGACTTGTGCCGTACGTATATCCAGCAGGAACTTTTGATTGTTGTGCAAGGCCATTCAAGACCATGGCGGACATTAACAAGAAGGGGAGAATTGCTTTCATTTTCATAAAATTTACTTTTAGGGTTAAACAATTGATTAGAACTCGTTTTTATTGATGTAGGGATGAGTCCAAAGAATAACGGTAAGCGTAACTGCTTTAAACCAGGCAGCATGCATTTTCTCTACAGTGCCCCCATCATGCCCTTTGTTAGCAAGAAATGATTTGATGGTTGCCGTGATAGGGAAAATGAATGCCACCATGTAGCGATAGTGTATGATAGGTTCAGCATCTACCTGGTCTGTTTTGTTCTTTTTAGCTGTGTGGTGTCGCAGTGCAATTTCATGTTGATAGTTGAGCCAAGTTTGGTCGTACGGTTTAGTACACAAATCCATGATCCATTGCCCGAATCTGGCACGCACTGCTGTCAGGTATTCCATGTTTGGCTTTTCATTCTTTCCGAAGTAGTGCACTAGGTGAGCGTTTCCGCCAACGAAGCCATACCACAGGTCCAGCACCTTGTCCGTTTGGTCTAGCAGTACTTCTCCTGCTAAGAGCAGGTATTTTTCATCGTCTGCGTCAAAAAGCACCGTCTTTTTCAGCAGTTCTAAATCCGCAATACTTACGGGTGATTGCGGCACTTGCCCATAGGCATAACCCTTGATGGTTGATTCCATAGTGTTTTGTTTTAAGTGAATAATAATGACACAAATATAGTAAGGAATCCTAACTAAACAAATTTTCTGCTTTATTTTGAATCGGGAAGCTTGGTTAGGGTTTCTTTTGGGCTACAGCAAACTTGGGGTAGTGCCCGCCTCAGTACCCCATTTCTACGCTTCGGTTATATTCTGACCACACGGCTGTCTAAAGCTTTTCACTTTTGAGCAACAAAAGAGAAAAACTATGAAACAGTCTATCAAAATTATCATTGCCGTTGTTATTGTCGGTTTAGCTGCAGGTGTTTTAGCCTGGCAGTTAAGAAATAGTCAAAACACTAAGCTTCGTGAGGCAAAGGAGGCACAAGTACCCATTCCTACTACGGTAGAATCACTTCAGCTATTGCCCCAAACAATATCGGGTGGGTTTTCTGTTCAGGGTATCACCCAGCCCTTTCAAGAAGTGGTGGTAGCCAGCGAGGCCACCGGCAAGATTTCTCAATTATATGTCAAGCAAGGTGATGTGGTCAAGGCGGGCGCAATACTTTGTAAGGTAGACGCCACGCTGAAAGAAATTGAATTGAAATCGGCCAATGTGCAATACGATAAAGCAAAGAATGATTACGAAAAATATTTACGGTTACAAGCTGCCAATAATACATCAACGGCAGAAGTGGAAAATGCCCATTTACAAATGATGCAGTGGGGATACAACGTAAATTCACTCGAGCAACAAATCAAAGAAAGTTCAGTTCATGCGCCCTTCACGGGAATGATTGTTGAAAAACTGGCGGACGTTGGTGGTTATCTCCAAGTTGGCACACCGGTAGTTAATCTCATTGATATTGAAAAGTTAAAGGCGCTGCTATGGCTGGATGAAAAAGCGATTGCTTCGATTAAGATTGGCAATCAAGTGAGAATACGACTTGATGCCATGCGCGATGTTTTGATTTTAGGGAAAGTAATTTTTGTGAACCCCAAAGCCAATGAGTCGGGAAAGTTTCAAGTGCACGTTGAGTTTAATAACACCATGAACGCCAAGGCGGGAATGACCCTCCGCGCTTTCTTTCAAGAAGAGAGTACAACTGACGTCTTATTGATTCCTAAAAGCGCGCTGGTACTGAATAGTGTAACTCCTGCCGTTTTTGTTTTGGAAGGAAACAAAGCACGTCTTCAACCTGTAACCCTGGGTAACTCTCGCGAAAATCAAGTGGAAGTAACGCAAGGTATTGCAGCAAACACGACAATAGTAGCCAGAGGTGTTGAGAATGTGATTGAGGGAATGATTCTAACAATTGCCAACACAACCAATTCAAATAAATAATCCCGTTTATGTCAATAGTAGAGATATCAATTAAGCGCCCACTTATTGTAGTGGTCATCTTCATCATCTTAGGGTTGGGTGGAATATTCGCCTACCAAAAATTGAACTACGAACTTTTGCCAAAGTTTAACATCGCTTATGTCAGCATTGGCACACTGTACCCGGGGGCATCTCCGGCAGAGATTGAGCAATCGATTACCAAACCGCTAGAGGAGGCTGTTGCCAGTGTAGAAAAGGTAAAGCGGATCACCAGCAGCAGCAATCCTGATTTTTCACTGATCAACATCGAGTTTATTTATGGAGCTGAAGTTGAGCAGTCATTTCAGGAGGTACAACGCAAAGTGAACGAAGTAGTGGACAGGCTTCCCGCGCAAGCAAAGAAGCCGGTGGTGAGTAAATTCAACATCAATGAAGTTCCCGTGATCAAGGCAGCCGCTTCCGCAGACATGGGCAACGATGAATTGTCCGCATTACTAAAGAACCAAATCAAACCACAACTCGCGCGGTTGAAGGGGATGGGCAAAATTGATTTTATCGGATTGGAAGAGAAGGAATACATCGTGCAGATTAGTCCGGAAAAAATAAAGCATTACCACATTTCTGTTTCACAAATTGTAGCATCCCTAGAGCAAGCTGAAATCAACGTGCCTGCCGGCAATGTCACCTCCAATGGTTATCAACAAGGTATTCGTGTTACCGGTAAAGTAACCAACATTGAACAGTTGAGAAATACACTTATCGCTAGCGGGGCGAAAAGTGATATTAGGTTAGCGGATGTTGCGGAAATTGTGCGCTATGCCAAGAAAAAGGAAACAACCAGTCGCTTAGATGGAAAAAGCATTGTAGGCCTTATTTTATTTAAACAAAACAATGCCAACGCGGTAGAGATGAGTGCGCAAATTCAAGATAAGTTAAAAGAGTTGGAACAAACCTATGCCGATAAGAAGCTAACGTTTGCCATTGCACAAGACGGTTCGGTATTCACTACTGCCTCTGCTACGGCCGTGAAGGTTGATTTGCTATTGGCCATCGGTTTGGTGGCGCTGGTGATGTTGGTTTTTCTTCACAGCATGCGGAGTTCTATGATTGTACTTGTTTCGTTGCCTGCCTCATTGTTGAGTACAATCATCTTCATGTATTTTCTGGGTTACACCTTAAACCTGATGACGTTGCTTGCAATGAGTTTGGTGGTGGGCATATTGGTCGATGATTCGATTGTGGTGTTGGAAAATATTTACCGCCACTTAGAGATGGGTAAAGATAAAATCAAAGCCACTATTGATGGACGCGAAGAAATTGGGTTTACCGCTTTTGCGATTACTCTTGTCGATGTGGTTGTCTTTCTTCCGCTCGCATTGACAGGAGGATTGGTGGGTGATATTGTGCGCGAGTTTGCCATGGTGATTGTAATCAGCACCTTGTTTAGTTTGATTGTTTGCTTCACCATCACACCGATGTTGGCCAGCCGCTTTGGTCAGCTCGAGCATTTATCGGCTGCGACTTGGGCAGGCCGATTTGGATTGTGGTTTGAAAAATACTTTAAAGCATTGGAAGAGGGATACGGCAAACTATTGCAATGGTCTCTTCAAAATAAAATGAAAGTAATTGCGCTGGCGTTTGGCTTGTTTGTGGCCTCGCTACTATTACCCATACTGGGTTATGTTGGCAGTGAGTTTGCACCACGCATCGACCGCGGTGAAATGGCCGTGACTGTTCAATTGCCTACCGGAACTACGTTGTTGGAAACGGAATCGTTTAGCAAAAAAATAGAGACCAATTTGACAAAACAATTCCCTGAAATTACCCGCATTATGGTAAACCACGGAGTAGCAGCCGAAGCATGGGGAGCACCCGAAGAGAGGAACTTCGAATTCAGCCTCAACTTTCAAAGCAAAGAGAAGCGTACTAAGTCTATTCAACAATTGGGTAGAGAAATCCAACGAAGTATTTTATCGTCTCCCGGCACAAAAGTGAAGATAGCCATGATTGGCTTATTCGGCACAGCCGATGAGGCACCGGTTCAATTATTAGTAAGCGGAACAGATCGCGAAAAAGTGAGTAAGATTTCCCAGGAGTTGGCTTCTGCTATGCGTTCGATTGAAGGCACCTATGACATTCGCATCAGCGGCAAAGCACGAAAATACGATGTGCAAATCATTCCCGACAAGGACAAAATGGCGCGGTTTGGTGTAAACGCTACCGACCTCGGCACCGCTGTTCGCATTGCCATGGTAGGTTATGATGAATTGAAGATAGAAGAGAAGACCGAGAGCGTTCCTATTCGCATCACGCTGAATCCTGCTGCAAAACAAGACATCAATACGTTAATGCAATTAGAAGTGTACAGTTCATCTGGTCAACTTGTTGAATTGGGGCAAGTGGCAAGGATTGAACCGTTAAGCACACCGGCTATGCTGGAGCGCACCAACAAGAATGGATCGGTGACGATTTTTTGTGGAGTGGCAGGTCGGCCTGTTGGTGATGTAGGTGAGGACATAAAAATCGTCATTGCACAACTCAAAGATGTACAAGGTGTATCGTTAGATTTTCAAGGCGACTTAGCGAATCAAGATGACAGTTTTGGCTCGCTCGGGCTTGCCTTTGGCGCGGGCATTTTGCTCATGTATTTTATCATGGTGGCGTTGTACAATTCATGGATCGATCCTTTTGTCGTATTGTTTTCTATTCCACTCGCGGTGATTGGCGCATTGCTTGCTTTGGGCCTTACGGGCGAGAGCATCAACATCTTTTCCATTTTCGGAATGATCATGATGACGGGGCTGGTGGCCAAGAACGGCATTTTATTGGTCGATCGCATCAACCAAAATTTAGCATCAGGGGAATCACTGGCGAACGCCATTGAGGAAAGTGGCAAGACGAGACTGCGACCGATCATGATGACCACCATCGCCATGGTGTTGGGTATGTTGCCGATTGCCATCGCGAAGGGCAACGGAGCGGAAGTGAAAAACGGATTGGCCTGGGCGATTATGGGCGGGCTCACCAGCAGCATGTTTCTTACACTTGTGATTGTGCCGGTGGTGTATGCCATCATTCACAATTTAACAGCAAAGTTCAACAAGGTTCACCCCATGTTGGTGAAAGCGGCAGCGGTTGCGATCATTCTCTTTTTCAACCTCCTTCCAACATCGTCTGTGCAAGCACAAGACACGTTGCAGCTTTCTGTAAAAAGTGCCTTGGCAATGGGCATGGAAAACAACGCGGCCGTGCGAATAGCAAAACTAGAGCCGTTGAAGCAACAAGCCTTACAGCGCGAAGCTTTTAGTTATCGGCTGCCACAATTGAATGGCTTTGGGAATTACCTTCATGCTACGCAGATTCCGGTTGTGTTTTTTCCTTCGCTTTCGGCAGATCCGGCTACCGGTGAATTGATCTTTGGTCCTGTGCAAGCCATTAAAGCGGGGAGCAACCATGCCATCACCGCAGGGGTGAATGCATCTTTTGACCTGATCAATTTACAAACCTCTTCAAACATTAAGCAAGCAGCGATCAGCAGCGAAATTGCCCAAAAGAAGGTGAGAGCCTCCGAGCAACAAGTCGCTTATGAGATTAAGAAAACATATAACGATATCTTGTTTATTAAATCGCAGCGCAAGGTGGTAGAAGAGTCGATGACAAGATACGCCTTGGCGCTTGCGTTTCAACGGGGCATGTTGTCAAATGGCTTTGCCATCCCCAACGATACCCTTCGCGTTTTTACGGATAGGCAAGTACAAGAATTGGATTTGATTCAGCTTCGCTATGCAGAAGATAATTTATTGAACCTGCTCCGCTATCAATTGGGTTTGAAAGCCAAAACGTTAATCAAGTTAACCGATGAAGATTTCTCGTATGACGTAAGTGAAGATAAACGCGACCCGAACTTTGTAAATCGGGCAGACTTGGCTGTGTACCAATCTCAACTTACGTTGGCTAAGCAGAGTTTGCGCGTGGCCCAATCTGCCAGCTTGCCCATCCTTTCACTCACGGGCAACTGGCAACTGCAAGGGCAAGATGAACGATTAAATCTTGCGACCTGGAAATTCCCCCAAAGTTCCTACGTAGGCGCGAGCATCACTATTCCATTGTTCAATGGCTTTAGACGCGAAGCAAGAACACAGCAGGCCAATGTGGATATACAGCAAAGCACGTTGCTATACCAAGATGCCATTAACAGGTCGTTGCTCGAGTATGAACAGCAACTGAACAAGTATGAAGAGCTGCAGCGAAAATTAGCTGTTCAAAAACAAGTGGTTGAATCGGCACAACGCGCTCTTGCTTCACAAGCCGATCGGTACAAAAAAGGTTTAGTAAAGTGGTTGGAAGTGAAAGATTCTGAATTGGTGTTAACTCAGGCGCAATTTGGTATTGCAAGTATTCAGATGCAACTCAACAGTACTTTTATTGAACTTGAAAAAATTAATCCTAGCAAATGAAGAAGATACTCATAACGCTTGCTGGCTGCTGGTTAAGCATTCAAAGTGTAGCTCAAGACAAAAAGCCTTCCCGTTTTGAATATTATTTCAACGGTGCAGTAGGGATTTATAATCCTACCAACGGACCAAAAGAGTCTGACTATGCAGGCAACACGTTTTCCTTTCAATTTCAAGTCAACTACAAAGACCATTTTTTTACACGGCTCTTTGTTGATTCGTACGACATTGGTTACAAGAATGAGTTGACTACCCAAGGGATTGTGCTTGCATTCAATGATCGGGTGCAGGCGATAAATTTGGGTGGCGACTTTGGTTATACATGGCTGATTGGTAGGGTTTCGCCTTATGCCTACGCGGGGGTGGGTCTTGCTTTGGTAAACTTACCGCAGGTTACCACGGCCGTGGGTAACCGCGTTCAAATTGATAAACCGTCTATTCAAACATTTGCATTTCGTACGGGGGCAGGTCTTGATTTTGAAATCACTAAAAATTTCATCGTCTATTTAGAGGGCCAATTTTTATCCATTCCAGATACAAGCCCGCTCCAGAGGCAGGCATTGAATGGTATCAGTTTGCAAGCGGGTATCAAGACACCACTTTGAGTAGTGGAAACACTACTTTTGAGTTAAAATGATTTTCTAATTTTACGCCTTGTGAGCACTACAAAAACACAAGTCAACGAATGAAGGTCTTTTCATTTTCACTTCGCGCCTGGATGCGCTATTTTGGATCGCCTCTGTTTGGGATTATTCTGTACATAGTAGCATTCTTTCTGGTGTCTGATGAAAGCTTTGAAGAATACTATATCAGTTTTGGAGCATGGGCATATATTTACGATGTGATTATCGCCATCGCTTGGTCGGCCATTAACCTCGAGATCAGTTTTATTGTAAGTGACGCGCTTGATAAAGTGCTGCCTTGGACAACCAAACCTTTCTGGCGTTTTCTCACTCAAAGCAGCTTACAACTTGTGCTGACTATTTTGATGTTGTTTGGCTGTTTGACATCGTACATCTACGTGTTTCATCTAGAGCAATGGACAGAGCATGATTTAACAATTATTTTTATTCCTACGGCCATCATTGCAGGTTTGATCAGCCTTTTGGTGATGGGCGTAAACGTTGGGGTTTTATTCTTTCAACGCTGGCAAGCTACTCAATTGGAGGCAGAACAATTGAAGCAGGCTAATCTGGAAAATCAAATTCAGATTTTAACGCAGCAATTAGACCCCCATTTTCTATTTAATAATTTTAACACACTTTCATCTTTAATTGAGGAAAATCCGAAAAGCGCCAACCAGTTTTTGGCAAAAATGAGTGACGTTTACCGATACGTTTTATTGAATCGCGACCAGAAGGTAGTAACGTTAAAAGAAGAGTTGGAAATGATTGAGGCCTACACCCATTTGCTAAAAGAGCGATTTGGAGAGCACCTGCAAGTTGCTATTGACATTGCATTACCGCAACAGAGGTTATCACTTCCGGTGTTGGCCTTACAAAATTTAGTAGAGAATGCGGTAAAGCATAATATCATCAATGCCCAAAACCCGTTGCTGATTACCATTCGCGCCAATAAAGATTTGCTGGCTGTTGAAAATACTTTTCAGCCTAAGCTCCATGCGGAAAATAGCAACAAAGTTGGACTAAAAAATATTCAGGATCGGTATAAGTTATTGAGTAAGAAATCAATCAAAGTGGAGAATAAAGGCCAACTCTTTCGTGTTACTTTACCCCTGCTAGACTTATGAAACTTGTTTTATTAGAAGATGAACAACCTGCGCTTCGGCATTTGATGCGGATGATCGAACAGGTTGCCCCACACACAGCGATAGTGGCGCATTTCGATGCGGTAGAAAGTGCCATCGACTGGTTTCAATCCAATACGGATTATGATTTAGTTATCAGCGATATTCAGCTCTCAGATGGACTAAGCTTAGCTATTTTTCGGCAGGTGAAAATGACTAAACCAATTATTTTTACCACGGCATTTGATCAGTATGCCATCGAGGCATTTAAAGTAAATGGCATCGACTATCTACTAAAGCCGGTGAAAGCGGAGGAGCTCAGTAAAGCGATTGAAAAATACAAAACACTTTTTAATCACAACAATCAACCTCCGTTGGATATCAAAAAGTTAATAAAGCAAATTGCAGGTCAGGAAAAAGTATATCGCGCTAGGTTGCTGGTTCATTTTCGCGATGAGTTAAAAAGTATTCCGACAGACAACATTGCATTTATACATAGCGAGAACAAAACTTCGCACCTCTATACAAAGGCGGGCGAAATGTTCATTTTAGATCAAAACATGGAAGAGCTGGAAGCTCAGCTCAACCCGCAGGTTTTTTTCAGGGCCAACAGGCAATTCATTATTTCTTTCAGCTCCATAAAAAGTAACCACCAACATTTCAATGGCAAGATTAAAGTGCTGCTGACCTTACCAACCAAAGAAGAAATCTTGGTAAGTCGCGAGCGCGCTACTGAGTTTAAGACCTGGTTGGGGAATTGAAGTGACGGACGTTCGCTTCAGTACGCATTTTCTACGCTTCAGTAATTTTCTTTCCCTCTAAAAAACTAGGCTGTTTCATCTTTGTTAAAAAAGGATATGAAAAGGATAATCGGCATCTGCATCTTTATTTCTCTAGGGCAAGTCAACGCCCAACCAAATCGCATCATAGGCGTATGGCTCACTTCCGATAAGGCTGCGAAAATTGAAATCTATCAAAGGGAATCCCGGTTCTACGGCAAAATGATTTGGCTTACGCCTAACGTGGACGAGAAGGGTAAGCCCCTGACGGATACCGAAAATCCGGATCCGGCCAAGCGCAACAGAAAGTTAGAAGGCCTCGAAATCATTTCTGGTCTTGCGTATGCGGATGGAAAATGGAAAGGTACTATCTATGATCCTGAGAGTGGCAAAACCTACAAAAGTCAGATAAAGTTGGTAAACGAAAATACCTTGGAGCTAACTGGCTATGTGGGTTTACCAATGTTTGGTATAACTGAGACCTGGAAAAGAAGTAGCCACGATAAAGATTAACCCGATGAAGCACTTGCCTAAATTTTTTCTTGTGGTCGATTTGGGGTTTGTTGTTTATTGGCTGATCACTGCATTTCACTTGATAGACGAAACCTATTTGTATAACGGTTACACCAACCCAATATTGGTAGCCTGGAACTGGAGTTTTTTTCCTCTCGATATGGCCATCTCGGGGTCGGGGTTTTATAGTCTTTTCTTAAGAGGCAAGAAAAAAGAGTTCTGGAGATTCTGGGCGCTGATTTCATTGGTGATGACAAGCGTATCTGGCCTCATGGCTATTTCTTATTGGACAATCACAGGAGATTTTCAGTTGCAGTGGTGGCTTCCAAATTTATTTTTATTGGTTTATCCTCTATTCTTTATTTTTTGGTTATCAAGAGATAAGTCATATTGACGAAGTCATAACGGTCAAAAATACAGTTGGCTTTGCGAGAGGGACTGCTCAGTGACGTAGGGTATGATGATTGACTCTTTTTCAATCCCGATGTTTCTTGGGGAGAGGTTCGAATTTCAACTGGTCATAATAGTAAAGAGTGGTAGTTGAAAACATTTTTCCTCGTTAGCTAATTTTGTTTTAGCTCCAAAATATGGCGATGCTCGGCAGGCAGGAGGCGATTTCGAGTTGGTTACAAAATCGACCTGCCAACCAGCTCACAATGACGGCCAAGAATATGTATTTTGCAGAAGTAAACTAATGGAATAAGATAGGAACTGAGTTCTGTTAAACCTCGCGAACTTTAAATGGTCGAAAGGGTTTACAAGAATACATTTATTACCCACGCAATCGCCATTAAGATGCTCTACACCCAAAGGGATGATTACAAGCTCAGCGATTCTATGTGCCAACTAAGAATTAGTTGTTAGCAAATGACAAAAATAGCATTGATCGTCACTGTTTTGGCAGTAGTAAGCTGCCAAAACTCTATGACCTCAGCCAACTGCAATGAGAACCCCTTATCAAAGGCCTCTTCTTATGAAACATTAATAAAGCAATTGCCGGTCGATGTTATCGATGGCCTGACCAAAGAACCTACTGCCGAAGGCGCACTGGGTAGAAACAGAGACGGCTATTTTCACGTGCGCTTTCAAGTAGACATCGCATTTCTCGGTTCGTATGCAGTCCGCTCGAACAGCGATGCAGCACTTGCTAAATTCATTTTAGCTGCAGAATATTCGTTTGCACGGCAGAAGCCAGGAGGTGATTTCGAATTAGTAATCCCGTCTGACTTAGTCTATCTCGGCCAACCAGCTAATGGCGATTTATCCAGTGGTATTTCTTTTTTCACGGCTGCCCTTGGGCAGTCATTGGTTTTATTGCAGCAATCAACCTGGTACAAAAATCGCCCTGCCGACCAGCTCACAACTAGGCTAAATAATCTTACAGCGAAATTTCAACTTGGGCTGACCTTTCTAAAAACACAAGTAGAAATCTTAAAGCAGTACGATGCCGAAGCGCCTAATCGACTGCTTTTTGATGCAGTGGCATTTTATTCGTTGGGTAGTTGCCTAAACTATGCGCAAGCAAAAGCGATAGGCATTGAATTTATCGAGTTAGCGTTGGCACAACAAAATGCAGCTGGATTTTATACGGAAGGTGGAGGTTTTGACAGCAGCTACAATGGTGTTTCCATAAGGCTGGCGCTGGCGTTATTGGGTATCCTTTCAGCACAAGAGCCGATATATGAAAAATTGAGAAAGTCCGTTGGGTGTAGTGTGCAATGGCAAACATCTCGCATACTTTCCTCAGGTGAAATATCCCTACAAGGAAACATACGGGTGTATCCTGGAGGGGAACAATTTTTAGGTCAGGTAAAAACGATTGCCTGGATTGATACCTTATTGGCATTTTATTTTACGAGTACTTTTTCTTCTGATAATTCCTTACTGGCACTCGCTCAGAAAGTACAAGCCTTTTATAATTGATTTTCCATTAGTCGTTAACAGGTTCTTAACAAGCAGGCCACAACTCCAGCGTGAAAAAGGCCGTTTACACTAACGGTTAAAAAAGCATCGATTTGATTAATTAGATTTGTGGCCTTTTTCATGCGGAGTAATAAAACTTTCTTATTAATCATTTTTTTAAAGGTGGCTTTATTGCCACTTTCGTCAGTGGCGCAGCCCAAAAATAAACCTGGTACTGGCCTGCCGATCGTAAAAGCCAGTAAACCAATTGCATTGGATGGTAAACTCGATGAGCCGGAATGGCTTGCGGCTGATGTTGCAAAGAATTTCTATTTGAACTATCCGGTTGATTCGCTACCCCCCACCTTTCAATCGGAGGCAAGGATGACCTTTGATGATCATTTTCTATACGTGTCATTCGTGTGTTACGATGACACCAAGCCGGATATCGTGCAATCGTTAAGGCGTGATATCGACTGGGACAGGAATGATAACATTGGTATTTATTTAGATCCATTTAATGACTATACCAATGGATTTTTCTTTACGATTACCCCCTACGGTGTGCAGTCAGAGGGGATTATTTCCAACGGAGGGCAAGATGGTGATGGCTCATTTAGCAATAGTTGGGACAATAAATGGTATTCTCATGCCACGCGTTATCAGGATCGATGGGTGGCCGAACTAGCTATTCCATTTAAGTCATTTCGTTACAATCATAAAGTAAAGGAGTGGAATGTTACCTTTTTACGGAATGATGTTAAACGCAATCAAGTATCCAGTTGGATTGCCACGCCTATACAATATATTCCTGCTTCGTTTGCTTATACGGGTAAACTGCAATGGGAGACTTCGGCACCCCATGCGGGAGCAAATATTTCCGTGATCCCTTACTTGGCAGGCAGCGCCTCGCGCGATCACGAAAAGAATGAGCCAACCGTTAGTTCATCTGCCATTGGCGTGGACGCTAAAATAGCAGTGAGCCCATCGCTGAATTTGGATTTAACCGTTAATCCCGATTTTTCAAACGTAGAGGTAGACCAGCAAGTGATTAATCTTACAAGGTTTGAATTTCAGTTCCCTGAGCGTAGACAATTCTTTTTAGAAAATAGTGATTTGTTTTCCACTCCCGGTTTTCCGGATACGCGTCCGTTTTTTAGTAGACGAATTGGATTGGCAATAGATTCTACTGGTTCAGCGCAGCAAGTGCCGATTCAATATGGTGTCCGGTTGAGTGGCAAAGTGGGGAAGGACTGGCGTATAGGAGTATTGAATATGCGTACCCAAGAAAAGGAGTCGCTGGGTTTGCCCGCTCAATTGTATTCCATGGCCATTGTGCAGCGGCAAGTATTCTCGCGATCAAATATCAGTGTTTTTGTTGTCGACAAACAATCGCTTGGCCTAGGCACCTACCAGCGAGGAAAATTCTATCAGCGCGATTTGGTAAAGCGAGTGGGTCAGGATACTGTACTCAATACCTACAATCGAGTTGTGGGTGTAGACTTTAATTTGATAACAAAAAGTAATAAGTGGAGTGGCGACTTTTACTACCATCGATCTATCGATGCGTTTCATTCTAATGAGAACTATTCAGCTGGAAATTTTCTGGGATACAACACACGCCACCTAAATGTTTTTTTTGCCAATAATTTTGTCGGAAGAAATTATGTTGCAGAGACCGGATTCGTCCCGTCACTGAGCGTCTATCCCGGCTATTTGAGTGGCTTTGCAAGGGTGCAAGGAAATTTTTACCCTACCCAATCTTCCGTTGCACAGAAAAATCTCGGTGGCGAGTTCAACTATACCTATATACCGGGAGGCGTATTGACCGACCGAACGTTTACGTTAGATTACAATATCAATTTTCTGAATACTTCATCTTTTAGCGTTTCGGGCAGTCGTATCTTTCAAAAATTACCTGAAAAATTTAACCCACTTTATCCACGAGGTAACGGAACTTATCTCGTTGGTGAGCAGTTTGAATGGACTGAGTTCAACGTTCAGTATAACTCCAACACAAGAAAAGTTGTCAATTATTCTATCGAATCAACAGCAGGTCAATTTTACTCAGGCACCCGGCAAAGCTATAGAGGCACACTCAATTTCCGATATCAACCGTATGGTAGCCTATCATTCACTGCAGACTACAATAACCTGCAACTAGGAGAACCCTACGGAGACACAGAATTTTTACTTCTTAGGCCCAGATTGGATTTTACATTTACGTCAAAATTATTTTTTACCGGGGTGTTTCAATACAACACAAGATTTGAAAGTGCCAATCTCAATGCGCGCTTACAATGGCGCTTTAAACCAGCTTCTGATTTCTTTATCGTCTATAATCATGTGGTCAGTGGATATCCTTCAGACGCTCGCACCAATATCCAGGCATTGGTGGTGAAGTTTACCTACTGGTTAAATCTTTAGCGTCTTTGGGCAGCCCCCGAAACGGGGTCGGGCTGTCACTACTCGCCACCCTGCTCACTTTCCATTTCGGGCTCAAACAGGCCGTTCCATCCCTGCTGCAGAATAGACGAATAAATCAGAATCTATAAACTAGTTAGTTACTTAAAACCTTATCTGTAAATTTGTGTTCTTTTAAAAAGTTTTTATGGCATTTGGATTATTCAAGAAAAGCGAGAAAAAAGTAGAGACACCCGCAGGCCCTCACTACCACGATCTTACAGTAAAAGAGATCATTGCTGAAACAAAAGACGCCATTTCCATTGCTTTTCAACAGCCAGCTACAGGAAACATAGCATACAAGTCTGGGCAATTTTTAACATTGATTACCACGGTTCAAGGCAAGGAAGTGAGAAGAGCCTATTCATTATGCAGTTCTCCTTTTGTTGACACGGATTTGGTGGTAAGTGTAAAACGTGTCGATAAAGGATTAATGTCTAACTGGCTGCCTGATAATCTGAAGGTAGGCGATAAAATGAAAGTGATGGACCCAATGGGGCAATTCACGACAGAATTTAAGAAAGAGAATAAGAGACATCTGGTATTGTTTGCAGGTGGTTCGGGTATTACTCCTATGATGTCAATCATCAAATCTTTATTGAACCAAGAGCCTGATAGTATTTGCTCGTTGATTTATTGCAATCGCGACATTGACAGTATCATTTTCAAAAATCACCTCGATCAACTTCAAACCACTTATGAAGGTCGCTTGCACGTGATACATGTGTTGGACAATGCTCCCATGAATTGGCAAGGGTATTCAGGTCTTTTGAACAAGGAAATGTTAACCAAACTTTTCGAGCGCATCCCAGCTTGGGGCTTAGACAAAACAACATACCTGATGTGTGGTCCAGAGGGTATGATGAAAAACGTGGACAATTTATTAGCCGAACATAAAATTCCTGCGGACAAGATTTTCAAGGAAAGCTTCGTTACTGGTGTTATCGACAAACCAAAGAAAGAAGAGTCGGCCAAGCCTAACGGTGAAAAGAAGTCGAGAGAGGTGACCATCCGTTACGATGGCAACGAGTACAAAATAATGGTTGACCACAACCGTACAATTTTAGAAACCGCCTTGGACAAAGGAATTGATCTTCCGTATTCTTGCCAAAGCGGTTTGTGCACCGCTTGCCGCGGCAAGGCTTTGTCAGGCCAGGTTAAATTGGACGAAGAGGAGGGACTATCAAAGAGTGAACGTGCCGAGGGGTACGTGCTTACTTGTGTTGGCCACCCACTCACGGATGATGTGGTGATTGAGATTGGCTAAGCGCTTAGTTTGTATTCTTGTATCAATACTGATGGAGGAATGTGGAGCCGTTTGTTGATCCTTCGAATCATGTTTAGATTGAGCTTTCTTCTCCTGTTTAATACCTCCGATACCTTTCCTTTTTCACCAATAATTCCTATCAAGTCAGTTTGTTTTAAGCCCATTTCCTCCATTCTAATTTTTATCGCCTCAATTGGATCAGGTGCTTCAATTGGGAAATTTTCATTCTCATAAACATCTATTACGAGCGTAAGTAGTTCAGCTTCATCACCTTCATTAGTGTTAGCGGGCGCATCAAAAATTTCATCCAATCTTTTCAAGGCAGCTTGGTATTCCTTTTTTGATTTTATCGTTTTTATTTTCATCGTTTATAAATTTTATTTTTCTTCAGATTTAGTACAACATGCTTAGTGTTTGAGTAAAATAGGTTTTTGCCATTTCAAATTGTCTTAGCATCTATTCGATCGTATTCAGCATGGGTACCAATAAAACGAATGAAAGCCCAACTTCTTTTGTAGTTAAACCTAACGATAAGCCGGTAATGATTTCCTTTTATGTTGAACACGACTCTATCGTTAGGTAAAAAACTGGCACTGGAGTAAGCTATTTTTATGTCCCTTGGTGAATTCCAATCAGAATCCATTGCTGTTTTGTACCACGTCTTGAGGTATTGCTCCGAATCTTTATGCTTTCCCCAAAAATCTCGGAGCGTACTTTTAGCAAGAACCCTTTTCATAGACAAGGACAAAAGTAATAAACAGTTCCCAAAAAGGAAACTATTTCTTTTCTTTCTTAAACACCATCCCTTCAAAATCCACCTTCTCAATTTTCCCTGATGTATCTAAACTAAAGTTGGCGAGGGCACTCCCATACCAATCTTTTTCATACATGCCCCTAAACGTGTCGTAGTGCCAATGAGACAATGTGGCATTTAAAAAATTATTGGCTGAAAACTTCAGCATGCCATTGCTCACCGTAATTTCCAGTTCACCGTACAATGGATCCGTGTATTTTCCTGCATACTCTTCCAGCGGTTTTGTTGGATTAGTGTTAGTCACTCGCTTAGCTTCAAAATCTTTCTCTTCCTTTTCGTTTTTCTGTTTTATTCCAGAATACAATTTTAAAAACTCAATGCTCCAATCTCTGTTGCCCCCCAGAGCAAAAAAATCAAAGGTTTTATAGACCAATGCTTGCCTGACTTCTGCGTGATCATAATTACCAAACACATAAATACCTAATTTGGAGTCTGGCAACTGTGCGTGAATGGCTACTTCTCCCGCCAAGCTTCCTGTATGATAGTTGATTTTCTTTCCTTTATAATCATGTTGAAACCAACCCAATCCATACGTGGTCCAGTTTGGTTTAATCAATTGCATGGTGGGATAGAATTCATTCGCAGGCACGAGCACCTGGGGTTTGAATAATTCCTTCCAGGTGCCTGCTTTCAAAAGTCGGCCACCTTCGTATTTACTGCTGTCAAGCATGCACGCCATCCACTTGCCCATGTCTTCAATGGAAGCATTCACACTTCCTGCGGGGCCAATCTCATCGGCAATGGTTGGCTCGATGGCCTTGATGGAACCGTTGACCATATAATGTGGTTTAGAGTGGTTGGGATTTTGCGCCTTTTTAAGGGTTGAAAAAGTTCTCGTCATTTTCAGCGGTTGAAAAATTCTGGTCTGAATAAAATCTTCCCATTTTTGATCCGATAATTTTTCAATCACTTTCCCAGCTGCCAAGTAAAAAATATTTTGGTAAATGAAACTTGACCGCAGGGAGTAGCTGGGTTCAACTTGTTGCATTTTACGCAATACTTCATCGGCAGGTATATTCATCACACCCCACAGAAAATCCGCATTTCCTACGCCACTGTTGTGAGTAAAAAGATCACGGATTTTTAATTCGCGGGTTACATAAGGATCGGCCAACTGAAATTCTGGCAGGTATTTGACCACTGCATCGTCCCACTTCACTTTTCCCTCATCAACTAGAATGCCCATGCACACAGCAGTCATTGCTTTGGTGGTAGAAGCGCACGCAAAAAGTGTTTGTGTGTCCACCATATCTTTTGTGCCTAGTTCCCTTACACCATATCCTTTTGCAAAAATCAATTTACCGCCTTTTACCACGGCCACAGCCATGCCGGGCACTTGCCACTCTAGTCGTGATTTTTCTACATACGCATCAAATTCTTTTAGTTGAGCCATGGGTGGTTGCGCCCAAGCAGAATAGTTTATTAGAAAAAAGGAAAAGTAGGTGAGGAGCTTTTTCATACAATTTTCAATTCAAGCTGTGTAAACTTAACCGAGCCAGTTTTTATGTTTCAACAATTTGTTTCTTGCTTACGATCCGGAATATAGCGAGTATGGCAATAAGTACCCACACGGTATTAATAAACGTAAACGGGTATGCTTCTTTGTACACACTATTAATAATCAGCAGAATGCCACCTGCTAAATTCATCAATTGAAAAATGAGAGAATCGGATTTTATTTTTTGATAGCTATTCAGTCCATAAGCCCCTATGACAAGCAAAGAACCAATCCATCCCAAACTGCTAATTAGTATTTCCATTATTTTCTTAATTGAATTCGCAAAATGTTCATGTCGTTGGTGACGAAGAGCGTTTTGCAATCAGCAGTGAGTGCACAATTGGATGTGGCTTCTTCTACTTTTATTTTTCCTAACAATTCACCGCTCCCACTAAATATCCAAACCCCTCCAGGGCCAGTAGCAAAAATGTTACCCAGTGCATCCACTTTCATTCCATCGGGCAGGCCTTTTTCTGTTGATCCTATATTAGTGGCATCGTATAGAATCTTACCTGAAACGATTTCGAGCGAATCGTTTAGTTGATATTCATACCACCTGGCTTTTTCGGGATCGGAGTTGGCAACATATAGTTTTTTATGATCGGGTGAAAAGGCGATGCCATTGGGCCGAGTCAGTGAATCGATCAACAGCCGCACCTGACCATTTGCTTTTGCGCAGTAAACCCCCTGGAACGCAATTTCTTTGGAGGAATCTGCCATGTTTTTCACTAATCCATAAGGAGGATCGGTAAAGAAAAAATTGTCGTTGTAGAACACAACATCGTTTGGGCTGTTGAATCGCTTGCCGTTATATTTATCAGCAATCGTTATGAATTCCGCTTTTGGTTGGTCGATGGGTGAGTTCATCAACGCTATTCTGCGATCGCCATGTTGACAAAGTATCAGATTCCCTTTATCATCTAATGCGAGTCCGTTGGAACCGGATTCGCCCCCATGCGCTATTTGTGCTGTGAACCCCGAGGGGTGCAAGTATTTTGTTGCTCCTTCTTTTTCTGTCCACTGGTAGATCGTATTAGCTGGCACATCGGAAAACAAGAGCATTTGCTTGTCTTCCAACCAAAGTGGGCCTTCGCTCCATTCATAACCTTGAGCGATCACCGAAACCGTTACTTCGTTGGACATGACCGCATCGAGCGAAGGACTAACACGCTCGAAAGAAATCGTCAAGCTTGTTTGTTGAACTTCTTTCTTGGGGCTACAGTTGACTAGCAAAGCTGCAAGGATACAGGCGTAATAAATCTTCATTGAGTGATGTTAATTTTTAAGTTTTATGAATTGATAAATTTAAAGTTTATTTGGAGATAAATAGATGGATCGATGAACAATGTGATAGAAGTGCCAGTAAGGCCAACGCGTAACTTTTTACCTGAAGACTTTAAAGTATCGACTTGGGAAGCATTAAAGCCCTATTTGGATAAATTGGTGGAACAAAAGCTCAACACAGCTGCCGATTTGAAAAAATGGCTCCAGCATAGAAGTGAACTGGAGTCTGTATTAAGCGAAGATCTGGGCTGGCGTTACATCCGTATGACGTGCTTTACAGAAAACGAAGAATATAGTAAGAGTTATCAGGATTTTGTTCAGCATATTCAACCACAAGCTGCGCCTTATTCGGATTTGTTAAATAAAAAAGCGTTGGAATCTCCTTGGTTGAGCCAACTTGAAAAAGAGCCTGGCTATGACATGATGATTCGAAACTTGAAAAAGGAAGTAGAATTATACCGTGAAGAGAATATACCCTTGATGACGGAGATTACCACGGAGACGCAAAAGTATGCATCTATTTCCGGGGCTATGATGGTAGAACTAAACGGGCAGGAGATGACGTTGCAGCAAGCAGCCGTGATCTTGATGTCAACTGATCGCCATAAGCGCGAAGAAGTCTACCATAAAATCTCTGCGCGCAGGCTGCAAGATAAAGACACGTTGAATGAATTGTTCTCTAAATTAGTTGGGCTACGCCACCAGGTTTCTTTGAATGCAGATTTTTCCAACTTTAGAGATTACATGTTCAAGGCGTATGGTCGTTTTGATTACACGCCCAAAGACTGTTTTAATTTTCATGAAGCAATTGAATCGGAAGTGGTGCCCATCTTGAATGAGTTATCGAAAGTGCGGAAAGAGTTGTTGGGAGTACCACAGCTTCGCCCGTGGGATAAGGCAGTTGATGCAGAAGGCCGTGAAGCGTTGAAAGCTTTTAAAGATGGCAAAGAACTCACTGAGCGATCGATTGATTGCTTTACCAAATTAGATCCTTATTTGGGTCAGTGTTTGTCTATCATGAAGTCGATGGGTCATTTAGATTTGGAATCAAGGAAAGGAAAAGCTCCCGGTGGTTACAATTATCCGTTGGCTGAAATCGGGGTGCCATTTATTTTTATGAACGCCACCAGTACCATGCGCGACATGACAACGATTATGCATGAAGGCGGCCATGCCGTTCATAACTTTCTTACAAAGGATCTAGAGCTTAATGATTTTAAATCGCCACCGATGGAGGTAGCCGAGTTGGCTTCGATGGCGATGGAGTTGATATCAATGGATCAATGGCACATCTTTTTCCCTAGTGAGCAAGACTTGAAGCGAGCCAAACGAGAGCAGTTGGAAGATATTATTGAAACATTACCCTGGGTAGCCACGATCGACAAATTCCAACATTGGATTTATGAGAATCCTACACATTCGCTGGAAGACAGAAAACGGAACTGGAACAACACCTTTGATCAGTTTGCAGATACTGTCACGGATTGGGCTGGGTTACAAGAAGCGAAAGATTATTTGTGGCAGAAGCAGTTGCATTTATATGAAGTCCCATTCTATTATATTGAGTATGGCATGGCTCAGTTGGGTGCGATTGCTGTATGGAGAAATTATAAATTGGATAAGCAAAAAGGTCTTCAGGGCTATATGAATGCCTTGAAATTGGGGTACACGAAATCAATACCGGAGATATATCAAGCAGCAGGTATCAAATTTGATTTTAGCAAAAAGTACATTAAAGAGTTGATGGATTTTGTGAGAAGAGAATTGGGTAAGATTCAATCATAAATAGATGTCCTTTCGATTGCCAACATCTATAACTTCTACAAGGAGGACTTTATCGAAGATTGTGTAGATTACTCTATAGTCGCCAATTCTGATTCGAAAGCCTTCTCTTCCCTTTAGCTTCTTACAGCCGAGAGGTCTAGGATTGAAAGCTAGTGACTCAATTGATTTCAGAATCGGAGTGGAAATGGCATCAGAAAGCTTGTCGAGTTGTTTGGCAGCACCCTTAGTTAAGGTGACGGTGTACTTTCTCATTTCTCAATTTGCGTTTTTTCTGGTAGTCTAATAACGAAATTCGACTTCCATCATCCTCTTTGCGCGCTTTGTCAAAAGCACGTATATCGTCTAACTCCTCGAGGCTGTCCAATAACTTATTGTAATCCTTTAAAGTGAGGAGTACGCCCACCTTTTTTCCTTCGGTATTAGTAATAAATTGAGCTTTCATGCTGTATTTAGGTAATGCCATAACCAAAGGTAAAGAATAATTCTAAAATCAGTTCTGGTTACTCTACCCTCTGCACTTATCTAATAAATCACTTAACTGCGTTGCTTCCGTTTTTGTCAGGTGAAAGACGGCTAAATCGTTTTCGTCCATTTTACCATCTATCTTTTTCAGCAACGCAAGACCTGGCTCTGTAATCAGTACGTCTACAGCACGTTTGTCCTTGGGGCACTGATTTTTGGTAACTAGTTTTTTTAAGACGAGGCGATCCAAGAGCCTGGACACGTCTGAGTTCTTGTCCAGCATTCTGTTTTTGATTTCTGCACCTGATATTTTATTAGGAAGTTGCCCGCGCAGAATGCGGAGGATGTTGAACTGTTGGTTAGTAATTCCGTATTCTTTAAAGAAGTTTTTATTTCGATCATCCAGCCAAGCGGCTGTGTAGAGTAGGTTGACAGCTACTTTGTGGTGTACATTGCGAAATTTAGGTTGCTGTATTTCTTCTTCGATTTTCATGATGTTGATCTAAAAAAAATCCACGACCTTTCTCGAAGCCGTGGATCTTTTTCATTACGCTTAAATTAGTTTTTAGCAAATTCAGCATTTGCTGTGATAACCACTTCCTCGCTTAAGATAGCACTTGGATACTTTGCACCGATATTGAAATCAGCTCTTTTAATGATTCCTGAAACTTTAAATCCGGCAACAGTTTTTTGGTTATAGGGATGAACGACTGGACCATTTACAATCACATCTAACGTCACAGGTTTAGTTATGCCATGCATGGTAAGATCACCAACTAACTTGTACTTTTTGCCCTCCACTTTTGTAAGTGATTTGCCTTTGAAGGTAAGAGTTCCAAATTTTGGTGCATCGAAGAAGTCTTCATTCTTCAAGTGTTTGTCGCGACCTTCGCTATTTGTGTTAATGCTGTTTACGTCAGCGCTGAATTCGATGGCGGCATCACTGAAGTCTTCTTTTGAAGAAGTTAGTTTTGCATCGAAAGAGTTAAAAGCACCTTCTACATCAGAAATCATGAGGTGAGTAATGCCAAAGCCTACTTTAGCGTGCGACTTATCCAATGTCCACGTTTGAGCAGAGACTGTCCCAGCTACTAATAGTGCGAGTAATAGTGTGTTAAATTTTTTCATGGTTTTGTTTGTTTTGTGCAAGTATAACGGAAGTTCTAAATATATGTTTAAACATGCATTTTATTTTTTATAACTGCTTGATAAAGAGCTAGAAAAAATTCTATAAATTTAACCAGTAGGTAAATTTGAGGACGATTGCGCGGAGCTTTGGCTGCCAACTTTGGTATTGAATACCATCTTTTAGTTCGTCACTGGCAAAGTAGTTGTCGGTATAGGAGATGAATAGATCGGAGACTGGCCGGAACCGCCACTGAAGTCTGGAGTTGATGTTTACGTTATTGATTTGGTTGTTGTACTGGACAAACGTGGTCCAAAAGACATTGCGCGAGAAGGTAATATCAAAGCGAGGGCCTACAAGTACCAATTCGGCACTCTTATAGGGTGCGGGAAGGTTGATTTTGTTGTAGCTGTAGTTCAGTGAAAGAACTGCATAAGGCTGGGC